>JAESGY010000513.1_pt1 | contig 14545 bp, 16 predicted proteins | sample 9269841 | NCBI WGS metagenome assembly JAESGY01 (sample SAMN17022865, study PRJNA683097) | algae metagenome | isolation source: Spirirestis rafaelensis WJT71-NPBG6 and co-occurring heterotrophs from... | place: USA: Pinto Wells, Joshua Tree National Park, Colorado Desert, CA | collected 2006-08-15
TCACCTGTCGCCGGCGTTCCTCTTGCGCCGCCGCCGGCAGCTTGCGCATGTCCACATGCTTCATGCTGCCCATCTAGGCCGATCCTACTTGCCCTCAAGATCGCCCAGGCCGGATCAATAGGATACAGACGCGGTAACTGCCACCTTCATGGCTGCTTTCGCGCGTGATCATCAGGATCACGCGAATCGGCTATGATGATGTGCCGGTCTCTCTGAGAGAGCGCGATCTGTACGACGGTGCCCGCGGGGCGCATCGTTATGTACGACTGGCGTGGGGTAATCCCGGCTGGGCGCATCGTACGGTGGAGAAGCTGCGGGAGCAGTTCGGTGAACCGGACCGCTTCACGATCGTGAAGCTGACGCCCAAAGGTGGCGAGTAATGGAGTTCATCGGCCCGAGCCTCACACCGATATGGCTCGTCCTCCTGCTGGTCATCGTGTGGTGGTCTAACCGATGGGAGCGTGGTTTCGTGCACGCGCCTCGGAGGCCACGACTTGGGTCGGCATTGTCCTGGCCATCGCTCACATCGTCGGACTGACGCTCTCCAAAGTGCAGGTTAGCGAACTCGCAGAGGGCTTAAGTGTGCTCGTCGGCGAGTGGATGGCAGCGAAGCGGGGCTGACCAGAGAAGGGGTTCACCCCTCCTCACCAAACTCGAACAGCGGCTTGCTCGGTAGCGCCCACGCATCAGCGCCGCGCTGGCGCGGGCTCGACGTTGCGCGCGCCCGGCAGGGCCATGCAGCTATTGAAGGCCCGCATGTAGGTGGTGCCCGGTGGGCAGGAGTTGGGTGTCTGCGTGCAGCCCGCCAGGGCGAGCAGCAGGGCAGCAAGCAGAATATTGCGCATAGCTGCGAAACGGCTATATTATCGCCGGGTTCCATAGATCACATGGAACTACCTGCGTCACCGGCTCCATGCCGACGCCGTAGGCGTCCAGCGTGATCCGCTGCACGACCAGCCCCTTCATCTGCGCCTCACCCAGCCCAAGGGTGATCGAATAGCGATGCAGCGTGCCCCGTGGCTATTCCTTCACGCGTGACCTCGAACAGCCCGGCACATTCGACCAAACCCCGCTCGAACTCCTCATCGACCACGTGCAGCTAACCTGCTTTATGCACAAGGGTTGGAATGGCTCGTACAGCCCGATGAATTCACTCCAATATTCGAGAAGCGCCAGTTTTGCAAAGGCTTTGCAACAAAGTTGCCGGTTTGACGGTCTGATTTCCAGTACAACCGCCTACCGGCGGACCGACCCATAGTTGGGACTCAATCCCGTCTTCCTGCTGCGACCCTATGCTGAGGCATTGCTTCGCGGATCACGCCGGACGCATGATGGTCTGCTGGGCGACGGGACCCAGGCAAGGGCTTGTCCGTCCAGCATCAGACTGGGAGGAAAGCTATGGCTCACGTGCCCATTGGGCTGGCCGCCAGCATGCTGCTCCTGCTGGCACCGCTCACCGCCTTCGGGCAGCCGGTGCCCGATTCCCTATCAGTTGAGTGGCAGGGACAGAAGCCCTGCGAAAAGCTCTACGAGGACGCCCAGCTTCTCGTTGCCCGCTGCACCTTTCCGCCGGGGAGTAAGCACGTGAAGCACTTCCACCCAGGCGTGCTCAGCTACGTGTTGAGCGGTGGTAAGGCGCAGATCGAGGACGCCAAGGGCACGCGGCAGGTTGAGCCTCGCACCGGCAGCTACAACAACAGCCCGCCGGTCCCGTGGCATGAGCTTACAAACGTCGGTGACACGACGATCAGCTACCTTTTGATCGAGCGAAAATACGAGCCACTGCCCGCTGCGGAAAGGGCTTCTAATCGGTAGTTCGCTGTTGCCCGGATCATGCCCGCTGCCTCTCGTGCATAATCCGGGCTAGTGCGCCGAGGTTGCTGGCTAACATTGGCACTGGGCGTCCCGATGTTCGGATGGCGCCCGCACGTCAATGTTGTCACAGCGCGAGCGCTTCCTCCTCTCAGGGACCGCGGGCGAAGCTAACAACCTCGGAGGTCTCATCATCCGCCGACAGGACGCTGAGCACCTTCGTCGGCGGCGCGCTCGCGCATGGCCCCACCGATGACGAACTCATCGTGTTTCATGCCGTCATAGCCATGCCTGATATCATTCGAGCCGTTGCTGCGCGAGCTTGACCGAAAACCCGGCCAAAATTCTCTCCACAGGGGCTCATGCCAGTTTCGTGGCAGCGGGCCATCCATGCTCGGCTTGGTCTGCCCGTAACTGAAAGCCGACGACCTTGGCGGCCATGCCGCCCACTTCTGTCCGCTCCGAGAGCCATATGAGCGGCGTGCTGGCATCCGGCTTGCCGCCCAGCAGATCGCGGCGCCGCTGCACCGCGACCAGATCGCCGATCGTGAGCCCATCCGGCAGCGGACCGGGCGGCTCAGCCCCGAGGACTGCACGATAGGCCCGCACCGCGCGCCCCGGATCGAGCGCCGACAGCCGCAGGGTGACGAGGAACCGCCGCAGCACGGCCCGATCGAGGCGATGCGGCAGGTCAGCCGTGCAGAGCACGGGCAAGGGATGATCGTCGAGGCAGGCCAGCAGGGTTTCGAGGGCAGCCCCCTCGGCATCGGGGGCAGCGTGGTCAACAGCCACCGGGGCGATACCATCGAGCACGAGGACGGCATGGCGTGCCCGTGCTTCGGCGAAGGCAGCCGCCAGGGCTCGTGCCGGTCCGCCCATGCCATCCCCGGTCAGGTCCACACCGCGCCTGCACACCACTCCCGGCCCGAGCCGGTCGGCGAGGTGCAGGGCCAAGGTGGATTTCCCCGATCCTGGCGGCCCGCAGACAAGCATCGCCCAGGCCGCCGACACTCCGGGCCGGGTGAGGCTGCCCAGCAGTGCCTCCACATCGTGGTCGCAGGCAATGAGGTCAGGGTCGAACGGTCCTGCCTCGGCTCGGCCGGTCACCGCAGGGGCGCCGCCCCCGAGCACCTGGGCGAAGCCCTTGAGGACGGTTTCGACCTCCGATTCCCCACCGCCCGCCAGCCGTACCGCACGGGCTGCGGTGGCGCAGACCGCCGGGGCGGCGGCCCAGCGTCCGGATGATCTCTCGGTCAAGGCCAGTCCCTCGCGTGCCAGGACCCGTCCCCACACCCGGGCGCGGACCGACTCCTCCCGGGGGACGCCGACCTTGATCAGCAGCGACATCCGGCGGAGCGTCGCACGATCCATGCGATCGAGGCCGTTGCAGGTCCACAGGATCGGCGTGGGGTTCGCCTCCATGAGGCGGTTCAGCCATGCCTTGCTCTGGTCGTCCCGCGCGGCCGACTGCCGGGGCGCTGCCTCCAACGCGTCCTCCGCCTCGTCGAACAGCAGGGCGGCGTCGCGGCGGTGGCGGGTCAGGCCGAGGGCCAGCCGCAGCGCGCCGCCCCGCTCGGCGCGCGAGGGCTCCTCGCCATCCTCGCTGGACTCACCGACGGCAAAGAGGCGCAGCCCCGCCTGGGCGGCGAGGGCGCGGGCGAGTTCGCTCTTTCCGGTGCCCGGCGGGCCATACAGGAGGATATGAACGCCCAGGGTGCCGGAGCGTGCCGCGGTGCCGAGTAGCCGTGCGGCGAGGTCCGCCACCTCCCCGAGATGGGCAAAGTCCTCCCAAGGGAGACCCGGCCCGCAGGGTGGGCCAAGCAGCCCCACCACCCATGCCTCGCGGCCGCCGGACACCTGCGGCGTGGCTTGCCGCAGGGAGGAGTGGAGGATCAGCGCGCCGTCGTAGTTGCCGAACAGCGAGGTGCGGCTGGCGGCGGGCGCGATCAGGCCGGTGGCGGCCAGCGGCGCCCCAGCAGCGAGGCGGGCGCGCACCGCCCTGCGGTCGCAGCCGAGCAGGGCGGCGACCGTCTCAGCCGGATCACGGAGGCGCCACATTACCGCGTCGGCGAGGCCATCGATGCTGGGATCAGCGGCACAGCGCAGTCCCAGAAGGAGGATGGAGGTGTCGAGCGGGTCGAGCGCGAATTCCTCTGCTGCAAAATCGGCGCTCAGCGCCTCGGGCTCCACCTCGGCGTCATCCTCCATACCGGCCGCGGCGATCGCGGTATTGGCGGCGTCGAGCGCGGCCAATACCGCGTGGCGGCGGGCCATGCGTCGCAGAGCCACACCAGGGGCGCGGTCGTCTCCATCATCCGCTCCGGCTTGCACACCATCGAGCCATGCGGCGGGAAGCGGGCCGTCACCCTGGTTACCATCGGAGAGCTTGCGGGCATGCGCCTCTACAGACGCCAGGAGCGCATCTGCGGCATCGCTCCGCAGGCAGTTGCGCATGTAGGCGAGGAGGCGTCGTGCTGCCGCCCGTCCTTCGGGCGTGGCCGCGATCACTGTGTCTTGCTGCATCGCTCCCACGCTGCCACAAAATGCCAATCCGTCAAGGAAATGACCCTGGGACTACGAGACCGGACGGTTCCGTGTGTCTGCACGCCGTTTGAACATTTCGTGTGCGGGCACAGGCAGGTCCGCCGAGCGTCCAGCACCATCAACTGATCAAGCCACGCCTGCTCATGCCGTTGATGCAGGATGGGGCGGGTTTGAGCAGGCACGCCCTGCACCTGCTCATGGAGGCGGGGCAGCGGCACCACCGAAGCGGACCGGGACCAGCGTGCAGCCCGCACCAAGTTCGAGTAGCCAGCGCCTCCGGCCTGCCGAGCGGTAGGATGTGGACGCTCAAGACCCTGGTGCGCAACCGGCCGACTAGCGCGCAGCCACCTCACCACCTTGTTGCAGCCGCGGCCGCGAAATCGAGGGCATGGTGCCCGCGGGACCACCTCTGGGCCGTCTTGCGCTTTCCGTGAACGTCCACGCGTGGAGGTCGCACCGATGACGACCGACGCCACGCCGCTCGACCGCCGACGCTTCCTTGCGCTCGCGGGCCTCACCGCCGCAGCCGCGTCCATCCCCGCACCGGGCGCAGCCCTGGAACTTGCCGACCCGCAAAAGCTCGTGGTGGACGGCCGCGAGCCGGGTGTCCGCATCATCGGCTCGCGCGGCGAGTTCGTCGCCGCCCGCGGCGCCTACTACGCGCCCCCGGTGCCCTTGCGACAACTGCCGCCCCATCTCGTCAATGCCCTCGTCGCCAGCGAGGACCGCCGCTTCCGCGAGCACTTCGGCATCGACCCCCAGGCCCTCGCCAGGGCTTTGCTCTCGACGCTGACCGGCCGAACCCAGGGCGGTAGCACCCTGACCCAGCAGGCCCTCAAGGAGGTCTACCTCAAGCGCACCAATGTGCTCGTGCGCAAGGCAGATGGGCGGCGCCAAGGACACGGTGCGCAACGCGACCAAGAAGTGACGCTATAGATCACCAGGGCGGGGCCGATGGTCGCGGCACGCCCAGCACCGCCCCGCTCTGGGTGATCCGCCTCCCGTGCTCACCCTCTGGACTGCCGTGGTAGCGGAGCGCCTGGGCCACCCCGAGGAGAGGGCGCTGGCGCTCGGCCGTGCGATGGTGGGTGCCAGCGCCAGGGCCAAGCCCTGGCGCCTCGGCATCGCGGAGGAGCGCACCAACGAGGCCGGTGGCGCACACCGTGCGGCTGCTCGGGCGCGACATACCGGTCACGGTAGACTACGAGTTTGCGCGCCGATTGCGGCGCTCTCCCGCATAGCGCCGGTCGGTTGCCGGACAGGCGCTACGCGGGACACCCCTCCATCGCCGCTGTGGACCGCCGCCTCCTGTAGAACCACGGTCCCACGCGGGCGCTCAGCCCCGGACCTCGATCCGACGCGGCCGCGCAGCGGCCGTCTTGGGCAGCGTCAGGGTGAGCACGCCGTCCTCAAGCTGTGCGCCGATGCGCTCCCGATCCACCCTGTCGGACAGCGCGAAGGAGCGCGTCCAGTGCCCGACGTTGTACTCCGTGTAGACCGGCTCCATGCCCTCGTACTTCGAGGGATCGATCCGCGCCTCGACGCGCAGCACGTCGTCCTTGAGTTCGATCTCGACGGCCTCGCGGGCCACGCCCGGCATCTCCATGACCACCGTCAGCGCATCCTCGGTCTCGTACACGTCCGTCTGGGGAACATAGAAGCGGCCTGGGACGGTCCTCTCCTCCTTGGTGGCCAACTCCTTCTTCTCGCGCACGGCGAGTTCCTGCTGGTCTGCCATCCTTCCCTCCGTCACGTGATGTGATCGCCCGCTGTGCAGCCGGTCACGCCACCTTGATCGACCTGGGCTTGTCGCGCTCGGCGCGCGGCAGCAGCAGCGCGAGGAAGCCGTCGCGGCACTCGGCCTGGGCGGCATCCGCGTCGATCTCGACCGGCAGGCTCACCACCCGGTCGAAGCGACCGCCGAGCCGTTCGCGCCGATGCACGCCCGCCCGCTCGGGGTAGGTGACCGACTTGGTGCCGGAGATGCGGATCGTGTTGCCCTTGACCTGCACGTCGAGGTCCGCCTTCCGGACGCCGGGGACCTCAGCGATGACGACGAAATGGTCGCCCTTGCGGAACACGTTGATCGGCGGGTAGGTGCCGCCGCCGCTCGGCCCAGCGTCGAGCCAGCCGCTCGTGCGAAAGGTGTCGAGGGCCTGTTGCAGGCCCAGCAGCGTGTCAAACGGACTTGAGAACAGGGCCATGGTCTCACTCCCTCCCGTTCCCGAGGCCGGGGGTGCCCGACGCCAAGCGACCCTGCGTTGCCCTGCCGCGCGGCAGGCTTGGCACTCGCCCGTCCCGAGTGCCAAGCGAGTTAGGAGTCGCGGCAGAGGCGTCAAGGGGGCGGGGTGGGCTTCCTTCACCGAGCGCCATGGCCATCCCGAGAAGGCGGTGCTCACGCTGGGCCGCCCCGACATGCCGGAGAGCGTTGACGACTTCTGCGCGAAGGCGGAACTGCGGATCGAGCGGATCAGGGATGCCGCGGGCTGAACCGCGCGGCCGCACCCACCGCCGAGGCCGTGGCGGCTTATCTCAGGCCGGGCGGCGCGCTCTTTCTCCTGCGCACGACCTGCCAGTTCTAATCCACGACGGTGCCGGGCGAGCGGAGCGAGCGCGGCCAGCCGTTCCTTCTCGTCGAGGTCACGCCAGTCATTGTAGATGTGGGACTCGACCTGCGAGGGGCTTGGCTCACGACGGCATCGAGGGCGAGCCGAAGGCGAGCCAGTCATTGTAGTTGTGAGGGCTCGACAGAACCGGGCTGGTGCCAGTCATTGTAGATGCAGACGTCGTGAGATCAACGGCTTAGCCACGACTGAGCCGGTCATTGTAGATGTGGCCAGTTATCGTAAAAATCTATAGGTAGAAGAAGAGAAACTACAATAACTGGACACAGGAGGCGATTTCTCCTATAAGGAGATTGGCTTCGGCGACGATGCGCGCATTGGTCGCTTCGGATTGCGCCGCGAGCAGCGTTCCATTTCAGGGTAGCATTCAGATGACCGATTCAGAACGGGATGACGGCGAGACGCCGCGCATCCGCTTGCAGCACTGCGAGGGGACGGTCCCCCTCCTACGCGGCACCGACCTCGACGCGATGACCACCGAGGCCATGCTTGAACAGACGATGCGGGCCGACGCGCAGCGGAAGGGCGTGCCGCGCAAGCACTACGACCCCAACTGGCAGCCCAGGCACGAGAAGGGCCAGCCGCTCGACAAGGACACCGAGGACTACCGCAAGGCGTCCGAGGCGGCCGTCAAGGGCCTGCCGCCGGTCAACAGCCTGACGTGGATGGAGGTGCAGCTTTTTGACAATGGCCCCAGCACGGGCAAGCACGCTCACACGCAGTACGTCCTCAAGCTCACCGGAACGACCGCCGCAGCCGGTGCGCTGCTGACCGAGGACAAGCGCTCGCTCTCGACGACGCGGTACTGCTACCTCAGCACCCCGAAGAACTTCGTGCGCAACCTCAAGCGCAAGAAGGCCCAGCACGCCCTCAGCGCCGAGGAGTGGACGCTGGTCGCCGCCATGATGGAGGATATCGAGGACCGGCCCGATGCCCTCATCGGCGCCCTGTCGTGCAAATTTCATGGGGAGGGCACGGTCCGCAGCAACGGACAGTTCGCCTACGTGACGTGGAAGGACGGCTTCCCGGTCATGACCCTCTACCAGCACTTCCACTGGATCGGGGAGATGGACGGCATCCGCCTCGAACTCGGCACGCCGCCCAACATCAGGGCGGACCGCAAGCCCACCGCGTGCAAGTGGTACGGGAGGAAGTACAGCGAGGACTTCAAGAAGCTCCTTGACGCCGACCCGCAGCAGGCCCTCCGCGAAAAGATGGCCAAGTGGAAGAAGGCGGCATGAGCGACAGCACCAACAAGGCGGCGGAGGACACCCCTCCGCCGGGCCTTCCGCCGCACGTGCGGGCCATCATCGCACCGTGGTGGGAGCGGAAGGCCAGGAGCATCGCCGAGGTCCTTGAGGCGGCCGGGGAGGGCAGGACGGCCGAGTTCGAGGGCCGTCGCTACACCGTGGAGGAGCTTGTCGCGGAGGCCGAGCGCGCGGTCGAGATGGCCGACCGCCTCTCCGAGGGGGCCGCATAACCCGTCTGGACGCTGGGGCGTGGGAGACCATCTCCCGCACCCTCGCGGTCAGCGGCCAGCCGATCGTCGAACTGCGCGACGACACCCGCACGGCGCTCGCCCGGCCGCCATGGACAGCCATTGATGCGGGACGGGTCAGGAGAAACTCTGGCGGTATCAAGTCAGGAAATCGGCTAACAGCCGGTTCACTCGCTCTGGCTCCTCGTGTTGCACCCAGTGCGTCGCCTCTGGGAGGTGGAATGCCTCACCACCTTTCTCGCACAGGGCCAGCCCGACCTCCGCGAGGCCCCGGTCAAGGAAGGCATCGCGGTCGCCCCAGATGAGCCGGACCGGCACGCGGATGCGCTCGCGCTGCACCGACCGGGTACTCCGCACCAGTGCACGGTACCAGTTCAGCATCGCCGTCAGTGCACCGGGCCGCGACCACGCCGCGCGGTAGCGCGCGAAATCCTCCTCTGAAAAGATGGTGGCGCGTGCCGTCCCCGCCATGGAGCGGCGCAGCGCGGCGAAGTCAGTGGCGCGCAGGGTCAACTCGGGCAGAAGCGGCGCCTGGAAGAAGGCTACATACCAACTCCGCGCCGCCTGTGAGGGATGAGCCAGCATGTAGCGGCCAAGCGTTGCCGGGTGTGGGGCGTTGAGGATCGCCGCCCGCGCGACCCGCCCTGGGTTCCGCGCCGCGAGATGCCACGCCACTACACCGCCCCAGTCGTGCCCGACCACCGCGAAGCGCTCCCGGCCGAATGCGTCGGCCAGCCCGAGCACGTCGTCGGCAAGCGTGTCAAGATTGTAGGCGCGCACCCCGGGAGGCTTGTCCGAGAGATTGTAGCCCCGCTGGTCGGGCGCCACGACCCGCAGCCCGGCCGCGGCGAGCGGCCCGATCTGGCGGCGCCAGCCCCACCAGAACTCCGGGAAACCGTGCAGCAGCAGGACCAGTGGGCCGTCCACCGGCCCGGCGGCGACGGCGTGAAGCGTGATGCCGTCGGTCCGCAGCCGCAGGGCTTCGATGCCGGGCGGTTCGTGTACCTCGTCCATACAGCACCTTTCCTCAAGACCCCATCCGCGCTACGAGGACGACAGCCTTCGGGAAGCCGGGCCGGGTAACGCGGAGGACCGAGGTAGCCAGCGCCGCCGAGCTTCGGTCTCGCCGTCGAACCACGCCTCGAAGATCGGCGCGGCCAGCGTCGCGCGCACGTGCAAGGTCGTCGGGCCGGTGTTTCGGAAGCCGTGCTTGCGTCCGGCTGGCACGACCACCGACTGACCGGCGGTGAGCATCGCCCGCTCCCCGTCGAGCCAGAGTTCCGCATTCCCGTCCAGCACCGTCAGCACCTCCTCCACGGTGTGGAGGTGGGTGGGGGCTCCCCTGCCGGGATCGCAGAACTGCTCGAACACACACAGGTGCCCCGCGCCAGTCAGGGCCGATACGAGCATGCGTGTCATCACCCCGGCGCGCCACTCGTCCAACGGCTCGCTCGCATGGTCAATGATGTCCATCCCGCGTCCTCCCTGCCGTCCTGAGCCGAGGCACGCCGATCAGGCCGAACCGAGGGCTTTGCTAGCCACGGATTCACCTCGGCCTTCCGGTGCGTGCGGCGCCGCTGCGACGATCCGTAGCACCTCGTCCCGAAGCCGTGGCAGGTCTCGGGCGCAGAAATCTTCCCATGCGGCTCCGACCGCGGTGGCCTTCTCCTCGTCCTCCATCTCGCCCGCCGCCGCCGCTCCCAGCAACTCCCGGGAGAAGATCGTAACCCACTTTCGGCCCGGCTTGCGGCTGGCGCCGATAAAGGTGCCTGGGTCTGCCAGGGCGGCCGCGCGGATGTGCTGGCGCAGGGGGGCGTCGCAAGGACCAAGCACGAGCGCGAGCACGATGCGGTCCGAACCCGTGGACTTCGCTTCAAAGAGCAAGTTTCGGCCGGTCCTTGTCCACTCGTCCCGAGGGCACGCGTTCAGGGCGGGTGCGTTCAGCCACTCGACCGGTACGAACCGCAGGATGGTCGATATGTGCCGGTCCGCTTGGAGGTCCCCCCGCCGCTCGACGAGGCCACGCAGGGCGGTTAGGGGGCTGCCCGGCTCCGGGCGGCACTCGATGATGAAGTCCAGCGCCTCCTTGTGCCGCTCGTAGAGACGGAGCGCCAGTTCGCGCAGTTCCTCGTCGGGCATGATGTGCCTCCTCAGCATCTCGACGTAGTGCCGCAGGGCAGTGGCGACGCCCGGGGTCTGCGCGGGCGCGCTCTCGGCTGCGGTTACCGCCAAGCCTTCGACGAACGAAGCCACGTCCGCGTAGCCGAACGCCGCGTAGGCGTCGTCGTCCGGTTCCAGCCCGTCCGGAGTCAGGAATACGAACAGATGGCGCCAACCGGCGTACCTTGAACGAACAGCGTCCTTGTAGCGGGCAAGCTGGCCCTCCCCCGCCTTGGCCCTGATTTTGTTCTCGATGGCCACGACGAGCTTTAGTGCCCTCACCTCCACGAGCAGGTCGATCCTGTCGCGCTCACGGTGGACGACGGCGCCGTCGAGGTTCCCGACCGCGACCTCTAAGGGGCGGAGCGGACGGCGGTCGGGCCGCATCCTTGCCAGGATGGCGCGCAGCAGGCGTTGGAGCGGCAGGCTGCCAAGCCCGTGCGACCTGCCTGGGGAGAGGATGAAGGAAAGGAAGTCGGAATGGCGCAGTTCGCCGCGGACGGCGCCGACCGCCTCGAATATGTTGAACCGCCCGAAGCGTGCGTCGAGCGACTGAAAGTCGGTGTCGTCAATGAGGTCCGAGAGTGCGCCGTCGAGCCCGGCCGACGCGGGGTCACCCTTCCGCCGCCCGACCGTCACCGCATCGGTCCTTGCCGGGGATGCGGCTGCGCCGCCCATGGCGGTGCCGGGGCAACCGCTCCGCCCCGGAGGCACGCCCCGCACCAGAGTCCGTCTGCCTGAGTCACAGCGTCCTATGCCTGTCTCGTCGAGTGGCAAGGATAGGCTGACACCTCACGGAGGTGAACTTTCGAATCGCTATGCGCCTGAGCGGCATGGCACCATCACAGCGGAACGTAGGTGACCGGAGAGCACCGCCGGGTGAGTTGACCGGTACCGGAGCGGCGCGGTGAGCATGCTGGTCCTCGGCGAACTCCGCGAGGCGCCATCCTTGAGGAAGTGAAGCTACAGCCGCGCTAGGCGCTCGACACTGATCGAGCGACCGGCGCGTCACGCGTCGGCCTATGAGGTTTGGGGCCAGATTGCGGGGCCATAATGTTCGCGCCGGTGGCAATTCGGGCAAAGGGCGACTGCATTCTCCACCGTATCCTCGCCCCCGGCGGCAAGCGGCACCTTATGGTGGACCTCAAGGTAGGGTGTGCCGTCGGTAGTCCGCGCGAATGGAGCAGGCCGCTTGCATCCCTCGCAGACCCCGCCCGCCCGCTCCAGCACCTCAGCTATCACGTCGGGATTCCGAAGGAAGCCCCTTGCGATGACGGTGATCTCAGGCGGAGTCTTTGGTGCCCTGGCTAGCCGCTTCCTCCGATCCTCAGATGAGGAGGCGCTTGAGCGCCTAATTTGTCCCTCTAAATCCGCACGGAGGCTGCGTTCGCTCGCGGCCACGCCGGGCGCCACCGACGCCAGCCTCGTCAAGTCGAACCACTTCGCGCCGTCCGGCTCGGTGTGCACCCGATTCAGCGTGAACAGTCCGGACAACCGGAATGGGCCGGTGTCGAGTGGCCTGACGAAGGCGTAAATGGGAACCGCCGTGTGGCCGATGATGGCCCTGTTGAGCTTATGGCCCTCGCCGAAGCGCACTCGATCTCCTACGGTGATGCTCTTAAGGTAGTACTTGAGACGAACCCCGTCCTCCAACCAGCCATTCGGGTACTTGCCACCCTTGAGAGTAGCCTCCACGAATACCGCGCGGTGGCGGCCAACATCGCCGATCGGCAGGAGGCCTCCGCTGCGGTTGTCGTAGCGCTCTGCAAAGATGTTCAGATCGAAAGAAGTGTAGGACTCGCCGACCACGAAATCGTCGAGGCGGGTGCGATCGGCCTGCCAAGCCCCGAACTGGTCTAGGAATTCGGGGCGGATATCCTCAAAGGTCTCCAACCCCGCTGCCTTGAGTCCGCAGTAGACATCGGTGTCCGCCGCATCGCCGAAGCGGCCGATGTAATGGACGAGATCACCAATCCGCTGGAAGTGTTCGAGCCAGCGGAGCGAGTTGCGTACTGTATCCTTGACCTTCGTGCCGACTTGCTGACTTTCCAATGCGGGTAAAAGGACCCGCTCCCGCACGAATGCTTTTGCCTCGTCGATCTTCGCACTCTCGTTGGGCAACGCCGCCTCCACGGAAGCGGCTCTCCCTCGGCCGAGCGACCGGCCGAGTTCCTGCTCCCTTGCCGCTAGGATAGGCCGGTGCAGGAGCGGTCTGGAAGTCGGCGGCGGAGCCGAATTCCTGACCCGAACCGCCTTCCCGAATGCGAACGTCAGTTGGAGGCGTCCAGCCTTGGCGCACACGCCAGGACGCTGTAGGCGAAAAACGGGTTCCGTCCCAGAAGCATGGGAGAAGGGGCGACATCCGCGGTCGCCCACGTGCCGGGCACGGTACGCGGGTCCCGCGCGGACTACGCCGGAGGGCGCCGCTGCGCTAGCCTTCTGCCATGGCCTTCTATCTTAACCTATTCACCCCCGAGACCTGGGATGCCTTCCGCGAGCACGGCGGGCGGATCATGGCTTCCGCGAGCGGTATGAGCGGCTGGCGCGCGAGCGGATCAAGCCCGGCGACATCCTGCTCTCCTACCTCGTCGGCCTGTCGCGCTGGTGCGGCGCCTTGGAGGTGACCTCCGAGGCGTTCCGCGACGAGAGTCCGATCTTCGGCAACCCCGACCCGTATGTGGTCCGGTTCCGCGTGCGGCAGGTCGTCGGGCTCGACCCCGAGCGGTCACCGCCGATCTTCGAGGACGCGATCTGGAACCGCCTGAGCGAAACGAAGGACATTGAGAAGGGCGCCCGAGGCTGGGCCACCCGGTTCCGGGGCTCCCTGCGGCGGATCGACGACGCGGACGGCGCCCTCCTGCTCGACGTGCTGCGCAGGCAGGCCGACGCCCAGGCGATCTACCCGATGACCGAGCGGGACCTGCGCCAGCTAGCCCGCAAGCGCACCGTCAGGACGCTGACCGGCGAGGTTGAGGTCGAGGTCCCGGATGCGCGGGAGGCGGCCGAGGCCATGCCGCCAGCCCGTCCGGCGGTGCAGCCCGTCAGCGGGACCGCGCCGGATGGGGAGACCCGCGAGTCCATTCAGGTCCAAGCCAAGCTCGCCCGCATCGGCGCGGAGATGGGGTTCCGCATCTGGGTGCCTGCGAGCGACCGCGCCCGCGTGCTGGAACTCGCCCCCGCCGACGTGCGCACGGCGTTCCTGACTGCCCTGCCGGTGAACTACGACGACAACACGCTCGACACCATCCGGCAGATCGACGTGCTGTGGCTCAAGGGGCGATCGATGGCCCGAGCGTTCGAGGTCGAGCACACGACTGCCATCTACTCCGGGCTGCTGCGGATGGCCGACCTGCTGGTCCTGCAACCAAACATGCAGCTTAGGTTGCACATCGTCGCGCCTGAGGAGCGCCGCGAGAAGGTGCTGCAGGAGATCAAGCGGCCGGTGTTCTCGCTCCTTGAGCACCGGCTGGGGCTACGCGCCGCGGTCGATCTGCTGGCGTGTTTCGCGAATCCCCAGATCGAGCGGGCGGTGAGGTCCCACTTCGCTAACGGCGAGAACACCTTCGCAACGTGCTCGCCCACGCACCTACCGGACGCCATCAAACATTGACGGCGCCCTGACCGGGAATCCCTATTTCAACCATGAATTGAAAAACGAGGCGGTATGTTATGTCTTGCAGTTCCGAGGACCGTACAGAAAACGTACGAAAGGGGGTGGTTCCAGCCGGGCTTTTGCAACCGAAAGTGGATCATCCACCCTATGGTCTTCGCCTGTGCTGCGGCCGCAAGCATTATTTTTTAGCTCAGTTCGACTTGGGTGTGGGGAGTGCGCAAACCTGACGTGGGCTGACTACATCATGTCCCATGTCCAGCCTCGAAGCTCGTCGCCTCAACCATCTTGAATCCG
>JAESGY010000514.1_pt1 | contig 14541 bp, 12 predicted proteins | sample 9269841 | NCBI WGS metagenome assembly JAESGY01 (sample SAMN17022865, study PRJNA683097) | algae metagenome | isolation source: Spirirestis rafaelensis WJT71-NPBG6 and co-occurring heterotrophs from... | place: USA: Pinto Wells, Joshua Tree National Park, Colorado Desert, CA | collected 2006-08-15
GTCCGCACCGCCGCCTGCCAGGGCCGCCGCTGGGGGGATGCGGCGGTCGGCATATTGAACGTGGAATCATCGGAGCGGTTCCCGGGCGGACGACCGACTCACGCTGGCCGTACCAATGCCCAGGCATCCATGCGGCCCCAATCACTGAGGGCGGCTGCAGGTCAGGGCTTGCGCCGCAGGGTCTCAGCCCGGCGCAGGGGAGGGAGGGCAGGGGGTGCTGCCCGCGGCAGCATCCCGGCACAGTCAGGGGACCGAATGCCTCCCTGGCCGGGCTTCGCGGGCCGTGCCGCCCCTCGCCGCCCGTGGCGGCGAAGGACAGGGGAACAGGACCTACCGCCCGAGCCCGTCCCAGAACTCCTTCACCTTGGCGAAGAAGCCTTCCGCCTCCGGGCTGGTGCGGCCGCCCGAGCTGGCCTCCGCCTCGAACTGCTCCAGGAGCTCGCGCTGCCTGGGCGTCAGGTTCTGCGGGGTCTCGACCGAGACCTGCACGAACATGTCGCCCCGGACGGCGCTGCGCAGCACGGAGAAGCCCTTGCCGCGCAGGCGGAACTGGTCGCCTGCCTGGGTGCCGGCCGGGATGGTGACGCGGGCGCGGCCGCCATCGATGCTGGGGACTTCCACCTGGCCGCCCAAGGCCGCCTGGGTCATCCGCAACGGCACCCGGACAAAGATGTTCGCCCCATCCCGCTGGAAGATCGGGTGCGGCCGGATGGAGACATCGACATAGAGGTCGCCCGCCGGCGCGCCGCGCAGCCCGGCCTCGCCCTCCCCGGCCAGCCGGATGCGGGTGCCGTCCTCGACCCCCGCCGGGATGGAGACGTTGAGGGTGCGGTCCCGCTGCACGCGGCCCGCGCCCTGGCAGACCTTGCAGGGATTCTTGATGACCCGGCCCTGGCCGCCGCAGGTGGGGCAGGTCCGCTCGATCAGGAAGAAGCCCTGCTGCGCCCGCACCTTGCCGGCGCCCTGGCAGGTGGTGCAGGTGGTCGCCGCGCTGCTGCCGCCCTCGGCGCCGGTGCCGGAGCAGGCCTCGCAGGCCACGGAGGAGGGCACGCGCACGGTCTTCTTCGTGCCGGTGAAGGCCTCCTCCAGCCCGACCTCGACCATGGTCCGGAGATCGGCGCCGCGGCCGGAGGCCTGGCGGCGTCCGCCGCGCCCGCCGCCGCCGAAGCGGCCGAACATCTCCTCGAAGATGTCCTCGAAACCCGCGCCGAAGGGATTGCCGCCGCCGAAGCCGCCCGCGCCGGGGCCTCCGCCGCCTTGCTCGAAGGCGGCGTGACCAAAGCGGTCATAGGCCGCGCGCTTCTCGCCGTCCTTCAGGACGTCATAGGCCTCGTTCAGCTCCTTGAATTTCGTTTCGGCGTCCTTGTCCCCCTGATTTCGGTCAGGGTGGAACTTCATCGCAAGCTTGCGATACGCCTTCTTGAGATCATCCTCGGTCGCCTCGCGCGAGACGCCGAGTATCTCGTAGTAATCCCGCTTCGCCATAACCGAGCCCTGTATCACGGACCCGCCAGCGCCATCCCGGAAAATTGCATGTTCCGGGCCGCAGGCGGCCATGCCCCCCGCAAGGGGCGCAGATCTGCTTCATCAGAGCCGATCCTCGCCTCCGGGTGGTTCCACCCTCCGGCGATCGGCTCCGGCCATGCCCCGGACAGCGCTGCGCCCGGCCCCGCCGCCCCGGCCCGAAGGACGGGGCGACGATGGCCGGGCGCCGCCTCTCATCCGGCCAGCCTCACCGGGCGGACCGATTCAGACCGCGAGACCATTCGGCCTTTCCGGTCATCGGTCCGCCTCGCGGTGTCAGCCGGGCTTCTTCTTGTTGGGATCGACCTCCTCGAAGTCGGCATCCACCACCTTGTCGCCGCCCGGCTGCTGGCCGCCGGCACCACCCGCACCGGCCGCTCCCTGGGCGCCGCCCGCCGCCTGCTCGCTGGCCTGCTGCGCCTTGTAGAGCGCCTCGCCCATCTTCATGGCGGCCTGGGAGAGCTTCTCCCCGGCGCTGCGCAGGGTCTCGGGGTCCTGGCTCTCCAGCGCGGTGCGGGCCTCGGCCATCGCCGCCTCGACCTCGGCCTTCTCCGTCGCGCCGACCTTGTCGCCGTTCTCCTTCAGCGTCCTGTCGGTGCTGTGGATCAGGGCCTCCAGCTGGTTCCGGGCCTCGACCGTCTCACGGCGCTTCCGGTCGGCTTCCGCGTTCGCCTCGGCCTCCTTCACCATACGCTCGATATCGGCGTCCGACAGGCCGGACTTGGCCTGGATGCGGATCTGCTGCTCCTTATTGGTGGCCTTGTCCTTGGCGCTGACGGAGACGATGCCGTTGGCGTCGATGTCGAAGGTCACCTCGATCTGCGGCACGCCACGCGGCGCGGGCGGGATGCCGGTCAGGTCGAAGTTGCCCAGCAGCTTGTTGTCCGCCGCCATCTCGCGCTCACCCTGGTAGACCTTGATGGTGACCGCGGTCTGGTTGTCGTCGGCGGTGGAGAAGACCTGACTCTTCTTGGTCGGGATCGTGGTGTTGCGGTCGATCAGCCGGGTGAAGACACCGCCCAGCGTCTCGATGCCGAGGCTGAGGGGGGTGACGTCGAGCAGCAGGACGTCCTTCACCTCGCCCTTCAGTACGCCGCCCTGGATGGCCGCGCCAATCGCCACGACCTCGTCCGGGTTGACGTTGCGGGCCGGCTCCTTGCCGAAGAAGGACTTCACCGTGTCGATGACCTTCGGCATGCGGGTCATGCCGCCGACCAGGATCACCTCGTCGATCTCGCCGGCCGAGACGCCGGCATCCTTCAGCGCCTGGCGGCAGGGCTCGAGCGTCTTCTGGATCAGGTCGTCCACGAGGCTCTCGAGCTTCGCCCGGGTCAGCGTCATCACCAGGTGCTTGGGCCCGGAGGCGTCGGCGGTGATGAAGGGCAGGTTGATCTCGGTCTGCTTGGAGCTGGACAGCTCGATCTTCGCCTTCTCGGCGGCTTCCTTCAGCCGCTGCAGGGCGAGCTTGTCGCCGCGCAGGTCGATGCCCTGTTCCTTGCGGAACTCATCGGCCAGGTAGTCGATGATGCGCGCGTCGAAGTCCTCGCCGCCGAGGAAGGTATCGCCGTTGGTCGACTTCACCTCGAAGACGCCGTCGCCGATCTCCAGGACGGAGACGTCGAAGGTGCCGCCGCCGAGGTCGTAGACCGCGATGGTGCCGCCCTTCTTCTGGTCCATGCCATAGGCGAGCGCGGCCGCCGTCGGCTCGTTGATGATGCGCAGCACCTCGAGGCCCGCGATCTGGCCGGCTTCCTTGGTGGCCTGGCGCTGGGCGTCGTTGAAGTAGGCGGGAACGGTGATGACGGCCTGCGCCACCTTCTCGCCGAGATAGGCCTCGGCCGTCTCCTTCATCTTGGTCAGGATATAGGCGCTGATCTGCTGCGGCGCGTGCTTCTGCCCGTCCACCTCGACCCAGGCATCGCCGTTGTCGGCGCGCACGATGTGGTAGGGGACGAGACCCATGTCCTTCTTGACCATGGGGTCTTCGAAGCGGCGGCCGATCAGGCGCTTGACGGCATAGAGGGTGTTGTTCGGGTTGGTGACGGCCTGGCGCTTCGCGCTCTGCCCGACCAGGCGTTCGCCGTTCTTGGCGAAGGCGACCATGGAGGGGGTGGTGCGCGCGCCCTCGGCGTTCTCGATCACCCGGACATCCTTGCCTTCCATGATGGCGACACAGGAATTGGTGGTGCCGAGGTCGATGCCGATGACTTTGCTCATCCGTTAACGCTCCTTCGTGGCAGGCAGGGGCGGCCCGCGATGGCGCCGCGCCTGCCCCCGTCCTCTGACGGATGGGGTGGTGTGGTGGTCCGGTCCCGCCCGGCCGGGCGGGCCGTCTCGACCGGGGATGTATTGAGCGGAAGGGGCGGGGACAAGGGGGGGGGGGGGGTTGGAGGCGGAAAGGGCCGGGGCTTGCCCCTTCGCCTTGGATAGTTTCGCCTCTCGATATTCCGCTCAGCCGGCCGGCAAACGCTGCACGAGGCGTGAGTGGCGCCTGCTGCAGCCTGCCGCGGGCGAGCGCCTTTCCAGAAGCGCTCTGGGCGCCACCGCCGAAGCCCGGCTGGCTGCGGACGCCTCTGCCAGCAAGGCTTCGGTGCGGGACCCGCACCGGAACTTGCCCCAGCCATCCTGAAGCCTTGGGCAGTGCGGGGCGTCAAGAACGTCCTTCACGGCCGTGGCAAATGCAGAGCGTCCGAATGGCCCCGCTGAGGCTGACCTCGACAAGGATCGACAAGGAAGCGGGGGAGCCTGCGGCGGCAGGCTGTGCGGGAGGGCGGCCGCATCGCGGCCGCCGTGCCCCTTCAGGCGAAGACGTTGTCCAGCCCAGTCTTTATGTCGTCGAACAGGGCCTTCGGATCACCAGCCAGGGGGCGAAAGCAGCGAGCCGCCCCCTCCACCCCGAGTTCATTCGGGCCTGGAAACTACAGTCCATATCGGCCTGTGGCGCGCCAGGCGACAAGACAGCATCCGCTCTCAAATCGAGCACCGTGCCCGAACGCTGTTCGAACTTCTGTGGCTCCGCTTTCAGCCCTTCGCCGCCACCACCACCATCGCCGGCTTCAGCAGCCGCCCGTTCAGCGTCCAGGCCGGTGTCCAGGCCTGCAGCACCGTCCCCGGCGCAACGCCGTCCGGCGCCGGCTGCTCGGCCATCGCCTGATGCAGCTCGGGGTCGAAGGGCTGCCCTTGGGCCTCCTTCCGGGCGATGCCATGGCGCTCCAGGACGCCGAGGAAGCTGCGCTCCACCCCCTCGAAGCCCTCGCGCAGCTTGCCAAGCAGCTCTGGCTCGCCCTCCTGCTGCGGCGGCAGGGCCTCCAGGCCACGGCGGAGGTTCTGCGCCGCCTCCACCACATCGCCGGCGAATTTCTGGATGGCGTATTGCCGGGCATCCGCCACCTCCCGCTGGGTGCGGGTGCGGAGGTTCTGCATCTCCGCCTCGGCCCGCAGCCAGCGCTCGCGGAGCTGCGCCACCTCGGCCTCCAGCGCGGCGATGCGCTCCTCAGGGCTCGGCACGGCCGCGGCGGCGTCCTGGGCCGCGTTCGTCTCCTCCGCCGATGGGGTCACCGGCGGCGTCTCGGCTGGGTCGCTCATGTCCGTTCATGTCTGGCAAGGGGGAAGGTCCCGCAGGCGGGACCGGTCACCCGGTCAGGTAGTGCCTGCGCAGCGCCAGGGCAACCGGGCCGCCGCAGCCGGCCTGGCCCTGGCTGATGGCCAGGGCCAGGCCAGCGGCCGGAACCCGCGCCCGTATCGGGCGCTTGGCGAGGCAACCGTCCCATGGCGTCACATGGCCGCGCAGCAGAACCGCCGGTCAAGAACATGTCACGCCACCCCCCCGCGCCTGGATCGTTCGGCCGCTGGGGGCGCAGGCTGGCCCGATGCCGGGACCAGGCAGTCATTTCAGCCGAGGGGGAGATCCTACAGATGGCACGTTGGCTTTTCGGTACGCCGCGCAACGACACCCTGTCCGCCACGAACGAGAGCACCTTCATTTTCAGCTTCGAAGGCAATGACAGCCTTCGCGGTGGCCGCGCCGCCGATACCATCTGGGGCGGCACGGGCAATGACACCGTCCGCGGCGATGGCGGCCGGACCGTCACCGATGATCCGCTCACGCGGCTCGGCGGCAATGACGTCATCCTGGGCGATGCCGGGGCGGACCGGCTCTGGGGCGAGGGCGGTGAGGATGTGATCCTCGGCGACGCCGGGAATGACACGATCCATGGCGGCTTCGGACGCGACGTGATGGTGGGCGGCGCGGGTGCCGACAAGTTCGTCTTCGGCACCATCATCACCTTCTATCCCAACACGCCCGGCACCTTCCTCTCCGCCGCCGCGGATACCGGGGTCGGCCCGGCCGCGCGTGACGTCATCCTGGATTTCACCAAGGGCGAAGACAGGATCGACCTCTCGCCGATCAACTTCTTCCAGCGCCGGCCGCCAGGCGATGCCGAGTTCACCTTCATCGGCACCAACAAGTTCAGCGCCACGCCCGACCGGCCGGAGGTCCGGTACGAGATCCAGGGCGACCGCACGCTCATTCAGATGGATGGCAGCGCCCTGCGCTATCCGTTCGACCAGCAGCCCGACGGCAAGCCGAATGCGGAGATCATGCTGGCCAGCGCCGTGAACCTGGCTGCCAACGACTTCATCCTCTGATCCACGGCGCTGGGCGCCCTGGCATTCCATGTCGGAGATGGGCCCGCAGATCCGGCCGGGCCCCTCCATCACGGCGTGCCGCAATCGGGGGCCGGCCTGACGGCGCAGGGGGATGCGGGGCCTGACGCGACGGCGAAGCGCCGGACCTGCGTCAGGCCGCAAGGCGGGGCTGTTCGGGAAGGGCCTGCACCGGGTTCCGCGCCCGGATCGCTGCGGCAACTTCCCGTGTTTCAAGGGGCGGGCGCTTCAAGGCCGGTGCCCCGGCCCGCCGTGCGTCCGTTACAGCAGCACCAGGCCCGCCCGCGCCCCCCGCGCCACCGCATCCGCCCGGCTGCTGGCGCCCAGCTTCTGCAGCACCGAGGCGACATGCGCCTTGGCCGTGTGGAAGGAGAGGTTGAGCCGCCGCGCGATCACCTTGTTGGAGGCGCCGGCCGCCAGCAGGTCCAGCACCTCCCGCTCCCGCCGCGTCAGCCCGGCCTCGACCGGCACCGGCTCCCGGCCCGCCAGCGTCGCCAGCGCCCCGGGCGGCAGTACGGAGAGCCCGCGCGCGACCGCGGTCAGCGCCGCCTCCAGCTGTGCCGCCGGCGCCTCGGGCGGCAGCACCGCGCGGGCCCCCGCCTTCAGCGCCGCGACCGCCGCGGCGCCTTCGGCCAGGACCAGGACGGGCGGCCCCTCCCGCGCCGGCGATGGTGCTTCCGTCACCAGCACATCCGCGGCGTCCGGATCGGCCACCAGGCGCAGGCCCGGAAGCGCGGCGAGCCGGGCCGTGAGCTCCGGCTCGGCCTGCCGCAGCGCGACCGCGACCGGCGCGCGATGCGGCGTCGCCTCGGCGGCGGGGGGAGGCTTCAGGGGAGTATCGGCCAATGCCGCCATGTGTTCATGCCGCCGCGCGTTCGCCGATCCGGACCGGGATGCGGTGGGGCCGCCCGGCGCGGATCAGGTCCAGTGTCACCGTGGTGCCGACGCTGTCGGGGTCAAGCCGCGCCAGCATGTCCCGCACCGTGCCGAGCGGCCCGCCATCCCAGGCGACCAGCACGTCACCCAGCAGAACGCCGGCGAGGCCCGCCGGGCTGCGCGGATCGACACCGACGACGATCAACCCACGCACATCCCCCACCTGCACCGGCTGCATGGCAAGGCCGAGATAGCCGCGCGCCACCCGGCCGCGGGTACGGAGCTGCTCGACGGCCCGGGCGATGGTCTCGGCCGGGATGACGAGGCAGCGGCGCTTCGGGCCCGGCACGGCCATGCCGACCAGCCGCCCGGCATGGTCCAGCACCGCGCCGCCCTCGGCGCAAGGGTCGAGCCGCAGGCCGAGTTGGATCCGCCGGTCCAGCCTGCCCCCGCGCATGGAGCGCCAGGGCCCGCCGGCGAGCGCCGCGATGCCGAAGCCGGCGATCGGACCGTGCTCCCCGCGGCCCACCGCCAGCACGACATGGCCGGCCGCCAGCGCCGCCGGCGGGGCGGCGGCAAGCGGGACGAAGCCGCCGGTCTCCGCCTTCAACAATGCGACATCGGTCCCCGGATCGCGGCCCGCCAGGCCCGCCGGCACCTCGCGCCCGTCCGGCAGGGTGAGGGAGAGCTCGTCGTCATGCTCCAGCGCCTCCTCGGCGGTGACGACCAGCCCCTCGGCCCAGAGCAGGCCGGAGCGGGCGCGGCCGCCGCGGCCGTGAACGGAGACGACCCGGGCTGCGGCCTCGGTGGCCAGCGCCGCCAGCCGGTCGGAGAAGGCGGCGAGGGGATCGGAAGGGAAGGCGTCAGTCATGGCGGGCTCCGCTTTCCCCTGAAACTGGGCACGGTGCCCGGCCCGGACCACTGCCCGGATGGCGAGGGCCGGACGGCCCACCCTGCCTCGATATACCGGCCCCGGCTTCCCATATTCCCTTCATGCCTGATCACGACGTCGCGGCGCTGCTGGCGGATGCGGTGCACCAGCGGCGGGCCGTGCAATTGCAGTATGATGGTGCAGTATGATGGCGCCTGGCGCGTGGTGCACCCGCACGCGCTGGGCCGCACCGGCCGGGGGAAGCTCTCCCTGCTGGCCTGGTAGACCGCGGGCCTCGGCCGCTCGGCCGAGCCGGAGGGCTGGCGAATGTTCGACCTCACGCGGGTGGCGACGGCCGAACTGCTCCAGGCCCGTTTCGCGCCGCGCCCACAGCCGGCGAGCGGCCGCTGGACGGCCGGCATCGCGGCCCCCGTGACGGCGGTGTAGCCCTAGGCCGCCGCCTGCGGCCGCCCTTCCGCCATGCCCGGCAGCCAGACCCGGAAGCTCGCCCCCGCGCCCTCCTCGCTCTCGATCACGAGCTGCCCGCGGTGGCGATTGACGATGTGCTTGACGATCGCGAGCCCAAGCCCCGTCCCGCCCGCGCTGCGCGAGCGCCCCTTGTCCACCCGGTAGAAGCGCTCGGTCAGGCGCGGGATGTGCTCCTTCGGGATGCCCGGCCCGTCATCCGCCACCTCCAGCAGCACGCCGGCCCGCCGCCCGGGGCCCTCGGCCGGCGCCACGGTGAGCCGCACCTCGCCCCCCTCCCGCCCGTGCCGGAGCGCATTCTCCAGCAGGTTGCGCACCACCTGCGCGAGCTGCTCGGCATCCGCCGGCACGGCCAGCGCCGCCTCCTCCAGTGCCACCGCCAGCCGCACCCGCCGGGCGTGGAACAGCGGCTCCAGCGCCTCCGCCTCGGCACGGGCGATGGCGGCCAGCTGCGCCTCGCCGGTCGGCGGCTGGTGCTCGGTCAGCTCGATGCGCGACAGGCCGAGCAGATCCTCGATCAGCCGCCGCATGCGCTCGGACTGCTCGGCCATGATGCCGAGGAAGCGGGTGCGCGCCGCCCTGTCATCCTCGGCCGGGCCGCGCAGCGTCTCGATGAAGCCGATCAGGCTGGCCAGCGGCGTGCGCAGCTCATGCGACGCGTTGGCGACGAAATCCGCCCGCATCCGCTCCACCGCCCGCTCCCGCGTGCGGTCGGAGAGCACGATGACGATCCGCCCGCCATCGGCCAGCGCCGGCTCCATCGGGATCACCTGCGCCGCGATCTCCCGCGCGACGGGCACCGGCAGCGCGAGGTCGGCGGTCTGCGGCCGCCGCTCCGCCAGCGCCCGGTCCACCGCCGCGGCCAGCGCCGGGTGGCGCAGCAGCGCCGCCACATCGCCTCCCCCCGGGCCGGCCCGCGCCCCGGTGCCCTCCCCGCCGAACAGCGCCCGCGCCGCGGCATTGGCGCGCAGCGGCACCCGCTCGGGCGAGAGGACCAGCAGCGGGTCGGGCAGGCTCTCGACGATCGCCTCATCGGCCCGGCGCAGCCGCCCGACCAGCGCGCCCTGCTCCGCCAGCGTCCGGGCGAGGCGGGCGACGCCTTCGGCGATCTCCTCGACCGCCGGCAGCAGCGGCGTGGCCGAGGGCGGCACCAGCCGGCCATCCTCCGCCGCCGCGCGCCGCAGCGCCTCGGCCAGCCGCGCCAGGTTGCCGATCCAGAGCGTGGCGACCAGCAGCGCGCCTAGCAGGCAGGCGAGCAGCCCGAGCAGCCCCGGCCCCGGCGCCAGCGCCCCGGCCAGCATCAGGGCGAGCAGCACCGCGGCTGGCACCGCGCCGATCAGCCCGGCGGCGCTAAGGACGCGTTGCAGCGGCAGCCGGCCCATGGCCGGTCAGGTGCCGGGCATGCCGGGCACCGGCGCCGGCTCGACCAGGCTGGGCTCGCCCGAGGGATCGACCGCGAAGAGCGCCAGGCCCCGCTGCGCCAGCCCCCCGGTATCGAGCAGGATCGGCCCGTCCGCCCCCAGCATGGGCTGGCCGAGCGGCGGGTTGCCGCCCGGCTCCCGCACCGCCCGGGCGGCGAGCGCCGCGGCATCATAGGCAATGCCGGCGCGGGGCGGCGGCCGCTCCCCGAAGGCGGCCTGGTAGCGGCTCTCGAAGCTGGCGCGCGCCTGCGGGTCGGGGCCGGGGAACAAGGCGCCGACCAGCGCCGGCTCCTGCGCGAGCGTCGTGTCCTGCGCCCAGAGGGCGGTGCCGAGGAAGCGCGGCGGGGCGGGCAGGCCGGCGGCCAGCGCCGCGGCGGCCTGCCGCGCCCGCTCCCCGCCATGGCCCAGCAGCACCGCGTCCAACCCCTCCGGCCCTGCGCGCCCGGCAAGATCGCGCGCCGCGCCGGCGACATCCGTGATGCGGGGATGCAGCAGCACCACCGGCGCGGGCAGGCCGAGCGCCGTGGCCCGTGCCCGGATGCCGGCGGAGAGGCGGCGGCCGAACTCGTCATCCGGCGCCAGCAGGCCAAGCCGCCGGGCGCCGCCCGCGGCTGCGGCGCTGGCCATGCGCTCGGCCTGCTCGCCCGGCGTCAGGCCTATGACCCAGACGCCGTTGCCGGCCTGGGAGGCATCGCTGGTGAAGGCGAGCACCGGCGCTCCGATGCCGCGGGCGGCCGAGGCGGCGGCCGCGGTCTCGCCGAGGGTCAGTGGCCCGGCGAAGGCGCGCGCGCCTTCCGCGATGGCAGCGCGCGCCGCCTCCCCCGCCCCGGCGGCGGTGCCGCCGGTGTCGCGCGGCAGGAATTCCACGCCCGGATCGGCCTGGTCGAACAGGGCGAGCTGGGCGGCGTTCAGCATGGCCTGGCCAAGCTGCCGGTTGCCGCCCGAGAGCGGTAGCAGCAGGCCGACCCGGCTGCGCGCCGGCCCGGCCGGCAGCGCGGCGGCCGGGGGCTGCACCATGACGACGCGCGGCGGCGGGGCTTGCGGCGCGCAGGCCGCCGCGGGCAAGAGCAGCAACAGGGCGGCCAGCCACCGGCGGCCTGAAGCCCGGTGAGGGGACCGACGCGGCGCGGAGCATGACGGAATTGGCAAGCGATCCTCCCGACCAACTGGGTCCCGATGGGGGGGCCGCCGCGGCATCGCCCGGGCTGACGCTGGTGGCGACGCCCATCGGCAATCTCGGCGACCTCTCCCCGCGCGCCCTCGCCACGCTGCGCGGCGCGGATGCCGTGCTGTGCGAGGATACCAGGGTAACCGGCGCCATGCTGGCACGGCATGGCGTTTCGGTGACGCTGGTTCCTCTGCACGAGCACAACGAGGATGACCAGACCCCTAAGATCCTCGCACGGCTTCGTGCCGGGGCGCGGATCGCGCTGGTCTCCGATGCCGGGACGCCGCTGGTCTCCGACCCCGGCTACCGGCTGGTGCGTGCCGCGATCGCGGAGGGGCTGCCGCTCCATGCGGTGCCCGGGCCGAATGCCGCGGTGACGGCACTGACCCTGTCCGGCCTGCCGCCGCATCCCTTCCTGTTCCATGGCTTCCTGCCGCCGAAGGCCGGGCCGCGGGCCGCCGGGATCGCCCGGCTGCGGGCGGCGGAGCGGGCCGGGCTCTCGGCGACGCTGATCCTCTATGAGGCGCCGCACCGCCTGGCCGAGACGCTGGCGGCGCTGGCCGAGGGGCTCGGGCCCGACCGCCCGGCGGCGGTCGCGCGGGAACTGACCAAGCGCTTCGAGGAGGTGCGGCGCGGCACGCTGGCGGACCTCGCCGCGCATTACGCAATGGCCGAGGCGCGGGGCGAGATCGCGATCGTGATCGGCCCGGCGCCGGAGGAGCGCGGCACGGAGGAGGAGCTGGAAGCCCGGCTGCGCGAGGCGCTGGCGGCGGGGATGAGCGTGCGGGACGCGGCGGCGGCGGTCGCCGAGGCGACGGGGCTGCCGCGCAAGCAGGTCTATGCCCGTGCACTGGAGATCGGGCGGGGATGAGCGCCGATCGTAGCGGGGCACCCGACGACGCACGCCTTGCGGCAACCTGGGCAAGCCGGTTTTGCCCGCTGGGGGCGTTTCACCGTTTTCACGTGGCCACCTGGTACCGCAGCGCCGGAGGCGCTGCCGCTCGCAAAGCTGCTGGGCCCATCAGGACGACAGGTACCACTATCACGACAGTGTGCGTGCAGCATAGATAAATGCGCTGGAATGCGAAAGCACGAATTAGTATTCTAATCTGACAAATGGCGGCTTGATGAGGGTCGTATTTGCCGTTTTTGCGGGCTTAGGCCATTTCGATATTCTTTATATCGGAACACAAAGAAGTACAAATTTCGCCTAATCTCAAATGGAAATCTATTTTCTGTTTGGGTCTTCTGGGGGGATTTCATTTTATATACTCCAGGTAATGTTCACGCAGAAATGATATGGTTGCCACGGTCAATAACGAACAAGAAACATAATAATAAAAACTGCGGAATCTGCTGCAAGTATATAAGTTCGTGCCGGGTTTGAAAATAGGAGCTTCGAATTAGCAGAGTGGAGGAAAGCATGTCTAGCTATTTTACGAAGTTGACGGTGCAAGCGCCAGATCTAACGGCACTCTCCTTGGCGAGACCAGGCGCTCTCATTGCACGGGTTGCGGATGGGGAAGTATCTGGTAAGGCAGATACTGCCGCTGCTGAAAATACCGTAGCGGCGCTTCCAATCTCTAATCTGCGTACCGCCAGTGACGTAGATGGTCGTCTGAGGTAACTCAAGCTGGTCAAGTACAGCTCTTGTCTCTTAGCCTAACAGATGTTTCGGTTGGTTCGTCAGTGAATGGAACAATCTCTTATGGCAGCGAACAGGATATCTTCCCGATCACGTTGAGAGCTGGCGAGAGCTACATTTTCGACGTGACTGGTATTGGGCTCAGCGATCCGACGTTGTCGCTTCATAACGCTAATGGCAATCGGCTGGCCTTCGATGACGATGGTGGCCCCGGGCTGAACTCCCGGATCGAGTTCACCGCTTCCACGGGCGGCACCTACTACCTCAATGTCGGCAGCTACGGCACAGGCACCGGCACCTACAGGCTCTCGACCCGCGCCGATGATGCCGCGGACGACATATACACGACCGACACTGTCCGCCCCGACCAGTGGCATTTCGGGACTATAAACAGTGGCGCAGACCAGGACTTTTACCATATCTCGCTCACGCAGGGACAAGCCTACAGCTTTGATGTCTACGCCAGAGGTCTGAGCGACCCGACGCTGGCGGTCCGCGACGGCCCAGGCAGCGCATTGCGGTTCAACGACGATTTCGCAGAAGGCCGAGACTCGCACACCGATTTTACCGCCCCGTACACCGGCACCTACTATCTCGACGTAGGAAGCTACGGTGCGGGCACCGGCACCTACCTCCTTATCGCCTGATTGCAAGTGCCGGCGTAGGGTACCCATAGGCCAGGGTCGGTAGCTTCCACCGACCCTTTCCCTTGACTCGAGCCCAAGTTGATGCCGGCTTCGGAGCCGGTGGAGTAGGAGCCCGGCTGGAGCACGTGCCTGCGGCTCGGGCGTCGGTGACGAAACATGCGGCCTCCGACAGAAGTTGGTCAGCTGGTTCCGGGCTCCTCGACGATCCGCGTCTTAACTGCGTAGCCGAGGCACGCTCCTGGGCACGCAGGTGCAGCGTCTTCTCCGGAACGGACAAGTGGACCGCTTCCCGTTCTCGAATGCGATCGATAGGCAGGCCATGAAAAGCTTGCCTCGGGGTGCCCCGCTTGAGGCTCGGCGTTCATACCTGAGCGCAACCCGCTGTAGCCGACCGGCCCCGGGGCTTGGCGCGGCCGGCCCCCTGCGCGAAGGTCCGCCCGGGGCGAGGGAGCGGAGCCATGGCGCGGAAGGCAGCGAAGGCGGGGAAAGGGCCGCGCAAGCCGCCGCAGGCGCTGATGCAGGCCCTGGATCGCGCGGCGGAGGCCATGGACGAGCCGCTGCGCCGCGCGCAGACGCGCTGCTTCGACGCCATGGAAGCCACGACCGAATCGGCCCGGCTGGGGCACGCCGCCGAGGCGCTGGCGCTGAGCCCGCTGGCCGCCGATACCTGGGGCATCCTGGCGCAGGCGGCGCCGGGGGGGTCGGAGCTGCTGCTCTGGCGCCAGGCGGTCGCGGCCGGCACGCTGGCGATCGGGCCCCTGGCCCTCTCCCTGGAGCCGGGCGAGTACTGGGGCGTGCTGGAGACGCGGCCCTATATGCGCGCCCGCAACGGCCTCGCGCTCGAGCTCTGGCGGCAGGGTGAGCGCGCGGCGGCGATCGCCGAGGTCGAGGAGCTGCTCCGGCTCAACCCGAACGACAACCAGGGAATGCGCTATCTCCTGTCCGACTGGCTGCTGGCGGAGGGACGCGACGCCGATGCGGCGGCGCTGCAGGCGCGCCATGCCGAGGATGCCTCGGCCGCCTGGGCCTTTGGCGCGGCGCTGCTCGCCTTCCGCGGCAACGGCGCCGGCGGGGCGGCGGACGGTGCCCTGGAGCGGGCGATCGAGGCCAACCCGCATGTCGCGGCGGTGATGCTTGGGCGGGAGGAGCCCGCCGGCGACAAGGGCTTCTACAGCCTCGGCTCGCCGGAGGAGGCGGCCTGGGTGGCGGCGGGCGCCCTGCCCGCCTGGAAGGCG
>JAESGY010000515.1_pt1 | contig 14479 bp, 14 predicted proteins | sample 9269841 | NCBI WGS metagenome assembly JAESGY01 (sample SAMN17022865, study PRJNA683097) | algae metagenome | isolation source: Spirirestis rafaelensis WJT71-NPBG6 and co-occurring heterotrophs from... | place: USA: Pinto Wells, Joshua Tree National Park, Colorado Desert, CA | collected 2006-08-15
GGCAACATGCTGGCGGGAAGCCGCCCCTATATCGGGCAGGCCGTGTGGCTCGGCATCTTTCCGGGCCTGTGCATCTCGCTGACGCTGCTCGGAATCAACCTTCTGGGCGACGCCGTGCGCGACCGGCTCGACCCTCGCATGAGGGGCAGCCGATGAGCCCGGGAGAACCGCTGCTCGCGGTCAGCAACCTCACGCTCCGGATCAACTCCACGAGCAAGATCGTCGTCGACGCCGTGAGCTTCAGCGTCTTTCCGGGCGAGATCGTCGGCATCGTGGGCGAATCGGGCTCGGGCAAGACGCTCGCGGCCCGGGCCGTCATGGGCTTTGTCCCGCCGGCGGTGCGGCGCGTCGGCGGCTCGATCCGGTTCGCCGGCGAGGAGATCACGACGATGCCGGAGAAGCGCCTGCGGAGCATCCGCGGCGCCCGGATCGGCATGATCTTCCAGGAGCCGATGACCTCGCTCAACCCGTCGATGACGATCGGCGAGCAGCTCGAGGAGGGGCTCGCGCTGCACCGGGACCTCGACGCCGCCGGCCGCCGGGCCCTCATCCTCGACATGCTGGCCCGCGTGGGGCTGACCGACCCGGAAGGCGCGCTCAGTGCCTTCCCGCACCAGTTCTCCGGCGGCATGCGCCAGCGCGTCGCCATCGCCATCGCCCTGCTGCACAAGCCGGACCTGATCGTGGCGGATGAGCCGACCACCGCGCTCGACGTCACCATCCAGGGGCAGATCCTGGCCGAGGCGCAGAAGCTCTGCGCCGATTTCGGCACGGCGCTGATCTGGATCACCCATGACCTCTCGGTCGTCGCCGGCCTCGCCGACGACATCGCGGTGATGTATGCGGGCAAGGTGGTGGAGCAGGGGCCGGTCACGCAGGTGCTGGACCAGCCGCTGCACCCCTATACGGTCGGGCTGATCGGCAGCGTGCCCAGCCGCAACAAGCGGGGCGAGCCGCTGCGGCAGATTCCCGGCATGACGCCCAGCCTGCTCAACCTGCCGGCCGGCTGCGCCTTCCGCGCCCGCTGCCCGCGCGCCGAGGCCCGCTGCGCCGAGCCGCCGCCGATGGCCGAGTACCGCCCCGGGCGCTTTGCCCGTTGCATCCACCCCTATGAGGAGGCGGTCGCGGCATGAGCGAGGTTCTCGATCCGCCGCGCGCCGCGGCGCAGGCGGCCACGCCGATCATCGAGCTGCGCGGCATCTCCAAGCGCTTTGCCTCCCCGCTCGATTTCGCCGGCAAGCTTGCCAAGAGGCTCGGCGTGAAGGTGCGGGAGGATGTGGTCCATGCCGTGGATGGCGTGGACCTCCAGGTCCGCAAGGGCGAGGTGGTCGGGCTGGTCGGCGAGAGCGGCTGCGGCAAATCGACCCTCGGCCGCATGGTGGCCGGCATCATGCCGCCGAGCGCGGGCACGGTGCTCTGGCACGGGCGCGACCTGAAGTCCCTCTCGGCGACCGAGGCGCGCGAGGCGAAGCTGCGCACGCAGATGATCTTCCAGGATCCCTATGCCTCGCTGAACCCGCGGCTGAAGGTGCAGGAGATCGTCGGCGAGGCGCCGCAGGTCCACGGCCTGGTGCCGCGCGGCGGGCTCGAGACCTATGTGGACGAGCAGCTGCGCCGCGCCGGCCTCGATCCCACGCTGAAGCGCCGCTATCCCCACCAGTTCTCGGGCGGCCAGCGCCAGCGTATCGGCATCGCCCGGGCGCTCGCGGTGCAGCCGGACTTCCTGGTCTGCGACGAGGCGGTGGCGGCGCTCGACGTCTCCATCCAGGCGCAGATCCTGAACCTCTTCATGAAGCTGCGGCGGGAGCTCGACCTCACCTACCTCTTCATCTCGCACGATCTCGGCGTGGTGGAGCATCTCTCCGACCGCGTGGTGATCATGTATCTCGGCCGGGTGGTGGAGGAGGCGTTGGCGGAGGAGGTCTTCGCCCGGCCGAACCACCCCTATACCCGCGCGCTGCTGGCGGAAGTTCCGCGGATCGAGGCCCGCAAGCGCGCCTTCGCCGGGGTGAAGGGCGAGATCCCCTCGCCGCTGAACCCGCCCTCCGGCTGCCATTTCCATCCGCGCTGCCCCTTTGCGATGGAGCGCTGCAAGGCCGAGAGGCCGGCGCTGAGGGAGATCGCGCCCGGGCATCGCAGCGCCTGCCACCAGAACGACGCGGCATGAGGCGGGCCGGGGCCGTGCTGCTGCTGCTCGCCCTCGCCGCCTGTGCCGGCGGCGGGACGAGCGGACCCTATCTCGGCGGTGCGCTGGGCGGCAGCATCCGTGAGGATGCTCGCATGCGGTGAAGGCGGCTCTGCCGCTGCCCGGGTCCCTGCGGAGGGTGCCGCACCGGCACCGCCGCTCCGGGTGACTGATCCGCCTTTGGCGCCGATCGGTATGAAAACAACCGGCCACAGGCATCCGGGTGGGCCCAGTCCAGGACCGGGCGCCCGCCCATCCGCGATCCTCCTCAGGGGCCCGGACGCCTTGCAGCGCGATCGGCGCTGACCGGCAGGGCTCAGCGCGCCCGCGCCGCCGCCAGGAAGGCCGCGGCGCCGAGCAGCGCAAGCCCGGCCAGCAGCCAGGGCACCGGCCCGTAGCCGCCCGCGCCTTCCCAGATCAGCGCGATCAGCACCGGCGCGGCGGTCCGCGGCAGCACCGTCGCCACGCTCAGCGCGCCGGTGATGGTGCCATAGCCCTCGCGTCCCAGGATCTCGGCGACGCCCGCGGCGCGCACGATGGTCATCAGCCCGTCCGCGATCGCCCAGCACAGGGCGTAGAGCACCAGCCAGCCGAGGTCCGGCGGCGCCAGCGCCAGGACCAGCATGCCGAAGGGCGTCAGCAGGGTCGCCAGCCGCCCGACGCCGCGCATGGTCACGCGCCCGCCGAGGGAGAACAGCACCAGCCGCGCCGCCACCTGGAAGGGGCCATGCAGCGCGACGACCAGCAGCACGGAGGCCTCGGGCAGCCCGCGCTCCCGCAGCAGCGGGATGGCATGGGCGCCGAGGCCGATGCCGATGAAGGCATGCGCCGCGAAGCAGGCGGCGAGGCCGAGGAAGGCCGGCCGCCGCACCGCCGCGCGCAGGCTGAAGCCGCCCTGCGTGGCGATGGCCGCGCGCGGCGGTGCCGCCGGCAGCAGCCAGAGGGCGAGCAGGCCGGGGATCACCTGCAGGGCGGCCAGCGCCAGCAGCGCCCCGCGCCAGCCGAAGCCCGCGATCAGCGCCGCGCCGAGCGGGACGAAGACCGTGCCGGTGAAGCCGGTGATGAAGGTGATGCCGGTGATGGTGCGGTTCGGGTCGCGCGCCCTGGTCACCACCACGGCCATGGCCGGCCCCCAGAGCGCCGCGGCCTGCGCCAACCCCATGGCGACCCAGAGCGACCAGTACAGCAGGAGGCTCTCCGTGGCCGACCACAGCGCCAGCAGCGCCGCGCCGAGCCAGGCGCCCCAGGCCAGCATCCTCCGTCCGCCATGCCGGTCGACATGCTGCCCGATGGGGACGGCGGCGAGGCCGGAGACCAGCAGGGCCAGGGTCAGCCCGGCATTGATCTCGGCCCGCGACCAGCCAAGCTCCGCCTCCATCGGCGCGCCGAAGAGCGGAAAGACGGAGAAGAGGGTACCCCAGCCGATGGTCTGCCCGATGGCGATGCAGAGGAGGAGGCGGGTATCGGCGGACCAGCTCAAGGGATGCCGGTCCGCATCAAAGGGACTGCCGGTCTGGAAGGGACATGGGGCGAGCCTGTATGGTTAGGTCTCATACCGACCCGCATTTTGGCTGACCCATTCCTGCCCTCTGCAAGCTCCGGACTGGAACAGGTCAAGGTTTATGCGGGCTGGTATCATACCTCGCTCATGACATGCTGACGCCTGTCCTGCCTCAAACGCCGGCGGCCCTCCGGGCCTTGGCTTCGCGGCATTGGCCGCGGCGCGCCTTCGCGCGCTCGGCCCGCTCCGCGGGCCGCAGGTCGGGACTTCATGAGCCAGTTATCAGACGGTAAACTGTTCCGCGATGATGCGCTCGGACAGCCCATGGTCCGGGTCGAAGAGCAGGGTCAGGCTCACCCCCCGGTCCTCCCGCACCTCCACCCGGCGGACGTCGCGCACCTCGGTATAGTCCGCGACGGCCGCGACCGGCCGCTTCTCGGCCTCCAGGATCTCGAACACCACCTCGGCCTCCCCCGGCAGCAGCGCGCCGCGCCAGCGCCGCGGGCGGAAGGCGGAGATCGGGGTCAGCGGCAGCAGGTTGGCGCCCAGCGGCACGATCGGCCCATGCGCCGAGAGGTTGTAGGCGGTGCTCCCTGCCGGGGTGGAGACCAGCACACCATCGCAGATCAGCTCCGGCAGCCGGATCTTGCCATCCACCAGGATGCGCACCTTGGCGGCTTGGCGCGTCTCCCGCAGCAGGGAGACCTCGTTGATCGCCAGCGCCTCGGCGACGCCGCCGATCTCGGTGCTGGCGCGCATGCGCAAGGGGTGCAGCACGGCGGCCTGCGCCGCGGCCAGGCGCTCCTCCAGCCCGTCTTCCCGGAACTCGTTCATCAGGAAGCCGACGCTGCCGCAATTCATCCCATAGACCGGGATGTTGTGGCCGAGCCAGCGGTGCTGCGTCTCCAGCATGCAGCCATCGCCGCCGAGCGAGACGATGGCCGCCGCCTGCTCCGTCGGCACTTCTCCATACCGCGCCACCAGCCTGGCCTTGGCGGCGCGCGCCACCTGCGTCGCCGCCGCGTGGAAGGCGATGCGGCCGCGGACATCCTCCGGCCGCAGCGGGGCGGGCTGCGGGAAGGGCAGGGGGGTGATGTCGTTCACGCGGCGCTCACAGCGCGACGGGCCGGGCGGCGGCATCAGGATCCACGCGCCCGGCGGCGCCATCAAGATCCACGCGCCTCGCGGTGCGATGCTCCAGCACTGGCATGTCCCGCCGCACCCGCGCCGTCACCGCCCGGTCGATCCGCGCCGTTGCCCAGCCGATGCCGTCCGAGACCTTGGCCACCACATGCCCCCAGGGGTCGGCCACCAGCGAATGGCCATAGACCGAGCGCGCCGCCCCCCGCTCCTCATACTGGCCGGAGGAGGCGGCGGCGAGGATCCAGCACTGGCTCTCGATCGCCCGGGCCCGCATCAGGACCTCCCAATGGTCCTTGCCGGTCTGGAGCGTGAAGTTGGAGGGCACGAAGATCGCCTCCGCCCCCAGTTTGCGCAGCGCCAGGTATTCCTCGGCGAAGCGGATGTCGTAGCAGATGGTGCAGCCGAAGGTGATGCCGCCCGCCTCGAAGGTGACGAGCCTGTCGCCCGCGCCGTAGAGCGCGCTCTCCCGGTAGCCGGTGCCGTCCGGGCCGGTGATGTCGAAGAGGTGGATCTTGCGGTAGCGGGCGATCTCCCGCCCCTCCGGGTCGAAGACGAGGGTGGTGTTGAACAGCTTCTCCCCGCCATCCTCGATGATCGAGCCGCCATGGACATGGATGCCATGGGTCCGGGCCAGGCTGCGCAGCAGCTCATAGGCCGGCCCGCCCGGCTCGCCGGAGCTCTCGGGCGGCAGCACCTCCGCCGCCGCGCGTCGGCTGTCCCGTCCGCCACCCAGATTGGTCCAGGTCTCGGGCAGGGTGACGAGGTTCGGCCGGTCGGCCTCAACGGCCGCCTCGATCAGGCGGCGCGCCTGGTCGAGATTCGCCGCCATGTCCGAGCCCTGGTTCATCTGGATGACGCTGACGCGCATGCGAGCCGATCCTCCCAATGCCGCGCACTCAACCCCGCCGGCGCGGCCGGGGCAAGGCAGGCCCTGGCCGCGGCTTGTCGGGGGGCCTCAGCGCCGGCGGTCGCCCGGCCAGTCCAGCCGCGGCTCAGCCCGGCCGCCGCGCGGGTTCTCCGGCCAGGCGGCCGGCGGCGGGACGGGGGGCGAGACGCGCGGCGCCTCCTCCACCGCCCGGCTGCGGCCGGGCAGGTCCACCCAGTCATCCGCCGCGGCCCGGCGCGGCGCGCCGGAGAGCTGCAGCGACAGGCTGCGGATCTCGGCCTGGATCTCGTCCAGCTGCGCCTCGATGGAATCGAGCCGGCCCTTCAGCCCGAAGACGCTGAAGGGCATCAGCAGATAGGCAAGGCCGGCGAGCAGGAGGAGAAGCAGGGCGAGCAACCCCGTCCACTCCGGCAGGCCAGGGATGGCGAGCCGCGATGCGAGCTCCTGCAACAGGCCCATGGGGCAATCACCTCGGCTGTCACCCCGCGGGAGAGGGCGGGGCGCTGCAATGATAGGGCATCCGGCCGGGACGGCTGCCCCGGCGGCGTCAGCCGCCGGTCACGCTCATGTGCCGGCCGACCGCGGGGCGGTTATGGCGACGGTCGATGATGAAGTCATGGCCTTTCGGCTTCCGGGCGATCGCCGCCTCGATCGCGGCCCTGAGCGCCGCGTCGTCCACCGACGGGTCGCGCAGCAGCGGGCGGAAATCCGCCGCATCCTCCTGGCCCAGGCACATGTAGAGCGTGCCGGTGCAGGTGAGCCTGACCCGGTTGCAGCTTTCGCAGAAATTATGGGTCATCGGCGTGATGAAGCCGATGCGCCGCCCGGTCTCCTTCACCGTATAGTACCGGGCCGGCCCGCCGGTGCGGTAATCCGTGTCCTCCAGCGTCCAGTGCTCACGCAGCCGCGAGCGGACGAGGGAGAGCGGCAGGTACTGGACCGTGCGGTCCTCGTTGATCTCGCCCATCGGCATGGTCTCGATCAGGCAGAGGTCGAAGCCATGCTCGCCGCACCAAGCCAGCAGGCGGTCATATTCACCCTCATTCACGCCCTTGAGCGCGACGGCGTTGATCTTGATGGCAAGTCCCGCCGCCTTGGCGGCGAAAATGCCGTCCAGCGTCTTCTCGATCTCGCCCCAGCGGGTCAGCGCCTTGAATGTGGCCGGGTCCAGCGTGTCGAGCGAGACATTGATGCGCCGGACGCCCGCCGCATACAGGTCCTCCGCCATATGGGCGAGCTGGGTGCCGTTGGTGGTGACCGTGAGCTCCTTCAGCCCCCCAGTTCCGATGCGGTCGCCGAGGCTGCGGAAGAGGGAGATCACGTTCTTCCGCACCAGCGGCTCGCCGCCGGTCAGACGGATCTTCTCGACGCCAAGCCCGATGAAGGCACCGCAGAGCCGGTCCAGTTCCTCGAGCGTCAGCACCTCCCGCTTCGGCAGGAAGGTCATGTCCTCCGCCATGCAGTAGACGCAGCGGAGGTCGCAGCGATCGGTCACCGAGACGCGGAGGTAGGAGATCCGCCGGCCGAACGGATCGATCATGGACGGCATTCCCCGACAGGAAGTGGACGCTTCCAACCCATTTGGTCCCCAACCCCCTGGCGCCGCAAGCCCCCTGGGCCGGCCCGGGGCGCGGGGCAGCCCCCCTGCCAGGGCGGGGCCCGTGGTCAATGTTCCGTCTCGATCACCTCCAGCTCCACTACGGCGGCATTGATCAGCAGCTTGCCGGCATGCTCGAAATTGACGGTGATCCGGTCGCCGATGACGGACTGGACCTGGCCTTCGCCCCAATCCGGCCGCTCCGGGTGGCGCACGCGCATGCCGGGTTCGATGAGGCTGGGCACGGGTCTTCCCTGTTCCGTGTGTTGCGTAAGCGGTTCGTTAATGGCCTTTATTCTAGACCGGATCGCCGGCCGGACCGAATGCGGCAGCATCCCGGCGCCGGAGAGTGTCACCCACCCGCCGCTGCTGCCGGAGGCGTTCCCGGCCGAACGCCCTCCTCCGCAGCGGCCCCGTGCCCGACAGGACCGGCCGATGCGCATGGATGCCCAGCTTGCCCGCCTCCTCTCCGCCCGGCTGTGCCATGATCTCGGCGGCGCGGTCGGCACGCTGTCCGGGACGCTCGAACTGGCGGGCGAGGGCGATGCGGAGATGCTCGGCCTTGCGCGGGATACCGCGGCCGGGCTGCGCGAGCGGCTGCGGCTCTATGCCGCCGCCTGGGGCGGGGCCACGGAGGATGCCGATGGCGAGAGCCTCGCCCGGCTGCTGCGGAGCGCGCCCGCCTCGCCGCGCGTGCGCTTCCAACTCGACCACTTGGCCGCCGGCGGGCTGCTGCCCGCCACCCTGGTGCCGCTGGCGCTGAACGCGGCGCTGCTCGGCGCGGAGGCGCTGCCGCGCGGCGGCACGGTGACGCTGGCGGGCTCGGCCGAGGACGGGCTGGTGGTCTGCCCGGAGGGACGGGGGGCAGGCTGGCCGGCCGGGCTGCTGGCCCTGCTCGGCGGCGGCCTGGCGGAGGCGCTGCAGGCGGGGCCGCGCCGCGTGGTCGCGCCGCTGCTGCTCGCCCTGGCGTCGGAGGCGGGCTGGACGGTCTCGCTCGCCCATGGCGCGGCGGAGGGCGTGCCGCCCCTGCTGCTCGGCCCGGCCTGAGCCGCACCCGCTTTACCGAATCTTCGTCCCCACCCCGCCACTGTGCCGCCACGCCCCGAAGGTGGCCGCGGCCCAGGCCCGGCGCCCGCCAGGGCCCTGCAACGCGGCATGCCCGGGCCGGGCATCGGAGCGAGGGACAAGGATGGACGACCTGCTCGCTGACTTCCTGACCGAAACGCATGAGGGGCTGGTCGCTCTGGACGCGGCGCTGGTGCGGCTGGAGCGCGCGCCCGAGGACGCCGCGACCCGCTCCGAGGTCTTCCGCATCGTCCACACCATCAAGGGCACCTGCGGCTTCCTTGGCCTGTCGCGGCTGGAGGCGGTGGCGCATGCCGCCGAGAACCTCCTCGGCCGCTACCGGGACGGCACCCGGGCGGTGACGCAGCAGGGCGTCTCGCTGATCCTCAGCGCGCTCGACCGCATCCGCGCCATCGTGACGGGGCTCGAGGCGACGGGCGCCGAGCCGGCGGGCGATGACGCGCCGCTGATCGCGCAGCTGAACGCCGAGGCGGAGGGGGCCGGGGCGGAGGAGCATGAAGCGGCACGGCCCGAGCCGGAGCCGATGCAGGCGGCGATCGAGACCGCGGCGCCGGAGGCCGCGCCCATGCCTGAGCCCACGCCGGCGGCCGCCCCGGCTTCGGCCGGGGCGGAGCCGGAGGTGGTGCCGAGTGGCGGTGCCACGCCGCCGCAGACCATCCGCGTCTCGGTCGATGTGCTGGAAGACCTGATGATGCTGGTCTCCGAGCTGGTGCTCACCCGCAACCAGCTTCTCCAGCTCGCCCGTTCGCAGGGCGACAGCGCCTTCGCCGTGCCGCTGCAGCGCCTCTCCCACATCACCACCGACCTGCAGGAGGGGGTGATGAAGACGCGCATGCAGCCGATCGGCAATGCCTGGGCGAAGCTGCCGCGCCTGGTGCGCGACCTCGGCGTCGAACTCGGCAAGAAGATCGCGCTCGAGATGCGCGGCGCCGAGACCGAGCTGGACCGCCAGGTGCTGGAGCTGATCAAGGACCCGCTGACCCATATGGTCCGCAACAGCGCCGATCACGGGCTGGAGCGGCCGGAGGAGCGGCTGGCGGCCGGCAAGCCCGAGACCGGCCGCATCATGCTGAAGGCGCGGCATGAGGGCGGGCACATCATCATCGAGATCGGCGATGACGGCCGCGGCCTCGATGCCGAGCGGATCCGCCAGAAGGTCCTCGCCCAGGGCCTGGCGACCGAGGCCGAGCTGACCGGGATGCCGGAGCGGGAGATCCACCGCTTCATCTTCCGTCCCGGCTTCTCCACCGCCACCACCGTCACCGCCGTCTCCGGCCGCGGGGTCGGGATGGATGTGGTGAAGACGAACATGGAGCGGATCGGCGGCGCCATCGACATCCGCTCGCGCGAAGGCCTTGGCACCGCCTTCGTCATCAAGATCCCCCTCACCCTCGCCATCGTCTCCGCCCTGATCGTCGAAGCCGGCGGCGAACGCTTCGCCATCCCGCAGATCGGCGTGGTGGAACTGGTGCGCGTCGGCGGGGAGGGCACGGCGCAGCTCGAGCGCATCAAGGACGCGCCGGTGCTGCGGCTGCGGGACCGGCTGTTGCCGCTGGTCAACCTCGCCGCGCTGCTGCGGCTCGAACCCAAGGGCGGGGAGGCGAGCGGCTTTGTCGTGGTGACGCAGGTGGGCGGGCATGTCTTCGGCATCATCGTCGACCGGGTCTTCGACGCGGAGGAGACGGTATCGGGTATAGGAGCCGTTGGCGCGTTCTGGCACTTAAACCGGAGCACGATTTGAGGGCGGGGGCAAGCATGCGGGGCGAGTTCGCCATCTCGTATATTAGATTCTCCTCCGACCGCCAACTAACCGGCGACAGCCTGAGGCGGCAGTTGCAGACCTCGGCAGAGTATGCCGAACGAAATGGACTGATCATCGACGAGACCGTGCGGGATTTGGCCGTCTCGGCATACTCCGGCGATCACCGTAGTACCGGGGCATTTGGTAATTTCCTGCGGCGCTTCCGCTCCGGAGAATTTGTGCACATCCAGCACTTCCTTGTCGAGAGTCTGGACCGTATGAGTCGAGAGGCGCCACGGTTGGCGCTGCCGGTACTACTCGACCTCATCAATGCAGGTATCACGGTCCACACGTTGATCGACGAGCGGGTCTACTCTGCCGCTGTCGTTGACCGCGACCCTATGGCACTTTTTCAGTCGCTCGTGATCATGGGGCGCGCCAACGAGGAGAGCGCGTCAAAATCTATTCGGGTGAAGTGCGCCAAGGGAAAGGCGGTTGACCGGGTTGCGGGCGGGGAGGGGTTGCTGACCCGGCAGGTACCCGGCTGGCTCAGTGTCGAGGAGCCCCCAGGCCAGCCGCCGAGGATCGTCGCAGTGCCGGAGCGGGTGGAGATCGTCCGGCAGATTTTCCGCTGGAATATCGAGGGGCACGGCTTTTTTCGGATATCCCACCTACTGAACGATCGCGGCACCCCGAGTTTCGGTCGCGGGCGCGAGTGGGGCGTCAGGTATGTCGAGAAAATCCTGAACGGCCGCGCCGTCCTGGGCGAACTCGAACCGCGCGAACGCAACGCCGCGACCAAGGGGCGCCCGGTCAAGCGGGGGGTGGTGCTGCGCCCTTACCCTCCGGTCATTGATCAGGAGACCTACGACCAAGCCCTGGCCGCCCGTGCGGGTCGCAAGACGATCCACGGTCCGAAAGGTCTGAAGGTCACCAACCTGTTCGCTGGTCTCTGCTGGTGCGCGGTGTGTGGTAGCAAGATGCGGGTTGCCCCGAAGCAAGTCCCTTACCTCATCTGCAACAGCCGATATACCGGTTCGGGTTGCAGCAATCGTGCGCATTTCGTCGTTTCCGACATCGAGAAGATCATCCTCGACGAGGTTTGGCAGATCGCGCTCGACCGCCTGCCACCGGCGCCAACTGAGGACCCTCTGCGAGAGATCGACCAACAGATCGTCGCCAGCAGCGAGAAGGCGGCGAAAATCGAGCGGCGAGTAGTCGCCCTGTTGACTGACCTCGACGCCGATCTCGCCTCAGCCCAGGCGGCCGTGAAGGCGCTACAGGCGCAGAAGGCCGCGCTAGACGCCCGACTCAGCGACATGCGCAAGCAGCGCGCCGCACTGAACGGCAGGCCGAGTTTCGCCACCGCGCTCGAACGCCTGCGACATCAGACCCGGGTCGGCCGGGATGATCCTGGGGCCTACGACACCCGCATCGCCCTGTCCCAGGGTTTGCGCGGCATCATGGATTTCATTCTATTCGACGATGACCACACCTATCTCTGGTCCTATGGCGGATTCCGCCTGTTCCGCCAGCACCGGGGCACCGAACTGCTGCGCCGCTGGTCAGCAAACTCATGGTCGCCGATGCCGGATGAGTTCGAGGCGATGATCTGGGGCGCGAAGCCGCCCGGCTGGTACGCCGCCCCAGGAGAGCGGGACGATGCCGATCTGGTTCGACGGCGCGCCATGAACGACCGGGCGCGGCGGATCAAGAGCGAGTAGCGGCCGTAACCCAAAGACTCGCGCCAGTTCAAACGAAACAGGAACACTTTCCCGGTGTTGCAAGTGGGGAGGTGACCCGATGCCTGCCATACTCCTGCTGCTCGACCTCTCGCTCACCACCACGCGGGGGCGGGAGGTCGTGGTGACGATCTCCCCGGACCGCCGGCCGGAACTGGTGCTCGGCTTGGGGATGCAGCAATTGCGGCTCTCCGCCGAGGAGGCCGACCGGCTCTGCGAATGGGGGCATGCGCGTGGCTGCGCGGCATCTTCGCCGAGAGGTCCTGAGGATGACGCCAGCACTACTCCCAAGAATGGCCGGACCTTTTTGACGACAACGAAGAGACGGAGAGACGGCTATGTCGTGGAGGCAACTGCGGGTGGAGCACTTCCTGCAAGCCGCGAACAGGCTCGCGCCCACCATCCTGGCCGAGCGTGACGCCATCGAGCAGCACCGCGGCCTTCCGCCGGACCTGTTCCGGACCATGCGCGACGCGGGCTTCTTCTCCTTGTGGCTGCCCGACCGGCTCGGCGGGCCGGAGCTTTCGGCCGCCGACCTCGTGCGCGTCGTCGAGGCCCTCGCCCGGGCGGACGGGTCGGTCGGGTGGTGCGCGGCCATCGCTACCTCCTACAGTCGCTTGGCCGGGTATCTGGCCGAGCCCGTCGCCCGTGACATCTTCCGCGACGGCACGGCGGTGCTCGCCGGGACGGCCGTCCCGACGGGACGGGCCGAGGTGGTCCCGGGCGGGTACCGGGTCACCGGGCGGTGGTCCTTCGGCAGTGGGATCGGCCACAGCGATTGGCTGCTCGGCGTGTGCCAAGTGCCCGCTGGCGATGCGCCGCCCGACCTCAGACTGATGATCTTTCCGAAGGGCGAGGCCGAGGTGCTGGACACGTGGCACGTCTCCGGCCTGCGCGGCACCGGCAGCCACGATTTCCGCGTGGAGAACCTATTCGTTCCCGGGACCCATACGCTGGCCTGGGTACCGTCCGCTCCAACGCAGCCGGGGCGTCTCTACAGCCTGCCGTTCATCACGGTGTTCTCCACCTCGATCGCCGGGGTTCCGCTCGGCATCGCCCGGGCGGCGATTGATGCCTTCATGGACCTCGCCGAGAGCAAGACTTCCGCCGGATCGACACAGGTGCTCCGGGACAAGGCAGCGGTGCAGGCCGAGATCGGCCGCGCCGAGGTGGTCCTGAGGTCCGCGCGCGCCTTCCTGTTCGAGGCCGTAGATGCATTGTGGGATGCGGGAGAGGGCGTATCCCTGCGGGACCGGGCGCTGGTCCGCTTGGCCCTCGCCAACGTCGGCACGGCGGCCACGCAGGTGGCCGACATGATGTTTCGCGCGGGTGGATCGGCCTCGCTGTACGAGGGGTGCCGGTTGGCGCGGTGCTGGCGGGACGCCCACGCGGCGACGCAGCACTTCAGCCTGTCGGCGGCCAGCTACGAGACGGGGGGACGTGTCATGCTCGGGATGGACCCCGGCACGACCCGCTTCTGAGGTCGGGCACCGAGACCGGGCGGCCTAGATTGGTCCCGAAGGCGGCCGCGATCGTCTTCGCAGGAGGACTGAATGCTCGAACTCGTCCCGCTCCGCGCCCGCCCCGATCTGCTGACCCAGGTCTTCGCTGAGCCATTCATGGCGCTGTGGCCCACCTTCGTGGTGAAGGACCCAGCGGCCGACCTGTTCTTCGAGACACCGCACCTTGACGCCTGCCTCGACACCGCCTTCGCCGTCGTCGATCCGGCCCGGCCAGAGGTGGCGGTGGGGCGGGCCTTCGCCGTGCCCTTCGCGTTCGAGGGCGTGCCGGGCCGGGAGGAACTGCCGAACTCCGGCTGGGACGGCGTGGTCAGATGGGCGCACGCCGACCGCGCCCTCGGCCGCCCGGCGGACGCGCTCAGCGCATTGGAAATCACGCTGCTGCCCTCGCACCGCGGCCGGGGCGCCTCGCGCGTGGTGCTGGACGCCATGCGTCAGCGGGCCGCTGGACTCGGCCTCCGTCATATGTTCGCGCCTGTCCGGCCCACAATGAAGCACTTGGAGCCATTCGTGCCTATGGAGGAGTACGCGGCCCGCACTGGCACAGACGGGCTGCCCGCCGATCCGTGGCTGCGCGTCCACGTCCGGGCGGGCGGCTCCATCTTAAAAGTCGCACCGACCAGCATGGTGATCCCCGGCACGATCGCCGACTGGCGGCGCTGGACCGGATTGGAGTTCGCCGCCTCCGGCCCCGCCCTCGTGCCGGGCGCCCTCGTACCCGTGCACGTCTCCCTCGAACAGGACCACGCCGTCTACGTCGAGCCGAACGTTTGGGTGCGGCACATCGTGCCGGACTAGGCAGCGCCCGGCAGGCTGCATCCCATAGCAGGAGCCTCCCGGCTGCAACGCTTGCGTGCACTGTTGCAGAAGTGGTTCCCGCGTGCGCCGCCCAGCCCTGTCCTCCTAGGCTCGGGCGCGGAGGTGCGCCGCCGTTTGCGGCCCTGGCGCTCTTAGTTGTTTAGTCGCAGAACATCGTTGGGACCCGCGCGTTCGGGTAGACGCGGAGTTCGGCCCCCGGTTGCGAGTACTGCGGCGTGCTGCCAAGCGGCGAGGGCAGAGGCTTGCCTTGACGGCACCA
>JAESGY010000516.1_pt1 | contig 14412 bp, 12 predicted proteins | sample 9269841 | NCBI WGS metagenome assembly JAESGY01 (sample SAMN17022865, study PRJNA683097) | algae metagenome | isolation source: Spirirestis rafaelensis WJT71-NPBG6 and co-occurring heterotrophs from... | place: USA: Pinto Wells, Joshua Tree National Park, Colorado Desert, CA | collected 2006-08-15
GCGATCGCCTGTCTGTGAGAATGCCTTGAAGCGCAAATCCCTCGCACTACCCCCGCGCTTGTCATGTTCAGATGTGTTTGCCCTGTCTGCCCACTCGCGCTTTATGCCAGTTGCGTAAGTCCTGAAGCTATATAAATTCTCTTGCCTTGCTGGTTGTGATGATTGAGTTTTAGGGGTTCGTGGTTGAGTTGGGAGATTCTCAATATTACTTCTTTGATTTGTCTTAAACGACCATCTATAGTCACTATCTTGGACAACCAAATGCTTCAATGAAGAGTATAAGTAGTGGTTTACTTCTCGTCTTTCAACTCCAAGCATATCAGCTATTTTCACTGCTCTTAGCGGAGTACCGCGCTTCAAAATTTCAACAATTTTTGATTCCAGTTCATCCATTTTAGCCCCCAACTCTAACTGACTAGAATGACGCTGAAAGACATATTCCATACCTTGGGCTTGCTTTCCGGATATTTTTGGCAGGGTACACCATCGCCCAAAGGCGCAAAAAAAAGTAAAGTAAAGTAATGTGGTGCATTGCGTTAACGCACCCGACTTCCCAAGGTATTGATAATTTTAAAAATTAATTAAACGATATCTTTGACCAACTATCAACAATATTCAACATTTTCTCGCTGCTTATGCCTTTAATCAGCCTTTTGCCGCTCTTCAATTTAACCCGATTGACTACATCATTAAGAGATTCAAATTGGTTTTTGCTGCGTTCAACTTCTACACTTTCAGCAATTTTAATGGCTGTTGTTTCAGTGATGCCAGTACTTTTTAGTCTGAAGGCAACCTGAGATGCACTTAGATTGTTAAACACATCTAATGGTTCAGTTTTCTTGGCTAGTTGGCTTTTAAGCTCTTTGACTTCATTTTCTAATCTTTGTTTAGCTGTTGCCTCTTGCAATAATTGATGAGTTATTTTTTCAAAGCGCGACTCAAAATTTATGAGAAACCTTTCAAGTTTCTCTGAACTAACATCAGCCTTTTCTGAAGAAAAAGCTCAGGATTAAAAGCCAATCTTTTTATACCTCAATTAATTATAAATAATTTGATACTTTATTGATTATGGCTTAGGGTCATTAATATCGTGTAAGAAAAATTACTGAGATATTGTTTAGTATAAATGCTTAGTAAATTCTAGGGGGACGCGATCGCCCGATCAATTCCCCTAGCCTGCTATAATCTGACGGAAATATCGCTTTATATACTCTTTTGAGTACCGCCAAAATCTTAAATCAAGATTGATAACTAGACGTGTACGCTACCTAGACTAAATAAAAATGCGTTATCAGAGGAGTTAACTAATGGGATATATAATTGCAACCGCAAATATGAAAGGTGGCGTAGGTAAAACCACCCTGACAGTTAATTTAGCTACATGTTTAGCTAAAAATCACAACAAGCGGGTGCTGGTGCTTGATTTAGATGCCCAAATTAGCGCCACACTCAGTCTAATGTCACCACTGGAGTTTGCCAAACGTCGCAAACAATCACTGACATTTAGATATTTGATAGACCAAATTATCAACCCGCAGGCAAACCCCAAACATACGATTCACGATATAATTCACTCCTGCGTTTGTAATCTGCAAAATTTGGATATCTTACCCGGAGATATTGATTTGTATGATGAATTTGTCGTTTCTGAAATGCTGCATAAACAAGCAGTTATTTTGGGAGAACAAGATTTTGAAACTATTTGGAATCGTTTTGAAAGGGTCTTGTTAGCTAAAATTTTAGAACCGATTCGGCAAGAATACGATTTTATCCTTTTGGATTGCGCTCCTGGTTATAATCTCTTGACTCGTAGCGCTTTAGCTTGCAGTGATTTTTACATTCTTCCTGCGAAACCAGAACCTTTATCTGTAGTAGGTATTCAACTGCTGGAAAGACGCATTGCCCAATTAAAAGATAGTCACGAACATGAAGCGAAAATTAATATAAAAATGCTGGGAATTGTATTCAGCATGTTAAGCAACAACATTCTCAATGGAAGATATTACAAACAAGTAATGCACCGCGTTGTCGAAGATTTTGGTGCAGAAAAGATTTGTAAAACACAAATACCAGTTGATGTAAATGTTGCTAAGGCTGTTGATAGTTTTATGCCTGTTGTTTTAACTAGTCCTAATTCAGCTGGCTCGAAAGCATTTATTCAGTTAACTCAAGAGTTGTTGCAAAGTCTTTAAATTAGGAGTAAAGACGCGATTCATCGCGTCTCTACAACTTCTAACTTTTAAAACTTCCCAGCCAAAGCTGCAACACACCTTTCGCAAATTGAAGGATGTGCTGATTCTCCCACATGAGTGGAGTAGTTCCAGCAGCGATCGCATTTTTGCCCTTCTGCATCCACTACCCCAATTCCCCATGCATCAGATTGCAAGTTGTATTTTAACCCTTGCAATTTTTCTGGAGTATCCAACATTTCCACCTGGGAGGTAATGAACAAATAACGTAGTTCATCTACACCGTTACCAACATCTGGATTCAGTGCTTTTACTGAAGCACGCAATTGCTCATCTGCCACATTAAGCAAGATTTTAGCTTCCAAAGGAGCGCCAATCATCTTTTCTCCCCTGGCAGTATCTAGCACCTTATTGACATCAGTGCGAATTTGGCGAATTTGCTGCCATACCTGGGCTAATTCTGGATTATACCACTTTTCGTCTACTTGCACCCAACCGGCTTCAAACACCGATTTGTAAGGCGTTTTGTAAGGTAGATATTGCCAAATGTCTTCTGCCATGTGACATAACACGGGTGCGATCGCTCGTGCTAAATTTTCCAAAGCTACCTGCAACACCGTTTGACAACTGCGACGACGGAAAGCATCACTCGCACTAATGTACAATCTATCTTTGGCAGCATCCAAATAAAAGTTGGATAAATCCACCACACAGAAATTCTGCACGGTTTGGAAAAAGCGGAAGAATTGGAAACTGTCAAATGCTTCCGTCACTTCAGCAAATACTTCCGTCATGCGATGCAGCATGTAACGGTCAAGTTCTGGCAATTCCTCAAAGGGTACGGCATCTTTTTCTGGGTCAAAATCGTGCAAATTGCCCAACAAAAACCGCGCCGTATTGCGAATCTTTTGCCGTACATCACCAAGTTGCTTGAGGATATTTTTCCCAATCCGCTGGTCAGAGGTATAGTCTACCGACGACACCCACAAGCGCAAAACGTCAGCACCATAAGGTGGTTCTTCTTTTTGATTTTTCCCACCTTCAATGATGACTGCTGGATCAACCACATTGCCTAAAGATTTACTTTGCTTGCGTCCTTGTTCATCCAATGTAAAACCGTGAGTCAACACAGTTTTGTAAGGCGCACAGTCATTCACCGCTACACTAGTAAGCAAACTCGACTGGAACCAACCGCGATGTTGGTCGGAACCTTCCAGATACATATCAGCAGGGTAGCGCAATTCCGGACGCTGCTTGACAACAGCTGCCCAAGATGAGCCAGAATCAAACCATACATCCATCGTATCAGTACCTTTACGGTAAGATTTACCGTTATTGCGATACTGTTCTGGCAATAATTCTTCTACCGACAATTCCCACCAAGCATCAGAACCTTTTTCGGCGACGATCGCTTGAACATAAGCGATGGTTTCCGCATTTAGCAATGGTTCGTTAGTTGCTTCATCGTAGAAAACGGGAATTGGTACACCCCAACTGCGCTGACGAGAGATACACCAATCAGAACGTTCCGCAACCATTGGGGTGATGCGATTTTCACCTTGTGCAGGAATCCATTTTACCGAAGCGATCGCGCTCAACGCTTCTTCTCTAAATCCCTCGACCGAAGCAAACCATTGCTCGGTAGCGCGGAAAATCGTTGGTTTTTTCGTTCTCCAGTCGTAGGGATATTTATGCTGGTAAGGTTCCTCTTTCAACAAAGAACCCGCTGCTGCCAAAGCATCAATCACCGCCTGATTTCCATCACCCAGCACATTCAACCCAGCAAACTGTCCCGCTTCTTGGGTAAAATTGCCGTTATCATCAACTGGCGCGAGGATAGGCAAACCATAACGCTGACCCACTATGTAGTCTTCTTGACCATGACCGGGTGCGGTATGTACCAACCCAGTACCAGATTCAGTAGTTACATAATCGCCACCAATCACAATCGGACTTTCGCGATCGTATAGCGGATGACGGTAAGTAGAATGTTCTAAATCTTTCCCTTTAACTGTAGCTTTTACGGTTAACTCAGTTTCCAAAGTTGCCGATAAACGTTCCACCAAATCTTCAGCGACAATAAGATATCTTTGCGTCTTTGTGTCTTTGCGTGAAACTTCCACCACGGCATAATTGAGGTCAGGATTCAACGCTACCGCCAAATTCGCCGGAATAGTCCAAGGCGTCGTCGTCCAGATAGCCACAGCCAATTGAGGCAAAAACTCACCCAAAGCTGATTTCACAGCCTCTGATAAACTCACCATCGGGAAAGCAGCGTAGATACTCCGCGAAGTGTGACCTTCTGGATATTCCAACTCAGCTTCAGCCAAAGCGGTATGAGAACTGGGACTCCAGTGAACTGGCTTCAAACCGCGATAGATATAGCCTTTTAAAACCATCTCACCGAATACACCGATTTGAGCCGCTTCATATTCCGGCTTCAAAGTCAGATAAGGATGATCCCAATCGCCCCAAACAGCGTAACGTTTAAAACTGTTACGCTGGTCATCTACCGCAGCTAAACCAAATTCTTTTGCTTTTTGTCGCAATTGCAAAGCTGTCAAATTTTGCCGTTCTGCCGACTTCATGTTTTGCAAAACTTTCAATTCAATCGGCAAGCCGTGACAGTCCCAACCAGGGACGTAGCGGACTTTACGCCCACGTAAAAGCTGGTAGCGGTTAATAATGTCTTTGAGAATTTTATTTAAAGCATGACCAATATGCAGTGAACCATTAGCGTAGGGTGGTCCATCATGCAGTATAAATAATTCGCCTGGGTTTTCTTGAGACAGGCGATCGTAAATTTTGTTTTCTGACCAAAATTTTTGGATTTCCGGTTCCCGCTTGACAGCGTTTGCCCGCATATCAAAGTTAGTTTTGGGCAGGTTTACAGTATCTTTGTAGCTTCCAGTTTCTGTCACAGTGCTGATTTTCAAAGAATAATAAAGTTTGATTCTCACTATTATCTATGAGAATTTCTAATGTCTTCAACTTGGATGCTTTACCAGCAAGTATTTTCTGGAAGCATCTCTACCGCAGGAAAGATTCCTAATCTTGACTTTATGCTAATACATCCCACTTCCGACGAATCTAGTAGGATGTAACTTTGTAGTATATTGTAACGCATTTTGTAGTGACTGCTTTAGCGCCAAAGCACTCACTACAAATTATTTAATTTTTTCGTCTGGTGTATCTATCGGTTCTTCTGCTGGAGGAGCAAGTACGGCATCAGGAGCAATTTCCTCAACCGGAATTTTTGTTAATTCACTAACAGCAGCTTCTTCAGCGGCAGCAGCTTCTTTTGCAGCTTCTACTAATTCCGGAGATGGGGGATGAGGGGGAATTGCCTCTGGTACGCTCTCGGTTTTTGCTTCGGTGTCGGTGCGAAGAACTTCTGGTTGTTCTGATGTGGTGTCGGTAGTAGGAGGAGTAACTACTGGTTTGTCTGATATGGGAGTTCGTTTGTCAAGAACCTCAACGGGAGTTTTGGCTGTAGGTGCAGGGGAAGTTGTTTGGGGGGTCTTTTTATTTAAAGTCTGTTGTGCCTTGTCTTTAACTCCAGAGAAAACCCCGCCAAAACTTTTTTGTACCTGAGCAAGGCGCTCAGGAAGTGAGAGACTAGAAGCTTGATTTTGAATGCTATTTGTCACCGCTTCAGTACTGGGGATCGGGGTTTGTTCCGTCTTTGGTGTGACTTGCCGACGTAATGACAAAGTTTGCGTTACCGACCAACCCAAAAGTGCCACACTAGCCACATGACCAAGCAAAAGACCCCCAGTAATGCGTTGGGCAAATACCCATAATACTAATGCGTAGAAAAATCCTACACCACTCCAAATAAAATCATTCTTGCGATGGATTTCGGGAAAAAAGAAAGCCGCTAGGTAAATGGCTAAACTACCAAGACCGACGGTCAAAGCTAGGACATATGCCAGCATTTTGTGGTTACTCCTTACTGTGTCATTTGACTAAAAAGGATTCAGGAGTCAGAAGCCAGAATACTTTCTATGAGACTAGCGTATGACTCGTTAATGAAAGCGAAGTTACTTTGAAGCAGGGGAAAAGAAATTCAAAACCTCTTTAATACTGTATCTGTTTATGGTTCAGATTCTCCTGACTCCCGACTCCTCATCTCTATTTTGCAAATTTTCTTAGATATTTGTTGATTAGGATACAAATAAAAATTAATTATCTATGTAGCGTGTCTATTTTTGCAGCCTAGGGCAAGTCTTAATGTCTTCTTTAGGAGAGAAGCGAAAATCTCAGATTACCCTTAAAGATGAAAGGATCTGCAAGAGTTAGCCAAAAGAATTTATGACACTACAAAGCTTTGGTGTGATTGGTTTAGCCGTAATGGGTGAGAACATCGCTCTCAATGTCGAGCGTAATGGCTTCCCAATTGCAGTTTACAACCGCTCACGGGAGAAAACCGATGCCTTTATGGCACAGCGTGCCCCAGGAAGGAACGTAAAAGCGGCTTTTACCTTGGAAGAGTTTGTTGCGTCTCTAGAACGTCCTCGCAAAATTTTAGTGATGGTGCAAGCTGGTAAGCCAGTAGATGCAGTAATTGCCCAGCTAAAACCTTTGCTGTCTGAAGGTGACATTATTATTGACGGTGGCAATTCTTGGTTTGAAGATACCGAAAGACGCACCAAGGAATTAGAACCAGCTGGGTTTCGGTTTATTGGGATGGGCGTCAGTGGTGGTGAAGAAGGAGCGCTAAACGGTCCCTCACTCATGCCTGGAGGTACAGAAAGTTCCTATGAATACCTGTCGCCAATTTTTACTAAAATTGCCGCCCAAGTTGATGATGGTCCTTGCGTGACCTACGTGGGTCCTGGTGGTGCCGGTCACTATGTGAAAATGGTACACAACGGCATTGAGTACGGCGATATGCAGCTCATCGCTGAAGCTTACGATTTGCTGAAAAATGGCGCTGGACTTGACCCTAGTCAGCTACACGAAGTTTTTGCTGAGTGGAACACCACCGACGAACTCAATTCGTTTTTGATTGAGATTACAGCAAATATTTTCCCCTACATTGACCCAGACACAAATCTACCTTTGGTGGATTTGATTGTGGATGCAGCAGGGCAAAAGGGCACCGGACGCTGGACTGTGCAAACTGCTTTAGAATTGGGGGTTGCTATTCCCACAATCACAGCGGCAGTAAATGCCCGGATCATGTCTTCAATTAAGGATGAGCGGGTAGCAGCATCGAAGATTCTTACAGGTCCAACTGGCAAATATGACGGACAAGCCAAGGACTTTATTAATATGGTGCGCGATGCTCTATATTGCTCAAAAATCTGCTCATACGCTCAAGGGATGGCGCTTTTAAGTACAGCTTCCAAAGCGTATAATTTTAACTTGAATCTAGGCGAAATGGCGCGGATTTGGAAAGGTGGCTGTATTATTCGCGCTGGATTCTTAAATAAGATTAAGAAAGCTTTTGACGAAAATCCAGCACTTCCTAACCTCTTGTTGGCTCCTGAATTCAAGCAAACGATTCTCGACAGACAAGGAGCTTGGCGCGAAGTGTTGGCGACAGCAGCAAAACTGGGTATTCCTGTGCCAGCATTTAGTGCGTCATTAGATTATTTTGACAGCTATCGACGCGATCGCCTACCCCAAAACCTCACTCAAGCACAACGCGACTACTTTGGAGCGCATACTTACCTGCGGACTGATAAGCCTGGAACATTCCACACTGAATGGGTTCCTATTGCTGAAACTAAGTAAGCTTTCACGTCTCTACATCGTTTTGTGAAAGTTTAAAGCGTTCAGCTTCTTTGATTTGAGGGTGACTCTGAGTTTCAGAGTCACTTTATTTTTGGGCATTGGGCATTGGGCATTGGGAATCAAACCTTTTACACTCATTCTTAAAGCGCCGTATTTTATTTCAGCCCTCAGACTGGAAGTCTGGGGCTATACGAACAAAGCCCACCTGCGTGGGCTATATAGAGTCCGCGTAGGTGGACTTTGTTTTTGTAGCCGCGACTTTAGTCGTCGGGCTTTGTTTTTGGGAATTGCTAATTAGTTCTTACACCGGGCACTTTTGTTGGTAATTTTAAGAATTATTATTACCAAGATATTTCTTTTTTAATTCTTCTAGTTCTTTATCTATTTGGCTTTTGCTTGAAGGCTGAGAGGTTGGCTGTGCTGATGGTGTTTTTATGTTCTTTTGCTGTTTGCTACCACCAAGAAATTGCGTTTTCATCTCTTCTAATTCAAAATCAATTTGGCTAGCAGTTTTATTGACAACCGCAGGTGTAGAAGTTGCGGGTGGTTGAACCACGGGTTTTGCTGATTTGGGCGGTGTGACGGCTAGATGCGGCTGTTGGTTCAAATCTCTAAGAACTTCATCTACTGTTTGGTAGCGACGCACAGGGATGCTTTCTAGCATTTTATCAAGGACTCTACCCAACTCCTGGTTAATAGGAGTTTTCAAGTATTGCCGCCAAATCCAAGTATCGTTATTAATATCATAGGAGTCAAAAGGCGATCGCTCGGTTAATAACCGAATACAAGTTGCACCCAAACTGTAGATATCGCTGGCAAAAATAGCTTTTCCTCTAATTTGTTCTGGTGCTACATATTCGGGGCTACCTATACTTGTACCCGTTTGATTTAAGGCTGTCTTGCTAGCAATTTTAGCTGCACCAAAATCTACTAAAACTAGTTCGTTACTAGTTGCACGTCGAATAATATTTTCTGGCTTAATGTCGCGATGAATAACTTGTCTTTGATGACAAAATTGCAACACGGATAATAAATTATTCAGTAATTGCCGTATTTGCGTTTCGTTGAAAGCGCCGTTTTGTGCTAGTTCCTCTGCCAGATTTTGCCCGTCGATAAATTCTTGGACGAGAAACTGGCGATCGTCTTGGGTAAAATATGCGAGTAGTTCGGGAATTTGCGGATGTTTGCCCAATTCATCTAACCGCATCGCTTCTTGGGTAAACAACTCAACGGCTTTTTGTACGGTGTTAGTGCCCTGCGCTTGGGGATAAAATTGTTTAATTACACAACGCGGTTTTGAAGGTTTATCCTCATCCACTGCCAAAAAAGTAATGCCAAAACCACCTTGTCCTATCGGTTTGATAGCACGGTAGCGTTCTTTGAGGAGTAACTTGGAACCGCAAGTTTGGCAAAACTTGATATTATCAGGATTCTGGGGTTTTGGACAACGGGGATTGAGACAGTAGCTCATGTTGAGGATTTCGGGATACCTGTCTCTATTGTGCCGCAGCGATCGCGCTGGGGGATATATGTTGAATATCATGTAGTTAAATTCTATGTTCGCTAATTATCCAGCTTCAAACTGTAGAGCAGTGTTTGAAGCGGTTGATAGTGCGATAAATTACCAGTAATTAAAATTCAGTGATTTTGGATAGCGATCGCTCTATCTAGCTAATATTAAGAGATTTTTTCAGTGCTGCTTGTACCAAAGTCAATATATCTGATGGCAAGATTCCTAACTGCCTTTGAAACACCGACTCATTGACCGTGGCAATTTTATCAGCCCTGATTAAAGATGTCTTTTTCAGCCCTGTTTGTGGAAATTCACGATGTATGTCTGAAATTAACACCCAAGTTTCACGCAACTCACCAGCAGGAACTTTTGAGAAAATACCTAATATAATTAACTCTTATCGATGAACTGCTAAAACAACGGCTGGTCTAAGTTTTGTGGAAGTTAAATCGCTAAAAGGGAAACCAACTAACCAGATTTCCAATGGTTTAGGTTTCGTCATTATAGATATCTTCTTCTGGGTCATTCCACTCATTAAATCCTGTTTCGGCAAGTTGCATCATTGTTACGCTTTCGAGCCTTTCTTCAATCTCTGCCATCAGTGCTACAAGTTCTTCAACTGGTAGCTGAAAAATCATCGCTTTAATTTCTTCAATACTGACATTCACTGTCATAAACAATACTCCTTATTAGCAGTCTACGCTGCTATCTTAGGCTGCAAACCGTTGAGAAAATCGAGAACAGTTGCTAAACCATCAAGTTTCGCCATTAGCTAAACCTGAGAGTGCAGCAGTAAAAGCCTCTGTACCAACCATTTTTGATTGACTAAGCGCTACCTCAGCAGCTTGACCTAAAAGCATATCCTCTAATTCTGTGAGCCGATTAATTAATTTCTGGTAGCTTTCAGCCGAGATTATCACATGGCTTGGTCGTGATTGCTTTGTCAGTAAAACTGGCTCAATAGCAGCCTTGTCAAATACCTCACCGTGTTTGTTGCGAGCATCTGTAAGAGTGTAGGTCTGCATGGCAAGAACTGATGCGTGGCTATTTTGTACATTTTGTCTATATTTTAGCGGATTAATCGCACCGCCAAATCTTGATAGTTTTGTCAGCACTGCCACTGGCAAGGGTCATACCATCGGGGCTAAAAGCGACGGAATAAACCGAGCTAGAATGCCCGTGTAGGGTGCAGATTTCCTTTTCGGTTGCCAGATTCCACAGTTTGATGCTGTTATCACTACTACCACTGGCAAGGGTCATACCATCGGGGTTTATAACGACCGACCAAACCGAGTTTAAATGCCCGTATAGGGTGCGAATTTCCTGTTTGGTTGTTAGATTCCACAGTTTGATAGTGTTGTCAGCACTACCACTAGCAAGGGTCATACCATCGGGACTTATGGCAACAGAATAAACTGAGTCGGAATGCCCCTTCAGAGTATCGATTTGCCCTCCGGTTGCTAGATTCCACAGTTTGATAGTATTGTCAGCACTACCACTAACAAGGGTCATACCATCGGGACTTATGGCAACAGAATAAACTGAGTCGCGATGCTCGTTCAGCGTGCGGATTTCCTGTAATGTTGCCAAATTCCATAGTTTGATAGTGTTGTCACGACTACCACTGGCAAGGGTCTGTCCATCGGGACTTATGGCAACAGAATGAACTTGGTAGAAATGCCCCTTGAGGGTGCGAATTTCCTGTCCGGTTGCTAGATTCCAAAGTTTGATGGTGTTGTCATCACTACCACTGGCTAAAGTACTACCATAGGGACTTATAGAGACGGAACGAACCCAGTCGGAATGTCCCTTCAGGGTGCGGATTTCCTGTAATGTTGCCAGGTTCCACAGTTTGATGGTACTGTCACTACTGCCACTGGCAAGGGTCTTACCATCCGGACTGATGGTGACAGACTGAACCGAGTTAGAATGACCCTTTACGGTGTGAACAAGTCGCCAATTTTGGGGTTTAGGTGTTGGTCGTGGCGCTGATTTTGGAGTAGAATTGCTTTTCGCTGTCGAAGTGGTTACTTGTTTTAATGCTGCAAGCACTTCATTAACTGACTGATATCGCTCTTTTACATAGTCTTTGAGCAACTTATCCAAAACTTGACTTAACTGGGTGCTGACATCTTTGCCTTTTTGCCGCAGATGTTCTCTCCAAAGCCACTTACCCTCTAACGGATCGTAAAGTTCATCCACTTCGACTTGAGTTAGTAGATGTATGCAAGTTACGCCTAAACTATACAAATCACTAGCAGGATAAGCTTTACCACTACGCAGTTGTTCAATTGCTGCATATCCTTGTGTACCAGCTTTTGTCCCAGTTTTGGTTAAAGCAGTATCGATCAACTGTTTCGCAACGCCAAAGTCGATTAATACCAACTTGCCATCTATCTGACGACGTAAAATGTTTGTTGGCTTGATATCCCGGTGAATCACCTGCTGCTGATGCACAAATTGCAGCACTGGTAATAAATCATCCAACAATTCCCGAATTTGTTCTTCGCTAAAAGCGCCGCGCTGTGCTAATTCCTGTGATAAATCTTGCCCATCGATAAATTGCTGCACCAGATACAAGCGTTTATCTTGCTCAAAATAGGCAAACAGTGTCGGAATCTGCGGATGCTGTTCTCCCAATTGTAATAATTGCCTTGCTTCTTGTTCAAACAACTCCGTAGCTTTCGCCATTGCTTGGGAATTAACTTGAGTTTCTGGTAAAGGGAAAAATTGCTTGATGACACAACGACCATTTAGCCTATTTCCATCAACAGCTAAAAAAGTTCTGCCAAAGCCCCCTTGACTAATTGGCTGAATCGCTTGATATTGATTTTTCAAGAGTAACTGTGAGCCACAAGTCAAGCAAAATTTTGTTGCATCTGGGTTTTGCGGCTTTTGGCAATTGGGAGCGAGGCAATAAGTCATACTGGGGATGGTTGGGAGATTTTTCCTATAGTAAGTGAAGTGTTCCCAAAATGACTCTTGAAGACTCCAGCCCTGGGGAATTGAGGGTTGAAATTTAAACGCAGAGGGGCACGGAGTAAGTAGCCCTGGCGAATGGAATTCGCAGCTACGCAGACAAAACCCGCCTACGCGGGTTTCAAATTCATTTTTTCTTAGTCCGCGAAGGTGGGAGCATCCCAATGAAAGCCGCAATACCCTAGAAGGGTATCGCTATACGCACGAAGCCTGCCTTCGCAGGCTTGAATACTAACAGCCTGCGAAGGCAGGCTTTGTTTATTTAGCCCCAGGCTTATAGCCTGAGGGGCTTTTTGCCAAATTGGGATGCTCCCCGCGTAGGGGGACTTGGTTTGTATAGCCGCAGACTTCAGCCTGACGGAATTAAGGTATAGTTAAAGCGCTTATGACCAAGCTATTACCTAAGGAGGCTAAAACTAACCTTGTCTACAAGCTATAAAGTATGTCTAGATGAAACCATAAAGTTCTTGAGGCAAAAATCTGTATGACTAGCTACCAAACAAATCAAGAAGCGATCGCTACCGAAGAAACCACTGGCATCAACTATGTGGAAATAATTGAAAATGTCATCGATACTCTAGAACAAGATGACAGCGCGATGGTTAACCACACCGCAGAAGGCGGTACTTTGTGGAAGTTTAAATACGGTAGTGTGGAAGTGTTTGTCCAAATTGGCGGCAAAACCGATGAAGACACCTTAACCGTTTGGTCTGTGGTGTTAAATTTACCCGCCAAAGATGAACCGAAGTTGATGCGGCAACTGTTGGAAATGAACTGCTCTAGTACTTTTGAAGCTCGTTTTGGTATTATTGAAAATCAGGTTGTTGTCATAGCCATACGCACTTTAGGGGAATTGTCTCCTAGCGAAGTTTCCCGCATAATCACTGTTGTAGCAAGTATCGCTGATAATAACGACGATGCCTTACAATCTGAGTTTGGTGCAGCTTAAAGTATTTTGGATTTTGGATTTTAGATTGGAGTCTGCTGCATCGGATGTATAGCAAGCAGGTTTGGCGACTAATTCCGCTATTGTCAGCACCGGGACAAGTGCAGATGGCTATTGACTGCTGGTTGCTAGAACAGCATCTGTCAGGACATCCGCCAAGTTTGCGATTTTACAGTTGGTCGCCACCCGCCATTTCTTTAGGCTATCATCAACGTCAATATCCCGCATATTGGCAGGATGTTGTTTGGCAAGGTCATAAAGTAGATTTGGTGCGGCGTCCTACGGGTGGACGCGCTGTGCTGCATCAAGGTGATTTAACTTATGCTGTTGTTACATCTGGACTAAATGGTAGTCGTGTTCAGATGTATGAAAAAATTTGTCAGTTTTTAATTCAAGGATGGCGATCGCTTGGCGTAGAATTGCACTACGGTACAGCAGGACGTGGCTACATTCACAACCCCAACTGTTTTGGCACTGCAACGAGTGCAGATTTAGTGACAGTTGATAATTGCAAACTCATCGGTAGCGCTCAACTGCGACGCGGCAGTGCAATTTTACAACATGGTTCAATACGCTTGCAACCGAATGCAGAATTGTTTGCCACTGTGTTTGGTGCAGAATCTTTTAGTTACGTGCAACTTCCCCAAAACCTGAATGTGGAAACAATTATTGCGGCTTTGCTTGCAGCAGCTATTGATTGTTTTAATATTCAATTAGTTTTGCAACCGTTATCAGAGGATGAGTGGCAAGAGATTTTGGGTAAATAGATGATTTAAGCAAAATCTCACATAAGAAGCTTTCTAAATGACTAAAAATATAACTTGCGAACAAATCGTTGCAATGGGTGGTGGAGGGTTTTCAATGGAACCGGAAAACCCTCTACTGGATAGATATATCTTAAGATTATCGAAAAAGGACAGGACTTACGCAACTGGCACAATTGGTATCAGTGCATCCGTTAAAGTTTAAAATAAAGCACCTTTTGTCAATCAGTTAAAATACTCAAACTTCCTGAGATGAAAATGATAATCGTGCAGCTTCGG
>JAESGY010000517.1_pt1 | contig 14340 bp, 12 predicted proteins | sample 9269841 | NCBI WGS metagenome assembly JAESGY01 (sample SAMN17022865, study PRJNA683097) | algae metagenome | isolation source: Spirirestis rafaelensis WJT71-NPBG6 and co-occurring heterotrophs from... | place: USA: Pinto Wells, Joshua Tree National Park, Colorado Desert, CA | collected 2006-08-15
GTCGCGGATAAATGGGTAATGAGGTATGCATGATAAGCACCTCTTCACTGAGGAGCCGTGTAACGGGAAACTGTTAAGCACGGTTTTGGAGAGCAACGGCTCTCGTGAGGGAGTCGTTGACTTTAATGAAGTGATACGAGATGCCGAACTAGGAAGACGGTTTGCGGACAAATTGGTGAAGATTTATCGCACCGGGGGAGAAGAATCCTGGATACTGGTACATGTCGAGGTGCTTTCGTCAAGAAGAATCAGACTTTGCGGCTCGTATGTACACGTACAATTATCGCATTTATGATAGGTATAAAAAGTCGGTTGCATCACTTGCTGTTCTTGGTGACGATAGCAAATCGTGGAGACCCAACCAATTTGGCTACCAATTGTTTGGGTGTACGGTTGACTTTAGGTTTCCCGTGATAAAACTGCTAGACTACGAGCAAATTAGAAGCAATTTTGTCTGCGATAGAAACAGCGAACACAGTGGAGGAGTTGCGCTCAATTTATCAGCCAGCATCCGAGTAATCAGATGCTGTCGTGAACGTAAAAATTTTCGTTTCTTACAATTTCAAATTATTTAAGCGGTGGTAGGAGTTGCCTCCGGCTTGGGTTATGCGTGGCTTTTTCTCTTCATGTTTGTACGTTGGGTTCTTTCAACACAAAACCATTGCTTCATTTGTCGGATGAGCAAGAGCGATCGCACCGACTCTAAAGAAGGGCGCACTCTTATTGGGTGGTGCATTCGCTTTACACCGGATGGGCATCAAAAAACGCTTTAATGTGTGATGATTGCTGCAAATGAATTTTTCGTAGAAATTCCCTCTTAAGAGGGAAAAATTAATCTGTAACCAATTCATTTAAATCCCAGCACCACTGTTGCCAGCTACCATCTAGGCATTGCAAGTAAGCCGTTGCCGTTCCCAGTACTTTTATAATCCATTCACCAGTTTTTTGAGTCCACCTCACCACAGCCCCTTCTTGAAGTTGTTTAGCCCAGGTTTTCTCTAACGGCTGGGGAGAATAAATTTCATTAGTGTCCAGCACTTCCGGGGTGGTGTCCAGCACTTTTTGTATTGTTATATTATTAGAATCTGCTGGACACGGTATCATAGTGATACATTTTTCCGACCAAATAAGGGGATTAGCCGTTTCTTGAGATTTCAGGAGTTCGTCTCCCCATTTTTCTGACCACTTAGCGAAAATCTGGACTCGCTCATCGTTGAGCAATGTTTCATCCAAAGTGTAAGTTCGTAAACGTTTTTCGCCTCGCTTACCCTTTCTTTGTTCACTCGTATATTTCAATGCAACCAATTCTAGAAGGCGATTGAGCATCCCAATGGGATCTATCACCGTCTCCGATTCCACCGTCTCATCATCATGAGTGGGAACGTGGTTATTTAAGTTAATGCCGAATATCTTGTAAATATCTTTCCTAAAACTCAAAACCCATTTGAGCCAACTTAATAGTTCTGGACTATCCTTGGTGACTACGACACCCGGTTTTATCCATTGCTCAATTTTGAGCGCATTAAGAGTTTCAACTTGTAAGGTAATATTTTTTAAATCAGGAAAATAAATTTGTTCACCGCATTCAAGCTGGTGAGAAACTTGATTGCGGTCATAGAGTATTGCATATCCTGGGTTATAAGTGCGAAAGAAATCTAACAGACACCGGGTGTAATATTTATTCTCCTCCGTTTTCTCAACGAGTTCTTTGGTTATTTCTACCGCACCCGCATACATTTGGTCTAAAACGTATTTATCGGATTGAGATTTTTCCACCTCAGTCTTTAATATTTTTCGTGACAAAGTTTTATATTGCTCTTCGGTTATTAACGGGGAATCACTAATATTTTTGTATTTTGTTTCCTTACGTTCCTTAGCAGCAGTTTTCAATTGACGTCGAATTAGTGCATCTTTATTTTGTTCAAGTTCAAGAATATCGGAAATATTTTGTCTTTCTTTATCAAGTTCTGACATTCTGCAATAATCTTCATCCGAACACTCCCGATTATGTAACACCAGTAGTTCAACAGCTATTTCGTCTAGTTTTCCTTGTAACTCATTATCACTCTTTACCTCAACTGTGCAGCCCTCTGCATTTAATCCTTCAAACATGCATTGGCGGTAATGCCACATGGAAGCATTAATTTCTGCTGCATTTTTCGCCCAAGCTTTAATATGTGCTGGTTCAAAATGCCCTTTTAGGAAATCATCAACGTTTTGTAATGGTGGAGTTAATTCAGCCCGGATTAAATTGTATTTAGCATTATTTATCAACAATTCCACAATCTGTTTGTAGTTGGTGGAACGGATGGATTTACTCACAAAACCCAACCCAAGTTTTGCACACCAAACATGCCTTTCAACTGGTTCTCTGACTCGCGCTAATGCCTGCCGTGCCTCCCAATCAGGAATTACACCAATAAATAATCCAAATACTTTATCAAAGTGTCCTCGAACATCAACTGAAACTCCAGAACCAATTGAGGGGCTACAAATTACCACATCCCAATTGGTAATTTCTTCATTAATCCCGTCAACAAATCCTACCGCCGGATGTACAGGCGTACTACATGTATCGGCATCCACACACAATATCCTTAAAGTAGGGAATTGTTTTTTCAGTTCTTGAGTCAAACCTTTGGTACTGAATGTGCCATTTTTGGAATCAGTGCAAACATAAATTCTTTCCCCATTTGCAAGGCATTCTTTGATTTGACGTACCAGCCTGCTAGCATTAGTGAAATTGTAAAAAATAACTTTAGTTTTGTTTTCTTCAGCTGATGGTTTGTATTGATTTTCACAAATCCAAGGGGAGGGCTTTATTTCACCTTCAATTAATTCAAGTAAATAATCAATAGAGCGGTCAGACAAATCAGCATCCAGCCCGATTATCAAACCGCCAGTACTGAGAACTGTATTTATAAATTCCTTTAATTTTTTGAGAATCTCAGTTCGGCGTTGGCGAGAAGTAGTGCTATTTAAAATATGCCAAATTAATTGCTCAATTTCATCAAGGATGAGAATGGCGTTGTGGTAATTATCTGGATTTAATTTCCACAAAGAATCGGCGCACAACCCGATAAATCTGCGACTAAGTGGGTCTTTATCGCCAATCCAATAAAGACCTAAGCGATTACAAAGATGTCTCCCTAGCTGAATGCGATGAGTCAATGAAATAATTGGTCTGCCTACTCTCATTGCTTCGGTGACTAGTTTAATTAGACCTTCTGTTTTACCTGTCCCTTTAGGCGATTTAACAAATGCTAGTCCGTTTGATGGCAAGGATAATTCACGTTCAGCTAGCCGGACACAATCCTCTGTCCGGCAGACTTCACCCAAGTAGCGCTGATTTAAAATTAAGTTTGGTTCATAAGTAAGACTCGGTACTCGATTTGTGATTTGGTAAAGTCTTAAGGTTTTAGCTTTTTGGTAAAGTTTTTCAAATGCCTCCTGACCGTGGGCAACAATCCAATCATCACAACCTTTTTCTTCACCATTAAGCTCGATAACTCTAACTGTGTTACGGGAATCGGAGAACAGTTTACCTAATCGAGAAGTCGCAATAACAACGTTACGCTTCGTCGTCGGCTTTGGGTCATTGTCAAAGCAAATGTAAATGTCCCTACCGTCGAATGGCTTGAAACCGGGAATTGGGTTTAAAGTGGTGGCGAATGGCTTTAAATCTGGAATTAAATGATAATTATTTTGTCCGGATGGCTCTTGTGTTTTACGATATCCGGAGTTAATTCCAGGTAGTCCTACAGCTGCAAAACCCGCCGTCAACAAGGCTCCTGCTTTTTTGGCTCCCTCAGTAATGATAAGTGGAATTTCTTTTTCGAGTACCCAAGCCCAAAAACCGATTGCCTCGCCTAGAGAATCTACCACAATATTTTCTGGCATTGGCACGTTGTAGCGTTCTGCTACAATGAGCCAAACATTTAGCGGCACTTTCAAGAAAAATGTCCGTGTAGGTTCACCTTGAGGATGTTCATATTTACGAGCTTTTTTCTTATCCCCGTCGCAGTCGTACCAGGGCGAGTCCGCTTTAAAACACCCCCAGTGCATTTCTTGCCAATTGTTTTGTGGGTCTAGCCCTCGGCAGAGCCAACCGCTGGCACTTCTCGCCCAGTCAAGGCGATTTAATTTACCCTCATCTTTAAAGCCCTGGCGATTTATCCAGCGTCCTGGGCGAATGGGAATATTTAGAAATTCGGCTAGAGGTAAGGAGTATTCTCCATCAACGCCAGCTAATTCGCCCTCTAACGGGCGCACGTTGAGAGTAATGAGTACTGGGTCTACACCGTCAGAAAGCCATTCTTGGTAGTGGTTCTGTTTAATGTTGTCGGGCGGAGTTGTCATTGTGCCACCCCCCAGATGCAAGCTGGAATTTCCCTCTTCGGGAATTTAGCAATTTTGTCGATGAGTATTGATATAATTGAAATCACGATGAAATAGCCGTCAGTCATGCTGCCGGAAATTAGTCGTAAGAATGATGATGAATAGCCGTCAGCTATGCTGTCGGAAGCTAGTCGAAATAAGCGTCACGATGAAATAACTGTCAGCTATGCTGCCGGAAATCAGTCGATGAGCAAGATGAGTTAGTCGTACAAGAGTTGGTCGTACAACTCGCCTGCAAGGAGCTTCCTGGTTTTTTAACTCAAAGATTTTTTCATCGTCGCCAAACTCAGAAAAGGGTCAATGAGTGCTACCAGGTAAGCTCCGGGTACTTCAACAAGAGCGCTTCACAATACCTGCAAAGTTTTCTTTAATACGCTTCATAAGTGTAGTCTATTTTCGCGTTAAATTTTTAAATTTCCACTAAATTTACAAAACTTATATCTTGACTGATATACGATGTAGGAATTGGAATGGGTAAAAGGTAAAACAAATGAAGCGTGTGCAAAGGTTGTACCGGGAAGAAAAATCTAAACTATTTAGTCAGAAACAAACAGAGCAACTTTCGGGTTTTTCTCGTGACCAGATGCGAAAGCTGGATGAAAAGCAAATAGTAGTATCTCAAAAGCATCCAGTAATACTTTATAGTTGGAAGCAAGTAATATTTTTAAAAACTTTGTTTCATTTTAGGGAAGATTTAACTTGGGGACAGATAGAGGAAAGCTTGAATAATTGTGAGTACAATGTTCAAGAAATTATAGATGGAATTCAAGAAACCGTAATGGTAGCAATCGGCGAAGTCGAAAATAAAAAACTTGTTTTTATAAATAAAGTAGAGTCAAAGATGAATGATTTTGACAAACACCGTGGAAAAAAACTTATGAATATTGACTCGGAAATGATTTCCGAAGCGTTTAAAGTTATTAATGCTCCAGATGAAAATAATATTATATTTGCTACTGTTAAGAGGAAATTTAATGCCGTAATAATTACCATACCGCAAATAATTATTGAACTCAAAAAAACTGCTGATGAGTTAGAAATAGAAAATTTGGAACTAAAAGTTGGCTAGTTTTACAATCTTTTACCTGTCCTGCTTTATATAAAGAACCTACCTAATTTAGAGGTGGGTTCTTATTTTTTGGAATAAATATCAGATATTACCAGCACTAAAAATCTTGTTAGCGGTCAGGTCTAAGTCTGGGAATGTTGGTGATACGATGCGGTCATTACCCCGAAACTGACTAACTTGATATTCTTCATCAATTATGTGGTAAATAGAAATAGTAGGCTGTTTGGGGTTGCCAATAAACCGCCTGCCACCTAAACCAAGATAATCAACAATCCAATATTCCTGGATACCGATTACTTCATAATCACCAGCTTTATCAAGATAATCATCACGCCAATTAGTACTCACAACTTCCACAACTAATGGAATTGATAAACCTTGAGTGACAGTGGATTGTTTTTTCCACAATGGCTCTGATGGCAGATTGGGGCGATTTAATAACACTACATCTGGTGAATAGCCTGACTCACTTGTAGGTGGTTTGACTAATACAGTTTTGGGGATGATGTAAGGTAAGTTTAATCGAAGGTATTCAGCAGTTAATTGTTGTGCTAAAAATCCTACAATCTCTTCATGGTCGCCTAATGGTTGTGCCATTTCAACAATTACCCCATTGTGCAGTTCATAGCGCTTCGGTGAGTTTTCTGGTATCCACTCAACAAATTCGTCAAAGGTAAATAGCTTTTGTACTGGTAGTGTTTGGGTCATAGAGTTTAAGGATTATTAATAGATGATTATTTAATCTTCTTTTTCTGCCAATTCTTGTATTTTTTTAAATTCCACTGGTGTAATCGGTTCATAATCGCCTATTAGCAACTGGTTCCACATTTCTTGAAATGAGATATTTCGTTTTTCGGCTAAATACTGAACCATTTGATTTCGTCGTGATTCTCTTTCTTGCAGTTTCGCACAAAGCAAGCTAGAACCCTCTGTAGTTTTTGTGCGCCCTTTCAACGCAGCCTCTACAGTCCACGCATCATCATAATATTCACCGGGATAACTTATATAGCTACGTTCAGTCGCCTTGGGCATATCCTTGTTTTTTCTAGTCTCTAACTCCCAATTTTGACTCATAAATGCCCCAAAATAATTTTGACTCAATTTCGCCTCAATATAGTCTCAAAAATTATTATAGTGATAATATAGCTCAAGAGAGCGGTGAAAGTGTATATTCCCCACTGCAACCGTCCAACCCCATACACACCAAGGCATCAACCCCCAAGGAGGCAATTTATCCAAGAAATAAGAAAAAGCCTGGTAAAAAATTACGCGTCACACCCATGAGAAACTGCACCATCCTGACTGCCAGAACAATGCAACCATTCTCACTCCACAAAAAGCCTCTAACTAAATTTTTATTTCATAAAGTGCAGCTGTCAGCAGCAATGAATCATCGATGCAGTTCGTAAACAAATGTGACTTTCACAGCCTGCTGATATCACTCACTGAAAAACGCGCAACAGCAGCCGTGAGAGCGAATTTTATGTAGCACTACTTAAACGTGCAAACAAAATTAGTAATTTTCAACACTTGTTTTTCCGGTTACAATCCATGATCAAACTAGACCAAAAAGAAGCAAGACAGGTATTTGAGTCAGTATTAGGAAAGCGTATCAGCGATGCAAGTTGGTATCGGTTGAAGCCTGTTTTTAGCGATGACTTCCCATTTACGAAACAGAATATTAAGTGGTTGGCTGAGATTAAGAAACAGCTTCCCAAATGCAACTTAAGGATTGTGCCAATTGTCAATTCCGTCAAGCAAGCTAACGAATTAATTGCTAACCAGGCATCAGAAATAAGCGGAAAGCAATTACTTGAATTGTTTGAACAATACAACATAACAATTCATGCCAACACACTTACAAAGTGGTTCAAACCGCTTAACGGATTTCGTCAAACACGCATTTATTCACTCAAAGAATTGTACCCAGTAATCCTTGCGGCTCACACATACAAACTGCGTCAGGAAATAAATAACGTTTCTCAAACATTTACTAAGGAGGCATCATGACAGATTATATAAAGCGGATTCAATCTCGGTTATCGCATAAAGACATTAAAAAATCTCGTGCTGTCTTATTGGAAGAAGTTAGTTCACTTGGCTATGACCATGAAAACTTAACTTCGGATTTGGCTGATTTAATAACTGCAAAGTTGCTAGATAAGTTCAGCGTTGCTGAAGTACCGCTACCGTCAGTAGCGAAGAGCGATAGCTTATTACAGCCAATCCCCCAGCCTGAGATTAGCGAGAATTTAGTTAATGAACCTGGAATTAACGAAATACTTCACCCTGACTCATATGAGGATGAATCATCAGAAATAGTAATTAGTTCAGAACAAAAACAGGATTTAGTAGCGTCGCAAGCATCGGCATTAGGGATTGAATTATCAGAAGTTGAAGTAGTAGATTTAGCGACTGGGATTAAAGATAATTTTCTCGACCATGAGTGTTTTATTGAGTCAGTCGTAGAAGCGATTGTTACCTACCATGACCATCGAACGTCGGGGTTAGAGCAGAAAATAAAGGATGCCAGGGAACATATCGAGTTCCGGAGAAAACAATTAAATCAAACCCTGGTCGGGGAGTTCGGGGAAATGAACAACTTTTTTCGCTCCCAGTCAGCCAAGCAGAAAGAACTATCAAAAATCATTGCAGCCGCGTTCAAAACTTAATCCCTATACTGTTTATTTGCTCTTGTTTGGGATTGCACTATTGCCTCTACTAATTCAGTTTATTTGGAGTTTTAGACCGCTAACTCCGCGACAGCAAGAGCAACGTTTAATTGAGCAAGGATATCTCTGTCGTCATCAATGCAAGGATGATTAAAAATGAAAGCATCAAAGTATGTCCGCGACCACGTTTCAACCTACGGTCAAGAGATTAAAAAAGCTACTGCTAAGAAGTTCGGCATCAATAGTTCTCTAATAATTCGCGCTGTAAACGGGGATGAAAAAGCTTTAAAAGAGATAGGAGACATGGGGCGGACGGGAGAGCGTTTAGCTATGGCAATGCCTACAATCCGCGATAATCTCAAAGCTTATATCGAGGGAACAACCGAATATAATACCGCGTTGGCTGACATTTACAAGTCCGGAAGCAAAGGGGCGCAAGCAATTGATAAAGCCGCTAGTGACGTAACTTTAGAGAACACCCGGTACAACAACCTCATTGATGAATATAAAACTAGTTTATTCGCCAAGCTAGAGTCTGAGAACCAACGACATGATGACGCGATGGACGTGATTGAATTACAAGCTTGGGTCGATTCCCAGATGGCTACTGTAAACGCAAAGGCTAGTTTAGAATCTATCAGCAATAAGCCATTTATAGCACAGATGAAAGCAGATAGAGATTACGAAGATAAAAAGATTAAACACCTGCTAGAGAATGGCTCGGACAGCGATTTAAGCCTGATTCCCAAAAAGCATTATTCCACCAATCCCCTTGTAAAACTGTGGAACGAAATCCGCGACATGTTTAATTAATAAATTGCCTCCGAGTAACGCGTACCTGGAGGCACGAATATGCACATATTATTCCATATGACAGATTTTGAGGCAGAAGGAAATAGCGTTCAAGAATCAAACTACCCGGTTGAAGAGGATACTGCATTTACCCCCGATGAGCAGTCAGCTATCAAAGCTTATAAAGAGAATTTAACCCGCAAACTGAATAATAATTGCAGCGTGTTAAAGGGGCTAGAAATGAGCTTTTGGGGGATTACTTCTTATAGCGTGGCTCGGTTTTTAATACTGACAAGTGGAATGGATGGGATAGCGTTAGCATTTTCAGCGATTCTAATCATTAACCAAATAACGAACCGGAAAACAATCGAGGAATTAATTAACCGTAATAGTGAAGGTAACCAAGACATGATAGGGAGGCTTATAAAGTTTGGATTTTCGACTGTAGTAACTAGTTTTTTAATTTGGAGTGCATTAGGAAACTTTTTAAGTGTTGTTCATACCTCCGGAGAAACTTACAAAAATCTCCAAACCACAGTCGAGGATTTTAATAAGTTACCCGATGAGAAACAGAACACTATTTTAATTGTAGGGGGGTTAATTGGGTTGGCAGGGATTTATGTAATCGTCGATGGAAGGAGAAGATGAAAACTCCATATGCAGGTTTAACAGTTTTATGGGTAACAATTGCCGCCGCTTGTTCTATGCTTTTAGGTCAAAGCAAGCGACCTTATGACCTGGTAGCAGTCCGTTTCTGCCCCCAGACCGCGAACCTTCCTCCTAGTTTTGGTAAAGAATTTAGTCAGCTGGCGCAACAAAAACTCGATAAAAAATATTGTAGACACGAGCGTAAGTTACTCAAGGAAGTTTGGGAACAAAAACAATTTGAGTCATCAAACCCAATCCCCGAATCATCATTAATTATCCGTAACATTCCTGCTACTGATTCAAAAGTAATTTGGTTTTTAGTGGCACCCATTGCTTCCGGGATAGCTTATCTGTGCTGGGCAAAGAAATCGGAATTAAATGAGGAGTCAGCACATTACGAACTAGAAGGATATAAAACCCAAATTAAACTGATTGGTGTTAGCGTCCGCTCAGAACGTGATTTTAAAGCAACCTCAATTAACTCTAATTGGGATAAGCAACGAGTAAAAGCTGGTTTTATTTCGGTCGATGCTATGCATCTGCGACTGCGACGACAAACAGAAATTCAAGATAAAACCCATGCATCGACACTCAAACAATTTGCCACCGCAGATTCGCAGATGGATAAACTTCGGGCTGAAAATCTTCGAGATGCAGCCAAAGCTAACAAAGAAAAAGACAAAATAGAGAGAGCTAAATATGACGACTTTAAGTCAGATACAACCCAATCAAATAAGCATCGGGTCAATGAGCTAGTTGAGGCTTTGAAAACGTGGGAGGATGGTTGGCTGTGGACTTTAATCAATGCCATCAAACCTATTTGGATTGTGGGAGACATGGGAACCGGGAAAACGAATACATCAGTAGCCATTGGTTTGATTAGAAAGTACTGTTTAGATATCCCAGTTTTTCGCATTGCTGACAGACACCTTAATGGTGAAAATATCGATGTCTGGAACCTTCTAGAAGCCACTGAAAAAGCTGATAATGATTCAGCTATCTTATCGGTTTTACAAGATACTGTAGACCGTCGGGATGTGCGGATTAAAGCTAAGTTACCAGATAATCAATCAGAACAATTCATCATCGACGAATTTACCCAGTTAGCTAAAATTGATAAGGAATCTGTAGAGCGATTTGTCACCTCAACTTTTTCAGATACTCGCAAGGCTAAAGAATACTTCATCGGTGTGACGCATAATTTAACTAATGCTGCCTTTGGTGACGGCACTGCTGAAATGAGAAAGGGTGCTTTTTACCTGAAAAAGTTTACTCTAGATAATCGCAAGCCTCTACCTAGAATCGTTATTAAGACTGGTTTGAAGGATGACCAAGGAAATAATTTATCGGATGTAGAGAAGACATTACCAAGCTGGTTTAGAGCCGAAACAATTCATGCTCATTTCAACGGCACACCTATCAGTCGGGCGTGAATTAAGGTATCAATTTGCTTCCGTACAATATCTGACTGTTAATCCCTCATTTGTTGGTAGAGGTAGTGCATTAGACCCGTCCAAATTAGTTTGTATACTAAGTATTTTGGTTGCTTAGGCACTTACAAGTAATAAAATATCCAGCCGTGTATTGAAATGGTTGGTTGGGTATCGCGGATCTAGGTTATGCCGGGATGATATTTTATTTTTTGGATCTCCCTTAAGAACAGGCATTTCTCATGGTGATAGCAGTATTGATATCGTGATGAGCGTGATATCAATACTGCAAGAAGAAGATTAGTTAATGATTGCCCCGTTGTTGGTACAGACACATGAACGCAGAGAGCAAAAAAAAGCACGATCCCCGTACTGTACTAGTCATGTCGGTCAAAGCGGACAAAAAACGCTCCGCACCAATAACGTAATGCGTGTTGTGGATTCGCACACAGGTGAGAAAATAAAATAATTCGCTAGAACACCAGTTCCAAAGATAAAAGTGCGCTCGATAACTCAGCAATGCGATATAAGTGACATTAAGCTTTCGGTGCCTCTTCCAGCCAATTTGCACCCGGCTTTGGTGTATCTGGGCGGGTTGAGTGAGGGTTCACAGCCGACGATGCGTCACGCCCTTGATGCGATCGCCTCCCTGTTAACTGATAAGCAGTGCGATGCACTAACTTTGGACTGGGCTAAACTACGATATGCCCATACAGCGGCGGTACGGTCAGCACTGAAAAAGAAATTTGCACCGGCGACGGCGAAAAAAATGCTGTGTGCGTTGCGGCGGGTGTTGAAGGAAGCTTACAGGTTGGGGTTGATGAGTTTTGAGGCGTATTACGGCGCAACAGATTTGGAACCAATTGATACTCCGACAACTGAACCTAGAGGTCGCGCTTTAAGTTCAGACGAAATTGCAGCGTTGATGGATGTTTGTCTTACCCAAAAGCAGAGTGCCATTGATATAAGAGATGCGGCGCTGATTGCGATTTTACGTGGTTCAGGGTTGAGGCGTAATGAGGTGGTTCAACTCAAGATAAAAGATTTTGACCCAGGTTCTGGTGCGCTGGAAATACATAAGGGAAAAAGAGGGTCATATCGAAAAGTTTATCTGCCGGATGATGCAACAATGCTTGTAGAAGCTTGGCTTGATGTGCGAGGGCGCAAACCGGGACCGCTATTGTGTCATGTTAGAAAAGGGGGAATAGTTGAATTGCGTCCTTTGTGTGCGGATGCTGTGTTGAAAATATTAAATGGGCGTTCATTGCAAGCTGGTGTTGATAAGTTTTCGCCTCACGATTTTAGAAGGACTTTTTGTTCTGATTTGTTGTCTGCTGGGGTTGATATTGCTACTGTCCAAAAGCTTGCGGGTCATTCTTCTCCTAGTGTCACTTCTAAGTATGATAGAAGGGAAGAAGAAACTAAGCGTAAAGCTGTGCAGAAGTTGTCGATTCCTGTCAAGCGCGATGGTTGACAATCCAAAGTAAACTCTTATAAATGCAGCGTCTCTTAACAGATGCTCGTGAGAAAGGGCAGAAGTTCGGGTTGTTGTTACGGGCGCGATCGCGCGTTACTACTTTATATTTTTAGTTAAGTTATTAAGTTTGGTAAGGCTGGAGCGAATATTTCCTGCTTCTTTACGGCTTTTTAGGCGCTTTTTGGCATCTTTAACAACCTGCTTCATCACTGATTCCTTGTCCTTACAAGTTACGTAAAACGCTTCAAGTAATGTTTCGATTGTGATTTTCTCGCGGTTGCATAGTTCGTCAAGTTCGTCTTTAATTGGGGTTTCCAACCGCACGGGTATTCTAGCAGCAATTTCTGGAAAGTTGGCGAGTAATTCTTCTAGGCGTTTGAGTTCCGATATTGGTTGCTGTGCTACATCCGTGTTAATTGTATTATCTTTGTTTTGTGCTTGTGACTGCAATACATCAATACGTGGCTTCACGGTAGGTTGGGTTGCGCGATCGCGAATTTCATCTAATAAGCTCATTGGTTGCTCCTGCTACTATAAATTACACTGTTACGTAGGGGATTAGTTTTGCGTACTGTTCGGCTAATGCTGGTTTGAGCTTCTGCGCCAATACTGAAATTGGATATTCCAGTCCCGGCTGTCCTAAATCGCTTGGTGATACCCGTTGGTTGATAGCATTTTTATATACATCGGATTCGAGTAAGTGGGGTAACATCAAGTCAAGTCCCACTATCTCGCCCATTGCTTCAATACTGCTTTTGGTGGCTTTTGTGGGGTTTACGCCCGTCCATTTGGCACGGAAGGGTATGACTCCCATTAATTCGCCATAAGGTAAAGCTGGCTGAAATTCTTTGACTAGTTCGAGGGTACGTACTAGCGACTGCACTCCTTTGACGTTGGCTTCTGCGGGGATTACCCACTTGTCGCCAGCACCAAGGGAAGTTTGCGCCAAGTGCGATCGCTCCGGCGGTGGATCTACAATAATTACCCCGAAATTATTGGCAATGGGCTGTAGGCGATTTCTCAGGATAAACAAACTAATGCCGCTGGATGCAAGCTTGTAGTTGGCGTTCTCTAACCCGTCATCCGAGGGGATTAAAAACAAGTTGGCATTGCTGATGGTGCCGTTGTCTAGTTGGACATCTGGTACTGGTGCGATGGCATTCACAATTGGTGTTTTGTCTTCGCTTTGAGTGATTACTTCCAGCAATGTGGGGGTATTTGGCTGTACTTTTACTCCCAAAAAACTAGTGAGCGATGACTGGGGGTCAGCATCAATGAATAGTACTGGAATTCCCAATCGTCCTAGATATCGACCTAGCATCAGGGCGACGGTTGACTTGCCCTGACCCCCTGCCAAGCCCAATGTCACAAGTGTGGGAGTTGAGAAAAGTTGCATTACATTAAACGTAGAGCACAAATAATTTATTGTACAATAACAATAATACACATTTTTAATTATGTCTATTAATACAATTGTATTTTTGTACATAAGTAAATATGTATAAAATAGCGTATACATTATATAGTGGGATTGCGCTTCGTTACTTTTCGTGATTATTCAGGGAAACGTTTCGTTTCTCATTAGGGCAACGCTAACCGTATATATTAAAGCTGTCAACTGTGTGCGCGTCCTCTGTCGAATCCTAGCGGACGTTCTTCAAGCTTTCGACGCTCGAACCCGAATTTCTCACTTGTGATAAAAAATCATTTACATAACCTCGATCAGGACTTAGGGACTTCCAAAGAATAAAATATTCCAAAAAAAACAAAAGACAGCATCTTTATAAGAATGATAATCATTAGGAGGGGGGAGAAAGGGGTTGCCGACGGCAACCCCTTTCTCCCCCCTCAATT
>JAESGY010000518.1_pt1 | contig 14309 bp, 13 predicted proteins | sample 9269841 | NCBI WGS metagenome assembly JAESGY01 (sample SAMN17022865, study PRJNA683097) | algae metagenome | isolation source: Spirirestis rafaelensis WJT71-NPBG6 and co-occurring heterotrophs from... | place: USA: Pinto Wells, Joshua Tree National Park, Colorado Desert, CA | collected 2006-08-15
CCTGCCCCCGATCCACCTTGCCCATGGCCTCCGCCCCACGCCCCGTCCCATAGCTCGTTGGAACGGCTACCAAGCCCAGTCCGACCGGATTTTAACTCCTCGCAACAAAAATGAGGGGATTACTGAGATTCGAACCCCTTTCACGGAAGCAAATTAAACAGAAAATGTTTTTCAAAACCAGAGTTGTTCTGTGAGGATTTCCGCTGCTAGCAAACCACCGTTGAGCGGCTTCGCGCCCCGGGCAGCAGCACTCACAGGAGACGTTGAAGAGCTACGAGGAACGGTCATGCGGCATTCCGCAAAGACCGGTTCACCAACATTCCCAGCCAAAATGCCACCGAGCGCGAACGCCGACCTAACCCGACGGGCACGGCTGCTGCGCGGCTGTCCCGGCAGCATGGAGCATCAGAAGATGTCAGACGACACTACGCCGGAGGGCGGCCGACTCAGCCCCTACACGGTCATCTACCGCGGCGCTGGAGAGGACACGCATGCCTACGACGAGTACGAAGCCCGCGTCGTTGTCGTGCTGGCCGAGTCGCCTGCTCAGGCCGCTGGCCGCGCCCTCGCCCGCGCGCAGGCAGAACAGGACGAGGCGCAGGATGCGGGACACAAACCCGATTACCAGTTGTCCAGCAATGCGTGCACGTTCGGCATTTCGAAGTGGATCATGGGGGTCTACTCGGGACGGGTCGAAAAGGTGCCCTACGACCTGAACCGCAGCTTCAACGTGGAGGCGATCGCCCATGCTGAAGCGGCTCTGTCTGCCCTCCGGGCTGGCGATTCAGCCATACGGAGTACGCTGTTTGCCGAGGAAAGCGGGACGTGAACAACCCAGCGGCCGTCGCCACCCACCGACGCCGCGCGCAACGGGATCGCGCGCGCCTGACGGCGCGCGCACGATAGGAGCAGAAGCTATGACGGAGAAGCCGAAGAAATTCAGGCCGCTCGGCTTGAGCGTAGACGGCGTGGACGTGAAGAAGGTCGGCTATATGGCGCGCCCGGCCGACGACGTTCTCGCGTGGATGGAGGCCAACGCCGCGCATGTTGGTCATTGGCTGATCGTCTTGGTGCGCGCTGAGACCCCGGCCGACGCCCCGCAGGACATGCAGAGAATGGTCGACGCTGCCCGGGATGCTGGCGCCGACGCCGTGGCGTACGACACCGTAGGGGGTGCCATCCCGCCGGGTACCACCACGATCATGGTGCGGCAGGGCTGATCAAGGCGTCACCAAGAAGGTGGAGTGATGATCCAGTGTCCATTCTGCCCAGAGCCCGCCGCGGGCGCATCCGCCGCCTCGGGAGGGCGGGCCACCTGGGTGCGTCCGCATGAACGCGGCGCCACGGGCGGGATGCAGGTGAGAACCCACTACGACCTGACGAGGCCGCAGTGATCGCCGGTTTGCGCGGCCGGGGATGGTGGGCGGTTGAGCGCGGTCGCGTGGATTTCCGGGTGCCCGCCCGACTCATTCGGGAACTGCCGGTCGAGGCGATCGAGGCGATCGTCGCCCAGATCACCGCACGAGCCAACACGGAGGTAAGCCGCAAGATCGGCATCCCGCTGATGGTCGTGGGTGTATGCGCAATGCGACCTGAGCGGGCCAGCGCGCCCACTCGCTTCATTGTATTCTGGCACGAATCCGGCCCGTTCGAGTGGATGATCGAGGCTGGTGCGGTGCGCGGCAGCCGCGTGGGAACGGTGAGAGCAAACGTTCGCGCGTGGCTTCGCCAGAACGCCAAGGGCAGCACGCGAACCGGCTGGCGGTGGCTCGACACAGACCGTCTTTCAATCGACGACTGGCGCACGATGTTCAGGCTGTCGTGGTGCTAGCCTCCTTGGCGCGCCCTTCCACGCTTCCGAGACCGGGGCGGTGCTCAGGAATTCCATACACACCTGGGCACGTCCCCGCGCAGGCGGCTGCGAGGGGTGGCCGTCGCCGACCACCCCTGCCCTGCGTCACGCCGGGCTGCCCTTGCCCTTCTCGGCCTTCTCCCGCTCGATGTCCTGCTGGGAACCCTGGCCGCCCTGGCGCGACGCGTCCGTCTGCCCGCCGCCCTGCTGGCCGCCGGAGCGCCCAGCCTCGTTGGGCCGCGCCTCCTCGGTCGTGCCGCGGTGCTGGGCGTCGGTCTTGCCGGGCTGCTTGTCTTGCTGACTCATCTGACGCTCCTCCAAGGGATCACGGCCCCCACGGCGGAGACGCTGTTCGCTGAACGGTAGGTCGCGTGTTGCGCAACCTGCGCGGTGATTCACTTGAGCGAGCTACCGTCGGCCCCTGCTGGGGCAAGGTCGTCAACGCGCCGGACGCGAGCACGTTGCGTCAAAGTTCGCGTCACACACCGGGAGCGCCCACACTGGCCTCTCGGATGGCCGTGGCAGGGCGAGGCGGCGACGGTGCGGATGTGTTCGGTCGCGCGCGATCGTCGATCGCCGAACCGGTCCATCGGGTCGGCCGTCGCGCACTCGTCCGCGGGCCGTCGTTCCATGATAGTCTACTCACGCCGCGTCTCGACCGGGTAAGTGAGGGTCGAGACGGGGACCGACCGCACCATCACTTCGCTCGCAGGGAATCCTGTCCATCGCGTGTCTGGCCGACCTCACCCGTGATCGGCGCCACTTCGCCGAGTTGTCCGCCATCAGCCCGGCACGGAATCGAGCCTGAATGGGCACACGACCGGCGCGCATCGAGGTCAGAAGCGAAGCGCAGGCCGTGGCAGGAACGCCGGAGCCGCGGCGGCGCTTGCGACGACGCGGCTCCGGCGAGGGCTTCGCCCGGTTCCTGCCGTGGCCGGAGCCTGCCGGGGCAGGAGCGCGCCAACGGCGCGTTCTCGCCCCGGCGAGGGCCGTCGAGCCATCGACGTGCCAGAGGCAGACCAGTGGGCGATTCATCTCCCCATGCGCGCCACATGGGCGCGGACTTGTGGGCCGAGCAGGCCGACCTGCCATCTCGATTTGCCGTCCGGCATATCGCTTCTTCACCTCGATCGGTGGAAGACAAAGAGGTCAGGCCGGGCGCGGACGGAGCCGCGCCCGGCCTGCGCCTGACCTCGCGGGCAACGGGCGCGCACACGCGCCCTCGCTTCGACGCGCGCTCGCGCGCGCCGTCGCGTACCCGGTCGGTCAGGCCGCTTCGCATCCGTCGTGACGAAAAGGTCGATTTCCGACACGTCGAGCAGGTATGATGCACACGCAGCCGCGTAGCGGGCGCGCTCGTGCACGGACGAGCGGATAAATACGTCACGAGCAATTCCTTATAGACACGCGCCGGACGCGTTATCCGGCACCCACACATTTCAGCAGACACGAGGCCGCCGCAGTGTTGTGGCGGCCGCATTGGAGAGAAGACTTGATTCGAGTAGAGATGCTGGTCGGCCCGCCGGGATGCGGGAAAACCAACGAGTTGCTGTTCGAGATGACAACCGTACCGGGCCGCTACGTGTTCGCCCTGCCGACCACCGAACTGATCAGCGAGAAGCTGCTGGACCTCCACCGCGAGGCGGCGAAGTCCGGCACCGAGCCGGTGATCCGCGCCATCCACAGCCGCGCGGCGGGACGCCGCTCCGCCAGCGTCAGCCGCGAGATCGTCGACGCCATCGAGGAGTACTCCCCGCTGCACCACGTCATTCTCGTGATCACGCACGAGGCGCTGATGCAGACCGACTTTACCTGCGCGGAGGGGAAGCGCTGGAATGCGCGCATCGACGAGGTGCCCTCCACGACCGTCGCCGGGGAGTTCAGCATACCGTCGTCGAGCCGCTTCTTCGAGGCGTCCTACGGGCTCTCGCCAGTCGAGGGGACGGAGTGGCATCGGGTGTCGCTGACGGGCGACGCGCCGACCATGGCCGACATGATGGCCGACGATCTGGTCAGCGGGTTGGCGGCCTTCCACAAGCGTGCCAAGTCGCCGCAGGGCTTGTTCGTGGACGTGGCGGACTGGCGAGACGCGCGGGACCGCGACCGCGCCGTGCGCTGGTGGTCGGCGTGGACTCCTGCCGAGTTGGCGCCCTTCGCCTCATCGGTCATCGCGGCCTCGGGCTTCTTCCACAGCCTGACCCATCTGGCGACCCGGAAGTGGTTCGGCGACGAGGTGGAGTTCGTGCGGAGGGAGGTCGAGGCCGCCGACCGGCGAGGCAAGCCGCAGGTGCGCATCCGCTACTTCACACAGGGCCACCGGGCCTCGACCGAGTGGTGGTTCCCGAGCGATCCGAAGAAGCCCAGGGACGGCAAGCGCTGCCTCGCCGCCGTCTGCCGCCATCTCGAAGGAGTGCCCCACCTCGGCTACTGGAGCGGCAACGCGGCCGTCGTCTCGTACTTCGAGGAGCGCCTGCCCGGCGAGCAGGTGCGACCGAAGGTCGCGGGCTCCAACAAGTACAGGGGCCTGACCTCCTGCGCCTTCATCTACAGCAGCAAGGCGCGTCCCGAGGACGCCATCTTGCTGGACGTGTTCGGACTGACGCGCGAGGAGGTGGAGCGTGCCCGCGAGCAGGAGGACATCTGGCAGTTCGTGATGCGCGGTGCGATCCGCATGGCGGAGTTCGACGGCACCTACACGGTCTATCTGTACGACCTCTGGCAGGCCGAGGCGCTGGCGCGGATGCTGTGCGAGGACGGCATCTCCGAGGACGTGACCTTGGAGCCCGTGGAATCGGCGAGCATCCTCGACGTGGAGCGCCCGAAGCCCGGACCGCGGCCGGGCGCGAAGGCCGCTGCGTCGGATAAATCGTTCGAGGAACGGGAGGTGGAGCGCCGGGCGGCCGACCGGGATAGGAAGCAGCGCCAGCGCGAGAGGGAGCGCGCCGAGCGGGAGGCCGCCGGGACGCTGCGGGGCCGCGGGCGCCCGAGGAAGGACAGCGGCGCGGAGGCAAGCCCGTGATCGGCGAGATGGCGGGCGCCTGGGACCGCCACGACGACGCCGTGCTTGCGGCGTTGTGGTAGCGCGCGGATGCGCAGATCATAGCCGAGGACAGGGCTGGGAGTGGCCCCAGTGATGCTGGTAGTCCGTTCGTCCGCTCGTCCTTGCCTCCTGATGCACTGGTCGCATGCCGCTCGTCGGCATACGACCGGTGACCTGCGGCACCGTTGCCGGACTCTCGGCATGGATTTGGAGCCGAAGCACCGATCCGGTCGAGTGGCACAAGCACGGCTCGGGCAGTCCTGCGCGCGGATGCGCGTTGGACTCCCTCCCGAGGTCGAACGCCTCAGTGCGTAACGCCCCGCACGGTCCAGCGTGAAGCGTCCGACGTTCATCACCGGCAACGTCTCCCCCAAGCCTCTGGCTGCCTTGGCGCACATGGATATCGCGTAGACGGACGCGATTGCCGTGGATGGGACGCCTATGTAAGCCCTACGAATTCAACGGGTTACTCTCGGTTCCTTTCCGTGCTTTCGCCCCCTGCGCTGCAATCGGGCCGCGCCGCGCGGCTCAGAGAGCGCAAGTTTGGCTCTCCCGCCTGCCGGGTCGGTTTCGCGCGGCAGCATCTCCGGGGATACCGGCTCCGGTCACCGCGCAGCATTCCTGCCTGCGCGACATCAGGCGAATGGAGCGATGCCGATGGCGAAAGACAAACACGAGCGGTGGGTAGCGCTGGAATTCCAGCATGAGGAGACCGCGGCGCGCGAGGCGCACGTCTTGGTGGACAGGAGATCGGCACCCCAAGAGTTCCATGCGGCTGGCGGTAGGGGTGAACGACAAATAGGAGGTGAGCGACACCTGCTCTTGCTCCTGACGCCTTTCACCAGCGCGGGCCTCCCGGTCGCTACAGCATCACGCCGGGCACAAAAGAAGCGGCAAATTTCAGGAGCTTACGGCCAAACGGTCTGGCTCTTGTCATCCACGGACGGAGCCATCCCAGGGTCAATCGGGGCATTCCACGGTCCATGAGACGCGCTTCCCCGGCCCGCTCGGCTGACGGTCGGTTTCGCGCGGCAGCGTCTCCGGCGATACCGGCTCCGGTCACCGCGCGGCGTCCAGCCAGCGCGGCATGGAACGAAGGACAGCAATGACGACGGACGATCGCGGCGCCTCCTCACGGGGCCGCCCAACTCCCACCGGAAACCGTGATGTCACGGGTCGGGACGAATTCATCGCCTTCGAGGCGCCCGCCTACGCGCGTGCAGGAGCAGGCAGGCCGCGAGGCCGACTTGCAGGCGGTATCCGAGATACGGGCCGTGATGATCCGCAGCGTGCAGGAACGGGAGAAGCAATAGCCGCTCGCCAGCGACCACGCGATCATCACGGCCCTGCGGGCGACCGTCGAGGACCACGGAGCGGAAGACCACGAAAAGTGCGTGGCTTGCAATCTGGCGGGCGACGGGATCGCGCAGACGATCTGGGGCAGTGAGTAAAACGGCCCGAAGCAGCGATCACACGGCGAGAGCCGCGCAGAAGGAGAACATCCATGAGTGACGAGACGGACGGCAAAAGGTTCAAGCCCATCGGCGATGTAGACTCCGCGCTTCGAGATTTGGAGGCGTCGGAATCTCCGACCGGGACGGCGATTGGGGTGAGCCCATTCGAGCCTTATGTCCACATGCTGATCGCCCTCGGCGCTGAAATCGCCTCGGCTAATCTGAAAGACTACTTCAAAGATCATCCGAACGAAATCCCCGAGAAGGGCCGCGCTCCCCTGATGAATGTGTTCGCGCTGAATGAAAGTTTTGCCTTCTTCGTTATCCGGACGCGTGACCGAGATTGGCTTCTGCATGCTCTGCACATGATCTCGGCGGAGCAGGCCAGAAGGCGCAGCGCCTGACCACATCCCCGCGTACGCGGAGGAGCGAGTCCGACTCTGGTTAGCCAACAACAAGATCGACGGCAGTCCGGCGTGGACTCCGCGCTGGAACAGGAGAGCAATGCCCCGTCGTGCGCAACGTCTCTCGCGGCGCTGCCCAGGCCCCGACCGCTCTTGGAGTTGGTGGGCAGCGGCGACGTGCTGGCATGGTGGCCCGGGACGACGCGCACGTCGGGGCGGGAACCGTCGTGACCCGCGGCGTGGAGCGCTCCTCACGTCGGCGTCGGTCAGCGTCGCACATTGCCCAGACGGCCGCGCTCTCGCCTGAGCAGCGGGCCTTTCGGAGGGCGAAGGCGCCCGTGCTCGACGCGGCGCTGCCGTACGCGGAGTGGCGGCGGACCGGCTTCCACACCAACCGGAAGCCCGTGGCGCGGCGCATTCTCGCCGACGGCACGGAGGAGAAGTGGTACCGCGCTGACGAGGTGTTCAGGAGAGAAGTGGCAAAGAAGTCCTGAGAGCCCACGCCCCGTACGGCCTTGATTGGCGGCGGCCGAGCGGGCTGGGATGACCGCTGCCGTCAAGCGGCTCGTCGCGCTGTTCCTGGGCGACGTGGGCCTGACCGTTCTGCCGAGTGTCGATGAGCACCGGACTCTTATGACTGCGATGAATGCTCGCTCGGTAAGACAGGAAGGCGGGGGATGACCGCCTTCCTGCTGACCGACGCCGACGAGATCGACGTGCCGCGGATCGGCAGCGAAGTCCTACTCGGTTGCGAGGCGGAGATGGGTTTGGATCAGGAGTGGGATGCCAATGACGCACAATCTGCAGGGGCGCCGCGATAGCCTCCTGGCACCCCCGCCCTGCATCACAAGTTCGCCGGGATGTAGACCTCCCCGCTGTTCTGTACAGGAGGATCGATCAAGGTGTCCGGCACGGACTTACTGACATTGGACGACGCGCTGGCACGGTTGAAAGGCGTGTGCGGGCGCACATGGCTGCTCGGCCACCTCAAAGCGGTGCCGGAATTCGGCGGCGGTCCCACCCACCGTAGGATCGGGCGCAAGATCGTATTCCGTTCCGCAGATTTCGAACGCCTCTTGGAGAGCCTGCCGACATGCCGGACAACCTCAACCTCTGGAAGCGCCCGGACTCGAAGTACTGGTGGATCAGGGGCACTGTCGGCGGACGACCATATGCGAAGAGCACGGGAACTGCTGACGCCCAGCAAGCCAAGGAAGTCCTCGCCGACATCCAGGTGCGGTGCTTCCGCGAGAGAGTATATGGCAGGAAAAGCGTCGCTACGTTTGCGCAAGCGGTGGCGGCGCACCTGACCGACGCGTCGCGCAGCGAACGCGACAAGGCGCGCATCTCGAAGTTGCTCGACCATTTTGGCGACACGTCGCTCAAGGACATCGGGCAGCATTCCCTCGCGGGCGCCTACAAAGCGTGCCTGCGCCCCGGCTGCGGCCCCGGGGGGAAGCTCCGGGGTGTGTTCGCGCCGCTGCGCGCGGTAATGGAAACCGGGGCGCTGCACGGCCTCTGCGAACGGCCGAAGCTCAAAGCGCCGCAGGTGCCGCCAGCACCGACCACCTATCTCAAGCCTTCTGAGGTTGCGCGCCTCATCGACGCCGCGCCCGAGCACGCCCGCCCGCTGTTGGTGTTCCTGTTCGCCTGCGGCCCACGCTCGTCGGAGGCGATCGACCTCGAATGGTCCGACATCGACCTGCGGGGCAAGCGAGCATGCCTCAGGCAGAAGCAGAAGATGGCACGTCCGGTGCGGGAGGTGGACCTGCCGCCCGTCGCGCTGGCAGCACTCACCTCGCTCCCGCACCGGGAAGGCGCGGTGTTTCGGCCGCATAAGCAAGGCCAGCGCGCCGCCAAGTCAGGCGAATGGCAGGGTTACCGACGGAGCCGGGAGGAGGGCGAGGGCGGCCAGTTCAAGAAGATTTGGGCCACTGCTTCCGTGAAGCCGGGCTTCCCGGCGAATGGCGGGAGTGGACCGACAAGAAGGGCAAGCGCCAGCGTCAATGGGTGCCCGTTCACACCCCGCACGACGCCCGACACACCTGGGCGACGTGGCACTACGCGATCAACAAGGACATGCTGGGGCTCAAGCAGGATGGCGGGTGGAGCACCACGGCGATGGTGGAGAGGTACGCCAAGGTGATGCCGGACGCATACCGGCAGGAGGCGATGGATTGGCTCGCCGGGGCGCCGTCCAAGCCCGCCCGGAGGCGCCGGAAGGCGGCCTAAGCGCAGCATGGGGCGGGCCTCCTCGCAATGCTCGCTCCCCTGCAACGTTGTACGTTTTCTGTACGGCTGGTGCTGTACAGGCACCAAAACAGCAGCAAAACTGGCGCTTTCATTGCACGCGCCCGCCACTCATAATGCCGGGGTCGCCGGTTCAAGTCCGGCCCCAGGTACCACCCCCGCCCCTCCGGTCCCTCCTCGGCGATGGCTGGAGGGGGCGGCGGCGCCCCCTCCCCCCTTCCCGGTTACAGCGGCTCGCCCGCCCCCGTGCCCTGCAGCGGCGTCGGGAAGCACCATTCCTCGCCCCGTGCCGTGGTGACGTATTCCGGCCAGCGCAGGTCCACGGGCGGGACGAAGTCCCGTGGCAGCAGCGGGCCGACCCAGCCCTTGCCGCCCACGCCCCCGCCGGTGCGCTCGCGGAACTCCGCCTGCGCCGCCGCCAGCACCTCCGGATGCGTCGCCAGGTCCACCAGCGTCAGCGCCATGGTCCGGGCGGCCACGAACAGGCCGGGATCCATCGCGGCCGGCAGCCCGCTGAGTGCATTGTAGGTCCAGGCCGGATAGGCATAGCCCGGCGAGGGCGGGCGCAGCCGCGGCCGCGCGGCGAGCAGCCGCACCGTTGGCGCGTGCCAGCAGAACTCCACATAGTCATCGGCGCTCAGGTGCTTCTGCCAGGAGGGCAGGCCGGCGCGCAGCTTCGCCTCATTCTCCTCGGGCGGCGTCAGCCTTGTCACCGTGGGGATGAAGGGGTCCTCCATCGGCTCCAGGCCCAGATGGCGCTGCATCTGCCGCCCGAATTCCAGCGCCTCCTCCGGATAGGACGGCGCGCCCACCGCCTGCAGGTTCTTCCAGGTGAGGTCGGTCATCACCGTGTTCGGCAGGCCGACACGGGTCTTGGTCACCCAGCGCAGGAAGGCCTTGCAGCCGGTCATGGAGGCGACGTGCCGCGCATTCTGCGCCAGCACGCGCCAGATCTGCTCCTGGATGCCGAGGGAGGAGGAGCGCCAGGAATACTGGATCTGCGAGAAGCGCGGCGTGAGGTTGTCGGAGGTGGCGCCGCCATCGCCGAGGACGAACTCGTTCAGCGTCCAGGAGCCGGCATGCGGGAACATCGCCTCCTTGGTGTATTTGGTCGTGGTGTACATGAGGCAGAGCGCGTCCAGCGCGCCGGGGCAGCGCGCGACGGCATGCGCGGCATCGATCGGCATGAGGCTGGGATCGACCCAGCTCTCGGGCGCCACCGCCTCGAAGGTGATGACCGCCGACCAATAGGCGCCGAACTGCGTCTCGCCGGTCACGGTGTTCAGCGGCCAGGGATGCCAGACCACCGCGGCGTCCAGCCCATCGTAGTAGCCCTTGGCGGCGTGGATGGGCTTGGAGCCGCAGACCTTCTCCGCCGGCTCGCCGAAGAGCCTGAGCTGTCCCTTCACCCCATGCGCCTGCATCGCCGCCCGCGCGCCGAGCATGGCGGCGAGCGAGGCGGTGCCGAGCACCGAATGCGGGTCGGTATGGCCCGCCGCATAGGGGTGCAGCCCCTCCCGCGGCGCCGGGTACGGGACGGCCTGCTGGGAATTGCCCGGCACGGCGTCGTATTCCGAGAAACCCGCCAGCACCGGCGCGCCCTCGCCCCAGCTAGCGACGAAGGCGGTCGGCATGCCGCCCGAGCCCTCCTCCACCGTGAAGCCCTCGGCGCGCAGCAGCTCCACATAATCGCGGGCCGACCTGTACTCGCGCCAGGCCGGCTCGGCATGGCTCCAGATGCGGGCGTTGAAGTCGGAGAGCCGACGCTCGTTCGCCGCGATCCAGTCGAGCGCCGTGCCGCGGATGACGTCGTTGCTGGCCATGGTCAGATGCGCCTCACATTCCAGAAGGTGGCGAAGCCGTCCAGCACGCCCGTCAGGCTGCTGCGCCAGGCGGTCGGCTGCAGGTACTGGCCGAGCGGATAGTAGGCGACCTCGCGCATCGCCTCCTCCTGCATCTCCCGGCAGATCGCCTGCTGCGAAGCCAGGTCGGGGGCGCGGAACCAGGCCTCCCGCAATTCCTCGATGCGCGGCATGCTCGCCCAACCGGCATAGCCGGCATCGCCATTGCCGCGCAGCGCGATATGGCCGGCCGGGTTCAGCCAGTCCGAGCCGGACCAGTTGGTCACGAAGAGGCTCCAGCCGCCCTCGGAGACCGGACCGCGGCGGTTGCGCCGCTGCAGCATGGCGTTGAACTCGACGGCATAGACCTCCACCGTCATGCCGCAGCGCTTCAGCATGTCCTCGAAGACCGCGCCCAGCGCCATGAGCACGGCGGAGTTGGAGGGCACCATCAGCACCACCGGCTCCCCCCGGTAGCCCGCGGCGCGCAGCGCCTCGCGCGCCTTCGCCGGGTCGCGCGGGCCGGTCAGCACATCGAGCCCGGCCTCGGAGGCCATGGGCGTGCCGGGCGCGAAGACGCCGAGCGGGACGTGATAGAGGCTGGTCTCCGCCGGCCCGACCACCGCCTGCATGCAGGCCGTCTGGTCCAGCGCATGCCACAGCGACTGGCGCACCGCGCGGCTGTTGAAGGGCGGCTGGGTGTGGTTCATCCGCACCATGCAGACGAAGCCGGTGCGGTCCAACACCCGCAGCTGGACGTTGCGCGCCCGCCGGATCAGCGGAAGCTGGTCGTGATAGGCATATTCCTGCCAGTCCTGCTCGCCCGCGATCAGCGCCGAGGTGGCGGTCGCGGGATCCGGCATGCTGCGCCACTCGACCCGGTCGAAATGCACGCGTTTCGGGCCGGAGGTCCAGGAGAGCGCACCGTCCCTGCGCGGCACGTACTTTTCGAATTTCGTATAGACGTTGAGCGATCCGGGCACGCGCTCATCCGCCTTGAAGCGGAAGGGGCCGCTGCCGATCAGCTCCGGCACCTGGCGGAAGGGGTCGGTCATCGCCAGCCGCTCCGGCATCATGGCGCAGACCGGGACGCTGGCCTTGCCGAGCGCGATGGGCAGCAGCGGGAAGGGGCGCTTCAGGCGGAAGCGGATGGTGCGGTCATCGGGGGCGGAGAGCTCGTCGGTGGCCTCCATCAGCGAGGCGCCGAAGGGGTCGCGCTTCGCCCAGCGGCGGATGCTGGCGACGCAGTCGCGGGCGAGGACCTTCTCGCCGTCATGCCACCACACCCCCTCGCGCAGCGTCAGGTCCCACCGGAGGCCGTCATCCTCCACCCGGTGCCCGTCCACCATCTGCGGCGTCGCCTGGAAATCGGCGTTCATGCCATAGAGGGTGTCGAAGACCATGTAGCCGTGATTGCGGCTGATATAGGCGGTGGTGGTGACGGGATCGAGCGTCACCAGATCCTGCTGCGGCGTGAAGCGCAGGGTGGTGGCGGATTGCGCCCGCACCGGGGGCGGGGCCGCGAGGGAGGTGGCGAGGCCGGCACCGGCGGCCTGCATCAGGGTGCGTCTCTGCATGAGGGAACAGCTCCATCGGACAGGACCGGCGTCTTTTCGCCGATGCTAGCCCGGGATGCCTCGCGCGTCATGCCAGTAGCCATGATCGGCGAACCCCTGCAGCACGGGCGGCGGCCCGTGCCGAGGCGGTTTCTGCCGCCCGCCGCAGCTGCGGCGTTCTTGCCCGGATGCGGTCACGCATCCGGGCCGCTGGCATAATACCTGGCTCATGACGTCCCGACCTGCGGCCCGTGGAGCGGACCGGGCGCGCGAAGGCGTGCCGCGGCCAATGCCGCGAAGCCAAGGTCCGGAGGGCCGCCGGCGTTTGAGGCAGGACATGCGTCAGCCTGTGATGAGCCAGGCATAATACCCGTCCGCATAAGTCCTGACCTGCAGCCGCTGCAGGCGGCTGAGCGCCCGAACGGCCGGCCCCCCATGGAAGATGCTGGAGGCATCTTCCATGGGCACCGGGGGCGCCGCGCCAAGTGGCGCGTAGCCAAGCCGCAGAGCGGCGCCGGTGACTGAGGCCGCATAAAGGCGCCAGCGTTTATGCGGATTGGTATAAGTTCCCCGCCGGAACAGCCGACCCACCGTGGACGAAACCTGTGGCAGGCTGGGGCGGCCCGGCGGAGAGGTCGGCATCGTCATGGTGCGCACGAGCCCGCGTATAAGTTGGATCCGGGACGCCTGAAGCACCCCCGACTGCGCCATGGGCCGCGAGGTCCGGGAGCGCGCTGCCTAGAGTTTGCATCCAGGGCGTCCTGCGCCGGCGGCCAGGGAGGATGGCAGCGATGGACATTCTTCACCCGCGCTGCGCGGGGCTCGACGTGCACAAGGACAGCGTGGTGGCAGCGGTCCGGCTCGCCGAGCCAAGCGGGGTCCGGAGCGAGGTGCGCCGGTTTGACACGACCACGCCTGGGTTGCTGGCGCTGAGTGAGTGGCTGGCCGAGTGCGGCTGCACCCATGCCGTGATGGAGGCGACCGGGGTGTACTGGAAGCCAGTCTGGCACGTGCTGTCGGACGGCGATCTCACGCTGGTTCTGGCCAACGCGGCGCATGTGAAGAACGTGCCGGGCCGCAAGACCGACGTGGCGGATGCCACCTGGCTGGCCGACCTGTTGGCCCACGGACTGGTGCGTGCCAGCTTTGTCCCAGACGTGCCGACCCAGGCTATGCGCGCCCTGCTGCGCACCCGCAAGCAGCTTGTCCGCGAGCAGTCCGGCCATGTGCAGCGGCTGCAGAAGACGCTGGAGGACGCCAACCTCAAGCTCGCCTCGGTGCTCACTGACATCATGGGCCTGAGCGGTCGGGCTATCCTCGAAGCGCTGGTCGCTGGCGAGACCGACCCTGAGCGGCTGCTCGCCCTGGTGCATCGTCGGGTCAGGGCCGAGCCGGCGCAGTTACGCGCCGCGCTGAGCGGGCGTGTCAGCAAGAGCCACCGCTTCCTGCTCCGCCTGCACCTGGGCCAGTACGATGCTCTGGCGAGGGCGCTGGAGGAGATCGACGCGGAAGCGGAGCGCGGCCTCGACCCTTTCCGCGACGCGGTCCGCCTGCTGCGGACCGTCCCCGGCATCGGCGATGTCGCCGCCCAGGCCATTGTCGCCGAGATCGGCATCGACATGGGCCGCTTCCCAACCGCCGCCCACTTTGTTTCCTGGGCAGGCCTTTGCCCCCGCAATGACGAGAGTGCAGGCAAGCGCCGCTCGACGCGACTACGCAAGGGCGCGCCTTGGCTGAAGACCATCCTCGTCCAGTGCGCCTGGGCTGCCAGCCGCAAGAAGGATGGCTATCTCCGGACACAGTTCCAGCGCCTGCGCCAGCGCCGCGGTCCGAAGAAGGCGGTCTGCGCCGTCGCCGCCTCCATGCTGACCGCCATCTGGCACATGCTGCGCGACGGCACCGTCTACCAGGA
>JAESGY010000519.1_pt1 | contig 14304 bp, 15 predicted proteins | sample 9269841 | NCBI WGS metagenome assembly JAESGY01 (sample SAMN17022865, study PRJNA683097) | algae metagenome | isolation source: Spirirestis rafaelensis WJT71-NPBG6 and co-occurring heterotrophs from... | place: USA: Pinto Wells, Joshua Tree National Park, Colorado Desert, CA | collected 2006-08-15
CCGACCGCCAGCGCCTCCTGCGCGACCCGCAGCGCTGACTTCGACATGGTCCGCATCGGTCACCTCCGGGATCCCCGCCCCATGGCGACCGCCAAAGTCGGCAGGCTCAGGTCAGGATTTCAACAGAGCAGACCTTTGTCTCAGTGTTGCCAGGCGACCGGCGCTAACAGGCAATCTCGCCTTTGCAGCCGTCGGGCCGCTCGGAGGGATTGTGCCGGAGGAGGCGGGCGGTGCGAGCGTGTTTCTGACCCTGGAGGACAACCGCGACGAGATCCACCGCCGGACGGTGGCACTGGATCCGGAGGGAAGCAGGGCTGACCTACCTTGCTATGTCATCCCTGCCGTCGAAGTTTGTGGCTTCGACCCGACGCTGGTAGTTGCTCGTGGGCGTGCAGCCGCCCTCACCGCCTTCGCGGAGACCGGGCTCGATGCCATGCTCGAGGAGGCTTCGCTCCTTGCCGGTCGGCCCGTGCGTCTGCTGGTGCTTGACCCGGCCGGTGACTTCCTGAACGCCGACGAAAATGACTCGACCGTCGTGAAGATGCTGATGCACCGGCTGCGCGAGACGGCTGCGCAGCATTGCTGCACGATCATCCTGCTTGGACACGTGGCGAAGGCGATGGACAGTGCCGCACCCAGCATGCGCGGCAGTAGCGCCTGGGTAGCCAACAGCCGCTTCGCCTTCGCGCTCTGGCAACCGAGCTTGGAAGAGGCCGGTAAGTTGTCGCGCAAGCTGGGGGTCGATGCGGACCGGCTGGTATGGGGGAATCTGGTGAAGGCGAACCATGCGGGGGCGCCCATTGGGCGTAAGCAGCTTTTCCGCCGCGACCCCGAAACCGGCCGGCTTGCTGTGGTAGCTCCAGCCCAGGCGTCGGATCGGGGGCCTAGTGAAGAGGAGTTGTTGTCAATCCTGGTGGCCGCCTGTGCCGACTATGCCGCAGCCGGGATGCCATTTACTCACACCGGCGCGTCGGGACTCTGGGAGGGCCGTGAAGACCTTCCGCCTGAGTTGTCGAGCCTATCAAAGGCACGGCTGGCCGCACTGGGAGCGGCAGCGCTGGAGGCGAAGCTGTTGGTCAAGACGCGTACCGGCATCGGTCTCGGCGCACCCAAATATCTCGACCTTCCAAACGGCCCCTTGGCGCGCGGCGAAGAGGTGAAGGCATTCCGGGGGTCACGAAGGGAGGCTCTCGCCCAACGCCAGGAGCGACCAGCATAGAACCACGAAGTCGGGACGTGCCGCTGCGACGCCGATCATGCCTGAAGCGCTTCCCGGTACCCGCTTCCCATTTGGGAACGGAAGACCGTTGGGAACGGGAAAGTCGCAGCTTACCTGGCCTTATGCGTTCCCGGAGGGCTGCGTTCCCACGTGATCAAAGAAACCAGAACAGCTAGGTAAAGAGCCACTTTCCCGGCTTCCCGGCATTTCCCTTCTATAGAAGGAGGCGCTTCTCTGGAAAGCGCTCTCCATAGATTGGCAGTCTCGCTGCGAACCTGCGCCGCGGACTGCTGATCGGTTCCGCTGCACAGGGTGACACCCGGGATGTTTTGCTGGCTTTCGTGACAGGGATGAGGTACAAGAAATCTAGTGTTGGAACTGCGCCTGGGGCTCACGCCCTAGGCGTTTTTCGTTTGGAGCCTCGCATGCCGCGTCGTCCGCCACAGCACCATCCGCTGGGCTGGCGACCGGCGACCAAGCGCGTCGACCCAGCGCATCAGCGCTATCACACCCGAGCCTGGCAAGAGGTCCGACGCGTGGTGATCGCCCGCGATGGTGGGCGCTGCACGCTGTGTCAGCGGCCAGGCAACACGGTTGACCACATCCGCGAGGTGCGCGACGGCGGCACGGATGCGCTGAGTAATCTGCGCCTAGTCTGCGCTGCCTGCCACAACCGCCGCCACTCCGAGAAGGGGCTGCGCTGAGCGGATCGGTGTACCCCCGGGGGGGATCCAAAGTCGGGCGCCATAGCGCCCTGGACCGGGCCTCCGCTCATTTTCCCTGAATGCACATTGACCCGATTTTCCGGAGCGCGATGCCGTGACCGAGACCCCCTGGCCCGCCGATCATGTCGAGCGCTGGCCGCTCAACCGCCTGACACCCTATGCTCGCAACGCGCGCACCCACTCCGACGCGCAGGTGGCGCAGATCGCCGCCTCCATCCGTGAATGGGGCTGGACCGCACCGGTGCTGGTAGACGAGGACAGGACCATCATTGCCGGCCATGGCCGGGTGTTGGCGGCACAGCGGCTCGGCCTGGCCGAGGTCCCGGTCGTGATTGCCCGCGGCTGGTCCGAGGCCAAGCGCCGGGCCTATGTGCTGGCCGACAACAAGCTCGCCCTGAACGCCGGCTGGGACGAGGCGCTGCTGCGGGCTGAACTGGCCGACCTGCAGGGGCTCGGAGCTGATCTTAGCCTGGCCGGCTTTGGCGCCGACGAACTCCGTGCCTTGCTGGCCGAGGCGAGCCCTGGCTTGACCGACCCGGATGCGGTGCCGGACCCGCCGGCGACCCCGGTCTCTTGCCCTGGCGACCTCTGGGTTTTGGGCAAGCACCGGCTGGTCTGCGGCGACAGCACCGACCCGGCCGTGGTCGAGGCGGTGCTGGCGGGCGTGCGGCCGCACCTCATGGTCACCGACCCGCCCTATGGCGTTGCGTACGACCCCGAGTGGCGTAACCGGGCCGGGGTGAGTACCACGCGCCGGACCGGGGCGGTCGAGAACGATCACCGGGCCGACTGGCGCGAGGCCTGGGCCCTGTTCCCGGGCGAGGTGGCCTATGTCTGGCACGGCGCCCTGCACGCGACCACGGTGGCCGAGAGCCTGACGGCGTGCGGTTTCGACATCCGCGCCCAGATTGTTTGGGCCAAGGACCGCCTTGTCCTCGGACGGGGTCACTATCACTGGCAGCACGAGCCCTGCTGGTACGCGGTCCGTGGCACCGGTCATTGGACCGGCGACCGCAAGCAGACCACGCTCTGGCAGATCGCCAGCAGTGGGCAGGATGCCGAGACGGTGCACGGCACCCAGAAGCCGGTCGAGTGCATGCGGCGGCCGATCGAGAACAACTCCAGCCCCGGGCAGGCAGTGTATGAGCCCTTCTCCGGATCCGGCACCACCATCATCGCGGCGGAGATGAGCGGCCGCGCCTGTCACGCCATCGAGCTCTCGCCGGCCTATGTCGATGTCGCCGTGCAGCGCTGGCACGCCTTCACCGGCCAGCAGGCGGTGCTGGAGGCGGGCGGGGCCAGCTTTGCGGCGGTGGCGGCCGAGCGCGGTCTGGCAGTCTTGGAGGCGACCTGATGGCCACCCGCGGGCAGAAGCCCATCCCCACCGCCCTGCATGCGCTGCGCGGCACCTACAGCGCCACCCGGCATGGCCGCGACCGGGCGGGCGAGCCGGTGCCTGAGGGCGACCTCGCGGCCGAGGCGCCGGAGTGGATGACCCCGGGCCAGCGCGAGTGCTGGGCCTATGCCATGACGCATGCACCGGCCGGCCTGCTCAAGAGCATCGATCGCGCCATGCTGGCGGTCTGGGTCGAGGCCGAGGACCGGCACCGGACGGCGATGATGCAGCAGGCCAAGCTGGATGCCGGCTCCTCGCTGCCGCTGCTGACCAAGGGGCGCGACGGTCAGCCCATCGCCTCGCCCTACCTGCGCATCATTCGCTAGGCCGCCGAGACCATGCTGCGGGCGGCCTCCGAGCTTGGCTTCTCGCCCGCCGCCCGGCCGCGCCTCGCGCCGGGGCAGGCGGCGCACCGGCCAGAGGACGAGCCCTGGGTGCATCTGAGGCTCTTGCAGGGTGGCAAAGATGCCGCAGGCTGACCCTCATCCCGGCGTGGCCGAGGCCCGGCACTATGCCCGGGCGGTCGCCGCCGGTGAGATCCCGGCCGGCCACCTGGTCCGCCTTGCCTGTATGCGCTTCCTCGATGACCTCGCCAGGACCGAAGCTGGCGAGGGGCTCTGGGCCTTCCGGGCCGATCTGGCCGAGGCCGCCATGCTGTTCGCCGGCCTGCTGCCCAACATCAAAGGCCCGGAGGCGGGCCAACCTCTCCGGCTGATGCCCTGGCAGCGGCTGGTCTTCGCCAACCTGTTCGGCTTCGTCGAGCGCGGGACCACCGCCCGCCGCTTTCGCCAGGGCGTGATCTACGTGCCCCGCGGCAATGGCAAGACGACGCTCGCGGCGCCGATTGCCCTCTATCTCACCTTCGTCGATGGTGAGGGCGGGGCAGAGGGCTATGCCGCGGCCGTGACGCGGGATCAGGCCCGCATCCTGTTCGACGCGGCGCAGCAGATGGTCCGCCGCTCGCCCGGGCTGCGCGAGCATTTCGGCGTGCAGGCCGGGGCCAACGCCATCTACCAGGAGCCCACCGCCTCGCGCTTCGTGCCGGTGAGCTCCGATGCCAAGGCACTGGACGGGCTCAACGTGCAGGTGGCGGTCTGCGACGAAATCGCCTCACACCGCACCAGCGAGGTCTATGACGTGCTGCTCACCGCCATGGGCAAGCGCCGCCACCCGCTGCTGCTCTCGATCAGCACGGCCACCGGCAACACCAGCGGCATTGGCCGGCAGCTCTGGGACTATGGGGTCCGGGTGCTGGAGGACACCCAGGAGGACGACCGGCTCTTTGCGCTGATCTATGCCGCTGATCCGGAGGACGACCCCTGGGACGAGGCCACCTGGATCAAGGCCAATCCGAGCTGGGGGCAGGCGGTCCAGCCGGATGCTATCAGGGCTATCATGCGGCAGGCCCGCAACAACACCGCCCAGGAGACCGCGGCCAAGACGCGGCATCTGAACATCTGGGTTGGCGCCGATGAGGCGCTGTTCTCGACCCGCGCCTGGCATGGCGCACGCAGTCCGAGCCTGGACATCGAGCAGTTCCGGGGCGAGCCATGCCATCTCGGCCTCGACCTCGCCAGCCGCACTGACCTGGCTGCGCTTGGTATTGTCTTCCCCCGCACCGATCCGGCCACGGGCAGGACGCATTACGCCGCCTTCGCCCGCTGCTACCTGAACGAGGAAGCGGTGCTGGAGGCGCGCAATGCCTCCTATCCCAGCTGGGCTGCGGGCGGCCGTCTCGTGGTCACGCCGGGCAACGAAACCGACTTCGGCCTGATCGAGGACGACATCCTCGACCTGTGCCGCCGCTTCCGCGTCGTCAGTATCGGCTACGACCCCTGGCAGTCGACCCAACTCGCGCAGCGGCTGCGGGCGGAGGGGATCGAGATGGTCGAGTTCCGGACCACCACGGCGAACTTCTCGCCGGCAATCCTTGAGCTCGACGCTGCGATGCGCTCCGGCCGTCTGGAGCACGATGGCAACCCGGTGCTGGAGTGGTGCCTTGGCAATGTCGTGGGCAAGGCCGACCGGCGCGGCAACCTCTACCCCACCAAGGCGCGGCCCGAGCAGAAGATCGATGCCGCTGTCGCGCTCATGATGGCGATCGGGCGGGCGATGGAGACCCCGGAGCAGGCCGTCAGCATCTTCGACCGGGCCGAGTTGTGGACGGCCTAGTGTTCCAGCCGAGACGCCTGATTCCCACTCCAACGGCGGGCGCGAGCCCGTAATACTGGGGAAGGAGGGGAATCTTCCGTCGTGGTCAGAACACTAGCGGGGCGCAGCGGCTCCGGCACGACGGCAATCCGGTGCTGGAGTGGTGCATGGGCAGTGTTGTCGGCAAGCTCGACCGGCGCGGCAACCTCTACCCCGTCAAGCAGCGGCCGGAGCAGAAGATCGATGCCGCTGTGGCGCTGATGATGGCGGTGGGCAGGGCCATGGCGGAGGATGATGGGCAGGGCGACATCATGGACTTCCTGCGTGACCCTATCATTGCGTGATAATCTACCCCGTCAGCAAGGCACCTTCCGCTCGACGCCCACCGACGATCATCGGTCGGTGATGAACCGGAGCGTCGAGCGCGATGTGCATGAGCTAGTGAACCACTCTCGCCTCAGATGCAGCGAAGCTGCCGATGCCTTCAGCTTCTATGGCGGCCATCGCCTCATCGAGTGCCGCTTGATCAGTCGGGAACGGGTCGTCCCAGACGGTAGAGCCGCCAAGATGGTCGACCACTTCCAAAATCCAGCCTTCCTCGTCCTCGCCGTGGTAGATCATCACATCAACGCTGATGCCATCGCGCGTTATGCGCCTTTGCAACGGCGAGTGGATGATTGTGTAATCATCGGACATCGGAGTTGGCTCCAAATGTATATGCGATACCGTAAGAGGCGAAGGGCCATATACTACCCTGCTGTGCGCTCAGCTCAGGTAGCCGTGGCGCTGCTCCACTGCCGAGGAGCTTCATCTGCTCCGCTTCGCTGCTGCTTGAATTTCTGGCGTTGGTGATCGTCGTGCCTGAGCCTTCGCTGTGACGGGGCGATCGCTCTGGGCCCTCTGTACCTGCCGACCCAAGGCCTGGGTGCCCTTCGCCGCCGGCTTGGTCACCATCTTGCTGTCAGCGCCCCGGCGGGTCTGGTGAGCTTTCTTGGCCCGCAGAGGCAATGCAGCCTTCGCCACCTTCTGCGGGGTCGGTCGTGGCTCCGCTGATCTGGCTGGCTTCTTCTGACGGCTGACTACCGCATTGTTCGCCGTTTGCGCGTCCGTGCCGGCCTGTGGCCCTGGTGCTGCCGGCGAAGGCTTGGACACGCCGAGCACCTGGTAATTAGATACGGGACAAGCCGGGTCGCACGGCACGAGCACAGCCTCAGTATTGATGGTTTCGGCCAGACCCGTCGCAGTCACGGTCGACGCTTCCAGGATCTCGACCAGGCGCGGCTGCAGCCAAGGCGAGAGCGGCGTGGCCGCCGCGGCGCTGTCCGGCGCACCCTTTCTGTCCTGAAAGACGGTAACGGCCGAGTTGCATCGCATCAGCGCCCTGGCGGCGCGCTCCCGTGCAGCGCGCTCGCTGAGGGCGGCGACCATACAGTGGCTGCGGTGGGTCGTGGCTGCCCAGGCGGGGTCGGCGAGGCGAGCCCGGACGGGCTGGAGCAGGTAGAGCGGCAGGACGTAGGCCTCCTTGGTTCCGCGGCCGTTGCTCCCCTGCCGGCAGCGGCCGCATGGCTCCGTCCGTAATGCCCTCGCGAGCACGCCGGCCGATGTTTTCCCCCTTGAGCCGCAACCTGCCGGGCAAGGCTGCCCCGGACAAGAGGGGATCCCTGCTCCATATCCGATCGATGCTGTTCCAAGGTGGCCAGGATCCTCTTGCTGCAACCTCGACGGGCACGTGATCCGCCCCCTTTCTGAGCGCGAGGTGGCCGGAGTTATGCGCTACATGCGGGGCACCAATCTCAACTTATGGTAGTGATAAGCTATCTACATGCGCGACCCTAATGGCGGGGCTGGGGGGCAGCCCCGAGGGGCGGTTATAGATGAGTGCCAATGTGCTGGTCGGCCTGTGCGGGGCGTGGGGCCTCGCCGGGTCGTTGACGTGGTCCTTTGCGCGGACACGCCGGGCCATGTTGGTGGTCCAGATCTCAAGCGCACCGGGGTTCATCCTGCACTGGGCGCTGCAGGAGCATTGGACGGCGGCGGGCCTGACCGTGTTGACCATGCTGCTGGCCCTGATCTCGGCAGCCCTGGATGGTCCGCCCAACAGCCGGAGCGTTCGCATCGCACGCGCCCTCTACCTCGTTGCCCTGCTACCGATTGCGGCGCTGACGGCGTGGTCTTGGCAGGGGTGGCACTCACTGTTCGCAGCACTCGGGACGGCCATCGCCTGCTACGGCCGCTGGCAGACCGACAAGGCCCGGTTCCGCGCCCTGATCCTCGCTTGCTCGGTGCCGTGGTTCGCCCACAACCTCGCGGTCGGCTCGGTCCCGGCGATGGCCTTCGATCTCTTCCTTATGGCCCGTGGTGCTTGGCTTGCCTTGCGCGGCCGGGTACCGGCTGCACGCATGGCAGCCGTGCCCGCCAGCTGACTGACCTTGCTGGCCGGCGAGCGGCTCCTCGGTTTCCCCGCACTGCCGCTAGACGGCGCGGTACCGGCACCCTTAGCGTCCGGCACATGGACGACTTCGGACTGCCTGTACTCGAATACGTCACCAGGGAATGGAGCGCGATCGTCCAAGCCCCGCTCCTGCTGAGCGGTGCTGCGCTGGCCGGTGTGGCAGTGGCTTGGCTGGCTCTCAGGTGGAAATATGCGACTACCATCGATGCCTTGTGCCAGCGGGTCGATGTTCAGGACAAGGAAATCGCCCGCCTACGGGCGGACGGCGCCAATGAGCCTGGTGAGCCGCCCCGCGACAAACATGGGTTCTACCTCGACGGCCGACAGATCGCCCAAGTAAGCACGCGGCCCAAACTCGATAACACGGGGCAGATGATTATCTTTGCAACGGCAACGAGCCTCATTGAGCTAGAGAGCGCCGACCATGTCGAGTTCCGGAATCTGCAGCTTCAAGTCGAGGGGTACGACAACCGCCGCTCTGTCGGCACTGTTGGCGACGAGCGGCGGATCGGATACGAGCGGCTGCGGTGCCGGATCATTGGCCAAACGCTAGCTGGCCGATAACATCTAAACTGCCGCGTACGCGTCAGCAGGCTAGTGCTTGCCGCCGGCAGCGTGTCTGCTTAGCTGGCGTCTATGACCTGGTAAACTGTGTAGCTGCCCTTGGCGCCCTGCTTGTTCGGCCCGACCTGCCGCACGCGCTCTAGCATGCCAACCTCGATTCCGCGCTTCTTCAGGCCCGCGAAGAAACCGCGGACCGTATGCGGCTGCCAGCCTGTGGCTTCGGCGATCTGGGCAACGGTGGCGCCCTCCGGCCGGCGCAGTATGGCGAGCACCTGCTGCTGTTTGGTGCCCTGCCGCCGCGGGCGCGGACCGGTGATGCTCGGTGCGGCCGCAGGCAAGGCGACCAGGCAGCGGAGCGCGGCGATGGCGTCCAGTATGTCGGCGCGGCTGCCAGCCTCGTCATCTTAGGCGGCCACCATCTACTGGGCGGCGTCGCGGAGGCGGGCGAGTGATGCCGGGGCCGCCGTGGTGACCTGGTGCGTGCCGCATGTCCTGCGGGGCAGCAGACCCCGCCAGCGGTACGCTACCGAGCTCCTCGGTGGAGGCGGCGGGCATGGTCTCATGAACGCCTGCTCCGGCGGGCCGACCTCGCCCGCCTCAAAACCGATGCCACGCAGCCCGGTGTAGGTCACTTGCAGCGCTGTATGTAGCGCCGCACGCCTGACCCTATCCCGGTCATCATCAAATGAAAGTAGAGTCACACTGCGACATCTGCCGTGATTGGCGATGCCGGGTTTGCGACCATCGCGAGTTTCTGACGTTTGTCCACAGCGGAATTTCCGGAGTGTGGCAACAAGGTTTTCTTTGCGATTCAAGTGGTTAGCGTGACCTCCTGCGACCTGTTTTTGGTGTCATTAAGTGATTTATCCCCAGATTCTGGGGGCGAGTCTGTGGAGAAAGTTGTGAGCAAGCTCGCGTAAGCCAAGTGAGGCCTAGCCGTTGTAGGCTCCCGACCCGAAAACGCGGGAATTCTGCACCGCACAATTCGCTAAACGCGATCGCGCAAACGCTGGCCACCTTGCGTCCCGGAGCGGATCTCGCTGGTGGAGTCCCGCCACGTAGCGGGCCCCGACCGAGGTGGGGCACTCGGCAAGCCCATGAGCTCAGCCCACCTCGGCGATGCAATAGATGGTGTAGCTGCCCTTCGCGCCCCCCTTGCTTGGCCCGATCTGCCGGACCCGCTCCAGCACGCCGACCGCAATTCCACGCTTCTTCAGCCCGGCAAAGAAACCCCGGACCGTGTGGGCCTGCCAGCCAGTCGCGTCCACGATCTGGGCGACGGTGGCGCCCTCTGGCCGGCGCAGCATGGCGAGCACCTGCTGCTGCTTGGTGCCTTCGCGCGGCTTGCGGGGGCCGGTGGTGCGGGGTGCCGGCGCGGGCTTCACCAGAATGGAGCGGAGGGCGGTGATGGCGTCGGCAAGTGCAGCACGCTCGCCAGCCTCGTCGTCCCAGGCCGCCAGGACCCGGAGGGCAGCATTGCGTAGGCTGGGCCGCGTGAAGGGCGCCTGGACAGGTTCGGAGCCCGCCGGGCCCTCGTGGGCCTCCGCAGGGGCAGGCGGCACCAGCGGCGCGCTACCGGGCTCCTGGGCGGTGTCAGCGGGCACGATGCTGGCCGCGCCCTGCCTGGCGTCCTGCTTGGCCTCGTCCTCCGCGATGGTGGCCGGCACGGCGCCGATGGCTGCCATCCCTGCCTCGGTGGCACGAACCGTCGTCCAGGCAGCGTCCTGCTTGCGCCAGCCGAGGCCGATGTACTCCATCGGCGCCGTGCACTCCTCGACGTAGCCCTGCTTGAGGAGGCTGTTCAGCACCGCCCGGCAGGCGGCCGCGGGCAGCTTTTCGGGGGGCGTGGCCAGCCGCAGCGGGTGCTGGGCGGCCTCGGCGAGGATGCGGCAGGCGGTGTCGGAAAGGGCCATGCTCGGGGCTCCTGGGTTCGGCACCCGACCAGCCGGGTGCTACTGCCCAGAGCCCCGCCGAGAAGCCGGTCGGGGTGGCGCGCTGTACTTCAGCCTTGCGCGTCCGAGCATTCGCTCTGCTCGGCGATCAAGCCAAGCAAAAAGCGCGGCCGGTTTCCTGTCCTTTTCAGCAATCTCATCTGGAGCAGTCTACGGCGTAGCCAGCCGCCGCCCCTTCCGGCCCGATGAATCCGGGTGATCGCAGTTCCGCCCGCGGATCGGCTACTCCCTCCGATTGCCCTCCTGCCGCCGAACCCTGATCATCGCCTGTGCGATAGGGAGGGGCACCAAGAATGGAACGATCCACGATTGGCGACACACCCCGGCGCCGCGAGGACCAGCGCTTCCTCACCGGCCTCGGGTCCTATCTCGATGACCTCGAGGTCAACGGGCTGGTGCACGCCATCATTCTGCGCTCCCCACACGCCCATGCGACAATTGACCGGATCGACACCGGCCCTGCCCGTGCCGCACCTGGAGTACTTGCGGTGCTGACCAGCACCGATACGCGCGGCGATGGACTGAACCCGATGCGGCCGACGGTCGAGGCCAATGCGCAAACCGGCGAGCCCTTCGTGTTTCAGGCGCAACCCCTGCTGGCCGAGGGCAAGGTTCGCCATGCGGGAGAGCCGGTCGCCCTGATCGTCGCTGAGACCAGGGCGCAGGGGCTGGATGCCGCCGAGCTCATCAATATCGACTACACCGTCCTGCCAGCGGTCACCACCGCGGAGGCCGCCCGTGCGCCGGACGCGCCGCGGATCGCGGATAACGTGCCCGCTAACACTTGCCTCGATTGGCGCTGGGGCAACCATGCGGCAGTTGATGCGGCCTTCGCCAGTGCGGCGCACCGTGTCACCACCCGACTGTACAATCATCGCGTCGTCACCAACCCCATGGAGCCGCGCGGCGTGATCGGGGCTTGGGACGTGTTGGCCCAGCGCTACACCGTGTATGTCTCCAGCCAGAACATTCATAGTAACCGCGACCACACTGCCCGCGCGCTGGGGGTGCCGCCTTCCGCCGTGCGGTTCATCGCGCCGGATGTAGGCGGTGGGTTCGGAGCAAAGAACTTCCTCTATGCCGAGCACGCGCTGATCCCCTGGGCAGCGCGCAGGGTCGGGCGACCCGTGAAATGGATCGCCACGCGGTCGGAGGTGTTCCTGAGCGACCATCAGGCGCGCGATCACCTGGCCGAGGCGGAACTGGCGCTGGATGCCGAGGGGCGCTTCCTGGCGCTCCGTGTCGGTAGCGACGCCAATATCGGCGCCTATCTGATCGGTGGCGTCGGTGGGGTGCATACGAACCAGTACGTGCATCTCCAGGGCACGGCCTATGTGATCCCCGCCATCGCGCTGCATGTCCGGATGGTCCTGACGAATACAGCGCCAATCGGCGTCACGCGCTCGCCAGGCTTTGCCGAGACCATCAATATCCTAGAACGCTTGATCGATGCCGCTGCACGGCAGTGCGGCTTCGACCGCGCGGACCTGCGGCGACGTAACTTCGTGCCGGCGGCTGCCATGCCGATGACCAACGCCTTCGGCTTCTCGGTCGACAGCGGCGCCTTCAGGGAGACCTTCGATCTTGCCCTCGCGTTGGCTGACCTGCCTGGCCTCGCTGCTCGTCGGGAGGCAAGCGCGGCGCGTGGGAGGCTGCGCGGCCTTGGCTTCGCTTACCACCTGAAAGGCACTGGCGGCTCTCCGCAGGAGAATGTCGAGATCCGCTTTGAGGACGATGGTAGCATTTCTCTGATCACTGGCACGCAAACGATCGGCCAAGGACATGAGACGACCTTCCCGCAGATTCTAGCCGACCAGCTGGGGGTGCCGAACGCGCTGATCAGGCTGCGCCAGGGCGACACCGACCTGATCCCGATGGGTGGCGGTCATGGCAGTTCGCGCGCCACCTACATGGGCGGCACGGCGATATGGCATGCTGCGGAAAAGGTCATCGCAAAAGGCAGGCGTATCGCAGCGGCGGCGCTGGGCACCGATGAGGCCGACATCCGCTTCGAGGACGGCTTCTTCGCTTTCCCCGGAACCAATCGCACGATCAGCATTCTCGAGGCAGCGGCGCTGGCGCGGAATGCCGGAACGGCGCTTGACACCTATCACCACTGGACACGGGAGCACATGACCTTTCCGAACGGCACGCATGTGGTGGAGGTGGAGATCGACTGCGAGACAGGCGAGGCATCGTTGGTGAAGCACGTCGCCGTCGATGATTACGGCGTGCTGGTCAATCCGATCATCGCAGCCGGCCAAGCGCACGGTGCGATAGCGCAGGGTATTGGACAGGCTCTTTTGGAGCAGGCAGTTTATGACAGCATGTCGGGGCAGCCTGTCGCTGGCTCCTTCATGGACTATGCCCTGCCGCGCGCCGACGATGTGCCGTCATTCTCGCTCGAGTTCAACCCTTCGCGCTGTACCACTAATCCGCTGGGTGTCAAAGGCGCAGGAGAGGCCGCGGTCGGCGGCGTCTTCCCCGCTATCGGAAATGCAATTCTTGATGCGTTGGCACCCCTCGATGTGACTTGCTTCGATGGGCCCGCAACGCCGCTGCGGATCTGGCAGGCAATGCGGGATGCTGCTCCCGGGCTGAAGCACTGACCACTCTGTGCACTGCGTTCCGGCAATCCGACGGGGAACACTGCGGTGGCGCCTGACCGGCGCTTCCGAGCCCTGCAACCACACGGAAGTGCTCCCTAGATTACTTCGCATATACTGCTCACGCCCTTTCCGACGACGCTCCGATGAAGGCGGTGGGCACCCCAGCCGCCTGGTCCCGAATAGTGAAGATCTGAGTGCCCGGTTTGCGTCCCATCCGCAGCGGCGAGACCGGCATCCCTGCCGCTGCCAATCGGGCATGGCTGGCAGCCACATCCGGCACCCGCCAGGTGAGCCCCCAGAGGCTGTCCGGCGCATCGGTGATGCCGGCTGCCAGCTCATGCGAGACCTCCAGCACCGTGTCGCCGCAGCGGAAGAACAGCAGCCTCGTCCCCCAGGCCGGATTGCTCCGGTCGAGCCGTAGTTCCAGCACCAGGCGGCCGGCCAGCAGGGCAAGCGTGCGCTCTGGATCGCGGCTGCGGATCACGAGGTGATCCAGCCGAATGTCTGTCACTGCCGCGGCAGCAGGGCCGGCCTGGGTCAGCAGCAGGAGGTGCAGGCCGCGGGTAGCCGCCGCGCCGGTGCGAGCGGCACAGATAGACCGCCTCGCCAGGGCAGCATTGGGCCGGCAGTGGGCAGGCCGCGGCGTTGCAGTAGCCGGGTCGCGCTTTCCAGTTCCGCCACGGCGAAGCCCAGCGCTCCGAGCGATGCCCGTGTCCCGGCGGGCCGGTTGGCGACGTGCATTTCAAAGGGGGGCAGCTCACCATGCGGCGCCACCAAGACCAGGGCTGTGTTAGTCACGGCGAAGCAGGCCGAATCGAACCCCTCAGCCGTACCACGCCGGGTGCAGGGCTGCGCGAACAGCACCTTGTAGGCGGCCACGGCGGTGTCAAGATTCTCGACGGCCAACGTGGTATGGGCCAGGCCCAGGATCGGGCCGGCGTTACCCAATGTCACCGGAGAAGTTGTCCACCGGCGCGCTTAAGGGCTCGGGCTATGAGGCACAAGACGTGGGCCCTCGCCAGTTCACCTCTCTCGGGAGCTCAGCTGCGGACCAGAGGGCAACCTCCCTCGCTCAGAGGACGCATGGCCTGCCCGGCCTCAATGGTTCCGGCTAGCAGCCCGTCGGAGTGGAGGTGTCAGCCGATGGACCCGCCGGTGCTGAGGGGCGAGTGTGGGCGCCCTTCGCAGGGGTGCCCGCGCGCCCTGAGCGGCACACCTCGAGATGTGCCAGGACGG
>JAESGY010000520.1_pt1 | contig 14282 bp, 18 predicted proteins | sample 9269841 | NCBI WGS metagenome assembly JAESGY01 (sample SAMN17022865, study PRJNA683097) | algae metagenome | isolation source: Spirirestis rafaelensis WJT71-NPBG6 and co-occurring heterotrophs from... | place: USA: Pinto Wells, Joshua Tree National Park, Colorado Desert, CA | collected 2006-08-15
GCGAAACAACATCCACTTAATGTTTGCTTCGGCCGGCAGAGCGCTTCTGGCAATCGACCTCGACGGCCGATATGGACGCCAGGCCGTACAGCCGGTCGTGGCCGAAAGCGGAACGGCTGCTCTCGGCCAGGCTGCGCGGGAAAGCATACGAAAGCCAAGGTACGGTCGGTGCCGTGCTGTCCTGCCTCGACCGGCGTCGGACCAGCACGGCGTGATAGCGGGCTGCGTAGCCGAGCCGGCCGTGCATCGGCGTGCCGTCAATATCCTGGGTTCGCTCGTCGTCGAAGATGCGATCGTTCGGCCCCTGGAACGGCCGCCAATCGAACTCGAAGCGCGGATTGGCGGCCGCGAAGGCGGCCAGCCCCTCCTTGACCTCCTTCTCCATTTTGTGGATGCGCCTGGTGGTCTGGTCGAGGTGCCTCGGCCCGAGCGCTTCGACGTGCGTCTGGAAAACGCAGCTCCCGAGGACGCCGGTCGCATAGGCTGGTTTGAGGTAGTCGAGATAGGCCATAATCTTGTGCAGGTCGTCGGCGAGCTTTCGGATCCGACTTACGCCGATCTTGACCTCCACGATGAAAACCGGCGCCACGCTGTCCAGGATCGCGACGTCGAAGCGCTGGCTCCCAAGCGTGAACGGTTGCGGCTTGTCGTGGATAAGGACGTGGCCCTCGATCCGGTTCACGAGGTACTCGACCGCGACCTGAGGCGAGGCGCGGGCCAGGAGCGCCTTTGCGATGTGGACCGTCAGGATGTACTCGGTCGAGACGGGCTCGCCGTGGTAATCGGTCAGCTCGCCGATGAATGACAAAGCCGCGGCGATCCCGCTCCCTACGTCTGTGAGCCAGCCCTCTTCGACTGTTGTGAGTTGCATGTCCTCGTCTCGCCCGTCCTGGCCATAATCGGTTTGATATAGCTATGAGGGAGGTCCGTAGCGACTGGGGCTTGCCCTTGGGCGGTTCAATGGCTTGCTTCTCCTCAGTACCGATGAGGACGAGTCACCCGGGCGGACTCTGCCGAGGATTGTCCGTTTTAAATTATGGGCGACGGTTCGCCGAAAGTTCGAGGTGGGTACCAAGCTGAACGTCATCCTTCGGTTCACATGGCGCCCCGATCGTCCGCTTAGGAGTAAGCGGATTGACCGCCCGAGCGGCCGAGATGGGGCGAAGCGGACCTGATGTCCAATGATCGGAGTTGGCCGGAAGCGGGATGTCGGCTTTCGAGCCAGAGACCGTGGAAATCTGCCGTTCGCTCGGCATGGTTCTGGCCAATCTATCCCGCCCCGTCTCGCTCTTTGAGATCTGGCAGGAATGCGCCAACAGCCGACATTGGCCCGCTGCCCGAGAGCAGACCTTCCTTATCTCGCTACTTGAGATCGGGCCCGTGATCCCGGACCGGCGTCGCCCAACTTAGTCTAGTCAGCGTCGAGATTGTCCCTGTTGAGCCGCGTCAGGCGCGGTACCGGTCCAGCGTCGCGCGATCGACTTCGACGCCAAGGCCCGGCTTTGATGAGACCTCGACCCAGCCATCGACCTGCTGGATCGGCTCGCTGATCAGGTGCTGGCGGAACGGGTGCGATGAGCGGTCGTATTCGAGCACCGGCTCCTGAGCGTAGAGCGAGTGATGCGCGACCGGCACGGCGGCGATCACGTGCAGCGAGGCCGCCTGAGCAATGGCCGAACCCCAGACGTGCGGATTGACCTGCACCCCATGCGACTGCGCCAGCGCCATGATATGGCGCGCCGCGGAGATGCCGCCGCATGAGCCGATATCGGGCTGGGCGATGTCGACCGCTCTGGCACCGAGAAACTCACGAAAGCCGTAGAGCGTATGCTCGTTCTCGCCCCCGGCGATCGGCATCGACAGCTTGTTCCGCATCTCAACATAGCCCTGGATGTCCTCGGGCGCCACCGGTTCCTCATACCAGTGCAGATCGAATTCCTCGAGCGCACGGCCGAGCCTGAGAGCCTCGGCGCGGCCATACGCGTGATTAGTGTCGACCATAAGCCTGATCGGCTTGCCCTGGATGGCGCGCCCGATTTCGCGCATGCAGGCGATGTCGTCATCGACACCGTAGCCGAGCTTCACCTTCATCAGCGAGAAGCCGGCTTCGAAATGGCGGATCGCTTCTTCGGCGAGACGCTTGGCTTCGCCTTGGCCTTTGATGCGGTAGAACCCGGTCGCATAGGGCTGCACCCGCGTGCGAAACGCTCCGCCCAGCAGCTTGTAGACCGGCACTTGGTGAATCTTGCCCGCGATGTCCCAGAGCGCGGTGTCGATCGCGCTGATCCCCGCCACCACCGAGCCCTTGCGGCCATAGTCACGGGTCATGTTGTACATCCGGTGCCACAGCACCTCCGTGTCGAGCGGGTCGGCGCCGACCACCAGGGGCCGCAGTGCCTTGTCAATCACAGTAGCGGCAATCTCGGGCGGCTCTAGGCCCTGCGCAAATGCTTCGCCCCAGCCGCTTACGCCCTCGTCGGTGAGCACTTCCACCAACGTGGCTGAGCGTTGCCTCACCCACCCTTGTGAGAACGCGAACGGCTCGGAAAGGGGGCTCTTGAGGACGTGAATGGCGATGTCAGTGATTTTCATCTCACGTCTCTTCGGGCTGGTGGTAGGGATGAAAACTGCTGCGATCCATCGTCGGATGTGACCGTAGCGTAGCCTTCAAGTCGGCTCGCGTCGGGGAGCACAATCGTGGAGCGTCTGCAGCAGCAGACGCCGCATCTCTGCGGCGCGCTCGACGGGAAGCCCGCCCCGTTCCAGACCCAGCGGAAGCGAGCGTAGTCCCAGCTCGCAATACAATCGCTGCGTGTTACGGCTGCCTTAGCTCAGCTTCGCGTTGACAGCGCCTCTGGAGCTTGAACGGGCGTCAAACGCTGGCAAGGTACTGTTCCAGGTCATCGCTTCCACCGATCCGCTCGCCTCCAATGAATACCTGCGGCGTTGTTTGCACGCTGTGCTGAGCCTGGAATGCGTCCACCTCGTTCCGCGAACGCAGGATATGGTCATCTACCTTGAAGCCATGCTGTTCGAGGATCTGCTTGGCTTTGACCCCGAAGGGGCAAGTGTGGTCCGGAAGCACCATCCGGTACAGAGTTGCAGCTCGATCTTCCGCCATTGTTCTGTCCTTTCTCGCGGACATCAATTCCGAGTCCTTGCCCATCGTTCCCATCTGAGCCTCGAAGCTGCGTCCAGCTCTCGCAGAGTTCCATTGGTCTTAGATAGGGCACTATCGACCGCAGCCTGACACCAATACCCAGCAGCCGCGCAGCTCGGTGCGCCCCGGTCACACGCCGGTCCCTTCTTGTTCAAAGCAGGGATGCAGCTGTGCATCTTTTCTGTGAGATCCTAAGCTCCAGACCTATAACCGCTCTGGTCTTTCAGCGACTTAGCTGATTGATGCTGCGGGACGAGCTAAAGGCCCGAGGCGTCCGCGTCTGCATCCCCGCTCGCAGTGGACGAAACCGCCCCGCCAGCCACAACGCAAGCTCTACAAGAAGCGCTGCCGGATCGAGATCGCCTTTGCCCGCCTCAAGGACTGGAGAGGAATCGCCATGCGCTACACGCGTTGCGGCGACCTGTTCCTCTCCGCCATCGCGCTGGCAGCCACCGTCATCTTCTGGCTGCCGTTGTGAGTCTGGAGCCTAATCGCTCTTCTGTTGGCCGAAATATTTTTGGGTCTCTGTCCGAATGGCCGCTCCTGCCGCGTCAGTGTTGCAGAGCCGGATAGTCCGCCTCAGCAACCAAGGACAGGGACCCTTGAACAAGCTTATCTCTGCAACGGCAATGGCGCTGTTGCTTGCCGCACCGACGCAGGCAGCACCCTTCACCCTCTTTATCTATGAAGATCAGAGCCAGCTCGATCTTCGTCCGGGCACGGACAGCGCGTCGCAGGCCTATTGGGCCAGCCATGACGCCTTCGGCAAGGACTTGGCGGCAGCGGGCGTGCTGCGCGGCGGCTCGGCGCTCAACACGGGCGGCAGCGTCGCGCTGGTGACGGCAAGCCAAGGCCGAGGTCGCTTCGTCTGCCTATGCCCCTTCGCCCTTGGCGCTTGGCGGCTATTTCCAGATCGACGTGCCCAGCGAAGCTGACGCTGTCCAATGGGCACAGAAGGCGCCGCTGGGTGGCGAAAGCCTGATCGAGGTCAGGGCTGGCTATCCGGTGCCCGGCATGATGATGATGAGCAACTGAGCAGGGGGACAAAATGCAATACATGCTGATGTTTTATGAGAACGAGGCCGAGATCGCCGCCCAGCGCGACCACGCCGAACGTGCCGGACCCTATTGGGACGCCTGGAACGCCTATATCGGTGCGCTGTACGAGGCAGGCGTCGTCGTCAAGGGCGACGGGCTCCTGCCCCCTGCGACGGCAACCACGGTACGGCTCGAAGGTGGCAACCGCCTGGTGCAGGACGGACCAGTGGCGGCTACCAAGGAACAGCTGGCCGGTTATGTCGTGATCGAGGTACCGGACCTGGATGCGGCGCTGTCCTGGGCGGCGCGCAGCCCTTCGGCTTCCAACGGGGCTACCGAAGTGCGCCCCGTGCTGCCTCCGCCCAACCAAGGCTAAGCGGTGGACGGCAGCCTTCAAGAACACGGGCGGCGGGCGGCGGAGAACGCTGCCCGCACCTCCTATGGGCGCCTCCTCGCGTATCTCGCGCGAGCATGGCGCGACGTGGCGGCGGCTGAAGATGCGCTTGCGGAGGCCTTTGCCCAAGCGCTCGACATCTGGCCCACGAAAGGCGTGCCGGCCAACCCCGATGCCTGGCTGATGGTGGCGGCGCGAAACCGGCTGCGCGATTGCGCGCGGGCGCGGAAAACACGCGAACAAATGGCCAGCAGCCTCCTGGTGCTGGCGCCGACCGAAACCGAGGACATGCCCATGATTGCCGACAAGCGGCTGGAACTGATGTTCGTGTGCGGGCACCGGGCAATCGATGCCGCCGCGCGCACGCCGTTGATGCTGCAAACAGTGCTCGGGTTGACGGCGGAGCGTATTGCATCTTCGTTCCTGGTTTCGCCCGATACGATGGGGCGGCGGCTGAGCCGTGCCAAGGCGCGCATCAAGGACACCGGGATTGCCTTCGAAGTGCCGGGAGAAGACGAGCTGGGCGAGCGCATGGGCAATGTGCTCGAGGCCATCTATGCCGCCTATGGGCAGGGCTGGGACAGCACGGGCAGCGACGACCAGACGCGCAAGGGGCTGACCGAAGAGGCGATCTGGCTGGCGCGGGTGCTGGTGGAGCTGCGGCCAGAGGACGCCGAGGCGCTGGGCCTTCTGGCGCTGATGCTGTTTTGCGAAAGCCGCAGCGCCGCGCGGCGGGTGGATGGCCGCTATGTGCCGCTGGCCGAGCAGGATACGGCGCTCTGGGATCTGCCGATGGCACGCGAGGCCGAGGAAAAACTGCGGACGGCCGGCGGGCTCAAGCAGCCGGGGCGCTTCCAGCTGGAGGCGGCGATCCAGTCGGTGCTGGTGCAATCGCGCCTGACGGGCGCGGATATGCGCCTGCCGGCGTGGACGCTGTATGAGCTATTGGCGCAGAAGGCACCCACGATCGGCAATCTGGTGGGGCTGGCTGCAGCCACGGCCGAGGTGCATGGCCCTGAAGAGGGCCTTCATGAACTGGCGCAGCTGCCCGAAGCGGTGACGATGGATTATCAGCCGTTCTGGGCGCTAAAGGCGCAATTGCTGCAGCAGCTGGGCACCGACCGACAAGCCACTGAAACGGCTTTCCGGCGGGCCATTGGCTTAACGGAGGATGGGGCAGTGCGCGCATATCTTATCGGCAAGTCAACGCAACAGGCCGGTTGAGCAACGGGACAGGCGATGAGGAGGCCGGCCCTTGCCATCGCTGACCATGTGCAGCTTGGAGTTCAGGCCGCCCTTGGTGCGTCCGATCGCCCGCGGCCGCGCCCCCCTTTTCGGAGGCTCGCCGCTGTCCGGTGAGCCTTCAGGTGTGTGCTATCCATCATGAGAGTGTCCCCCTCTGGGCCTGGTCGAGCCAGGTCTCGGAAGACGCGGGCAAATACTCCCAAGCGCGACCATCGGACAAAGCGGTTATAGAGCGTCTTGTACGGTCCGTAGGCCGCTGGCGCGTCCTGCCAGCGTAGGCCGTTGCGCAGGACGAACAGGATCCCGCTCAGCACCCGCCGGTCATCGACTCGCGGCTTGCCCCGCGCCTTTGGAAAGTGTGGCCGGAGCCGCTCCACCTGCGCACCCGTCAACCAGAACTGCCCGCTCATCCTGCCCTCCCAAGTCGGGCCGCATCAATCAGCTAAGTCGCTGAAAGACCAGAGCGGTTATAGGTCTGGAGCCTAGTGGTTGGATTCTAACGCTTGGTACCGACGGCTAGACCGCGCTTGGGGTGGAAAGCGAACCTTCCCGGGATCCTCCCAATATCCTGGTTTGACCCAGGGCGGACATTTCAGTTCAAAATCCTTGTCCTTCATCTGCGCACTTGCTATTCAAGCGGTACAGTATGGACAAACGCTGTCTGCTCGAAAATCGAATGCGGCTCCCAAAGCTGCCTGTTGCGAGGACTCTCATGACCCGGACTCCAAGCGGCATTCGCGCTGTTGGTGATCTCCCCTGGGGAACCCACTTCTGCCAGTTCTATGAAGACCGCAACGATCTGGCTGACGCCCTCGTGCCTTTCTTCAAGGCCGGTCTGGAAAACAACGAGAGATGTCTTTGGGTGACATCCGAGCCGTTCGGGCGCGAGGATGCCAGAGACTCGCTTCGCGCCGCCGTCCCGGATCTGGATCGCCGCGAAGCGCGAGGACAGATTGAGATCATTGATTTCCAGAACTGGTATCTACGCAGCGGGAACCTGGACGCAGATGAAACTGTATCTCAGTGGCTGGGGCGCGCACACTCGGCCGTGGGTGAGGGTTACTCTGGCCTGCGCCTGACCGGGAATACCTTCTGGCTCGAATGCGATGGCTTCGATGAGTTCGCTGACTACGAAAACAAGGTCAACCGAGAGTTCTCGTCTCAACCGATCCTAGCTCTCTGCAGCTACTGCTTGGGCCGATGCAGGCCGACCGATGTGCTGGAGGTGGTGCGTAACCACCAGTTTGCGCTCACAAGACGCAGAGGATCGTGGGAGGTGATTGAGGACGCGTCGCTCAAGCAGGCCCGCTCCGAGCTTGAGAGCCTCAACAGCGAACTGGAGCGACGGGTCTTGGACCGGACAATTGAGCTAGAACGAGCCTTAACCGATAAGAGTGAACTGTTTCGCGAGGTTCATCACAGGGTCCGTAACAATCTGCAGATTATCTCCAGCCTTATCCGGATGAGGCTACGGCAGACGCACTCAGACGATGTCAGGGAAGGCTACACTGACATTCTTGGTCGGGTTGACGCGATTGCGCTGGTTCATGATGCTCTCTATGCCTCAGACGAACTCATCAGGGTGCCAGTCTCGAATTATCTCAGAAAGCTTTGTGACAGCTTGGTCCAACTGCGGGGCCGCGAGGACAAGGTGTCTATTCGGCTAGAGGCGGAGGATGCGGACATCAGCCTTGATAAGGCTGTGACCGTTGGACTAATTACAACCGAGCTTGTCACGAACGCCTTGAAGCACGCCTTTCCCAACGGAATGAAAGGCGAAATCTTGGTCGATTTCACATGCAAGAACGGCGAGTGTACGCTTGTCGTCTCTGATGATGGGGTTGGGCTTGCCAGCAGACAGTCAAATTTCCGGTCTCGGTCAGGGCTGAGGCTTGTGTCCAGTCTTGCCCTTCAGCTTGGAGCAGAATTGAGCGAGGCACGGGAGCCGGGCACTACGGTTTGCCTTCAATTCCCACAGGGCTAGGCGAGAACTCCTGCAACAATGCAAAGTTGTACAGAACACGGCAGAGCATAGTTTCATAGTCACGAAACCGTTTAGCAAGGTCACCCGAGCAGTAACCCCAATGGAAGTGGCCGACGATCTGCGCCAAAGGTCTCCTTCTAGCAGATAGGGTTGAAAGGTCCGCAACTGTGATCCTTCGCCCGGTTAACATACAAGATGGTGGGCCCGACCTGAGGATCCGATCCTAATAATAGCTCGTCAGCGCAGGGCCTGGGACTTTTTCAGCAAAATCGGAACTAAGCTGACGTTTGCCCAACCTCCGCTTTGAGTTCGAGCAGGGCATCCCGGATCGGGTACCAAGTGTTAGATTTTGACCACTAGCACTAAGGAAAGGAGCTCGGCGCGGAGACACTGGCCCGCGTAAGCAGCGGATGGCGGGGTAAGCGCCGTGATCTACGTGACTGCTATCCCGAGGAGTGTCTGCCTCCGGGTAGCCTGAGAGCAGAAGTGTACGCCCAGTTTGGGCGCATTCCGGACGGCGGTCACCCAACCGGAGATGGCCGATAACGGACCGGCGGCTTGAGGGCAGGCCAGCAAGTTAGTGGCGCAAAGGGCCTCCTGCGGGCTGCGGCGGCGGGCACTCCCCGTCCCCGCCCTCGATACTGGGCTAGCCCCCCGAGAAATACGTCCGTCTCAGAGCCCTGTCCCCGCCAGGGACGTAGTACCCTGCGCCGGGCCGGTCGCCGTCGATCCAGGTCGCGTCGGGCACCAGGAACTTGCGCCGGAGCGCGTCGGCGGCATTGCTGGGTCGCTTGAAGGTTATAGATTCGCGGAAGGCGTAACGGGAGAACAGACGCATGAACTCGCCGAGGTAGATATCGGCGACGGCGGAGTTACCTTTGATCGCGATCATGTTCTCGTCGTTCGTGTCCGTCGACGCCTTCGAGAAGTTCGCTGAGCCCACGACTACAAGCGGTTCGGAGCCGAGAGGATCGACGAGCATGTACTTGGTGTGCACGAAGACTCGCTACTTTGGTTGCTTGATGTGTCGAACGACATCAAGGAATGCCCGCAGTGCTGGCGGGACGGCCCGGTGCCCTGGATAGTATACCGCCACTCTCTCCGGCTCGTGCATCCAAGTGGACAGGACCGTGCGCAATCGTCCTTCCGCAAGGGCCTCTTCGGCAACCCAGTTTGCTACATACGCTACACCCAGCCCCTGCACGGCCGCTTCCACCATCAGGTCCTCATCGTCAAGCACCACGGGTCCGGATGCATCGATCGTTAACTCCTGCCCAGCCTGCTCAAACTCCCATCGGTACAGCTTGCCGCTGGGCATGCGGTGGCCGATGCAGCGATGATGCTGCAAGTCCTCTGGGGTTTTCGGCTCACCGGCGCGATCGAGGTAGGCAGGTGATGCGACACACACGAACGCAATCGGGCGGGCGAGCAGTACCGTGATCATGTCTTTGGGGATGGATCCGGCAAGGCGTACGCCAGCATCAAAGCCGCCCGACACGATGTCGATCAGCCGCCCCTCGACCACGATGTCCACCGTGACATCGGGGAATTGGTCCGTCATGCGCGGGAGGATATCGCGGACGAGAACGGCCGCAGCCACACGTGGCGCGTTGACCCGGACCGTGCCGGCTACATTGCCTCGGAAGGCAGTGATGGCGTCCAACGCTTCATCCAACGAAGAAAGGGCTGCTTGCAGCCGGCTGAGCAACTCGAGCCCGGCTTCAGTGGGCGAGACGCTGCGGGTCGTGCGGTTGAGAAGGCGCACGCCCAACCGATCCTCAAGGCCCCGCATCGAGTGGCTCAGCGTGGACGGTGCCGTGCCGAGTTCATCGGCCGCCCGGCGAAAGCTGCGGTGGGTGGCGACTGCCACAAAGGCGGTGAGATCGTTGAGGGAGGGGCGCACCATAGATGGTGATTTTGCATCAACCCATGTCGATTTCAACGTCTAATCACGGAAATGGAGGGGTGCTATCTCGTGTTCGTGCGACGACAGAAAGGTCCTCCTATGAACAAAGCATGGCTCATCACCGGCGTATCGTCCGGGCTTGGCAAGCTTTTGGCCGAAAAGGCCTTGGCCCGCGGAGACCGGGTGATCGGAACCAGTCGGAGCGCCGCAGCGCTCGGCGACTTGCGCGAGCGCTATCCGGAAAAGCTTCGCATTGTTGCGCTCGATCTCCGGGATCTGGATTCGGTCCAGACTGCAGTGGATCTCGCGTTCAGCGAACTCGGCCGCATTGACGTCATCGTCAGCAACGCAGGCTATGGCGTGCTGGGCGCAGCAGAGGAGACAACAGATGCGCAACTGCGCGATATCGTCGAGACGAACCTGCTCAGTTCCATTGCGCTTATCCGGACCGCTCTGCCGTATCTGCGCCACCAAGGTGGCGGCCGGATCCTTCAGGTCTCGAGCGAGGGCGGGCAGATCGCCTATCCGGGCTTCAGTCTGTACCACGCGACCAAATGGGGAATCGAAGGGTTCGTGGAGGCTGTAGCCCAGGAGGTCACAAGCTTTGGCATCACCCTCACGTTAGTCGAACCCGGACCTGCGCGCACCAACTTTGGCGTTAATCTCGTGCAGCCAGAGCCCATTACCGCATATGCCGGGACGCCGGCCCATCAACTCCGGGATGCGGCACTTGGTGGCGGTTGGGTGATCAAGGGGGATCCTGACTGGATGACGGATGCGATGATCCAGCTTGTCGATCAGGGAGGTTCGCTTCCGAGAAGGCTCGTGCTTGGCGCCGGCGCCTATGCTCGCGTTCGTGCGGAACTCACCCATCGAATTGAGGAACTTGATGACCAGAAGGCGACCGCGATTGCGGCCGACTTCACGGATGAAGAATTGGCGCGGCCTTCAGATGGGCGGCTGGAAGCAGCGTAATGGCGGGAACTGGGGCGTCCGGTTTGTTTGCTCCCGTCGACACATGAGGTCAGTCGACAAACGCTACCAATGCTGATGGTAGATCCCGACCCTGGATCACGTCGAGACGTCGTCTCATCGGCGAGGAGCAAGCCGCGTTTATCTTGAGGAGGGGAGTTATGTCCAAACGTGATGCGATCTTCCCTGCCGGCCGGCAGGCACTTTACGAGATCAACCGCTATTCCGCTGCCATCCGATCAGGCGATCTGCTCTTTGTTTCCGGACAGGTTGGTAGCCGCGAGGACGGATCACCCGAGCCTGACTTCGAGAAGCAGGTGCAGCTTGCTTTTGCCAATCTCAGTGACGTTCTGAGAGCGGCCGGCTGCACGTTCGACGACATCGTTGATGTGACGACATTCCATACCGATCCTGCCTCACAGTTCGGTGTCATCATGTCGATCAAGGACAAGGTGTTCTATCAAAAGCCTTACCCTAACTGGACTGCTGTAGGGGTGAACTGGCTCGCAGGCTTCGACTTCGAAATCAAGATAGTAGCGCGGATTCCATCGGTCGCCTGAACCGTCACCAGATTTGGTGGCGCGTTTGACTCAAACACGTACTTCCATGGCCGATTGTCGTAATTTATCAACGTCGTAGCGAAAAACGGAGCGATTCCCATGACTGTTCGCAGGTTCTCCATCGCCGATGCATCGTTCGGGCGCTCTCCTGGACAGGATGGGGAGGTGTTCGCGGGCAATGTGATCGACTAGCGCCACGGTGGGCCGATCACCCTCGGCTACGGTCGCTATGGACCCCACCAAAGCATCGACGAAACCCTTGCCGTGCACGATGTCATGGTGGGGCTGGAGGGGAGCCTGTCGGTCACGTCGAGTGCCGGCACGGTCACCGCCGGTCCGGGCGAGATCGTCTATATGCCTAAGGGCGAGGCGGTCACCATCCGGTCGCATGAGCAGGGCGCAATCACTGCCTACGTCACATATCCGCACTGGCAGGAGGCGCTCGCGTGAGCCATCTCGCCACCGCCATCAGCACACCTGAATGGACGCCGGCTTTCGGGTAGGTGTCACGAACCTTTGTAGGTCGGAAAATGGCACGAGGCAGAAGTAGTGTGAACATCCGCTTCAGATAGGAACACCAGACGCTCTGAAAGGGCAGCGGATTTCTCGGTCTGACCTTTACCGAGCGAGGAGCACGCCCTAGCGCTCGGCTATAGCAAGACCTGCCCCAAGCGCCACAAAGGCGCCTGCAAAAGCGCAGCGCGTCCAAGCCAGCACCACCGGGCGGGAGGTCACATGCCCACGAATGGAAGCGGCAAAGCCAACGTAGAGGACGAACACGACAAAGGGCAGACATGATGTGCGCCAATGCTTGACCAAGGCCGAGCGGGAACCCTGCGGGCTTTGAGGTGCAATCAGGCGTTCCCAGAGGTAGGGGGCGCCCAAGCAAACAGATGCCCCCTGAACGTCGCCTTCTGGGCGTCGGCAGACAGCCGACGCTTTGATCACCTACATCCGCGGCAAGCGGTGATCAGGCAACCTTGGTTGCCGTCAGGCTTGCCTGCAGAAGGCCAGCCGTCTCGACGGACGAACCGGGGTTCTGACCAGTGATCAGCAGGCCATCCTGTACGGCATACGACTGCCAATCATCACCGCTGGAGTAAACGCCACCGTTCTGCTTCAGGATGTCTTCAACAAGAAACGGCACAACGTCGGTCAGGCCGACCCCGTCTTCCTCGGAGTTCTTGAAGCCAGTGACTTGCTTTCCGCGGACCAACGGCGTTCCGTCAGCAGCCTTCACGTGGCGCAGAACGCCTGGGGCATGGCAGACGAGAGCAACCGGCTTGCCTGCGAGGTAAGTTCCTTCGATGAGAGCGATGGAGTGCTTGTCTTCCGCGAGGTCCCAGAGCGGCCCATGACCACCCGGGTAAAAGACAGCGTCATAGTTTTCGTGAGAAACAGACGCGAGCTTGACCGTCGAGGCAAGCACGGCCTGGGCATTTGGGTCGGCATGGAAGCGGCGGGTCTGTTCTGTCTGGAAGCTGGGCTCATCGCTCTTCGGGTCGAGTGGCGGCTGGCCGCCCTTCGGGGAGGCGACAGTGATCTCAGCGCCGGCCTCAAGGAAGGCGTAATACGGAGCAGCAAACTCCTCGAGCCAGAAGCCGGTCTTGCGGCCGGTGTTGCCGAGTTGGTCGTGAGAGGTGAGAACCATGAGGATGTTCATTTTGCGATCCTTGATGAGGTGCCCGATCAGTGTCTGTCGGATGAGGGGATCATGTCCGCGCTTGTCTTATTCCGGAAATATATTTCTTTGATTTCAGTTATATTCCTAGAATTATAACTGAATGAAATATGATCTGAACCTGTTGCCGGTCTTTGTGGCGCTGATGGAAGAACGCAGTGTCACCCGCGCCGCCGAGCGACTGGGCATCACCCAGCCCGCCCTGTCGAATGCGCTCAACCGTCTTCGCGATATGTTGCGCGACCCGCTCTTCATTCGCGAGCGGTACGGCATGAGGCCTACTCAGATGGCTGAGGAACTCGCACCGGTAATTGGTAGGATGTTGGCAGGCATCGATGACGTAATCCTTGGGCAACAGGACTTTGATCCTGCGCGAGCAACACGCCTTTTTACGGTCGCCCCGAACAGCTATGTCGAGTTCGTGCTGATCCCGGCGATCGTGGCACATTTGCGTGAGCGTGCTTCAGGGATCAAGCTCCGCCTCGTACCCTTTGGCAACGATCTTATCGAGACCGGCGCCGTGTCCGGAACGACTGAAATGGTGTTGGGCAGGATTATTGACCCACCGGACAACATGGTCGTGCAGCACTTAATGGACGACGGCCTTGCCTGCGTGGTGCGAGCAGATCACCCGGATGTCCAAAACGCTCTTTCTCAGGAACAGTACGAGCGGCTTAAGCATGTGAATGTGCTTCCGCCCGGCCGAATGCGCGCTGGTTTGTTTCAAGCGCTGGAGCAGCGAGGCCTGAAGCGGGAGGTTGCCGTGTCAGTCACACATTTCCTGGCTGTCCCGGAGATTGTGGCGGTCACCGACTATTGTGCGACGCTACCAAGCCTGATCTGCCACCGCCTAGCCAGAGATCCTCGGCTGAAAGTCCTACCGGCGCCGGTCGATCTCGGTACTTTCCCTGTCGAAATAGCGTGGCATGTCCGCTACCGTCATGACCCGGCCCACCGGTGGCTGCGGTCGTTGATCAGCGAAGTCGCAAAGGACACATCAGACACTTTGGCGGGAGCCAAAGGTGTGGGCTAGTTTGGATTAGCTGCGACCACATTTCCGCGGTTTGGCATAGCCGAAATAGGTCGCCGACTTCCCGGAGAATGCCGCGGTTTGCCTTCGGAGGCTAATCCAGAGGCAGTAACGAATCAGGAGACGGGTTCAAGGTCTCAAATTGGCACTAAGCGGAAGTAGGTCGGCTGTCCGCATAGGGCGGGACTCCGGACGTTCCTGCCGGTGAACGAACTTCACTGCCTGACCCAAAGCGGACCCGTACAACGGGCCGCTCTTACGGTTGGCAACATGAAGGTTAGCTTCCGATTCGGTCACAGATGATTGGCGTAC
>JAESGY010000521.1_pt1 | contig 14281 bp, 14 predicted proteins | sample 9269841 | NCBI WGS metagenome assembly JAESGY01 (sample SAMN17022865, study PRJNA683097) | algae metagenome | isolation source: Spirirestis rafaelensis WJT71-NPBG6 and co-occurring heterotrophs from... | place: USA: Pinto Wells, Joshua Tree National Park, Colorado Desert, CA | collected 2006-08-15
GCGGAAATTCGGCTTTCGTCCGCCTCGTGCCAAATCCCGACGTAGCCACTATCAGCTCAGAACTAATTCGTCTGCGGTGCAGCGAGCGCACCCGGCAAAGCATTTCCAAGAGTCAACTCATGCAAATGAAACCACCGACTGGTGCTGGTTCCTCCTGGGTCGGCCACGAACACAGCCGAGGATAGCCGCCGATTACTTCTCCTCCGTCGCAACTGGTGCTCCTCATAGGTGAGCAGTACCATATCCTCGTGGGTTCGCCGGACATTCACGTTTTCTATCGCTATACTCAGTCCTGGTTGTGACTCGAACGCTTCCAGCAACCAGGTGAGCAACGCATCTCGAGTTTGCACCAGACCAGTGGGCGGCAGGCACTGGAACTCGGGATCGAAGTTGCCGATCTGAGCGTGAACGGCCGCGACATCGTATGGCATCACGCCGCCTAGCCATAGCTCCAGGAAATCGTGGAACTCGTAGACGCGGCGAACAGCGCTCTCGGCTAACATTGCGCACTCCCGTATTCCGACTCAGATCAGGTGATTAAACGCAGCGCGTTCACGCCGCTCGCGCCAAGAGGTTGCTGTGCTTCAGAGCAGCCGCTACCTCGGCCACATGACGCCCTTGAAAGCGGGCGCCAGCGAGTTCAATCTCGTTAGGCGACGGTGACCCGTCAGTCCTGACGACAGTTCCCGCACCATACGGCGAGCCGCCTATTACGGTATTAGTCTCGGATTGGCCCTTGAAAGTGTAGGGAAGCCCGACGACCACAAGACCGAGGTTCATCATCACTGTATGGACCGAATGGATCGCACTCTCATGTCCGCCGTGCTGCGAGCCTGACGAGGTGAATACCGATCCAACCTTGCCGACGAGGAGGTTCTGCGCCCACACGCCGCCGAGTTGATCGAGAAACTGCTTGACCTGCGCTGCCATCCCGCCAAACCGGGTCGGGGTGCCGATTATGATGGCATCGTATTCAGCAAGCTCACCTGGCATTGCGACCGGTGCCGTCTGGCTAAGCTTGTAACCGGCCCGGACGGCTACATCCTCGGGGACAAGCTCCGGTACGCGCTTGACATCAACGGTTGCGCCCGGAACTTCGCGAGCACCAGCGGCAATTGTGTTGGCCAGCGCTTCCACATGGCCGTAGCTGGAATAGTAGAGGACAAGAACCCGCGTCATGGCTGAATCCTTTATTCGGGTGGTCAACGTGACACGAGGATGGGCTCACCCCGGCACCTGAACAATGGCACTGCGGGCAAGACACTATTCGCCGGGAGTGAAGGATGCACACGGTTCCTGCGCAAAGGCCTCGGCCAGATAGTCAACAAACACTCTGACCTTGCGATGAAGATGACGGCTGGTGGGGTAGACAGCGTAGACATGCCTCGTTGGCAGCCGTTGGTCTTCAAGGATCCGTACAAGCGCGCCGCTGCGCAGGCTCGGATTGGCCACAAACGACGGCAGGCTTCCAATGCCAGCCCCTGCCACAAGGAGGTCACGGAGGATAAGGCTGTTGTTCGCAGAGATGCGGGGCTCGATGGTAACGGCTGTCCCGCCTCCTGGACCGGTCAAATGCCAAGTTGTGGGGCTATCGGAGAGTGAATAGATCAAGCAGTCGTGCTGATGCAGATCCTCAATCATGGTGGGAGTGCCGCGCCCGGCAAGGTAGGCCGGGGAGGCGCAGATGATTTGTTCTGCATTAGCAAGACGGCGAGCCACTAGCGAAGAGTCCTGGAGTTCCGGCCGGATACGAATCGAGACGTCGAACCCGGCGCCCACCACATCGAGAAGCTGGTCGCTCAGAACCAGGTCGACTTTCAGCTCCGGATGAGCTGCGATGAAATCCGGCAGCAGTGGCGACAGTACCAGCAGACCGAATGATATGGGTACGTTCACACGGAGCTTGCCTGATATCGCCGTTGCGCTCTCCGAGATGTTGCTTTCGAGCTCCTCTAGCTGATCCAGAATTCGGCTGCACTCGGCGAAGTAGAGGCTTCCGGACTCCGTTAGGCTCATTCGCCGGGTCGTCCTATGAAGGAGGACGGTGCCGAGATGCTCCTCAAGCTGGCGGATCTGCTTGCTGAGCCCAGCCGGAGACAAGGACAGGTCCTCAGATGCCCGACTGAAGCTTTCAAGCTCCACTACCCGGCGGAAGGACCGCATTGCACTGAGTAGGTCCATACTCTTCGCTCCTGGCGAAAAAAGAGTTTAGAAAACGCCAGATTATCTTTGGCTGCTGATGAAGCAACCTGTGCTTAAGCCGGACCAGTTGGCGCCTCGCCTATGGTTGCGGCGACGATCACGCAGAGGTACCCCAATGAGAACGCACTTCCTGGCGAGCGCCATCGCAGCCGCTCTTGCCCTTACGACCCCCGCCGCCAGTCTCGCGCAGTCGGCGACGACGACCGCCCGAGCGAGTTATGTCGAGTCGCTGACGCCCGAGAACAGCTACTTAGTCCTCGTCGACTTGCAGGACATGTTTGGGCTAACGATTGGTTCGATGGATCAGACTGCGCTACTAAATAACGCAATTGGGATCACCAAGGCCGCAAAGGTGTTCGACGTGCCGACGGTCTTTGCGACAGCGAACGCCAGAACATTCGGTGGCCCGTTCTTCTCGGCTGTGACTGAGGTCCGAAAGGACCTGCCTGTGTATGACCGGACCGCCATCAACTTGTGGGAGGATCAGCGTGTGGTCGACGAGATCAAGCGCTCTGGGCGCAAGAAGATCATCATCGGCGGCCTCTGGACGGCCAACTGCGTGATGCTGCCTGCGCTCTCGGCTCTCCGCGAGGGGTATGAGGTCTACGTTCTTGCCGATGTGTCCGGCGACGTGAACCCCGAGGCACACGACCGCGCGATGCAACGCCTGGTTCAAGCAGGAGCTACCCCGATCACTTGGCTCGCTTTGATGCTCGAATGGCAGAAGGATTGGGCACGCAGTGCGACCGCCGGAAAGGTGGGCGAGATCGCAAAGCTGCATGGCGGTGCGTGGGGTATGGGTGCGAGCTATGCCTCGAGTATGGGAGTGGGTTCGCACTGAGACGCAGTCTATAAAGGTGCGGGCAGAGGCGCCTAACCATGGCGCCTCATGATGACCAAAGTTACAGCGTTCGCTCAAGATGGCTCTTGAGGGCTCCGCCGGTGGTGAGCATATTTTTACCGCCGTACGCCAATCATCTGTGACCGAATCGGAAGCTAACCTTCATGTTGCCAACCGTAAGAGCGGCCCGTTGTACGGGTCCGCTTTGGGTCAGGCAGTGAAGTTCGTTCACCGGCAGGAACGTCCGATGCCCCGGTCCAGAGCGGAAGTTCGGCCCCAGCCGGGACGTGCCATAGCTGCCATTTCGCTGGACGGCTTTTTCATCGCGATTTCATCCTTCGGAGACTGGAGTAAGCGCCCGTTCCGAACTCGTCGGCGCATGGACGGGCGAACGATCCTGCGATGATGCCGGCCGAAGCGTAATCCGCGTCAGTTCGGACGGACGCCCGAGCCGAAGGGCAAAGCCAGGCCAAAGTGCCGTGCCGTTGTTGACGTAGAGCGTCATGCCACCAACCGCGTATCGTCCCGAGACGAAGCCGTTGTTGGCGCGCGCGACCAGCCGGTCCAGTCCTGGGATCATGCCACCGTGGGTATGCCCGGAGAGTTGCAGCGTTATACCGCGTGCCGCCGCCTGCGCGGCATTCCTCGGCTGGTGGTCGAGCAGGATGATCGGCGTTCCGGACGGCGCGCCCGCAAGAGCGGCCGACAGATCCGGTGCCGGATGGAAGGATCGAGGCGCTGACAGGTCGGTGACGCCGGCCAGCACAAGCGATGCGCCATTACGGTTCAGGACGGTATGATCGTTGGCGAGCGACTGCATTCCCAGGCTGGCGTACTGGAGCATCCACTCCTCGTAGCCGAAGAAGTACTCGTGGTTGCCGGGGATGACCCAGACACCATCCCTCGCACGCAGCTCCCGCAGCGGCTCCACGTCGTCACGCCGCGCGCCGAATGAGCCATCGATGAGATCGCCGGTGACCACGATCAGGTCGACCCCGAGCGCATTGGACCGCTCGACCACTGCTTGGGTCCACTCCCTGGGAAAGAGGCGACTGATGTGGAGGTCGGTCAGTTGCAGTAGCCTGTAGCCGTCGAACTGAGGTGGCAGGCCTGGGATGGCGATCTCGACATCCTTGAGCGGCGGAACACGCGTCGCCTGGTACACGCCCACGGCCGAGAGCAGCATGGCCGCCGTCGCGGCCGTGTAGCGCACGCTGTCCGGTATGGCTCCGCCGCCCCGGAACAGCCGCGCGATCAACGCGATCACATCGATTGCGATCTGCATCAACGCCAGCAGCGCGATTACCCCGAACGCCCAGTTGAACAGGAACACCAAGGCGCGTGGGAACTCGGGAGAGAAGACCGACCCGGACGAAAGGCGGCTCCAGAGATGGTATTGCGATGCCATGAGCACAGCGACTGCGAGGGTGATCTTTCCGCCGGGTGTCCAGGGCAGCGGCCACACGAACCGCGCCAGCACATAGAGGGCCGGCAGTGCGAAAGTCAGGTGGAACATGGATGTCCTTGGATTGAGGTGGCATAGGGCCGGAACAGTCGGCCCGCTGAAAGTCGGTTTACCTAGAACGGATGACGGTCTCGGTACAGAGCTGCTCGCTCAGCACCCAGAGATCAGCCATTCGATCGCTGCGCTCGGTAAGGCCAGTACGGAGTGGCCCTCCGGACGTACAAGGCCATCGGTCATGGCTTTGAGACTGGCGGGGCTATCCGGTTTAGAAAAAGAACAAATGATCGACGTCTCACCGATGTATATAGGGTGGTAGAGGACATCCAGACGTAGCTCTGGGTCAACCACAGCCTTCAAGCGTGGCCGTTTAGGGGTCCGGTTCACGCTCCCATTGCGGAAGTTCAGCTTAGGACCGCCCGTGTCACTTCCGGGCACTCATAATACGCGGAATGTCGACTTCGGCTCATATAGCCAGCCTGAGACCTCACGCTTGGAGGGTTGATTTAAGGATTAACTCAGATCCGAGCAGCAGCAGACATACCAGAAACCCCCGCCGGAACGTCACAGGGCTCACCCTCACCCTCACCGCCTGTCCCAACCACATCCCGAGTAGCGCCGGCGCAATCGCGAGGGAGGACAAGGCCAAACCATCCAGGTGGAGCGCCCCACGCCATGCTAGACCGGCGGTAAGGGCAATCGTCGATACCGTAAAGGAAAGCCCCAGGCTCTGAACAAGATCGTCTTTGCTCAATCCGAGGGCTTGAAGATAAGGAACAGCCGGGATGACAAAGACGCCTGTCCCTCCAGTCACAAGACCTGTCGTCACACCGACCAGAGGCGACAGCCATCTCTCGAAGCAGGCTGGCACAGAGAGTTGTTGGGCCAACAGGGTGAACCCAGCATAGATGACCAGGGCCGCTCCAAGGCCTGCTGTCGCCCATTGCGTCTGCCCGTTCGTCAGAATGGAGGAGCCGGCCAGAGTGCCGAGCAGGATTCCCAGCATCATAGGCCACAGCCGCCGGATGAGCGCGGCGAAGTTCGGTCCGCAGACTAACTGCCACACGTTGGTGACGAAGGATGGTGCGATCAACAAGGTTGCGGCCGCGACAGGCGACATGATCGTCCCCAGCACCCCCATGGCCACTGTCGGCAGGCCCATGCCTGTGACGCCCTTGACGACACCGGCAAGGAAGAAGGTCAGGCCAATGGAAAGAATGAGCCACACGGAAAGATCGGACACGCTCTATTGGCTCATGGACCAGTGAGCGGCGCAACACGGATGTTCCATAGTCGGCCTTCGGCGTGGCCGAAGGCTGGAGAATGAATTTCCCTGAAACACGACGGCAAACGTATGCTACGGGTCAAACTCGGCCTTTAAGCGCGACCGTGTGAAGGTTTGCTTGCAACTGGAAAACGGAAGTTCGGCCTAGGTCCGAGAAGTGCCAGGGAGAGACATTGGCATTCCCCATGAATAGGGCACCGCAAGACTTCATCAGCATGTCTATGCCTGCACAGGCTTGGGGAATAAGTGCTATGGCGCTACCCAGGTGCCTACCCACGTTTCAGCCCTACGTTGAAAGGAGCAACGCCGATGCCCTTCCGGCGAAAGGTCGAGCAACTCCAATCGCGCGAGTTTGACTGCAACTATGCAAAAATTGCGGAATGCCTGCTCGTCCCCGCCCTGCTGTTCCACGGCGCCGCCCGTCTCGTGGTGTGAAGCGATTTCGGTACCAGGCGCATACGGGGTCTGAAACAGCGCGCGCGTGTGAGGCCGGCATATGTCCCAGATCGGCCTCTTCTCCTCTGGCCGGTCGAGAATGACCGCCTGGCCCTCAAGCCTGATCTGAATGCCCCCTTGTGGATCGTAGCCCACAAGCGAGACACGCGGATCGCGCCGGATTTCGGCAATCTTCGGGGACCGGACATCAGTCACGAAGGATAGGGTGGATTGAGTTTCGTCCACTTGCCGGATCACAAGGGTGCGGACCTTTGGAGCGCCATCCATTCCGATGGTAGCCAACTGCATCATCGTGAAGGGGGATCGCGACCTCGTCGCGGCGCCGAGGCTCTGCCAAAGTTCCTGATAGACGTTCGTGGTCATGAGAACCTCCCCTTGCAGAACCCACCTGCCAGTGACGTGCAGGTGACACCAGATCCTATTTTCCATCCGCAAGGGCGGAGTTCACACGGGTTCCGGAATGCTGACGACATTGCCCGGTGATCAAGCGGCCTTAGTCTTGCTCCGTCCACCGGGCCGCTCTATTCCTGCCCTGTACTGGAGAGAGTTCTCGGGTTCCCGTGTTCGTCCATGGCCACGAAAACGAAGGTTCCCTCGGTGACTTTCTTACTCCCTTTGGCGCCTCTTCCGCGCGCCCAGGTCTCGATCCGGACCGTCACGGAGGTCTCTCCGCTCCTGACCAGCGTACAGTAGCAGGAGACCTCGTCGCCCACAGCGATAGGCCGCAGGAACTCCATGGCTTCAATGGATACGGTAGCGACGCGCCCGCCTGCCACCTCAGATGCAAACGTGGCGCCAGCCAGGTCCATCTGTGACACGGTCCAGCCGCCGAAGATGTCGCCGCTTGGATTGGCATCCCGCGGCATCGCCACTGTCCGCAGGTGCGGCCCGCCCGGTACGTCAGGTGGTTGGTCGGTCATGATTGCCTCTCCCCTGCCGCAACGTCCCCCCTGTCTTGATCGTCTGCACCCTCGAGCTCCGTCAGGCGTATTTCCGCCAGATCCTTGAAGGCTCCTGATGGGAACTGCTCAAGATACGCCTGGAACATCGATGGGTTGTCACTCTCCTTGACCGTGTCCCAGAAGGCGAGTTCGACCGCAGAGCTCTCTAGGACGGACGCTGGTCGCTCCAAGGTATCAGGCTTGGCAAGACGCTCGCGGGCCAGTGGGGCAAAAATTCCCTCAGGATAGCGGTCAAGGTAGGCGCTGTACTCCTCTGTGTCCCCACTCGCCTGAACTGATTGCCAGAACGCGAGTTCAATGGCCTCCTGTGACACCTCCGAGACGACACCGCTTGACAGCGGCGCCTCCGGTGCTCCAGCAACCTCCCGGAGTTCAGTTGTGGCATTCGGATCGAACATGATCCGGAAGGCCCGAACCGGACGAGCGATGTTCTTGACGCTGTGCTCGCCAAGATCCTCGAACTCGTACTCGCCGCGGTCACGGATGTGGTCCCGTACGCCGCGCGTGATGCACACGCTGCCCGGCTCTGCCAAGCCTTCGAGACGGGAGGCGACGTTGACGCCGTCGCCGAAGATGGTGCCGTCCTTGACCAGAACATCGCCAACATTGATGCCCATGCGCAGCCGCATCCGGCGCTCGTCGGGCAGGTTGGCGTTGGCCTTGTGCAGGGCCTGCTGGATGGCCACCGCGCAGTGCACGGCATCGACAACACTGGCGAACTCGGCCAGAACGCTGTCGCCGGCGGTGCCAGAGATCTCGCCCCGTCCTGCGATGATGAGGTCATCGATGACGGTGCGGTGGGTGGTGAGCGTCGCGAGGGTGGCATCCTCGTCCTGGTGCATCATGCGGCTGTAACCCGCCACATCGGCGGCGAGGATGGCGACGAGCTTGCGCTCCAGCGGAGGGGCTTCCACGATTGCAAACTCCGGCAAAGATGATGGAATGGTGAAGGGTACGCTCCGGAGACGCCTCAGCGGCAATGCTGTTCCCGCACAGTCGCTTGGATCATAGAATTCTTCTAACTGGAAAGTCTCTCACCGTCCCGAAGTGGCCTTACGCTGCGTGCTCAATGACGCTGGTTGGCACCCATTTCTGTTGTATACTAAGGTTCAGCTCCGTGTGAGATGGCACAGGGATGCGGTTGGGGGCTTACCGGCATAGTGTCGTTGAAATCACTACACCGCTGCCAGCTTTCCGCTTAACTGTCGCAGCTCTGCAATGACCCTTGAAAGGCGCAACAGAGTGTCTCCAAGCGAACAACCTCATTGAGGGTTGGTCCTGTTACCGTGAAGTCAGGTCGACGGGCCGAACCCACTTTCCCATCCATGGGGCTTCCTACATCAAGCACAATCTTGCAGTCGATCTCAGCCATGCAGGCTGAAACCCGCTCAGCGTTGACTTTCGCGAGCTTCCCAAGTGCATCACAGGCTGCTGCAAGCGCCTGCTTGCAGACGTTGGCTTCACTTAGGGCTTGGAGGGCAGAAGCGATCCGACAAGCTCACGAGCCGTGTCGACGAGCACATTGCCAGCCTCTGGATCACCCTTAACCAGTGCGCCCATGAAGTGACGGGCCTGCTTCAGGGTAATATGGGGTGGAAGCGGCGGCACGTTGGGATCTGTCACCATGTCGAGCACGAATGGCCGGTCGGCGGCAAGGGCCCTGTCCCAAGCCAGACCAACCTGCTCCGAATCTTCGACCCGCATACCCTCAAGACCAATCGATTGGGCGAACTCGGCATACGGCACATCAGGAAGTACTTGCGAAGACTCCCATTTCGGATCACCCAACTGGATCCGCTCCTCCCAGGTCACATAGGCGAGATCACGATTGTTGAGCACCATGACAACCAGGCGAGGGTCGGCCCACCGACGCCAGTACTTCGCAATGGTGATGAGCTCGGCCAGGCCATTCATCTGCATGGCACCGTCACCTACCAGCGCGATCACCGGGCGCTCCGGGTAAGCGAACTTCGCCGCAATGGCGTACGGCACGGCGCATCCCATCGTCGCAAGGGTTCCCGAAACTGAGCCCATCATCCCACGCCGGAAGCTGAGGTTCCGTGCATACCAGACCGACGTGGTGCCACTGTCAGCCGTCACAACGCAACGGTCTGGCAGCCGTGATGAAAGCTCGAAGGCGACCCGCTGAGGGTTGATCGGGTCAGCCGCGGCCAACGCCATGCCGCGGATCTGCTCGTGCGAGGAGACAACACTGGCTTCGATTGTCTCACGCCAGGACCGATCCGACTTATCGTTGAGCAGCGGCAGGAGGCCGCCAGCGTAGCGGCGGAGTCTCCCACAAGATTGACCTCCATGGGATAGCGCAGTCCCAACATGCCGGGATCGCGATCGATCTGCACCCCTCGGGCTTGCCCCTCCTTCGGCAGGAACTCCGTGTAAGGGAATCCTGTGCCCACCATCAGGAGCGTGTCGCAACCTTGCATCAGGTCCGAACTGGCCTTTGTTCCCACGAGACCGATTGAGCCTGTGCAGAATGGCAGGTCGTCGGGCACGGCAGCCTTGCCGAGAAGCGCTTTGGCAACCCCCGCGCCAAGCTGCTCCGCAACAGCTACGACCTCGTCGGTCGCTCCAAGCGCGCCGGCCCCAACCAGGATTGCAACCTTCTCGCCTGCATTCAGAACCTCTGCCGCACGGGTCAGAGCTGCTGCGTCAGGAACCACCGGTGACATCTCGATCCCGACCCCAGAATGCGTCATGGCGTGCTCATGCGCCGGCTGCTCCATAGGGGCAAGCTGGAGATCATTGGGAAGAATAATGCAGGTGACCCGGCGCTCCGCCTTAGCAATGCGATAGGCCCGATCAACGAGGTGCCGCACCTGGGCTGGCGCCGACGCCGTCTCAACATAAGCGCCAGCCACGTCCTTGAAGAGGGACTGGAGATCAAGATCCTGCTGGTAATGCGAGCCGATCGCCGTGCGAGCCTGTTGGCCGACGATGGCTAGCACCGGCTGATGGTCAAGCTTTGCGTCATAGAGGCCGTTCAGAAGATGGATGGCGCCAGGACCGGAGGTGGCGATGCAGACACCGACCTGACCCGTAAACTTTGCTTCGGCACAGGCCATCAGGCTAGCCATCTCCTCATGCCGCACCTGAACGAAGTCGATAGCGCCCTCTGTCCTTGCAAGGGCGCCAATCAAGCCTCCGATCCCGTCTCCTGGATAGCCGAAAACCCGGTGCACCCCCCATGCTTGCAGGCGCTGCCAGATGAAATCTGCGACGGTGTCGGTCATGACGGGCTCCTGTCAGGGATCAAACGTTAAACACCGGCTGCTCAAGCCAGGTTGCACGCCGACTGATCAAAGCTCCAGCTCGCACCTCTGAATATTGGCTTTGGGTTAAGTGCGGACCCCTAAGCGCGGCCGTGTTGAGAGTCCGCTCACCGGGCCCTTCTGGATCTTCGATCTACTTCCGAGATGGCCAAACTCGACCTTTAAGCTTAACCTCGGGAAGGTCCGCTCCCAAGCTCATGGCAGATGTTTGGCTTGGCTCCAGCGTTGATCCGTGATGGACTGCAGCCCACCTGGCTCAACCTCAATGCCAATGGTTTAGCGCCCGACTGTAGCCGTCCATTCTAGGTAGTGACTGACCATGGCAGAGAACGCCAGATGCTCATTGTAGGTGTCCTCTGCGCCTCCTCGTGCTCCATCGAGCGTTGAACCAACAAAGCTGATCGCTCAGCCAAGCCAACCAAGGTCTGAGACCGGCTTACGGAGCCACGTTTTGGCCACCCGGCACACGACCGTGTATGCGGGGTTGAAGGCGTTCCCAATATCGTAGCAAACCGTTTGCCCTAAGAGGTGGCTCGCCGCGACAGGATCAAGACCGAAGCTATCCCCAAGCCAACGTAGCATCTCCGTTGTCGCGTGCTGCAGAGCTTGATCCAATGGCCGGGCGTTGCCGATGGTGAAGATCTCATGGGGTGTCTCGCCACGAGGCCAGCTATGGCGCGCGTTCTTCTTCAACCTGATGGTGAATTCAATCTCGAACGATGTCTCGATGCCAGTGCCAACGATCTCACCGTCTCCCTGGCGTGCATGCCCATCCCCGAGAAAGAACAGCGCTCCCGGCTCGAACACTGGGAAACAGGCAGCAGCGCCTGGCCCGAAGCCCCTGAAGTCCATGTTCCCGCCATGTCTACCGCTCGTCGCGGTGGAGATCGCTTGGCCCATACCAGGAGCAACGCCGAAGCAACCAATCATGGGCCTGAGCGGGAGAACAAGATCCGCGACAGCTGTGGGTGGTTCAACCAACCGCACTGTCCCGGCCTCCGGGTCAATCGCCCAGTCAACACGTTGCCGCTCGGGCAGATGCGGCAAGATCTCCGGATCAACCACGTTTGGGGCCAGCGGCGAATAGGTCCAGCCGGTGCTGCGGGTTGGCGTCATGCGTTGGATCTGAACAATGAGCGCGTCGCCAGGTTCGGCGCCTTCTACGAAGAACGGGCCGGTCATCGGATTGGGCCTGGAGGCGCGCTCGATGTTGGCATGGTCGCGTCCTCCGGCATCAAGCGTCGTGGTGATGACAGTGTCGCCATCAGCGATCTCCAACACAGGGTCGCCAGTGCCCAGGACGTTGTGAAAATGCGTGGGAACGAACCGATGTAGCGCCATTTGGCCTGATCTCTCAAAGTCTGCGTCGTTGTACATCAGGCAGGATGCAACAGGTACACAAGCAACCGGGCCCGATCCGCTCATGGGCCGCGAAAGGGCTCAAGCCTTAACATTTGCTGGTCTCTGCAAGGCTGGCAAGACAGGAGTTGGATGGGCTCTGCAACACTAACCGGAAAAGCGCCGATCTTCGAAGCCGAAAGGCAGGCGACCACCGCTCCCGATCACGCCAGGAGTTCGGCCAGGGAGTGGACAATCCAGCCAATCCTTATCCTCGGTGAACTCTGCATTGCGCCCGAGAGCTGACCAAGGCGCAAGGTCCGAGAAGTGCCAAGGAGCGACATCAGTGAAGCGCCATTGAGATGGCTGAGGCTCACCACAAGGAGCATAGTGCTTCGCCGCCGCTTTTAGCTCGTCCGCTTATGCAAATCCTGCCACTGCGTGTGGCACATAGGGCTCCTCCAGTTCCGATTGTTCCTCCAAGGTCAGCTGGAGAGACAGAGCGGCTACCGCGTCCTCCAGGTGCTGGAGCTTCGAGACGCCAACAATCGGTGCAGTCACCACCGGCTTGTGCAGCAGCCACGCCAGTGCAACCTGCGCCCTTGGAACGCCGCGACGGACTGCAATCTCGGCCACACGCTCGACGACTTTGCGATCCGCTTCCGCTGTTTTGGCATACAGCGTCTTGCCGAACTCGTCCGTCTCCGACCGGGCGCTGCTCTCATCCCACTCACGGGTAAGGCGGCCACGGGCCAGCGGGCTCCAGGGAATGACGCCAATCGCCTCCGCCTGGCACAGCCGCAGCATCTCCCGTTCCTCCTCACGGTAGAGAAGATTGTAATAGTTCTGCATTGTCACGAACCGCGTCCAGCCGTTCAAGTCGGCAGTATAGAGTGCCTTGGCGAACTGCCAAGCATACATCGATGAGGCGCCGATGTACCGAGCCTTGCCAGCCTTGACTACGTCGTGCAGGGCTTCAAGGGTTTCCTCGATCGGTGTCCCAGGGTCCCAGCGGTGGATCTGGTAGAGATCAACATAGTCGGTGCCGAGCCGGCGCAGGCTGTTGTCAATCTCAGTCATGATCGCAACGCGTGAGAGGCCAGCCCCGTTCGGCCCCAAGCGCATGCGCCCATGCACCTTTGTAGCGATCACAACCTCCTCTCGCCTGGTAAAATCCTTGAGAGCGCGACCGACAATCTCTTCGCTCGTACCATCAGAATACACATTGGCTGTATCGAAGAACGTAATGCCAAGCTCCAGCGCCCGCTTGATGAAGGGACGGCTCTGCTCCTCATCAAGCGTCCAGAGGTGGTTGCCGCGATCGGGAACACCATACGTCATGCAGCCGAGACACAAGCGAGAAACCTCGAGGCCTGAGCGGCCAAGCTTCACGTAATCCATGGCTAAAGTCTCCTCGCATGCGTTCTGGCTCTGCCAGACTGCCTATTGGGCAGATCTACTAAGATACTGGTGCAGCCGTCTGTTTTATCCCGCCCTGATGGTGGGGTATACAACTCACTTGGTTGACCGCCCAGCACGTGATCAGTCGTCAGCACGCACATCGAAGAGATGCGGAAACTGACGGGGTTGGGAGCGAAGGTACTGGTTCGGAGCCTTGACGGCAGCACCAAAATGCGCGGCCGCGTGCCAGGGCCAGCGAGGATCGTAGAGGATGGCCCGGGCAAGAGCGATCAGGTCGGCATCGCCCGCGACCAGGATGGCCTCTGCCTGCACAAAATCGGTGATGAGCCCCACTGCGACGACCGGCAGTGTGGTGGCTACCTTAACCGCACGAGCACGCGGGATTTGGTAGCTCGGACCCAACGGGATCTGCTGCGACGGGCTGAGCCCGCCGCTGGAGACGTGGATCGCACTGCAGCCGTGTGCCTCAAGCGCTCTGGCAAAGGCTACGGTTTCCTCAAGGGTCCAACCACCATTGGCCCAGTCCGTGCCTGACACCCGCACGGTGACGGGACGGTCCGCCGGAAAAGCGGCGCGGACGGCATCGAACACTTCAAGCGGGAAGCGCATCCGGTTCTCGAGGGAGCCACCGTAGGCGTCCTCACGCCGGTTGGACAAAGGGGACAGGAACTGGTGGAGCAGGTAACCATGGGCCGCATGGATCTGAACGGCGCCAATGCCGAGCCGGGCAGCACGCTCTGCCGCATTAGCGAAGGCATTGCGCACCTGGGCCAGCCCGTCTTGATCGAGTGCCACGGGAGCGACCTCGCCTACGTTATGCGGGATGGCTGAGGGCGCCTCCGTGTGCCATCCGTTCGGATGATCGGGCGGGATCTGCTTTCCCCCTTTCCAGGGCACTGACCCGCCCCCATGGGGTGGTCCGGGTAGAATGTTAATGGAGTGATGGCCTTTCCGCCAGTGCAGGCGGCGCAGTTGGCCGAGGGTGCGGAGCGGCCCGCACAGACGTGGCCGGCACGAACACCT
>JAESGY010000522.1_pt1 | contig 14272 bp, 15 predicted proteins | sample 9269841 | NCBI WGS metagenome assembly JAESGY01 (sample SAMN17022865, study PRJNA683097) | algae metagenome | isolation source: Spirirestis rafaelensis WJT71-NPBG6 and co-occurring heterotrophs from... | place: USA: Pinto Wells, Joshua Tree National Park, Colorado Desert, CA | collected 2006-08-15
GGCCGGAGGATGTCGAGGCTAATCCCAAGACCAACAAGGTCTACGCGATGCTGACCAACAATGACCGGCGCAAGCCCGATCAGGTCAACGCCGCCAATCCGCGTCCTGAGAACAAGTTCGGCCACATTGTCGAAATGACTCCTGACGATCAGGATCATGCCGGGACAAAGTTCCGGTGGGAGATCCTGGTGAAGTGTGGCGATCCTTCAGTAGCGGCGGTGGGGGCCACCTTCTCCTCGGCCACGACAAAGGATGGCTGGTTTGGCATGCCGGATAACTGCGCAGTGGATAACATGGGGCGGCTCTGGATCACCACGGATGGCAATTCGGGCGTGACGACGGGTCGCTCGGATGGTGTCTGGTCGATTGAGACCGAAGGAGCGATGCGCGGCACGTCGCGGCACTTCTTCCGCTGCCCGACCGGCGCGGAGATGTGTGGGCCCATCTTCACCCCTGACGACGAAACGATGTTTGTAGCCGTTCAGCATCCTGGCGAGGACGGCCAGGATTGGCCCGCCTTTGGGCGTGAATCGACCTTCAACGACCCGTCAACCCGCTGGCCGGACTTCAAGCCCGGCATGCCGCCACGCCCGGCGATTGTCGCGATTACCAAGCGCGGCGGCGGCATGATCGGCGTCTGAGAGACTGGGGCTACGATTTTCTCTGGGGCGGTCCCATTAAGCCCAAGAACCCTGTTCGGCTCTGAGCTGCCGAACAGGGTTCTTGGGCTTAATGAGCCATTAACCATGTGCCCTGATCATGTTCTCTTTGAGGGCTTCAGTGATGGCCAGACAACCGCTCGTTCTTCTCGTTCCTGGTGACCGATTGACCGGCCTTCTCACCAAAAGAGGGCTTGAGGGGTATGGTTACGATGTACTGATGGCGAGCGGTGTTGAAGAGGCTCTTAACCTCCTTCGCACAACTGCGCGCATCAGTGTTCTGATCGTGGACGTAGAGCTTGAGAACACCTTTGCTGGCTTGGCACTCGCGAAAGCCGCCCGCATAGCCGATCCAAGGGTCAATGTCGTCTACACGTGCGGCATGCCTCACAGACTTCCTGAACGCGAGAAGGTCCGCGGCGCCCCCTGCCTTCGGACGCCGTACCACCCGCACCAGCTAGTGGGTGTTATCGCGCAGATATCAAACCGAAGCGAGGCGCACGCGGCCTGACCAGTCACCCTTGCGGCCATAACGAAAGAGCATGGAACAGACGGATAGTTCAGCAGCGGGTGAGGCATGGGCCAAGGACGGCAATAAGCAAGGCTGAGGTAGGCACGACCCGTCGCACGCCTGAGCAGCTTTCCTCATTTGCGCCTCACCTCTTGGGCGGACACACATCTAAAGCGGGTGGCGACACCATCCAAGCACACACGGATGGTTAAGTGACGGCGGAAAGGGTTTAACCCCAAAGCCCTTTGGACGCTTCTTCTAAGGATCGTTTAGCATGGTGGCACTTCCAACGAGAGATGCCACATGGCGACACAAGATCCAAACTTACCCCGAGTTAACTTGGACGAGGGAGAAGCAGATTTCGCGCTTCTACCTGACGATCCTAACACCCAAATCTTGGGAAACGGGCTTAATAACAGGATCTACGGCAATGCAGCCGACAATACCATCTACGGGGTGGGTGGTGACGACAGCCTCGACGGTTTGGCTGGCAACGACACGCTCATTGGCGGTGTAGGGAACGACACCTACTACGTCGATCAGCCTAACGACACCCCTGATCCGGCCATCGGCGATGTTGTCATCGAGTTGGCGGGAGAGGGCATCGACACGGTCATCTCGGATGTCGGGTACATCTTGGGTGACAATGTCGAGAACCTGACCCTGGCCTTCAACGACCAGATCCCGATCACGTCGGTCATCACCGGGACCGGCAACGGACTCGACAACCTCATCAAAGGCAACGCGCAACCGAACGACCTTTACGGTCTACTCGGCAACGACACCCTCGAAGGCGCTGGCGGTGACGACTACCTCGATGGTGGTGCAGGCAACGACCTCCTTAACGGCGGTGACGGCAGCGATACGGTTAAGCTGAGTGGTGGACGCGCAGATTACGAAATTCTGGAAAGCTCTAGCGGCAAGGTTGTTCTGCGTGACAAACGCGGGATCGACGGAGACGACACCTTTCTGAGTGTTGAAGTCTTTGAGTTCGCGGATGGCCAACTCAGCCTTGAGGAGCTTGTGCCGAGCGTTGATCCTCCGCCTCCGCCTCCTCCTCCGCCACCTCCGCAGGTCAACTTTACGGGCACAAACGGGGCGAACACCCTAACTGGCAACGAGCTCAACAACGTTATCAAGGGCTTGGGCGGCAAGGACGTTCTGAGCGGCAATGGCGGCAACGATGCCCTTTACGGCGGCAATGGCAACGATGCCCTGTACGGCGGTCTCGGTAAGGACCTCTTCGTGTTCGATTTCAGGCCGAATTCGAAGACCAACAAGGACTCCATCAAGGACTTCAACGTAAGGGATGACACGATCTATCTCGATAACAAGGTCTTCACGAAGATTGGCAAGGACGGCAACCTGAAGGCTGGCGCGTTCTGGGCCAGCAACACCGGCAAGGCCCACGACAAGGACGATCGTGTCATCTACGACAAGGACAGCGGTGTCCTGTATTACGACGCTGACGGCTCCGGCAAAGGCGCTGCCGTGGCCTTTACGACGATCTCGAAGAAGCTTGCCCTGACCGGCAAGGATTTCTTCATAGTCTAAAATCGTTCGATACCTACCCCTCCCGGAAGCAGTAACGTGGCAACCGGGAGGATAATCTGGCCTGCGGGTGTGGTCCGGTATTTTAGGATTTGCTTAGCAGCACCTATGGGCCAATGAAGGCTGAAGCCAGGATCGTTGTTGCATAGGCTGACACAACCAGGAAAGGTCCGAGCACCGAGGCTGACACAAGCAGGACAAGGGAGTTCTTGAGAGTACGCATCGTGAGGCTCCTGACACTCTGGAGCCGTAAGGTTAGAGCCGGAAGTGTTAACCTCAGGTCAACCTTAGCTTTAGGTGCTTACATCTCTGGCGTCGGCGAGTGTCCTACGTCGGGCTTTGAGTTAGCAAACCCCTGCGTGGAACAAACCCGATTGGCTCACACGCGAGGGTTCAAGGTAGATCAGTCGCAGCGACGAATTCGCCGCGTTACCGAGCCATCCGAACGGTCCTGCTCAACAATGGTGATGTTCCGGCAGTCGTCGTTAGTGCCATAGCGCCGTTCCTCACGCGCAGCATCACGTCGCCCTTGCTCGTATGCCTCGCGCTGACGCAAACGCTCACGGCGCTCCTGCTCAGGGTCGCGTACACCAAACTGAAGACGGCCATCAGGACCAATGCCGAACTGGAGTTGCGGCTGAGCAACCGACGGTGTAGCCGCGAAAAGGGCTGTGCCGATAGTGGCAGCAGCCAGAAGAGTCATTTTTCTCATGGGTCCAATCCCTTGGCCACCATGGAGGTCCATCACAATGTTGATCCCACCCCCGCTGATGACATGTTCGACACGGCCAAGGCGACCATGACCTTCGGGGCAGCGATCAGCTAGATCCTTCTGCTGGATCTCGTCTTCTCGCTCGACAGCATTCTCGGCCCTCGTCGAGGGGCTGAATATGCTCTCAAGGAAGGGCGCCCGGCGCAAGTCCACCAGCGAGCCTGCCAATCCGCAACGCTGACTGCGCCTGTTTTGCTGGTCCAGCCAAGATCCGCAAAGCAAGTCCCTTGGAATGACCGACGTGCAGGACGCTCCGGCCGAGGGTCCAACGCATCCGTTGGTCGGGCGTGCTGTTAGGTACCTGTGCTGCTCGAGCCAGCCATTTCTCCGCCCCACCTTTGCCATATGTACCGCTAGGCTTGCCCTCAGGTGCATCGGGTTCGGGCGGCGGCATGGGGCATAGCAATCTGACGGTACTGTGTGGGACGGCTAGGGCTCGTGGCGGCCTTCGTGCTGATTGCGGCGGTTATTGCGGCACCCCTCCTGCAGCGTGTTTTGTCGCCTGAGGTCGTGATCGCCCGGCGGTAGACGAGATCCGAGCCACCGCCTGTCGAGGATCGAAGGTACCAAATCGCCGTATTTGCCGAGGAATTCACAATCTGAAGCAGAATAATTCTGATGCTTTCCTGAAACAAAGCTACCGATGGGGTGAGTTCTATGGATTATAATCTCAAGTTCAATGTGGATAGCAGCTGGAACACAGGATTTACTGGTTCAATTTCCTTGACCAATCCTAATCTCAACTCAATCAACGGTTGGACAATCGAGTTTGATGCGCCGTTCGAGATCACAAATCTCTGGAATGGCCAGATCGTCAGCCATGTTGGAAATCATTACGTCATCCGTAACGCAGCCTGGAATGGTACTGTCGGTCCGAACGGAACAGCTTCTTTTGGGTTCCAAGCTAGCAACACTGGCTCGGTCCCGCAGCCCACCGGGTACATTGTGGACGGGCAGGTGATTGGTGCGGATCCAGCGCCAGCCCTACCGAACCTCGCCATCGCGGATATAAGCGTGACGGAAGGCAACACCGCTTCGAAAGAGGCTCTGGTCACTGTCTCGCTCTCGAAGGCTTCAGCGGAGGCTGTTACCGTCAATTACGTTACAGCCAATGGCACCGCTCAGGCCGGTGGCGATTACGTAGCTAAGTCCGGCACCTTGACCTTCTCCCCGGGTGAGACCAGCAAGACCATCGCTATTTCGGTGATTGGGGATATGGCTGTCGAGGCCAACGAAACCATCTTGGTGAACCTGTCCTCACCCACAAGGGCGACGCTCGCGGACGGACAAGGCGCGGTGACAATCACCAATGACGACGCCACCGCTCCTGCTCCGGCCCTCAGCGCTTCCGACGCAAGCGTTACGGAAGGCCAGAGCGGATTGACTGACGCTGTATTCACGGTGAATCTGTCGGCTGCATCCTCTGCCCCCGTTGCGGTTTCCTATACGACCGCGGACGGAACGGCCAGCGCCGGCTCCGATTATACGGCTAAATCCGGCACGCTGACCTTCGCCCCTGGTGAGACCACGAAGACGGTGGCGGTCTCCGTCGTCGGCGACTTGCTGTCCGAGGCGAATGAGGCGTTCAGGTTCAACCTGTCTGGCGCGTCCGGAGCAACGATCTCCAAGGCCCAGGGAACTGGCACCATCCTCAACGATGATCAGTCGGCTGCCACTTCGGTTATCACCGTAGCGGACATCTCAATTCAAGAGGGCAATCCACTCACGTTGCCGGGGACAGGGACGGGCGCCGGTCACGGCTTCTTCCGAACGGTCGGCAACCAGATCCTCGATGAGGCCGGCAACACGGTGAAGATCGCGGGTGTGAACTGGTTCGGCATGGAGTCGAATCGGTTTTCGCCGGACGGTCTGCATACCCGCAACTACAAGGAGATGATGAACCAGATGGAGGATCTGGGGTTCAATACCATCCGACTGCCCTTCTCCGACCAGCTCTTCGAGTCCGGCAGTACGCCAAACGGCATCGACTTCGGCAAGAACCCGGATCTGGCAGGCCTTACCGGCCTTCAGATCATGGACAAAATCGTCGCCTATGCCGGCCAGATCGGCATGAAGATCATCCTCGACCACCATCGTTCCGGCGCAGGTGCTGGCGCCAACGGAAACGGCCTCTGGTATGAGGGGGCTTATACCGAGCAAAAATGGATTTCCAACTGGACGATGCTGGCCAGCCGCTACGCCAACAATTCGACGGTGATCGGGGCTGACCTGCACAACGAGCCGCACGGGCCGGCCACTTGGGGTGGTGGCGGAGCAACTGACTGGGCTGCTGCGGCCGAGCGGGCCGGCAATGCCGTCCTGGCAGCAAACCCGAACTGGCTTATCTTCGTCGAGGGCATCGAGGTCTACAACAATCAGTACTATTGGTGGGGCGGCAACCTCATGGGCGTGAAAGACCGCCCGATTGAGCTCAACACCCCCGGGCGCCTCGTCTACTCGGCCCACGATTATCCAAATTCGATCTATGGACAGCCCTGGTTCAACGATCCGGCGTTCCCGAACAATCTCCCGTCCAAGTTCGACCAGATGTGGGGCTACATCTATAAGCAGAACATCGCTCCCGTGTATCTAGGCGAGTTTGGCAGTAAGCTCACAGATCCGAAGGATCTGGCTTGGCTGGACAAAATGCAGGCGTACCTGTCAGGCGACTTCGACGCCAACGGTACGACGGACATCGCCTCCGGCAAACAGGGCATCCACTGGACCTGGTGGTCCTGGAACCCGAACTCCGGCGACACGGGCGGCATCCTGAAGGATGACTGGACGTCCGTTCACCAGAACAAGGTGGCGGAGCTTCAGCCGCTGATGTTCAACTTCGGCTCCAGCGGGGGCTCAACGGTGGATGGGATCACTAACGCGGTCTTTACCGTGGAGTTGTCGGCGGCATCTACCACGCCCGTGACTGTCACCTACAAGACCGTTGCGGGAACCGCGGACGGCAGCGATTTCACACCGGTCAGCGGAACCCTGACCTTCGCTCCTGGCGAGATGAGGAAGACGGTCACTGTGAAGGTGGCCGGGGATGCGCGGCAGGAAGCAAATGAGACTTTCCAGCTCTCGCTGTCCAGTCCATCAGGCGCGACGCTGGCGAAGACTTCGGCGATGGCCACGATCGTCAACGACGATGGTGGAACCACGACACCTCCGACCACGACACCTCCGACCACGCCGCCCTCAACGTCGAGCCTGACAGCGACGACCACCGTAGTGAATGACTGGGGCAGCGGATTCACGGCGAACGTAGCGGTCAAGAACACCGGCACAACGGCGGTCGATACCTGGACGCTCCAGCTGAAGACTCCCGTCGATATCTCCAATATCTGGAATGCGGAGATAGTGAGCCACTCGGGCGACACTTACGTGCTTCATAACGCAAGCTGGAACCGCATGATCGCGCCCGGTCAAGAAGTCATCTTCGGCTTCCAGGCCACTCCGGGCCAACCGTCATCCGGCTCGTTCGACTGGGCGCTGTAGGAGTGCTGTTGAGAGAGCGACAAACTCCCGCAGCCATTCTGGAAAACACCATTCAGACACAGCAAGATCCTCTCGCTTTCCTGGAGGAGCAGTCATTGGCATCCTCAAGGCTGCCGGGCAGCTTGCAGGAGTTTCCCAGTGCCTTGCCATCCAGCAAGCCGTCAGGCTCGCAGGGATTGAACCGCACGATCCAGTCACGGATCATCGTCTGAAGGCCAACACTGCCGACCGGCACCCCCTTCGGGCGGAGGCTGCTCTCATGGATCTCGGCGAGCACCAGCAATCGCCGGCTTTGTCCGGCATGGCGGGCCGCCCAAGCCAGAGCCCGCAGACAGGCCGCATCATAGTCGGTGCGAAGCTTATCCCTGGGCGCATGGCGAACCTCCTGTTCGGTACTAGGAAGTCAGAGACGAGCCCCCTTAAAACCCGAAGTGAGTTAGCCTTCAGGCCGCTTGGTATTACGGCCTGTTAGCGCTTGATTCAGTCGAGAGTGGCCGCGAGGCAAAGTACGCCCGTGAGGATCGGGCGGTCTTCTCGTAGCGCGTTGCAACGGCTCGCCACTCTTTGAGCCTGGCCCAGAGCCGCTCGACCACATTGCGGTTGGTGTAGATCCACTCCGGACAAGCCACCGGCGCCTCATTGAACTTAGCCGGGATCGCCGGCCTCGCACCGATGCTCCAGATGTGCTCGCGGAAGCTGTGACTTGAATAGCCCCGATTGGCCTCCACCCAGGCGGTCCGCCCGGTAGCTTCTCTAAGAGCGGGATGGCCTCAGGGAGCTCGTGCGCCTGACCTGGGGCAATGCGAAACGCGATGGCGCGTCCGAGCCCGTCGGTAATCACGCAAGCCTTGGTGCCATAGCCGCCACGAGACCGACCGCAGCTCACCATTTCATAGTCATGATAACTCGCGTGTTGGCTTGGGTGCTACGATCCCACAAGAGCACTGATCGTCAGGGTTAGAAAAGCTTGGTGGGGTCCGTGTGCTGCGACTTTGAGGCTTGGTGGATGTCCAATCCAGCAATCCAACCTTGTCTGGCCGAGGTCTCCGCAGACGGGGCTCGCCTTGAGCCTGCGGTCGGTTTAGCACGCACAAGCGACGGTCCTCCGAGATGTCGAACGAAAGAAAGCTCTCATGATGCCGGGCGATGAAGTTCAGTCCAACACTATATCTAGGTTCATAGTCTTATCTAAGCGAGCACGGTGAGACACGAGGTGGGGCCGCCAATTCCCGCGTACCATTCGCTACAGCTAACGCTCCCATGTGAGTCACCCAGGTGCTGCGGGTGACACTCCTCCAAAGGCAAAATGTTGGCTGGAATGTTGGGCGCGACCCGCTTCAACCCAGGAAAAGGGCTCATTCGCTACAGGTTGCGCCTTGTGGACACCCCGTCCATGTGAGTCACTTGTGTAGCGAATGGATACCGTTGCTTTCCCGTTCCTCCACTGAACCTTTTCCCGGTACCGCCAAGGTCTGACTTCGCTTACCATTCGTTGCAATTGCCCTGGATTGCTGAGACCGTCCTCAGCCAAAGGTTCTACGCCACCAGGACCCAAGTCGAACCTTCTGGTCGTGGCATGTTGCGAGATCCATTATCTGGGCAGATCGATCCCCCTTGAAAAGTCCAAAACCATTTCCTAAAATGATGATTGCCAAGGCTTATCAATGGCTTGGCAGACTGGGCGCCGGCAGGTGTCCGGCGCTCTCGTGTCATGTTGCTCCATGGAGGATATGCTCATGAGAACCGCTTTTGACTTCTCCCCCCTGTACCGTTCAACGGTCGGGTTCGACCGCCTGTTCGACATGCTCGACCAGACCACCCGTCTGGAACAGGCCTCCAGCTGGCCCCCCTACAATGTCGAGAAGGCTGGTGACGATCACTACCGCATCACCATGGCGGTGGCTGGCTTCTCGCCTGATGACATCGAGATCACCCAGAAAGAGAACACCCTGCTTGTCACGGGCCAGAAGCAGCCCGAGCAGGAGAACGGGCAGTTCCTGCATCGTGGCATCGCCACCCGCGCCTTCAAGCAGACCTTCAAGCTGGCTGACTATGTGAAGGTCACAGAGGCGAAGCTGGACAATGGCCTGCTGACGGTCGATCTCGTGCGTGAGGTGCCGGAGGAGATGAAGCCCCGCCGCATTGAGATTGCGAACGGCGCTGGTCCCAAGACCATCGAGCACGATAAGGCAGCCTAAGGGCTCCATCAGGTGTGAGGTCGGCGCCGGTCCCGCACTGGCGCCGGTCTCAGCCGCTTGGCTCGAACTCAACAGATGAGGAGGATGACCCATGAACATGCGCGATCTCATTCCCTGGGGTCGCAACGCGCAGACGACCCCGAGCCCTTACCGGGAGGAGGGCGACCCCTTCATGACCCTGCATCGCGAGATGAACCGGCTCTTTGCCGATGTGTTCCGGGGCTTCGATACCGCTCCATTTAGCTCGTTTGGCGGTATGGGCCGCATGGCCGGCTGGCCGAGTGTCGAGGTGACCGAGACCGACAAGGATGTACGAGTCTCAGCCGAGCTCCCTGGCCTCGACGAGAAGGATGTCGAGGTGCTGATGAGCGACGGTGTGCTGACCATCCGGGGTGAGAAACGCTCCGAGGTGGAGGACAAGGAGCGCGCCTTCAGCGAGCGCACCTATGGCCGCTTTGAGCGCCGCATCCCGCTTGGATGGGATGTGGAGGAGGATAAGGTCAATGCGTCGTTCCGGAACGGTGTATTGACTGTGACCATGCCCAAATCGGCCAAAGCCGCTGCGAAGGCAAGGCGCATCGCAATTAACCGGGATACGAAGCACTAGTGGCAGGGCAGGGTGTCTGGGCAGGCGATCTGGCTACTCAGACACCGATCTTTGTTCTTGGAGGAGAGTAAATGATGGAGCAGGTGATCACCGGCACTGCGATTTCTCAGGATCAGTCCCCGTCAGCGACTGCTGCGATAAGCATCGCAGGGACGTCAGCAACCGAGCCTCGCCTTCATCCACCGGCCGAGCTCGCGAGGTCACTAGCGCCATCCGCCCTTGGAGTCTGCGATCAGGGCGCGTGTGAGCAGAGGGTTGCCAGCTTGACGGTCCCCCAGAAAGTACTGGCTGATGGTGCGCTGACCGACAGCGAGAAACGGGCGCTTCTCGCCTCGTGGGCGTCTGATGCTTGTGCGGTGGAGAGCCTGCCAAACTGGCGCAAATTGCCTGGGACCGGGACCCTTGTGCCGCTGGATGACATCCTCGACGCCCTGCGGGCGCTCGATGGTGGTGCGCTCCACTAGGGAGGCCGCGATGACCCCGTTCAACCCTCAGGATTGGTCCCGCCTCCCGGACTGGCTTGATCCTCGTCAGGACCGTCGTAGCTCGCGGGAGATTACCCAGGAGGTGCTGGAGCGCTGCTGCATAGTGGTGGCGTTCTGCCTGTGCTATGCCGGGCTGGCTCCGTCAGACGTGATCCCGTCCGCCTTCGCTGGTCTCTTGTTCCTGGCCGGGATCGCCTCCACTGGCCTTGCGGCCCTGCGCGGCGACCGTCCACTAGCACCACACCTGACAGCCTGGGACGAGGCGGCGCTCTTGGTTGCACTGAGCCTCGGATTACGCCTCTGGCTCGGCCCGATACCAGCCAGTTGAGCGGAATGAGAACCGGAGCAAATGAAGGTAGACCAAGGAAGTGCGATGGAATGGAGAATGTTTAGGATACGACAGGCGTACAGGAAAGATCTGACGCAATTGGTGACACCAGAACATAGGCGTGACGCGGTGGTACGTGGATTCCACCATCTCCTTTGGTGATGGGCAGCCTAAGGAAAGGCAAGGCTGCTGTCCAAATGCCGGTGCCAAACTGCATCCGCATCAGACCACCTTGCAGGCCTCTGAGATACTTTTCGCTGGTGGTGATCCGGATCGAACTGCACGGCGCCAGAAGGAGGAATGATCAGATGACTCGCTTCCCACTCAGAGACCGACTACTCCGTCATGTCGTTGCAAGCTCCCTTGCCGCTGCCGCACTGGTAGCGGCCACACCAGCGCTGGCTCAACAGCCACCAGTGCCGATCGACTTCACGGCCATCGTCCGCCAGAAGATGCCGGCTGTCGTCGCCATCACAACAAAGCAGCGTGTGGAGGAGCAGCAGCAGGCGCAATCCATCCCGGAAGACCTGCCCTTCCGGGAGTTCTTCCGCCGCTACTATGATGAGCGGGCCAACCCCCGCGAGCGCCAGCCGCGTCAAAGCCTGGGCTCGGGTTTCGTGATCAGCTCAGACGGGTACATCGTCACGAACAATCACGTGGTCGAGGACGCTGCCGAAATCCAGGTTGTCTTTGGCGAGCGCAACAACGTTCCCGCCAGGCTCGTCGGACGTGACCCTGCCACGGATATCGCCGTCCTGAAGGTTGATCCTCAGCCCAACATGGAGGTGACCACGTGGGGCGACTCGGATGCGGCCGCGCCCGGCTCCTGGGCGATCGCCATCGGCAGCCCTTTCGGTCTGGGCGGTACAGTCACAGTAGGGGTTGTTTCGGCGCGCGCGCGTGACATTCGCTCAGGACCATTTGACGACTACATCCAGACCGACGCCGCCATCAACCGCGGCAACTCCGGCGGTCCACTCTTCAACGCCCGTGGCGAGGTCATCGGCGTCAACACTGCCATCTTCTCCCCCACTGGCGGCAATGTCGGGATCGGCTTTGCTGTGCCATCCCGCACGGCGCAGGCCGTCGCCGATCAGCTGATCCGGACCGGTAGGGTCGAGCGTGGGTATGTTGGGCTGCGTCTGCAGGAGATTACGCCCGCCATCGCCGATGCCTTAGGGCGTCCAGACAACAAAGGCGTGCTTGCAGCATCGGTCGAGCCCGGTGGGCCTGCTGAGAAGGCGGGTGTCAAAGCAGGTGACGTCATCACCGCCTTCAACGGCAAACCTGTCGAGAGCGGGCGTGACCTTTCCCGTGCTGTTGCGGCTCTGAGACCTGGGACAGAGGCCGTGATGACGGTGCTCCGGGACGGAAGGACACAGGAGCTCACAGTGGCTATAGGCCAGCGCCGGGAAGAGCAGCCAAGCCAGACAGGAGCGCTTGCCGCACCTGACGGCGGCAAGCGGCTCGGCCTCGCCCTGAGCCCGATCCCGGATGCAGCGCGCGGCCAGCTTGACCTGGAGCCCGGGACGGCCGGGGTGCTGATCCAGCGGGTTGAGCCGAACAGCCCGGCGGCGGCGAGCGGCCTGAGGTCGGGTGATGTGATTGTTGCGGCTAACAATGAGCCGGTGGTCGCACCCACTGACATTGCGAATGCCTGGTCGGAAGCTCAACGGCAAAAAAAGCCTGTTCTGCTGCGGGTCAAGCGTGAGGATCAGTACCTGTTCGTTGCAGTCGCGAGCTGAACTCGCATGCGGGAGCGCAAGAGCCATGAAAGTAGTTACTTCTTATTCAGTGGCCTCTTAAGCAGAGGAGCTAATCGAGCCCGACTGTCTTAGGTGTGTCGGCCTCCACCTCCAGCGTTGTGACAGTCTCGGCCTCAAGCTCCTGGCGGGCCAGCTCCCGCCAGTATCTGAGCTCGGCTGTGTCTTTCCCGACCCGCTCGCCTGCCATGACGACATCCCACCCAGGCCCCTGCTCGTCAGCGAGCTTTCGGGCCCGAGACATGAGCTCCTCTTCCGTGAAGCGGACCATTGCCATTGCGGATCTCACCCAATCGTGAGCAGGAGCGTGTATACTGTCGATAAAGTGTGACGGCATCGTGAAAGAGGAGGGATGGCGATAAAGCCGGTTCGCCTCCAGCTGAGGCGCTCCAGGATCAAGGAAAGTGCGGATCATTGGATGACCGCTTCAGAACGAACCCCGTTTTGCCATGTCCTCAAGGGCATTTCTCAGGTGCCAGAGCTGGTCAGCGTACGCTTCAATCAGGCAGGTACGCTCGCCGCCGTAGCCGGCGCGCCGCTTGACCTAGGCGACCTGCGTTCCTTCGAAGTATCCTGAGCACCCACGGTCAGGAGCGGCTTGAGCCAGGTGTAGAGTACGGCCATCTCAACATCCTCATCATTCAAGGCACGGTCTGCGCACACGGCCTTCTCGTCGGCTGTCTCAGCCTTGGCGCAGTCGAAGCTGGCAGCCCACCCAGGCTGTCCTGCTGCCGTCAAGAGGAGGATGGAGAGGGCGGCAAGAGAGAGCGTTCCTGATCATCAGCGTATCCTCAAAGGAGTTCGACTGGTGGGAGAACCATCCACGCTGCTACAGGCTCCCTGCAGGATCAATTGAGTTGGGATCATGCCTAACAAAACGTGAAGCCATTCTGCCGAAGGACCATTCCTACGAAAATTCTCAGCTGGAGCCCCTTAGATTGGCTCACGCAGCATCCTTGAAGGCAGCATTCCACGACGGCTTACGGAGGACGCAACATTGTGACCCTAAGGCGTCTACCCGCAGAAAGCGCCCGTCCCCGTCCGAGTAGAAGCCTGACACCTGCGGAGTATGAACAAGGTGGCCGGTTAGAGCCTCTGAAGGATGCCGGCCCTTGCGCCGCATCGCTGAACCCCGGGTTGGAGCCAATCGGCTCTCCCCTGCTTCCCATCTGCTCCCTGCAGGGATTCGCGCCGATCGGCTCGTGCCCTACAGAAGCCTCAGACCAGTCAGAGGTCGATCGCGTGTTCGAGGCTGATCCGGCCGACATGTGGATGGCAGAATTCTATGCCGGAGTGGGCACACGGCTGAGGAGCTTTGTCGAAACCCAGCGCGACCTGCTTGATCCTGCTGTTGCCGATGTGCTGGAGGCTGCGCTGGCGCAGGATATGCGCTCCTACTACGAGACAGTGTTCAGGCGCTATGCGCTCCGCGATGAGATGCGGCGCTTCTTCGAGCGCTACGATCTTCTTCTGTCACCAACCCTGCCGATTTCATCGTTGGAGACAGGGCGTGACATCCCTGCCGAGTTGTCCGACCGCGGCCTTGTGACATGGGTGTTTTATACTTACCCGTTCAACCTGACAGGTCAGCCAGCGGCGTCGGTCTGTGCAGGGATTGCAAGCAACGGGATGCCTGTCGGTCTCCAGATCGTCGGTCGTGCACTTGGGGAGGCTGATGTCATCCGAGGGGCGGCTGGTATCGAACGCATTCACCCACCCGGCTACAACTTGAAAAGGCCACGTGTTTGACAGCGGGATTGGAGTGAAGGTTCTAAGCGGCTTTGGTGCGCCAAGGTGGAGGTGCTGAGTGGACACTCTATCCATTCGGGTCAGAAGTGTAGCGAATGGATTCTGCTGTTTTTGCCCTTTCCACGCGCTGTCTCCAACCCGGGATAGGCATGCC
>JAESGY010000523.1_pt1 | contig 14256 bp, 13 predicted proteins | sample 9269841 | NCBI WGS metagenome assembly JAESGY01 (sample SAMN17022865, study PRJNA683097) | algae metagenome | isolation source: Spirirestis rafaelensis WJT71-NPBG6 and co-occurring heterotrophs from... | place: USA: Pinto Wells, Joshua Tree National Park, Colorado Desert, CA | collected 2006-08-15
TAAAAAGTATATACGGCATTCCGGACAGGCAATTTGGGATCGGCAATTCCTGTTTACACTATACGAATGATGCTTACACTTATAGTAGCAACAGCAAGGATGGCGCTTACACTAGCGCATCTGCCACCTGCTCACGCAGCAAAAATCTATTGACGCTATCATGAGACAAATCTCCCATAATTTCTGCCAAACGTGTGCAGCCTGGATATTTTGATTCTGCCAGTAAAAACAGAGTATAAGTGTTGAGATCACACTTAGCAGTGGATGGCTTGGTAGTTGCTCTGATTGTCTGAACCCTAAATACGCTCTGGACGTAAATTATCCGTCTTTCCAGTCCAAGAGTGATTAGCGATCGCATATTTTTTCTTCTTTTCCATATGGCACTTATTGTCTAATTTGTCAATGCGTAAGTTCTGAATTAGAGGATTGTTGTAAGCCTTAGGCACTTTAACTTCACTAAGTGGTGTTTGTTGATTTTGCGTAGTATTCATTACTTCTGATGTTTGTTGAGTTGATGTGGCGTTAGCTTCAAAATTCATGGTTCGTGACCTTTTAAAAGATAATTTTGTTTGTTGGTTGCGGAGAGAAAAATACTATTGAGAATTTTTTGATTTAATTGCGACTGAACTATTAGGAGAAAATTAGACAGATGATGTTAGTAAATCAGTGCTTTAAAACAAAGCTATCGAGGGTAAAGTTAAATTCAACTAACATTAATTGGGAAAACTGCGTACCCCTACTATGTGAAACCCAATTGGGAAACCAACAAAAAACAAAGACGTATTTACAAGGGTTTCAGGCTGTAATTTGGGAAGATTTGGGGAGAGTTGGGAGCATCCCAAGACTATTACAAACCTATCCCAACAGCTATAAATCCTTAATTACTGTTAGTTAATATGTCTGCTACAAAAGTTTTTTTTGCACTCAAGATTGAGGCATGAGTATCTATACTTATTTGCATCCTTGACAGCAGAGTGTCTGTGAAATTTAGTTGACTGGCAGTGTGGGCAATGGATTTGTGGCAGGGATACTGCTGGTGTGGTCAACTTGATGGATGGTTCAATCTGAGTAGGAGTGCTTAACGAATCCAGAAACTCATCAGCGCTAAACAGAGGTAACAGGACATAATATTGCTTCTCTCCATACTCATCAATCAAGGCAAAGCGGTACGCACCTGGTTCTACTCGGTCAAGTCCTAGCTCTGAGTTTTTGCGGTCGCAGTACTTCTGTAACAAGTCAGCTTGCTTCATAAGCTTGTCATTGCTTTCGGTGTCAATGTGTTCAGCGAGTCTCAGATAGTCCTTCGCGTTGCCGTTGATGTGAATTGCCACTAAATTATTCCAGTCTCCCTTAGTAGTGTTGGGAATCTTGCCAGTGTTTGCACCTTGCCCTAGATAAAATACAGATTGTGAGGTGTGGTCAATCTGAGTAATGATTGAGAGCATATTCGCGCTCATTGTCGGTTCCGGTTCGGGGTCGTCTGCTGTCGGTCTTTTCTTACCGGGCGCTTGACGTAAAGTTGAATCTACCTCATCAAATATCCAAATACCAAATGAGCCTTGATACTTGCGCCCACACAAAGCGGTTAACTCTGCAATACCACGAATGCTATCTTGATGATTCTTGCCAACACTGGGGAAACTCCAATTATCTTTGCGGCTACCTGCTTGAGGATTATAGAGTTTGATAGCATCGATAGCCTTGATTTTTTTGTGTTGCAGTTGCTCTGATACAATCCGCTCTGTGAGTGGAGATTTACCCGCGCCTGAACCACCAGTGATTCTGATGCGGTTCCATTTCTTGGCATGTTTCTTCCAGGTGTCCCAAGACCGAGCCAAGCGTTCAATGGCTTTATCAGATAATTCGTCAAGCTTTTCTTCTTTCTCCCTAGCTTTCCACACTAGGCTAGCAACCATCAGCCCTTTGTCAGCATCCCAATCAAAAGTAATCGGTTTGAGAGTTAGACAAAGCTGTTGTAATGCTTCTGAATGGTCGTTAAGTTCTTTAAAAACGATAGTACGCGGGTTGCTGTCGGTGTGGTAGTAAATCTTAGATTCATAGACATCACCAGTAGTAAAAGCGCGGTCTAGCTTTATGCCCTTACTCCAAAAATAATTGATGATGATGTTACCTTTCGTTAGCTCATTACTGCCTTGTGCTAGTCGCCAAGTTTGAGGCTGATTAAGTTTGGTTAGCTCATCTTTGAGCGCTACTTTTTCAAGTGATATCTGTTCTATTTGGGCAATCAAATCGAAAACTTGACCTCTCATCTCTGACAAAGAATTTACATTGTCTTCTAACTGTTCCCCTAGATTGTTAAGCTGGTTTTTCTGGAAAGCGTTGTATTCTCCTAGCAAGTCTTTGGCTTTAGTTATAGGTGTATGAGTCTTCGAGTAATCAGCCAGAGTGTTGTAAGCATCTTCTAATGAGCGTCTTTCATCAAGGTTTAAGAGGTTTCTAAACTTTATTTTTAACGCTAATTGCTCATCAACGATGCGAGAATAAATATTCAAAGTATCGGTTACGATATCGGCTAGCTTACCATCTACCTCTGATATAGTTCCTAGTAACTCACAGTGAGTATTGAAATAAATATCTAATTTATCTTTGAAAATCTGTAAGTTTTCATGAATAGCTTGATAGTCTTCATTATCAAGTTTCTTGCTAATAGATTGGTCTAAGCCATTGAAAAAAATGTAAATTCGCTCATTTAAATGTTCAAATACTAAGCCTTTAAAAACGTCCACTAATTCTTGATATCTCATATCATCTTGCTGCAATTTAGAATCTAATTCTTGAGTCTTGCCTTCAAAGCTAACAACTAACTGGTTAAGCTTGTCTTGCAAGATTTCAATGGTCTGATTCTTCAGAACAATCTCATCACTGGTTCTACAAAATTCTTGATGTAGCTTATCTCGTAGAGTCTCAGTTTCTTTCAAAAGCTTTGTCTGTTGCTCAAGCTTACTATTTAGTACTTGGCATTCTTTTGTGTGATTAGCAGCAATATCAGCCAGTTGCTCATTAGCTTTTTTATGATTATTTCTACTGGTAAGCTCACTACTAACTGCCACACTTGCGGAAGCAACAATGATGTTTAATGCTAAAGGTTGTTTTGACTTAACGAAACTGAGAACACCACCTAGGCATAACAAACTAGCTACAACAGTTAGACTGCGTGATGCAGATTTAAGAGAGATATTCATGATTGTTACTAATGTTTTAATAGGGGAATTGCACCCCTAAATATTTGTTTTTAAAATTCAACTAACCGCGCTTCTAATTCTTCGCGCTTGATATCGTTGTCACGATGAGAGCCTTCAATTTCAAGCCTCAATCTATCGTTCTTAGTCCCTTGCAATTGGAACTTAAGCGCCCACTCATCTTCTATGCCATGTGTGAGGTTCATCGTACCCTGAGTAGCTACACGTTGTTGATAAAGTAACTCTTCAGATTGCTCTAATTTAGATTGTTCGGTCTGGTATTTGGTATCAGCAATCTGATTTTTAACTACCTTAGTTGCTGTCTCAATTCCCACAGTAGAGAAATCAACGAAATCACCAATTAATCGGCGTTATTCCGTTGCAACAGAGACTACTTTTCTACCCTGCTTAATCTTCTCAAGCCGGACTTCTAAAGCATTGTTTTGGCGCTGTATTTTAAGTTTTTCTCTATTAGCATCAGCCGCTTTCATCTCTGGGATATTGGCATCAGCAGAGTAAGGATCACTCCCTAATAAGTCGCCGATTTCAATCTCTTTAATACCGTACTCTGATGCTATTTCAGAGGCTTTACTAAGCGATTCTTTGTGGTTATCGGTAACAGTGGAACTACCACCGCTTACAGCTTGTTTAACAGTCCTAGCCGCACGTTCAACACCCTTAACACCTTGGGCAACGGTTCTAACTCCATCGACAACAGCATTAACAGCATCAGCAGGTTTTTGAAACCTAGCCTTGACTTTCTCTACTGCTTTCGCGTGGTTCTCCTGAGTTTGTTCCTCAATGCTTTTGCCTTTTTCGGCTGCATAGCGCTTGGAACCTGTGAGTGAACCGTGTTCCTTCTTTTTTACTGGCATATGATAAAATTCCTCTATGTCTGATTTGTCTGGGTTACAGATGAGTCTGGAAGGCAGGATTGATTCACGTTCTTTCCTGCCTTTTGAATTAAAATTCCATTTCTAAGCCTGCATCAATCAGCCTTTGTATGGTTGGGTCAATTGCATTCTGATTCTCTTGCAAGGGTTCAAAAGCAGGCTCAAAAGTAGAAGTATCAAAGGCATATCCAATTGGTGCTTGCTGTGGTTGTGATGTGGGTTTATCACCAAAGCGATAATTGAGTCCTTTCACATCTAATAGCAGGTAATTAAGCGCTTCTGAGAGGTCGGTGACACCCATCTGCAAAGCTAGGGACTGCAAATATGCAATGTTATGAGGTTTGATGGTTAGTCGTTGAGATTTTGGCATGATAATATTTAGGGGTAAGACCCAAAACGGGATTTTACTTCGGCACTGGAAAGGAGAGCGGGGTTCGTTAATAGCGTTCGCCCGCTTTCTGGTTTTAAAAATGCGTAATTGCTTTGAGTATTGCCTTTAAATCACCTAGATTTAAATCACAATTGCTTTCAATTTCCTCATTCAAAATGCTGTAATCATTAGAAATCTCAGTAGAAAGCGTATCCAAAGCTTCAGATAATTGTGAAGATAAATTGGCGATTTTGAACAATAGATCGGCTGAGGCTTTATCTAATTTTTCTTGATTCATAATAAACAGCCTTCTTTGCGGTCACTACCGCGATATGTGCAATCGTTATTCTGAAAAGTTGGTAATATCTGCGTAAACGTGCGGTGTTTAGCTTGAACTCGCTTCGGCGTGTTGCTAGGTTTCGCTTGCCTTTCACTCTTTGAATATATCAATCATGTTTGCTAGCATGCTAGCTTAATGTAACACTTAATGTTAATGGTACGCGCATGCTAGCTTACTAGCTTTTCCTTGTTAGTATGTCAGTAAGCTAGTAAACGTGTTTATTTGGATATAAAATTATGGTTGCAAGTATTAGACAAGTTATTTCAATGTCAGAAAAAGTCAACAAACGCAATGATCCCAACTATAAGCAAGTAATAGGTTATGTAAATATAGATGTAGTTGCCAAATTTAGAGCCAAATGTATTGAACGCAATTTAAATGTTTCTGAGGCGATGGAAGAAGCATTAAAAACTTGGATCAGTACTGAAATAGAATGATTAATTATTTTGAAGGGGCAAAATTAAAGATTGGACTAATACTAATCAAATTACGGTGTTTATTTTGGCTGTCTTAGTTATATAGTACCAATAACAGTTTCTATTAAAAGCTATGAGTAGCGGTATCCCCAAGACTTACAATATACCCCCCGAAACTATCAGAGCAGTAGAAGAAATAGCAAAGGCAGAAGATCGAAGCGCATCGGCAGTAGTGAGAAGCGCTATTACTCTGCTGATCACTACCAAAAGTAGCAGCTAAAATTTATGGCTTAAAACACAGACATCTCGCTTGTCGTTTTTAACACATAAATTTTCCTAATCAATGTGTTAAGTTTACATTAATACGCAATTCAGCGTAAATAAAAAGCTCTTTTGGTTGTCTCCCAAAAAAGCCTTTCAAAGTACTATTAAAATATCTTATTTAGAGTCTAGCGCGTTTCTTGCTTGTAGTGCAAGTACTTTGAAGGTTTTTAAAAGGGAAAAATTAAGAGAGCCATTACACAAGCCCAATGGAGGCAACTTAATGGCTACGATTTCAAATAAAAATAATTATAATTGCGAGAATCATTCTCACAATTCAATTATATCATCCAATAGAGATTTATCACAATCTTATCATAATTCTAAAAAATTACCTGCCACTTTGCTCCGGTCGGGATACACAATCCGAGTCACCGAGCTAGGCTTTATTATTGATTACAAAAATCATCTAAATCTAGGTTTAATTGATTTTGAGAAAGAAGTAATCATTTTCTTCGCCCCTAAGTTAGTGAAGTTTGAAGAGATTTTAACAGGGGTGTACGAGCTACTAAAAATTAGGTACGTACCCTTTGCCTTAGAAATTGATGTACTAATTACTGCTGATAATTTTTCCTCTGATTTCTTCTTAAATAAGGGTGATGTTTAAAATGAAAGACCTACAAGAAGATACAAATTTTGAGTTAAATGATTCTCATAATTATCAGCAACCTGAGAAGTCTGACTTTAACATTCTTGAGTACATTCATGTTTTAACAGAAAACCCGGAAGACAAGAATAAGTACATTTGTCCGAATTGTAATGCCAATGATTTATCAATAAATAAATCTACGAGTGCTTTTAATTGCTGGTCTGGATGTGGTGATGCCAAAGCTATACGAAGAAAATGCCACGAATTAGCTGGTGAATCTTCACAGAACAAACAACACTATAACTCAGTTAGTGATTTTCCAAGGAAGCAACAACACTCAAAACAAGAGTCTTCAGAAAATAAAGAATTCAAACTAGGCAGATTAAACTCAGTTCCTCTGCCAGATAAAAAAAACTTAGGCAATTTGACAAATAAAAAGGGAGTTGTTCAATACAACTGCATTGAGACTGTACATAAGTATGCTGAAAATAAAGAAGTTATTAGGCTTGATTTTTACACCGATTCTGAATGCACTAAAAAAGATAAAAGAATTTGGATACACAATAACTTAACTAGCGCACCACAGGCAACCTGGAAGCCTTATAGATACGAAGAGATATCAGGACAAAAAGCCTTACTATGGGTCGAAGGTGAGAAGTGCGTTGATGTTACAAGAGAAAAACTAGGCATCACCACAATCACTAATAGAGCAGGTTCGGAACCGTTACTAATAGAAGTACTCAAAGAATCTGGAATTCAAACCTTAGTTATCTTGCCAGACAATGATGCTGCCGGAAAAACTAAAGCCAATAAAATCATAAAAACTGCTGAAAACTCTGGGATAAATGTTGTACTACTAGACATCACAAAATTTTGGAAAGAATGTCCAGCAGCACAAGATATTGTGGATTGGATAACAGATTTAGAAAGTAAGCAATTAAATCCTCACGTCATTATTGAACAAATAGAAAATGATGTAAATCAAGAATTAAAAAAGAAAAATAGACTAGAAGAGCAAAAAAAATATTTAGCTTCCAACAATTTGTATGAGGTACAAACAACAGTTGAGGAAACAATCTTAAAGGCTTTATTTGAACTAAAGAAAGACTGGGTAGTTTTCAACAATAACTTTTATCAGTACTCTAAAGATTCGCTTTGGGTACATATTTCAGATATAAAAGTAGAAAAACTAGCTACCGAATACCTGAGAAAGCTTTATATTCTTGCCAAAGATGAACACGGCAATTTAATAAAAGTTTACCGTTTTGCTGGCGAAAAAAATAAGAAAAACTCAATTGCTTTTTGTCGAAGCTTTTTATCGAAAGAACTACCCTCAGACCATAATCAGCATTTAATAGCTTTTGATAACGGCGTATTGGATACAAGAGTAGGATACTTACTACCACATTCTAAGGATTATTTTCTAACACACAAAATAGAAGGTAATTACGAGAAATCGAACACTTGTCCTGAGTTTGTCTTGAACTACTTCACGGAAACATTAGGAGAAGAAAACTTAGACTTACTAAGAGCAGTCATAAGTATGATGCTTGACCCCAATGCACCATTTGGGTTTTTTGTACACTTCGTAGGACAGAGCGGAGGGGGTAAAGGAACACTAATCAGCTTAATACACAGCTTACTGCCTCCTGAGAATGTAACCAGTTTGGGAACATTCAAAGAAATTGCATCACCAGAAAAAAGACATCAATACTTAAGCCAATCTCGACTAGCTTATTTTGAAGACCTGGGTGGATTCCAATCTGAAGTACGCGATTTTTACAAACTAGTTGATAACCACCCACTAAACGGAAGGCAGCTAAACAATGCCACAGGTTACACGCGACATTGGAATTGCAGATTCATGCTAGCTAGCGTTTTAGAGCTTCAAATTGAAAATGCTGGTGATGGGTGGATGAGAAGATTGATAAAATTTAAGCTCAAAAGACGTGATACTAAAAAGATTGATTCTCAGCTTAAAAATAAACTAAAAGCTTATAGAGTTGAGATTATTAATTGGGCTTTAGGAATGGATTGTGCTAAAAGGAACGAGTTAATAGAAACTGCCCGATTTTTGCCTCAGATGGCTGAGTTAAATGCAGAACAAGCTAGAAGTTCTTCTTCTGTACTCCAATTCATTGACAGTTGTTTAGCATCTTCAGAGAATGACTCCGACACTTTAGAGTCTGCGTCGCTATATGATAATTACAAAAGTTTTTGTGATGCTTCAGGGCTAAAAGCTTTTAATTACAGTCTTTTTGTAAGTCATCTGAAAGATCGAATATTTAACCACTTTGTTGATAGAAAGCAAAGCCGCATGAATGGTAAAGTAATAGGTCGAACAGCACATTGGAAAAATATTAAGTTCTCTAGTGCTAAAATTTTTGAGTCTTACGCAGATATCATCAATTGCAATAAAGAAGAGTTTCAAAACGGAGGTCTTGAAGAGTTTGACAATTTTAGCTTTACGCCAAAAATAGTCGAAGCCGAAAAAATAAATCAAGATAATATCTCAAAAGCAGGAGATATTATCGAAATAATAGCAGAGGATGAAATATCCTCTGAAGTAGTTAGAATAGTGCAAAAAACGCCGAACGGTTACACTTGTTTGAACCAGGCAGGCAAGCAAAGATTAGTCACAGATTTAAAGGATGCCATTTGTTTTAATGAACAGGAAACCGAGGAAAAGCTTAAGGAGTTGAATTCTACGCCTAAACAGTTTGGTTTCCCTAAAGAGGGCACTTGGATAAAGATAGAAGGTAAATTAGCCTACGTTCAGTCAATAGAAGCTAGCTGCTATACTTACAAGTTGCAAGGGGAGCAAACTTGGATTCCTACATTCAAAGAGTGGGAAGCTATTGACCCTAAAAAATACGCTGAGTTAGGGCTTCAGTCAGGGGTACAAAAATAAAGCATGAATAAATTTAAAACTACCTAATGCATTAAGCGTTAGGTAGCACCTCATCCCCCGCCTTCCCCCAAATATTCGATACAGTACCCTTTCCTATTCCAGGTAGGGGTGCTTTCTAGTTTCTGTGATCGCGCTTACAATGGCGGGATGAAGCAATTACAGATCCAGGACTTTTCTGCAATTAATGGCTATATTCTTTTAGTTTTTTATAGTCCGGGTAAGTGCTGGCAGTTTCGTGTGATTAGCCCGGATGCTTCGGTGTATGGTTCTAGAAAGATTTTCTACACTTCCGAAGCTGCAAGAGAGGCTGGTATTAGTTGGCTTAGTGGCGGTAAAAAATAGTAGCACGATCGCGTGACTCCCGCTGCTTGTTGGCTCCCTTGTTATCATTGTCAATTACCAGCGCACTCTCTACAATCGCCTGAAATATGCTTGTAATTCTGGAAACATGCAAGTGTATTAAAGACTTGTTTTTGAGGATGTAGGCATATCTCTTTTTGTGCCCTCTCTGTAAGACGCTACCCAAATGCGTGAAACCCTCTTACGGCACAGCACACTTAACCTGATTGGAACCTACACCTGAAGAAGTTGCATTAGAAGCAATCAGCGTAACTTCCTCTTTTTTCTTATCAAACACCCACCCAGTAGCAGGTACAATCGCGACACCTTCAGCACTTTTGCGAACTAATGGTGTAATACGGGGACTGGGTGAAACAGGTAACGCTGTCAATCGAGTATCTGACCACACCACATAACTACTGAGGAAGTCATCAGGACTATCCGGTAAACCACCGCGTCCAGTAACAGTAAACTCGCTACCCCCTTTACCAAAAGCGGAACAGCTAGAGGCGATTAGTCTTGGAACATTTACTACAAGTGTGGGCAGCTGCACTAATCCTTGACTAGGATCTACATCTGGTACGTTTAATGTCACTGTTCCAGTTGCCAGAATATCGCTTTCTGAAGTTTGCTGTCCCCCGAATTGAGTACCAAAAATCAGTAGACCGAAAAGTTCGGCGATCGCTCTGGGGTAGTGGCTGGCTTTAGCTTATTTTAATTCTAAAAACAGTATCATTGAATACACTTCTTTAAGAACTTGCTGGGCTGTACCTCATAAGTAAAACTAATAAATCATCAGAATAAGCAATGCCAACAATCACCCCAGAACACGCTTCTGGGCAGGGCAAACGCACGTGATTTCTGAAATGCTTAGTGGGTAAGGCTTTTGCTCAAAAAATAGGCTGGACAATAAAACGTTGAAACCCTTGCAATAAAAGGGCTCTTACACTTTAGATGCGTTTGCCCTGCGCTTCTGGGCGTTAGAGCTTCATGTAAAGTTAAAGATGAATTTAACTTTCAGGAGGATTTAGTTTGGTTGTGACTGCAACTACCCCGGTTTTAACTGATAGTCAAACGTTAAAAGAAGTCGTTAACTGTTTAACAGAAAATGTTCCAATTAAGACTCAAGGCAAGTGTGAACAACAAAATATATTTGAAATTTTAATTCGAGCAGCTACTCAAAGAGACAGCATTGAAAACACTACTAAAGTCTTAAAAAATGTTCCGACCAGTAATGATATTCGTTACCATTTAGAGAAATATTCAGACCTCGCTGCTTTGGAGGAGGATTTAAATAAAGCACTCCAAAGTCGCTTGCCAACTGGTATACGACAAGGACAACAAAAAATTGCCATAGACTTTAACTTAATTCCATATTATGGTGAGCCATCACCATCAGAAACACCATACATTTATAGAAGCCAAGCAAAACATGGTACTTGTTCTTTTTATGCTTATGCTACTGTCTATGTAATTAAAAAGCATAAACGAGTTACTTTAGCCATCAAAGCTGTTCAACAACAAGACACTTTAGTTGCAATTATCACTTATCTTTTGGCACTAATTGAGCCAATTAAGTTGAGAATTGAGCGATTGTATTTAGACCGAGAGTTCTTCTGTGTGCCAGTAATTAGATGGTTGCAATCTCTGGATATCCCCTTTGAAATGCCAGCTATTATTAGAGGGAAATCAGGAGGAACTAGACAATTAATTAGAGGTCGGCGTAGTTACAAAACAACTTACACTTTAAATAGCGATAAATATGGTTCAGTTACTTTTCAAGCCTGGATAGTTTGTACATATAAAAACGGTAAAAGACGAGCGCATGGGCGAGAATTTTTTATTTATGCAGTCTCTAAAATTCAGTTATCTCTACAGCTTATACACGATGACTATCGTCTTCGTTTTGGAATTGAAAGCAGCTACCGGATGAAAAACCAGTGCCGGATTAAAACTACTATCAAAAATCCTACTATTCGGTTTCTGTTTATGGCTTTAGCGTTTTTAATTATTAACGTTTGGATTTATCTATTATGGCATTATCTCAGTCGTTTAAGAAGAAGCTCTAGGCAGGTTTTCTCTCGTCTGTTTACCCTCAAACAGATGCTTGAGTTTTTACGTCAAGCAGTAGACCGCAACTACGGTGTAGCTTGTGAAGTTTATCTGACGTAAGGCTGACTTGGGTTGATTTTAGACCGTTATTCATAAGCTAAGTTTATCATTCCTCTATGTCCATTAGCTTTTGTCCATTTTCCAAAAAACGGTATCATAAGCTACTATTTTTTAGCGATCGCAGAACTTTTCGGTCTACTGAAAATTCCTTGAGCATTGACTTGAATATTACTACCAGGGCTGCGCCCGAAACCAGTTGCCACAATATCGCTATTCTCAGAAGGTACAGCTATTAAGTATTTAGTCTCAACGTTTATATTGCCATCACGCCCATCATTGCCAGGAACGCCACTGATAGCAGATATTAAACTATTGCGTCGTAAGACAAATAAGTCTGTTGCCTGTAGCCTAATATCTCCACCCCTACCTGTTACCGATTCAGCGGTAAGCCTTCCTTGATTATTTAGATTAATTGAATCGGCAGTCACTTTCAAGTTGCCTGCATCACCCCTTCCCAAATTGCTTACCGTTGCTTCAGCCCCATCTAGAACCATTAAACGCCCGTTTGTCAACAAGGTTATGTTTCCCCCATTTCCTACAGCCCCTTGCTCGACAGCAGACGTTAAGCCACTGGCAAACTGACCATTAGCTGAAGTACCACTCAGCACTAGATAATCACCCACAGTAACGTTTAAAATTCCGGCATCCCCCAGCCCACGAGTACTGGCACTCACTTGAGCGCCATTGGTAAGATAAAGTGAGCCACTGCTTAAATTAACGCTACCTCCTTTACCAACGGCTCCCTCGCCCACGCTGCTAAATGCACCACTGGAAAAGCTACTATCCCCACTTGTGCCATAAAAGGAAACGCGATCTCTGACATTGATGTCGATATTGCCTGCATCCCCCTGTCCACGAGTACTGACATTTATTTGAGCACCATTGATAACAGCAAGTAAGTCAGTGCTTAAATTAATACTACCTCCTCTACCAACGGTTCCCTCGCCCACGCTGCTAAGAATCCCACTAGCAAGACCGTTTTTCTCCCCAGCAATATCAACAGCGCGAGTCACTTTCACATTGACATTTCCCGCATCCCCCTGTCCTGCTGGCAGGGTATCAGATGCTCTACGAATGGAAGTTACCAGTTGAGCGCCATCAATTAGTGATAGTGTTGCCGCGTTGATGTTGATATTGCTACCTTTACCTACACCCCCTGCTTCCACCGCGCTGAATATGTTAGCATCTGCAAGAGAAACAAAATCTGTTGCACTTACTGTCACATTCCCCGCATTCCCTCGTCCACGGATTGAGGCATTAAGTTGAGCACCATCGCGTAACGAGAACGAACCAGAATCGATAGTAATGTTACCCCCATTGCCAACTGTCCCCGTTTCCACCCGACTGAAAATCCCACTGCGGGATGTGTCTCTACTCCCAGCAATATCAATAGCGCCAGTAACATTTAGATTGACATTCCCCGTATCCCCCTGTCTTGCTGGCTGGGTACTAGATGCACTACGAGTAAGGGTTAGCAGTTGAGCGCCATCAGTAAGTGATAATGTTGCAGCGTTGATGTTGATATTGCCACCTTTACCTACACCCCCTGCTTCCACCGCGCTGAATATGTTAGCATCTGCAAGAGAAACAAAATCTGTTGCACTTACTGTCACATTCCCCGCATTCCCTCGTCCACGGATTGAGGCATTAATTTGAGCACCATCGCGTAACGAGAACGAACCAGAATCGATAGTAATGTTACCCCCATTGCCAACTGTCCCCGTTCCCACCCGACTGAAAATCCCACTGGGCGATGTCTGTCTCCTCCCAGCAATATCAATAGCGCCAGTAACATTTAAATTGACATTCCCCGTATCCCCCTGTCCAAGGGTTGAGGCAGTAAGTTGAGCGCCATCTTGTAATGACAAAGAACCAGAATCGATACTAATGTTACCCCCATTGCCTTGTGAACCCAAGCGCACAAGATTACGAACTATGCTCCCACCAGCAACTTTGATTTCCCCGGTAGCATTCAGCCTAATATCTCCTGCAACAGTAAAGAGTGTCCCCAAAGGTTGCCCAATACCAGCACTTAAAATACTTCCTTCTAAAATCTCTAGATTCCTGGCATAGACTGCTATATTACCGCCGCCAGCCCCAGTTACAAATACACCTGAACTATTAGTAAGGGATACCTCAGATCGCGCAACATTATCAGAAAATATCAAGCTGAGATTATCGCCATCTACACCCAGCAAGAGAGTACCAGGTTGGGTCAATCCTCCTAATTCAACTCGTCCACCATTCGCATTTAATCGTCCCCTATCCATGCTGACATTACCACCCACCAGCAGCAAGCTCTTACCATCTGGTACTCGTAAACCAAATGCGTTTAAGCCTGCTGGGTCTATACCTGCTGGCGCTACTGAGTTATTTTGAATCGCTGCATTTTGATTAATCTGATTAAACAGCAATGCTGAAGGATTAATAGTCAACAATGGTGAAGGGATATTTTTATCAGTAGCACTAAAAAATCCGAGGTTTCCAAATTGCAGTGCATTCGCTGTACTCGCCACAAACGAACCACCAACGTTTAAGCTGGCATTAGGACCAAAGACAGTTCCATTGGGATTAATCAAACAGGACTTACGCATTGACAGGAAGTTGACTATGTGCATTCAAGCCAACCTTTTGTTTAAGATGTTCCAGAATGAAGTCACGAGCTACCTGAAGAGATAAATTTCTTTGGAGTTCATACCAGTTTT
>JAESGY010000524.1_pt1 | contig 14251 bp, 14 predicted proteins | sample 9269841 | NCBI WGS metagenome assembly JAESGY01 (sample SAMN17022865, study PRJNA683097) | algae metagenome | isolation source: Spirirestis rafaelensis WJT71-NPBG6 and co-occurring heterotrophs from... | place: USA: Pinto Wells, Joshua Tree National Park, Colorado Desert, CA | collected 2006-08-15
GTCCTGGCACATCTCGAGGTGTGCCGCTCAGGGCGCGCGGGCACCCCTGCGAAGGGCGCCCACACTCGCCCCTCAGCACCGGCGGGTCCATCGGCTGACACCTCCACTCCGACGGGCTGCTAGCCCTGGCGCTGCTGGGGGCGGAGCGCGTGCCGCCGCCCGGCGCCCGGGCGCTGCTCGCCCTGCATGGGCGGCGTATCGTCGCGACGCCCGCCTATGCGCTGGCGCAGGACAACAACCACACCGTCTCCGAAGCCGCCGGGCTGCTGGCCTGCGGCCTGCTGCTGGGGGAGGGGCGCTGGGCCGCAGAGGGGGCAGGGCGGCTGGAGGCCGCCTTGCTGCGGCTGGTCTCGCCGGACGGTGCCTTCGCCCAGCTGTCCACCAGCTATCACCGGCTGCTGCTGGATGTGCTGGCGGTCGTTGTCTGGCTGGCCCGGCGCCTCGATGGCCCGTCCCTGGGCGCGAAGGCGCTGGCGCGTGCCGGCGCCGCCACCCGCTCGCTGCACCGCCTGGCGGATCCCACGACCGGCGCCACGCCGCGCCTCGGCCACCAGGACGGCTCCGCCTTTGCCGATCTGGCGCTGGCCGGCCCCGAGGATGCGCGGCCAAGCCTGGAGCGGGCGGCGCGGCTGTTCTGCGGCGCCTCGGCCGGCCTGGCGGAGGAGCCGGGCTGCGCCTGGCTCGGCTTGGCCGCCGGCGCTGGCCTGCCAGCGCCGCCCGCCGCCTGGGCCGGGGAGGGGCTGCGCGGCTGGCACGCGGCGGGCGCCCGCGCCTTCCTCCGCACCGGCCCGCTGCGCTTCCGCCCCGGCCAGGCGGACCTGCTGCATCTCGATCTCTGGGACGGGCCGCGCGCCCTGCTGCGGGATGGCGGCACCGGCGCCTACAACCCGCCGCCCGGGGCCGCCTGGTGGCATGCCCACTTCACCGGCACGGCGGCGCACAACACCATCGCCTTCGATGGCGAGGACCAGATGCCGCGCCTCTCGCGCTTCCTCTTCGCCCGCTGGCCCGCTACGGGCACGCTGCCGGAGGGCGGCTGGCTGCGGGACTGGCGTGGTCGGCGACATGAGCGCCGGGTCCGACCCGAAGGCCGGCGCTGGGTGGTGGAGGACCGCATTGCCGGCCCCTTCCGGGAGGCGGTGCTGCGCTGGCGCCTGGCGCCGGGCGAGTGGCATGCCGTGCGGGACGGGGTGGAGGGACCGCTCGGGCGCATCAGCGTCACGGCGGATGTTCCGGTCGACCATGCCTTGGAGCAGGGCTGGGAGAGCCCGGCCTATGGCGAGGTCCGGCCCGTGCCGGTGCTATGCGCCAGGGTGACGCCACCGGTCACGAATCTCACAACTGTGATCGACATTTCGCCTCAACCAAGGATTGAATAACCACCTTTTGTGTACAAATGGCCTCCGCGTGAACCTGCGGGGGTCATGATGCCTCTGGACCAGCTGCTGCGGGGGGTATGGGAGAGACGCTGGCGCGTGGCGCTGCTCTCCCTGCTGCTCTTCGCCCTTGGCGCAGGGGTCCTGTTCCAACTCCCGCGCCGCTATGTGGCGCAGGCCGTGGTCGCGCCGGCGGAGACGACCGGCATCGCCACCTCCACCCTGCTCTCACCCGTGCCGCTGGTGGCGGGCGGGCTGCTGGATGACCGCTCCTCCGGCAATTTCGCCATCTACCTGGATGCGCTCCGCTTGCCCGAGGCGGCGGCGATGCTGGTGCGGGAGACCGGGCTGCTCGGCCACCTGACCGCGCTGCGCGGCACCGGGCCCTTCGGCTGGGTCCGCCGGACCCTCGGGCTGCGGCTGGAAGCCGACCTGGACGATGCCATGGCCTGGCTGGCGCAGAGTCTGGCCGCCACCCAGAACATCGCGACCGTGACCGTGACCCTGACGCTGGCGCACCGGGACCGGGAGGCGGCGCTGGACGCGCTGCGCCGGCTGCATGCGCTGGCGGAGGCGAAGGTGCGGTCGGACCTGGCCGAACTCGCCCGCCGGCGCATCGCGGTCATCGAGACCCGGCTGGCCGTCGAGCGCGACGTCTTCCTGCGGAACGCACTCTACGAGCTGCTCGGCCAGCAGCAGCGCGGCGCGCTGGTAGTGGCGGCGGATGAGGCGGTGGCGGCGCGGCTGGTCTCGGCGCCGATGGTAGAGCTGCGCCCCTCCCTGCCGAACCGGCCGCTGCTGCTGGTGCTGCTGGCCATCGCGGCGCCGCTGGCGGCCTTCGCCGGCGCGACGGCGCTGGTGCTGCTGCGACATGCGAGGCGGGAGCGTCGGGAGACGGCGCCGGCCCTGCCGCTCTCCCATGCCATGCGGATGGGGGCGGATTGATGCCTTCGCACCGCGCCCCTGCCGGCGATGACCCCTTGCGCGGGGAGGCGAGGCGTGCGGCAGGCGGCCGGGGTCCGGGCATCCTTTCGGCGGAGCCGCCTGCGGAGGGAAGCCGGGGTGTCGCGCCGCTTGCGGCCGGTGCCGGGCTGCTGGCCGCGACGCTGCATTTCGCCGGCGCCCTGAAATCGGTGCCGGGCCTCGCCGCGCTGCCCGTCGATCTCACCCTCCTCGCCGCCCTGCTGCTGCTGCCGGTGCTCGGCCTGTTGCTGTTGGCCAGGGACTGGGAGGTACGGCCGGCACTGGCCGGGCCGCTGCTGGCGGCCGCCCTGCTGCTGCTCTGGCTGGTGCTGACGGGGGGCTGGAGCGCCTCCCGCGCCGTGCTGGCGGAGAAGCTGCCGCAGCTTGTCCTGCTCGGCCCCGCCATGCTGCTGGCCGGTGTCCTGGTCGGGGCGGATGGCCCGACGCTGCGGCGCTTCTCGGCGGCCGTCATCCTGATCGGGCTCGCGGTTGGCGCGGCGACCGCCTGGGGGCTGCTGACCGGCCAGGTGGTGCTGGGCGGTGTGGTGGGGGCGGATCCGGCGAAGCTGCGCGTGCAGTACCAGCTCGCCGGCCTCGCCATCGCCTGCGCCGCCGGCCTTGCCGCGGTACGCGCGGCGGAAGGGCAGTGGCTGGGCCGGCTCGGCTGGGTCCTCGTCACCCTCGCCCTCGCCCTGGCCGTGCTGCTGCCCGGCGGGCGGGCGGCGCTGTTCGGTCTGCTGCTGGCGGTGGCCGGGGCGCCGGCGATGCTGCTCTGGCGGCGGGGGCGGCCGGAGGCGGCGCTGGCCTGGCTGACACTGGCCGCGGCGCTTGGCCTCGCCGGGCTGGGGATGCTGCGCTCCATGCCGGGGGCCGATCTCGGCCTGCGGACGCTGGAGCGGCTGTTCGGCGACCCTGCCACCGCCACGCCCGCCCGGCTGATCCTCTGGGGGGAGGCGCTGCGCTGGGGCGGGCTGGCGGCGCCCTTCGGGCTCGGCACCGGGGCCTTCACCCTGGCAGCTGGCAGCGGCGATGCCCGCGCGCTGCATCCGCACAACCATGCGCTGGAGGCGCTGGTGGAAGGCGGCCTGCCCGGCCTGCTGCTCTGGGGCGCGGCCTTCGGCGGCGGCGTGGCCGTCGCGCTGCGGGAGGCGCGGCGGGTGGCGCCGGGGCGGGCGGCGCGCATCGCGGCGCTCACCCTGCCCATTGCGCTGACCGCCATGGTCTCGACCGATCTCGGCAACCGGATGGTCTGGTTCGGCCTCGGCCTGCTGCTGTCGCTCGCGGTCGAGGCGCGGCCGCGCGGCGCGGCGGAGGGACGCCGGCCTCATGTATGAACGCTGGGGCAATATGAACGCTGGGGCAAGCGGGCCTTCGACATCACGGGCGCGGTGCTGCTGCTGCTGGTGACGGCGCCGCTGCTGGCGCTCGCGGTGCTCGGCGTGCTCTGCGTGCTCGGCCGTCCCGTGCTGTTCCGGCAGGTGCGGACGGGGCGGGACGGGGCGCCCTTCGTCTTGCTGAAGCTCCGCAGCCTGCGCGAGGGGCCGGGCGATGATGCGGCGCGGCTCGGCCGTTTCGGCCGGGTGCTGCGGGCGAGCGCGGTGGACGAGTTGCCGCAGCTCCTGAATATCCTGCGCGGGGAGATGAGCCTGGTCGGGCCGCGGCCGCTGCTGCCGGACTACCTGCCGCGCTTCACCCTGGCGCAGCGGGCGCGGCTGCGCGCGCGGCGGGGCTGTGCGGCCTGGCGCAGGCGGCGGGGCGGAATGCGGTGCCCTGGGGCGCGCGGCTGGCGCTGGATGCGCGCTATGCCACGGCACGGCCGACGCTGTCTGGCGACCTGCTGATCGTCACGCGCTGCGCCCTCGTGCTGCTGCGCGGCGAGGGTGTTTCCGCGCCCGGCCATGCGACGATGCCGGCCTTCCATGGCCCGGCCGGGCGGGCCATCGCGGCGCCGGCCGGGGCCAGGAGGGCGCGGCGCGCTACAGCGGATTGCATGCATATCTGAACGCCACACCGCCGCGGGTCATCGTGTGTGGCGCGGAGTCTCGCTCCCGGACAACGGGGGGCCGCTGACCATTGTTCTGCAAAGCTTGCGGGGTGCCCCGTTCGCGATCCGCTCTACCCGCCGCGCGCAAGGGCGCGCAGTGCCTCGGCCTGCACCTTCCCGAGCGCAGTCCGCGGCAGCGCCTCGACCGCCACCACATCCCGCGGATGCTTGAAGCGGGCGAGCTGCCCTTCGAAATGGCGCAGCACCGCCGCCGCATCGAAACCTTCGCCCGGCACCACGACGGCGACCGGCACCTCCCCCCAGCGCGGGTCGGGCCGGCCGCAGACCGCGCCCTCCAGCACCCCCGGCGCCGTGCGCAGCACGCGCTCCACCTCGGCCGGATAGATGTTCTCGCCGCCCGAGATGATCACGTGCTTCAGCCGGTCGGTGAACCAGAAGTGGCCATCGGCATCGCGGAGGCCGACATCACCGGAGGCGAACCAGCCATCCCGGAAGGCGGCCGCCGTCGCGTCCGGCGCCCCCCAGTAGCCGCGCGCCAGATGCGGGCCGCGGAGCTGGATCTCCCCGGCCTCGCCGGGCGGCAATTCACGCCCGGCCGGATCGACCACCCGCGCCTCCCCGTGCAGCGCCGGCTGGCCGAGGCTGCCGGGCGCCGCCAGCGCCTCGCCCCGCGTCTGGCAGATTGCGACCGGCCCGGTCTCGGTCGCGCCATAGACCTGCTGCACCGGGATGCCGCGCGCGTGGAAGGCCTCGATCAGCGGCAGGGGCACCTCCGAGGAGCCGGCGCCGATGGCGCGGAGCGAGGAGAGGTCGGCCGCGTCCCAGCCGGGATGCGCGACGAGGGCCTGCATCACTGCCGGCACCAGCAGGGTGAGCGTCGGCCGGTGCTCGGCGACGGCGGCGAAGAAGGCGGCCGGGTCGAAGCGCGGCAGCAGCACCACCTCGGCGCCCGCCAGCAGCGCCGGCGTGGTCTGGATGTTGAGCCCGCCGACATGGAAGAGCGGCAGCAGGGTCAGGACCCGGTCGGCGGCCGTGAGGCCGAAGGCGTGGATGGCGTTCAGCGCATTGAACAGCACCGCCCGCTGGTCCAGCACCGCGCCCTTCGGCCGGCCCGTGGTGCCGGAGGTATAGACCAGCAGCACCGGATCATCGGCCTCCCCGGTCGGGGGCGGCATCGGCGCGGCGGGCCAGGTCGCCCCGGCCTCCAGCACGGTGCAGCCGGCGGGCGCGGCGAAGCGGGCGGCCTCGCGCATCTCCTGCGTCGCGGCGAGGGCGACGGCGCCGCTGTCCTCCAGGATGAAGCGCAGCTCCGGCGCGGCCAGGCGCCAGTTCAGCGGCACCTGGATGGCGCCGAGCCGGGCGCAGGCAAAGAGCAGGATGAGCTGGGCCGGATGGTTCAGCCCGAGGAAGGCGATGCGGTCGCCATGGCCGATGCCCTGCGCCGTGAGCATCGCGGCGGCCGCGGCGATGCGCCGGTCGAGCGCGGCATAGCTGAGGCGCTGCCCCTCGAAGCTGAGGGCAGGGGCATCGGGCGTATGCGCGGCATGGCCCTGGATCCAGCGGCGGATCACCGCGCCTGTCCCGCCCCGGGGCAGGCCGGCCGCTCAATCATCCGTCTCGCCCTTTTCGTAGAGCGCCTCGCGCCCGAGCCGGTCGATGCAGAGCTCCGCCGTCCAGGGCAGCATCAGGCTGCCGCAGCGGGCGTCGCGGTAAATCCGCTCGAGCGGCAGGGACTTCAGCATGGACTGGCCGCCGCAGGTGCGGACGGCCTTGGCCGCCAGCGCCGCGGCATTCTCCATGACGGTGTGCTGCGCCGCCCAGGCGCGCAGCACCTGTTCCTTGCTCGGGTCGGGCCTTGCATCGGTGATGGCCTGGAACCAGAGCGCCTTGGTCTGCTCCAGCATGACGCGCATCTCGGCGACGGCGATCTGCTTGGTGGGGTACATGCGCCGCTTCACCGGCGGCATGCCCGGCCATTCGCCGCGCAGGTATTTCACGGTGAAGTCGTAGGCCGCCTGCGCCAGGCCCATATAAGTGGGGCTCAGCGTCATGAACATGTGCGGCCAGCGCAGCGCCGCCTGGAAATACAGGCCGGGCGGCATCAGCGCCGCATCCTCCTCGACGAAGACATCGCGGAAGACGAGGTTGCGCGAGACGGTGCCGCGCATGCCGAGCGGGTCCCACTCGCCCTCCACCGTCACGCCCGGCGCGTCCTTCGGGATGGCGAGGTAGAGCGTGTCGCGGCGCGAGGGTTTCTCGTCCCCCTCCCGCACCTCCGTGCAGAGCACGCCGTAGAAATCCGCATGGCCGGCGAGGCTCGCAAAAATCTTCTTCCCGTTGATCAGGAAGCCGCCCGGCACCCGCTTCGCCGTGGTACCGAAGGCGACACCGCCGGCCGCCGCCGCGCCGCCCTCGGAGAAGGGCTGCGAATAGACCGCGCCGTCGCGCAGGATGCGGTCATAGTGCCGCTGCCGGCGCGCGCGGTGCTCCGCCCGCACCGCCGGCTCCATGTCCAGGTCCTCGGTCAGCGCGCCGGTCCAGAGCGTGCTGCAGACATGCATGTTCCAGGTCAGCGCCGTGGCGCCGCAATAGCGCCCCATCTCGGCCGCGGTCAGGCAATAGGCGCGGAAGCCGGCGCCGAGCCCGCCCTCATCCTCGGGGATGCAGATGCCGAGCAGCCCGTTCCCGTGCATGTCCCGGTAGTTGTCGGTCGGGAAGCTCGCCTCCCGGTCCCAGCGCGCGGCGCGCGGGGCCAGCACCGCCTGTCCGAAGGCGCGGGCGCGGGCGGCCAGCGCCGCCTCCTGCCCGGTCAGGCGGAAGGCGGCGGGGTCGAAGATCGGGGCATCGGCGCCGAGGCCCGCGGGCAGGGCATCCATGCTCAGCCTTCCTTCACGCCGCGCAGGAAGTCCCGCAGCGCGGCGTTGAAGCCGGCGGGATCCTCCAGATGCGCCAGGTGCCCGCAGCCGGGCAGCACCGCCAGCCGCGCGCCGCGAATGGCATCGCGCATGCGCTCCAGCGTCCTCGGCGGTGCCAGCGGGTCCTTCTCGCCGTCGATGATCAGGGTCGGGGCGGCGATGCGGCCGAGGTCGTCGCGCCGGTTGAAGGTGGTCAGGCAGCGGACGGTGGCGCGGTAGGCATCCTCCGGCACCGCCGCCATGGCCGCCACCGCCTCCCGCACCAAAGCCTCCGGCGTGCCGGGGCGGAGCATGGGCGCGATGCTCTCCTCCGCCAGCGCCACCATGTCCCGCCCCTTGTCGAGCGGCGCGAGGCGGTCCTGCAGGAAGGCCTCGGCGAAGGCGGGGTCGCGGCCGCCGAAGGCGGGCGTGGTGGCGTAGAGCACCAGGGCGCGGACGCGTTCGGGGAAGCGCAGCGCGAATTCCTGCGCCAGCATGCCGCCGATGGAATGGCCGAGCAGGTCGATGCGCGGGATGTCCTCCCGGTCCAGCCTCTCGCGCAGCGCCTCGGCCCAGCGCGCAAAGCTGGTCTCGGCCAGCATCGGGCTGCCGCCATAGCCGGGCAGGGGCCAGTCCAGCACGGTGGCGGGGGCGAGGGCGGGGAGCACCGGGCTCCAGCTGGCGCCGCCGATGCCGTGCAGCAGGGTGATCGTGGTCACGAAGCGAGCCTCCCCTCCACCACCACCGGCTCACCGTCCAGGGCGATGGTGCAATTGCGGACCGGAATGTCGAAATGGCCTTCGGTGAAACGGCCGGCAAATTCGTTGGCGCCGGTCGAGAACAGGAAATTGCCGGCGAAGGCGCGCAGCTCCGTCCCGTTGGTGTCGCGCTTGTCATACATGGCCAGGGCCTCATAGCGCGCCCGGGGGTTCATGCCCCAGCCGACATGGGAGACGGCATAGGCCGCGCGGTCGCCCCAGGCGGCCAGGTAGCGGCGCATCAGCTCCGCATCGGTGCCATCGCCCTCAATGGAAACAATGTGGTCATCCTGCAGGGTGAGCCGGACCGGACGTTCCAGGTAGCGTTTGAATGTCAGGTTGGCGTCGCCGGCATCCAGGACCAGGGTGCCGTTCACGCTGCCGGCACGCGGAAAGGACACGACTACCCCGCCCGGCCAGTGGGCAACGGTGCCCGGCCGGTCGGTCCAGCCCCAGACGCCGGCGGTCGCTGCCCCTTCCATCGCAATCGTGAGATTGGTGCCGGCCTCCGAGACGACCGTCATGCGTTTCGCGGCACGGGCCCGCTTCACCGCGGCCTTGACCGGTGCTTCGTCCTCTGGCCGCGGCACAAGCCGGGCGAGCGCCTCGGGGTGCTCGTTCGAGACCATCATGACGCGGCTGCCGGCCTTGAGAATCCCAGGCAATTCCGGCGCGTGCAGCAGCCCTTCCAGGGTGAGGTCGAGGATGAGGGGGGAGGCATGCAGCGCCGCCAGCGCGCCCGGGTGGTGCTGCAGCGCGCGCGAGGCACCGGTGGAACGGACCGGCACCGGCGCGCTCTGCGGCGGGGTCGGGACCACGACGCGGAAGGGGCGGCAACCCAGCCGGAGCGCGGCCAGTTCCACGAGATCGAGGTTCAGCGCGCGAGACTGGCTTTCCGCCAGGAGACAGACCGGCAGGCCCGGCTCCGCCCGGCAGAGCCGCAGCACAGTTTCGAAAGCCTCGATCCAGGGGGCCTCGATGCGGTCGCTCAGCATGCCTCATCTCCTTTCCCGGAAGCCTAGCACGGCCGGCATTTACATGAAAATGCATTAATCCCTTGCACGATATATTTTGAGAGCATTCAGGAATGGATTCGCATATGATGCCAAAAAGAGCCATGTGACCGGACCGCCGCCGTGATGCCCCAGCCAACCCCCCCGACCGCCCAGCGTTTCATCGACGAATACCTGCTCTACCTTCTGGCGCGAGCCTCCCACCTCATCTCCTCGGAATTCCATGAACTGCTACGCCGGAGGGGGATCAGCGTGCCGGTCTGGCGGGTGCTCGCCAGCCTGGTCGGCAGCCAGGGGGAGACCGTGACGGGCCTTGCCGAGACCTGCCTGCTGCAGCAGCCTACCATGACCAAGCTGCTGGACCGCATGGTGCGGGACGGGCTGGTGAAGCGGATGCAGGATACCCGCGACCGCCGCGTGGTCCGCGTGGCGCTCACCACCCGCGGGGAGGTCATGGCGACCGAACTGGTGCAACTGGCCAGGCAGCACGAGGCGGAGGTGCTGGCCCGCCATCCAGAGGCCGAGGCCATGGCGATCAAGTCCCTGCTGCGCGGGATCGTGGCTCGGCAGGCCAAGCCCCGCCGGGGCTGAGCCGGGCCATGCCATCCCCGCACAGCCTGCAGCGGATCATCCTCGTGCTGCTGGCCGTCGTGCTGGTGGTGCAGGTGGTCCGCCTCATGCTCGGATAGCAGGGATCGCCAACGGGCCTGAACGCCCGGACACCGATCCCGCTGTCCGGAGCAAGGCCGGTGGTGGATGGATGCGCCGGCGTCCGCTGCAGCCCGCCGCCTTTCGCGTGAGGCCCGGCCGCGCACCACTGCATCCGATCCGGCTCGTGGCCCCGGACACGCCCCGCCGCGGAGCTTGCCCCGTCCGAGGCAGCCCCGTGCAGGTTGGTCGTCGCCTGGGGAGGCAGGCTGCCCGCAGCAGCCGGTGCTGTCACCGGCGATTCTTACTGAGAAGCTATATAAACCTTCGCGCCTTGCGTGCTGCCGCGCCGAACCGTAAGGCCGCCGCGAAGGAGCCTGTCTTGATGTCCGAGACCCCGCCCGTCCCGAACGGCGCCGCCGCTGCCGGCCCGGCGCTGCCGCCGCTCTACCGGTCGCTCGATCCGCTGACGCCGGAGCGGCATGGGCGGCTGCGGGTGCGGGATGCCGGCTATGGCTTCGCCGCCAGCGCCAACGCCATCCCACTGGCAGCCGAGGAATTCCCGGTGGCGGCGCGCAGCCTGCCGATCGTCTTCGGGGCGCAGGCGCCGCACCTGCCGGTGGCGCTTACCGGCCTCGCGCCCGGGAGCAACCTCTATGTCTCGGAGAGTGGTGCCTGGCGGCCCGGCGCCTATGTGCCCGCCTATCTCCGCCGGGTCCCCTTCTTCCTGGTGCGCGCGGCGCAACACTCGGACCAGCTCGTGCTCTGCATCGACAGCCTCGCGCCGCAGGTGAGCGAGACGGAGGGCGAGCCGCTCTTCACCGCCGAGGGCAAGCCGACGCCGCAATTGGAGCGCGCCCTGGCCTTCACCCGTTCGGTGGAGGAGGGGATCCTGCGCACCCGGGCGATCACCCAGCGCTTGCATGAGCTCGGTCTATTGAAGGCGGCGGTGGTGCAGTTCCCGCACCACGGCAAGGCGCTGCGGGTGGACGGGTTCTTCGCCGTTGATCGCCCGGCCCTGGCGGCCCTGCCCGCGGAGCAGCTGGTGGAATTGCGCGACAAGGGCTGGCTCGAGGTCATCTACGCCCATCTGCTCTCGATCGGCGGCCTGCCGGAGCTGGCGCGCGGCCTGGCCGTGCCGGCCTGAAGGCGGCGCGGCCCGCCCGCGCCGGGCTGCGTTGAAGCAAGAAGGAGGGGGCGGTCGCGCGGGGCATGGTCGGCCCGCGGAGGCCCCGGACGACACCGATCCCTGCGGGAGGAACCCATGCCGCAACGCCGTCATCTTCTGGCCGCCCTGGGCGGCCTTGCCATCGCCATCCGCGCCGGTGGCGCGGTGGCGCAGCAGCGCGTCCAGAGCCTCTACATGTTCATCCCGGCCGGTCCCGGCGGCGGCTGGGACGGGCTTGGCCGCGCCATCGAGCAGGTGGCGCGCCCGGCCGGCCTCGTCAGCAATTTCCAGTTCGAGAATGTCGGTGGCGCCGGCGGCACGGTGGGGCTGCCGCGCTTTGTCGGCCAGCGCCGCGGCCGGCCGGACAGCCTGATGGTGGCGGGGTCCGTCATGGTCGGCGCGACCCTGACCAACAAGACGCCGGTCGGGCTGAAGGACGTGACGCCGATCGCCCGCATGACGGAGGAGGTGGGCGTGGTCGTGGTGCCGGCCAGTTCCGAGATCAAGGACCTGCAAGGCCTGCTTGATGCCTTCCGGGCCAATCCCGGTGCCGTCTCGGTCGCTGGCGGCTCGGCCGGCGGGACGGACCACATCACCCTCGGCCTGATCCTGAAGGCGCTCGGCCGCTCGGCGAAGGAAGGCTCCTATGTCGCCTTCGCCGGCGGTGGCCCGGCCAATGCCGCGATCCTCGGCGCCCAGGTGAAGGCCGGCATCTCCGGCATGTCCGAATTCACCGAGCAGATCAGGTCGGGCCGCATGCGCGCGCTGGCGACCACCGGGGAGACGCGGACCGACCCCAACATCCCGACGCTGAAGGAGAGCGGCGTGGATGTGGTGATGACGAACTGGCGCGGCGTCTTCGCACCCCCCGGCCTGCGGCCCGATGCGCGGGAGCGGCTGGTGGCGCTGATGACCGAGATCCATGCCCTTCCGGCCTGGAAGGAGATGCTGGAGACCCGCGGCTGGCAGGATGCCTTCCTGACCGGCGATGCCTTCACCGGCTTCCTGGAGAAGGACCAGCAGCAGACCGAGGCGGTGCTGAAGGAGATCGGGCTCGCGTGAAGGCCGTGGGCATGCGGCCGGGCCGCGGCAAGGAGGCCGACCTGATGGTGGGCCTCTTCATCCTGCTGCTGGGCGGCCTGGCCCTGTGGCAGGCGGCGGTCATCCCGACCTCCCCGATCTATGCCCAGGTCGGGCCGAAGGCGGTGCCCTATGCGATCGGCGCCGGGCTGCTGGTGCTGGGGGCGGGGCTGACCATCAGCGCGCTGCGCGGTGGCTGGTCCTGGACGCTGGAGGAGGTGGAGCAGGCGCCGCCGACCAACTGGCGCGCGCTCGGCCTCCTGCTGGCGGGGCTGGCGGCGAATCTCGCGCTTATCGGGCCTTTCGGCTTCTCCGTCGCGGCGAGTGCGCAATTCGTGCTGGTGGCGGCCGCCTTCGGCTCCCGCCGGCTACTGCGTGACCTGGTGCTGGCACTGGTGCTGACCCTCGCGGTCTGGTTCGGCTTCGTCGAGGGCCTGGGCGTCAATATCGGCGCCGGCTTGCTGGAAGGGCTCGTGCTGCAGGCGCTGGGCCGGGAGGTCTTCTGAATGGATCCGATCGCGGGCCTCTCCCTCGGCTTCTCCCATGCGCTGACCCTCGGCAATCTCGGCTGGGCCCTGCTCGGCTGCTTCCTCGGCACCGCGGTCGGCGTGCTGCCGGGCATCGGGCCGGCGCTGACCATCGCGCTGCTGCTGCCGATCACCTTTCAGGTCTCGGCGACGGGCGCCTTCATCCTGTTCTGCGGCGTCTTCTACGGCGCGATGTATGGCGGCTCCACCACCTCCATCCTGCTGAACACCCCGGGCGAGAGCGGCTCGATCATCACCGCGCTGGAAGGCGCGAAGATGGCGCGCAACGGCCGCGCCGGGCCGGCGCTGGCGACGGCGGCGGTCGGCAGCTTCGTCGCCGGCACCATCGGCACGCTGGGCATCAGCTTCCTCGGGCCCATCGTCGTCGAGCTTGCCCTGAAGCTGGGCCCGGCCGAGTATTTTTCGCTGATGGTGCTCTGCTTCGTCACCGTCTCTGCGGTGCTCGGCGGCTCGGCGCTGCGGGGGCTGACCAGCCTGTTCTTCGGTCTGGCTCTGGGCCTCGTCGGCATCGACCTGCAGACCGGCCAGCCGCGCATGACCTTCGGCATCCCGGAACTGCTGGATGGCGTGAACGTCGTCCTCGTCGCCGTCGCGCTCTTCGCGGTGGGAGAGACGCTCTACCTCGCCTGGCGGCACGTGGCGGGGAAGCAGGAGGTGCGGCCGGTCGGGCGCATCATGATGTCGCGCGCGGATGTCCGGCGCAGCGTCTGGCCCTGGTTCCGTGGCTCGCTGCTCGGCTTTCCCTTCGGCGTGCTGCCGGCGGGCGGGACCGAGATGCCGACCATGCTGAGCTACTATGCCGAGCGGAAGCTGGCCTCCCCCGAGGCACGGAAGGAGTTCGGCACCACCGGCGCGATCGAGGGTGTGGCGGGTCCGGAATCCGCGAACAACGCCGCCGCCGCCGGCGTCCTCGTGCCGATGCTGACCCTCGGCCTGCCGACCAGCGCGACGGCCGCCATTATGCTCAGCGCCTTCCAGAGCTACGGCATCAATCCCGGCCCGCTGCTGTTCGAGCAGCAGGGCGACCTGGTCTGGACGCTGATCGCCAGCCTCTACATCGCCAACCTCATGCTGGTGGTGCTGAACCTGCCGCTGGTCGGGCTCTGGGCGCGGATCCTGAAGATACCCCAGCCCCAATTGTATGCCGGCATCCTGGTCTTCGCCACCATCGGGACCTATGGCATCAGCAACAGCGTGACCGACCTGGTGCTGCTCTATGCCCTCGGGATCCTCGGCATGTTCATGCGGCGCTTCGACTTCCCGACCGCGCCGGTCATCATCGGCATGATCCTCGGGCCCATGGCGGAGCAGGCGATGCGCCAGGCGCTGACCATCAGCCAGGGCGATTGGACGACCTTCGTGACCCGGCCGGTGAGCCTGGTGATCCTGCTGCTGGCGGTGCTGGCGCTGGCGGGGCCGCGGCTCTACGGGGCCTGGGTCAGGCGGGCGGCGAGGTAGGATCGCCGGGCCGCAGGCTGCCTGGCGGAGCCCGTTATCTTGGCTCCTGACGTCCCGACCTGCGGCCCGCGGAACGGGCCGGCAGCGTTTGAGGCATGACCTGCTTCGGCATGGCATGCGCCAGGTAAACCCCTTCGCGGGAGCAATCTGCGCTTGTCTCACCGCAGAGCAGCCGCGCGGCTGCCCTTGCGCCGAAGCCGACCACGAATTCCTCCGGCGTTCGGGTTTATCAGCCTTCTTTCGTAACCGGGGCAGATTCCTGGGCGCGGCGGTTGCGCCTGTTGGGGCGACGTGATTCACCCAGCTCATGCCGCCGCCCGACAGCGCACCGCTGGAGACC
>JAESGY010000525.1_pt1 | contig 14235 bp, 17 predicted proteins | sample 9269841 | NCBI WGS metagenome assembly JAESGY01 (sample SAMN17022865, study PRJNA683097) | algae metagenome | isolation source: Spirirestis rafaelensis WJT71-NPBG6 and co-occurring heterotrophs from... | place: USA: Pinto Wells, Joshua Tree National Park, Colorado Desert, CA | collected 2006-08-15
CATCAGCTACGGATTGGCCTTGTGAGACCATGACATCGACCTGACGTAACTTGGCAACGATCTCGTCCGGCTTGTGACGCTTCTTGGGCATTTCGGTCCTCCTGTGAGCCTCAAGACATCCTTCAGGATGGACCACTTCAATGGGGGTGGATCACTCCAGTGCAGCTTCGACTACCGCCCGAGCGCATGCGTGCCGCAGCGTTGAGCCGCCTGACAGAAATTGTTCGACCAATTCAAAGAGGTGATCCCGCTTACGTTGAAGCTGTGCAGCAATCATCGGGTGTTGAAGATTTTTTAGCCAAGCCCCGGCTTGGTCTGTCAGCTTCAGATCTACCATCGCCTCCAAAGCTTGCATGAACCTTTGATCCCCAGTTGCAAGCGCTAGAACAAAAAGTTCCTCGCAAAACTCTGGCGCAGTTACAGGATGCGAAATGCTGTAAGACCATACCGAGTAGCTCGGACTTTTATCAGGTATTTGTTCCCACTTAGCTTTGAGTTCACCGTAGGTTGCCACGATTGCGATACTCCTCGTTGATGGCCTTAGAGGCCTCAGCACCTGTATCGACTGGCAACGCAGCTCCCAAAAAAGCGCGCGGCCGCGCCACATAATAAGAATGGCATCGTTACCGCCGGACACCACCTGGGGTGCTCTCCTGCGGGAATTCACTAGCGCACGTGCGTCACATACTTTCATTCATCCAAGTTGGAACACAGCAACGCTCATATCATCAGGGACGGCAGACCTCATTCACCAATTGAACGAAGTGGTCTGACCAGGCTTGCATGGCTTGACATCTCTCCTGGAGGAAGTCGTGGCGTTGGTACACGGCTACGATGCCGCCGAACGTTCCAGAGGTGTGATTGAGGCTCTTCTCAACCACATGCAGAGGCACTCCCAGCCGGGCGCACCCGGTCGCAAACGTCCGCCGCAAGTCGTGCAGCCGCCACGGCGCAAGCATGTCATTGCCGTTCATGTGCTTTTCGGCTAGCCCGGTGAGCCTCGCCATTGCCTTTGACACACCCGAGAAAGGCGTCATTCCATTTGTTGTGAATAGTAGCTGAGAGCGAGGGCCAACCTTCGGCAAGCTTCGGACGAGTTCGATGGCGGCGGCTCCGAGCGGGACCACATGTCCGGTGCCATTTTTGACCCGCTCGCGCGGGATGCTCCAGATCCCCCGCTCCAGATCGAATTCACGCCATTCAGCCTCCAGCACTTCGGATCTACGTTGGCCGGTTAGGATCATCAGCTGGACCGCCCGCCCAAACGGATAGCCCATCTCCTCCGCAGCCCACCAGATGGCGCGGAGCTCCTGGTCAGTAAGCACCCGGTCTCGGGCTACTTCTGCCGAGGGTGGCTTGAGGGAAGCGATGGGTGAGGTTTCCAGCAGCCCTCGTTCAACGGCCCAGCCAAATAAGCGGCGCAGGGCGGCAACGAGGCGGTTTGCCTGGATAGGGGCACCGCGCTCCACCATACGGTCAACCAGCACCAAGATGTCCTGCCGAGTAATGGAGCGCAGGTCCCGGTCTTGCCAGGGCAAAAGGTCAGCCTTCGTCAACAACCGCTCGGTCTCATGCCAGGTGCGGTTGCGCGGCTTGGCATAACGCTCAATGAATTCGGCCACAACGGATCCGAAGCGCAGTTTGATGGCAGCTTCGATCTCCCGCTGGGTCGACAGCTTCAGCCTACCGGGATCGCGTCCCTCGGACGCTACGCGCAGGGCAGCGCGGGCCCGCTCCCTGGCATCTCCAAGCGACAGGCGAGGGTAGGGGCCGAGCGTGAACTTCTTCGGCCTTCCCCCAACCCTGTAGCGCACGGCCCAGGACTTGGCCCCGGAGGGCTGGACAACAAGGTAGAAGCCGGGCAGGGCGCCATCCGGCAGTTCGAGACGCCGGCTTCGGTCCGGTTTTGCGTTCTCGACCGAGCGGGCTGTGAGCAATTATTTCAAAGGGTTACCGGCCTTTATCCTTTGAGGCGTTTTGCCCTAGGTAGCGCATAAGTAGCCAAACAATGAGGCAGTGATATTCGCCTCAACTCCAGACCAATTGCGACTCAGTGCTTGTCTCAAAGGAGCCTCCACATGGTGCAAGGCCCGCTGTAGCAGGTGCTTGAGAGCAACCGACGCAAGGGTGCGCTGGTACGAATGGAGGAGCTTGAACCCCTAACCACAGGTTTTGGAGACTGGTGTTCTGGCCGATTGAGCTACACTCCTAGGCGGTCCTTCCATAGGAGCTGACCAGAGGCAGGGCCTTCTGGGTGGAACCCGTCAACAACATCAAGCTGAGGCTGATATCCTGCTTGTGGGTCACCGCGACTGGCAGGCGAAATAATCTTGGCGCGTTCCGCCAGGCGGACCGGAGCGGTAAGGGAGTGCGCCAACTTCATCACCGCGGCGCCTTCCTCAACGGTCAAGTCTCGTAAGCAGACTGGTGCCATGGGTCACCTCCAGCCAGCAGGTCAGAAGGCCGCTATTATACCCCTCAACCTGCCGGATGCACCACTAAGCTGGGCTATCAGAATTGCCGCCGATGCGGGTGCGCTGCCAACCGACGCCAAGCAGCAGAGAGCAGAGGTATATACTCTCGAACATTACAGTTCAGGTAATTGAAGTAACCTCTGCTATTGGAACCGGATAGAAGCAACTTGGCCGAATGGCGCAATAAACGCTAGCGTGACGATCAGAAGCCGGATTAATCATTTGTTGATCGAGATTAGATAGGTAAGCTTACACGTTATTATTGATAACACATGTTAAACCTAGCCGGTAAACTCGCTTCTTTGCATGGAACTGGTCGCACCTCCCTTAGTTCAAGAGTCTCCTTTGCGCGCTCCGCGCGACCTGAATGGACGGGGTTTCATCTTGGTAAAGTCAGCAGGCCAGCCGCTCGAACTGTGGGGCGGTCTTGAATGCACGATTGTGCAGATCGGGAATGAGTTCCGCAATCAAATCGAGGAGACCGGGCATCTCAGGCGATTGGACGATCTTGAAGCCATCGCAGCCCTGGACATCAAAACCCTGCGCTACCCCGTGGTGTGGGAGTCCATCGCACCGGATCATCCTGACATTTGCGATTGGACCTGGACGGACGAGCGCTTCACCCGCCTGCGCGAGCTTGGCATCCGGCCGATTGCCGGTCTGGTGCATCATGGCAGCGGACCACGCTATACCAGCCTGATTGATCCGGAGTTTCCCAACCTGCTGGCTCGCCATGCCGAGCGTGTTGCAGCCCGTTATCCCTGGGTGGACATGTTCACCCCAGTCAATGAACCGCTCACCACGGCCCGATTTAGCGGCCTCTATGGTCATTGGCATCCGCATGGGCGTGACTACCCGACCTTCCTGCGTTGCCTCATCACCGAGTGCCGGGCAACTGTGCTGGCGATGCGCGCCATCCACCGGATCACGCCGCATGCGCAGCTGGTGCAGACGGAGGACATGGGCAAGACCTTCAGCACGCCGCATTTGTGCTACCAGGCCGACCTGGAGAACGAGCGCCGCTGGCTCAGTCTCGATCTCCTGTTCGGGCGTGTGGATCGCTCCCACCCTTGGTACGAGATCTGCCTCCAGCATGGGATTCAGGAGGACGAGCTCGACTTCTTCCTTGAGAGTGACGGCGCACCGGACATCATCGGGATCAATCATTATAACACGAGCGAACGCTACCTCGATGAAGCGATGGATCGCTATCCCGAGTGCTTCCACGGCGGCAATCACCTGCACCCCCTGAACGGAGCCACAAGCATTGACCATTACGCCGACGTCGAGGCGCTGCGGATGGACATTCCGTCAGAGGAACTCGGGTTCAGGGCCCGCCTTGCGGAGGTCTGGGACCGCTACCGGCATCCCATCGCGGTCACGGAAGCTCATCATGGCTCGACCCGTGAGGAGCAGGTGCGGTGGCTGATAGAGGTCTGGCAGGGAGTTCAGGAGCTCAGGGAGACAGGTCACGACATTCGGGCGGTCACCGTCTGGTCCTTGTTCGGAGCGGTGGACTGGAACTCCCTGCTCGTTGCGCGTAACGGCTTCTACGAGCCAGGTGCATTCGACATTCGCAGTCCCAAGCCCCGCCGCACAGCTATCGGCAGGGCGGCCGAAGCCCTAGCCCGCACAGGCACGTTTGAGCATGCCGCGCTCGACCAGTATGGCTGGTGGCGGCGTGATGGGCGGCACTACCGTCCGCCAGCACGCAAGGCCCCTGCGCCTGCTCGTGCATCCCGCCCCATCCTGATCGCCGGTGCGACCGGTACACTCGGCCGGGCGTTTGCCCGCCTGTGCGCTCAGCGCGGGCTCAATTATGTGCTCCTGACCCGCGGCCAGATGGACATCACCAACCCCGCTTCCGTGGATGCGGCCCTCGCCCGGCATCGCCCGTGGGCGGTGATCAACGCGGCAGGCTACGTTCGCGTCAGCGATGCTGCCCGCGAGCGGGATCTTTGCTTCAGGGTCAACGCCCTCGGAGCTGAGGCCATTGCGCAAGCCGGCGCTGGCCTCGGTCTGCCGGTGGTCGCCTTCTCATCCGATCGGGTCTTCAACGGTACTCACGGACGTCCGTACCTGGAGAGTGATCCTGTTTGTCCTGCGTGCGTCTACGGCGAAAGCAAGGCAGAGGCCGAGCAGCGCGTGGCGCAGGCTCACCCTGGGGCTCTTGTCATCCGCACGAGTGCCTTCTTTGGACCCTGGGACAAAGCCAACTTCGTTCATCAGGTGCTCAGCGACCTTAAAGCAGGCCGAACCATAAAACCGTCCGAGGACACGGTCTCACCAACCTATGTGCCGGACCTCGTCCATGCAGCCCTCGATCTTCTGGTCGATGGCGAGCAGGGCGTCTGGCACCTGGCGAACCAGGGCATGACCTCGTGGGCCGAACTGGCCGAGCGCGTCGCGGCCGAAGCCGGACTATCCTGGAGAGCAGGGCTGCGGCCGGTGGAGGATGCTCCACGACTGACGGCGTTGACGAGCGAACGTGGTCTGATTATGCCAGCCCTTGAGAGCGCGGTCTCGCGGTACTTCCGGGACTGCGAGGTCGATTGGAGGCCTTCCTCGTTCCTTGAAGCCGCTGAATAGGCGCAAGCCCCTTATCGATAAGGGGGCGATGTCCCCGTGCCACCCACCAAATTTTGTTGGGCCCTCGTACAGGAGACTGCCGTAGATTGCCTGCTGACAACGTTACTCCGAGGTTGGCGCGGCGCTGCGGAATATCTCCCGCAACGCGCTCATGAGCATCGGCTGTGCGGGCCGGCCCTCGGCCAGCGTGAGAAAGTCGTTGATGCCAAAGCGCTGGGATCCCTGATCGGCCTGACCATCCAGATGGGAGCTCGGATGCATCCAGGTGTGTTCCACGTAGAGGCCCGGCGCATCGGTATCGAGGACCAGGTGCCACCAGTCCCCGGCGTTCTCCAAGGGACGATCCGCGGCGAAGGCCAGCTCACGCTTGAAGACAGGCATCAGCTTTCTCCGGTGAAGCCCCGTACCGAGGAGGGCCGTGGGTTGCTGGCTCGTTGACCCCGGCATCCCGGCAGTGAAGACATCCATGAACCGGCGCAACATCATTATTGCCCATTACCGCCGAGGTCCTGCCACGGGTTGCAGCCGTGCACGATACCCTGCGGCTGCCCACAGGCGGAAGCGCACCGCTGTTCGGCCTGTAAAGGTGAGAGCTTTGATTAGCTTTCACGCGAGCAGGTGCGTTATGCCGGCCCAGGCGGCCCAGGCCAGCGCGATTGAGGTCCCGGTTGCCAAAACCGCCAGGATCAGGGCTCCCAGAACAGCCAGTCCATCGCCGATAGCAAGACCAAGGCCCATCAGGATCACCGAGAGGCCCGGAAGCGTGTTGCCGAACGGGATCGGCAAAGCGATCAGGACCCCCATCAGCGCCATGACAAGGGCTAGAGGAGGCTTGCTCCGCCTAGTCACCAGCAGACTAGCCCGAGGCCGCAGCCGGTGCTCGATGCGTCGTAGCAGGGCTGGGCCCCGGCGGCTCAGAAGCGTGATCACCGGGGCTCCAAGCCGGACCTGGGCAAGCCAACAGGGAAGTCCGAGCCCTGCTCCAGATGCCGCCATGCGGCACGCGATGATGACCAGAACCGTGCCAAAGACCGCCCCGAGTGGGATACCGGGAGCTGGAATGATGGCCGGGATGGCAATGGCCACCAGCAGGATGCCGCCGGCCTGCTCTCCGAGCAGATCGACGAGGTCGCCCAAGCGCGGGGCAGGTGGCAGCGACTGTTCGATGGCAGCCACGATCTCGGAGGCAGCTTGTGGTCGGTTGCAGGTCATTGCCCTCAGCTTCGTCAAACCATGATCATGCGGAAGGATGGGACAGCGGATGATGCCTTGGCAAGTCAGGTCATTATGCGATCCCCGCGGCAATGCGACTGTCGCCCATCCACGGTGCGCTTGCTGGCAACTGCCGGGTGCAAACCGTCAGCTTTGAAGCTGTGGTGGAATCGCCGATGTCTCCTCGTGGTCGTGGTCAATCGGCACAAGGAAGGTCACGAACACCCCATCACCGTCCTCCTCCTCCTCGTCATCATCATCATCGTCCACGTCGAAGGCAGGAGCCTCTAACGCAGCAACCTCCTCCTGTGATGCCGGCCGAATGTTCAGGGGTGTTCTCCCGTCCCACAAGGGCGTTCCCTCGCTGGTCATTACCGTCAGGTCCTGCTTGAACTCGTCGCTTTCGAAGATGTCTCGTGCCTGGACTTCCTCCGCATCGGTGATCGCAACAGGCTTGCTGCCGATCGCAAGGGTAAACATTGGCTTCTCCTGTTCGATTGAGATCGCGGTGTCAGGCATCGGCTCGCCCGAGGCGGGCAATCGTCTCGGTCAGCTGCTCCCGGGGAACCGGCTTCTCCAGCCAAGGCACCCCTTGCAGTTCAGCCGGCAGGCCAGGTGTGAACGGCAGGCCCGAGTAGATCGCAAAGGGAGTGTTGCGCCCCTTCAGCTCATGCGCAATGGGCAACGAGGTGCCGTCCCGGAGACTAACATCCAGCACAGCGACTTGCGGCGTGTTGTGTTCCAGCCACCGGAGCGCGTCGGCGCAGCACAGGAATGGGCCGGCTATGGAGAACCCGGCATCCTCCAGGTACGCCTCCAGCGACATGCCAATCAGCGCCTGGTCTTCAACAATCATGCAACAGGGTCGTGTCATCACATCAGATCTCCTGTCCTCCAAAACCGCAAAGGCCCCGCCTGAGGAGTCACCCGGCGGGGCCTTTGCAGGGCAGATGAAACGCAACTACCATCAGATGAACACTCTGACCCTGCGAGGAAATCCCCTCAATCACAAAGGTTAAACGTAGCCTTATTCTGGCGGACGCTGCTTTTCCTTGAGCTCCATGGTTCCAGTTGGCACGTACCGTCAAGCTCAGCATAGGTTAATGGCAGGCCGCCTCCCGTCATCTACGGCTGGATCAGGTTCGATCTGCGCGGAGGAGAGCACGTGCTGACGATAATGCCCCAAGCTCAACAGAACAAACGGGACGAACTCCAAGGCTCTCAGGTTGTCTCGCCGGGTCCTGTGGATGAGCCGACCTTGCCGCCCCAAGTTGTAAGCTGTCTCGGGGAGCGGCTCCGCGCCTACTACTCTCACCTGATGAACGATCCCATTCCTGGCTCCTTCATCAGGATCCTTGAAACCATGGATCAGAACGGGAGGGCGAACCGTGACCGTTGATCTTTCTGTGCGCCAGGAGATGCTGGACGCCATTCCGCATCTCAGGGCCTTCGCGATCTCGCTGTCCGGCAACATCACCTACGCGGACGATCTCGTTCAGGGAGCGCTTTTGCGTGGGCTGGAGTATCTGGACAGGTTCCAGCCCGGCACCAGCATGCAGGCTTGGCTGTTCACGATCCTGCGCAATCAGTTCTACACCGACATGCGTCGGCGCCGCCGGGAGGTGGAGGATGCGGACGGGGCTCTGGCCGGTAGGCTCGCGGTCATGCCGGAGCAGGGCGCACGGTTGGATTTCAGCGATATGCAGGCCGCCTTGGCTCAATTGAGTGTTGAACAGCGAGAGGCACTGCTGCTGGTTGCGGCGGAAGGCGTGTCCTACGAGGAGGCAGCCAGGATCTGCGGCACGAACCTCGGGACGATCAAGAGCCGGGTGAACCGGGCCCGGGCCCGGCTGGCTAATATGCTGGACCTTGAGCCAGAGGAGGACCTTGGTCCCGACCGCCTGGTTAAAGCCACCCTGTTCTTGCATGCGCCAGCGTGAGGGCCAAGCCCCTGACAGGTGACGCCGGCGGGACAGTGCGGCGATGGAACTGTTGGCGCTGAGGCGACCTCCCGCATCCCTAGATCCTGGGAAGGCGAATTGAAACCCTCGCCTCCTGGAACCGCAAGAGTCGAGAGCTTGCTCGAAGTGGTTGGAACTGCAATCTTTGTGGGGTTGCTGGTGGGTGCTGCGACCATCCTGATACGAGAGAACCGCTGATGAGCAAGCCTCCGCACGGACTCTTTGCGGTCCGAATGTCACCGTTGCCAGAGGACATCGGGTTCCCCGTGGGATTGGATGAACCTCTCCCCTGCTTGATCATTGATCCGGTGGTTCAGGAGAAGGAAGACCGTCATGTCTGACACACTGTCTGCAGCCGCAATAGCAACGGGTCAGGAGGACAAGATCCGGCAACGCGCTTATGAGCTCTGGGAGAACGAAGGTCGCGCTGGGAGCCCCGAAGATCACTGGCTCCGGGCAGAGCGTGAACTCTTTGATCAGGAGCCTGAGCGTTCTGACGCCACAGGGGAGAGTGCCGCACCCGCTGCCGCAGTTGAGGTGGATTCTGCTGCGACGGGCGAGATCCCGGATGAGCGGTTTGCGGACTAGCCTGTCAGACGAAGTAGGGTGAGGGAAGGCTGGTGAGATGGCCAAGCCCCTGTTGCGGTTCAGCCGAGCGGCGCCATTGAGGGTGCGCTGATCCTGCACTGCCTGCGTCAGCTTAGGACATGGTGGGCGTGAGCGGCTTGACTGGTTTGCAGAGTCAAAAGCGTACCATCGTGCAGTCTGCCCTGGTTCCCACCCGAGCCGAGTCCAGGTATGGCTCAGGTGCCGAATCGTATGCGCCTCTGCTGATCCTCCCGTCGCATCCGTTCCCTGACGCCACCTTCCACCGTTGTGCCGGAGCGCATGGGCCGGTGCAGCGTTCCGGATGTCGGCGGAGACGGGGGAGCCGTCCCGATCTGCACCCTGTAGTATATGTCCCCGGCAATGTGTCAGGGGCCGCTCGCCTGTCAAGCTGCGCAGTTTTGATCGCTTTGGACCAGCCGTGCTTTTAAACCGCCTCGCTTCTATCCAACAACGACCATGCCCAAATGATCCCTGCCATGGTCAGGCTTTGCCTCCAAAGCTCAATCTTCCGATGGCGTGGAACAACGCTTCGCCTGCGGAGTAGAGGGAGCAAGCGAGGATCTCCGCGATGACGCAAGACAAACCGCAGCCGCAGTCGCAACCCGAGCCGAAATCCGAAGACACGGGGTCTGGGAAGGCTGCTCCGGGAATGGCACAGGTCGGCAACCAAAAGGTGCCGCGGCCCGACAAGGTGAGCGACCGTTCCGTTTCAGACGACATCGACGAGTAATCAACCCCTGCACGGCAGGAGGACATATTGCTCACGCGTTTGGGACGATTGAGCCTTACTGCCGGTCTCGTCGTGAGTGTGGCGGCGTGCGACCATGGCGATGTGCCTGCCTTAAGAGAGCGGGCCCAGCAAGCCTGGAGCGAGGTGCAGAATCAGTACCGCCAGCGGGCCGAGCAGGTGCCGCCGCTGGTCGAGACTGTGCGGAAGAAGGTTCCCACCGAGCGCGAGGTGCTCGACGAGGTCATGGCCGCTCGTGATGAAGTGGTGGCTATCCTGAACGCTGATGGGTTCATCGCTGAACCGAAGCGATTCCGACACTACGAGGAGGCCCAGCATCGTCTCTCTGCTGCTCTGGGCACGTTGTACGAGGCCATCGAGCGATATCCCGAACTGACCGGCGACACGCGCTTCGCGACGCAACTGGAAGAGTTCCAGAGGTTGGAAGATCAGCTTGTGGTCGCGCGCAGCGACCTCATCAGCGCCGTGCGGGCCCACAACGAGGAGCTCCGTGGGTTCCCGGACGGCTGGGTTGCAGCAATCCTCAATCCGGACGTGAAACCCCTGACCACATTCGCGCAGGCCAAGCTAGAGCAGCCGCCCATGCGCTCTCAGCCATACACCTCAGCCGACACTTCGTGTCCCCTCAATAATCGGGATCGTTTGAGGCATCCAAATCGGTGACGTCCACGAGGAACGTGACAGAACTCGCGTCGTCACCTTAGGCGAGACCTCAACCCCTATCGAACAACGACGCGCTGAAGTGGTTATTTTCATCCATGTCGTGCTCCCCGGTAGTCCGATCGTGAGGGACGGTCGGAATAGATCGTAGGAAGGAGGCAGCCCACTCTCGAACCTGAGGCACGGATAACTATTTCTTGTTCAGGTTACCTGATGCGGATTTGTGAATGCCCAAGAAATCGAGAAATCTCGTCACCATCAATCACCTGCCTGGGATCCTACTGGCCAGCACCGCTGAGTGCGAGCAGTGGATTGAGGCGGGGCTGATCCCGACTGCGGAGCGGCAAACATTCCGCAGATGGGGGCGCACCCACGAATCCCGAATGTTCGATCCCGAGGTCATTGCCTTGCTGGTGACCAAGGTTCCTGCATGGCGAGCCCAGGACGAGGCGGAGATCCGCGACAGGCCTGGTGGCGGTTCCGAAGGCGAGCTAGGGACCCCTGTTGATGACATCGCCCATAGACGTCGGCAAAGCATCCTGGCACCCGTTCGGAAGAGCTCCGGGATCTACATCGCCGAGAACGTTCGCAAGCTCGACAATGGGGGCAGATCCGAAGGTCGGCCGCATCATAAACCCGATCGCGTGTTCGTTGGCTACCGGGCCGTATTCAGCCACGCAATCCAGATCCTGCCGGATGGCGAGCCAAACGGGATCGTTGTCGAGTTCGCTTTTGCCGAGCCGCTCGAGGTTGCTACCGCCGTTCTATCGCCATCGCGGGTTGATCGCACTGCGACCAAGGCTGCTGCCGAAGCCCTTGCGACCCGTCTGATCGAGTTACAAAGCGCAACGCTCTCAGCCTGCGAGCAGGAGGTTGCCGGCTGGCGGGACGAACTCGACACCTATCTCGCCACTGTCGAGAATGGTCAGGAACGCCAAGCGATCATTGACGGCATCAGGGCGGCCCTTGTAAATCTCGACCGAATTTATGCATCCGAAAAGCACGGACCTGCGGGTGCTGGACGTCAACTCCGCCAGAAACTGGATGAGATCCGGTCCACCACCTCTGCCAGGCGGCTTAGGCACCTGCGCGAGGCTCAGGTCCGGGAGGCATCGGGCTACGAGCGGTATGCCGCCATTTTCCCTGTCGCCCGGTCCTTAGAACGCAGGTTTCTGTTCCTCGCTGGCCCGACGAACTCAGGTAAGACCCATGAAGCCCTCCGGCTGGCGGGCGAGGCTCAATCGGCTGAGATCCTATCCCCTTTGCGGCTCCTCGCGCTCGAGCATTATGAGCGGATGCGCGAGAACAATCTCGCAGCCGGCATGGTCACCGGCGAAGAACGTATTCTCCCGGAAGGCACAACGCATATCGCCCGCACGATCGAGACCTTGGATTTGCACCGTGTTGTTGACGTCTGTGTGATCGATGAGGTTCAAATGCTCGGTGATCCCAGCCGAGGCTGGGCATGGACGCAGGCCATCGTCGGAGCGCCCGCGCGCCTTGTCGTCCTGACCGGAGCACCAGAGGCAATTCCTCTCGTCGAGCATCTCCTGGCCATGACTGGAGAGCCCCTGGATGTCAGAATCCTCAAGCGCAAGGGAAAGCTTCAGGTCGAGCGCACTCCTGCCGATCTCAACAAGCTCTCCAGAGGCGATGCGGTCATCGCCTTTTCGCGCGCGAGCATCCATGAACTGCGAACCCGACTGGTTCAGTCGGGACGCACGGTTGCGACTGTTTATGGGGCGCTCGGCCCCGAGGTTCGAAGAGCTGAGGCCTCTCGCTTCCGCAATGGCGAAGCAGAGATCCTCGTCGCAACAGATGCAATCGGGATGGGCCTGAATATCGGACCGCTTCGAAGGGTGGTCTTTTCAACACTCCGCAAGTTCGACGGCGTCCAGGAGAGACAGCTCTCCCCGATGGAGATCAAGCAGATCGCCGGCAGGGCTGGGCGCTTTGGCCATCACGACGAAGGTCTTGTGACGGCGCTTACGGAAGCTGGCCCCTATGGGCGCCTGGAAGCTGTCATCTTAAATGCACTCACGGGAGAGGCTGCAAAGCTGCGAGGAAAGGCTTATGTTCGGCCAAACCAGGAGACCGTCCTTTCCGCGAGCGAGGTTCTCCAGACGGATCGCCTTAGCCCTATTCTCAGACACCTGAATGACACTCTCGTGAGCGGCCACCCGGATCTCCGCATGGCCGACATGGAGGAGATGATCGAACTCGCGCTTCTGCTCGATACGATCGATCTGCCGATCCTGGATCGCCTGTCCTATTCGATAGCTCCTGTCGACGCACGGGAGCGCCTGGCCGTCGACCTCCTGCTGGAATGGGCGCGGCAGCATGCCGTCGATGGCTTAGTCCATTCGCCGAACTTCGGGCTGCATACCGATCTTCTGAAGCTTGAAGCCAGGGTGAAGATTGCCACCACATGGCTCTGGTTGGCGCAGCGTTACCCGGGTGTCTACGAGGATGCCGATGCAGTCGTCGATCTACGAGCCGACTTGAACTCCAGGATTGAAGAGAAGCTGGTTGCAAGTTCAGTTGCTCGCAGAAGGTCGGATAAGAAGCAGGGACGGGGTAAGAGCGAGGCACAGCGCAAGAGAGGGCGGCGCAATCGGAGCGACTTCGATCTCGATCATTCGCTGGATCGGTTCCGGGTTTAGGGCCTCGGACGCGACGAAACGTTGGGCTATTTGAAACGCAGAAAGCCCATAAGACTTTCGCCTGAAGGCTACGGCCGAGGTCTACTTTCGGATGATGGAAGGTCTTCAGGGAAACTGCCTGATCGGCACGACATCAGGCGTGGTGCCAGCTACCAGTACATTTTCGGAAGGCGCCGCTTCCAGCGCTCGCCACGGCTTAGAGAAATTGACAGACCACGCCCCTGGCCCGACGTTGAACGCCACTGGGCACGTGGTCGCCTTTGGCTTGTGCACGGCAATGGTCCGCCACCTCCATGCGGTTCTTGGTCGGCATCATAGTCAACCTATTTCCCTCTCCCTCAGCGGGAAGAACATCGGATCGCAGCTGCTCGCGCACCTCAGATGAGAGAAGCGGAGAGATCTCAGCGACCTGAGAGTAGGTTCGGAGGAACTGACGTGCTTGGAGGGTTGCCGTGTTGCAGCTTTGAACTGTCGTTGCCGAGCACCCAAACTAGCCTTGCTTCGCTTCATGCGACCTACGACTGCCCCCTCGGCTGCCTTCTGCTGGTTCCATTCCGCGTTACGTTGGGCGCTCAAGACATCAGGAAGGATACGCCCGGTCCGGAACTTCGCAGAGAGTTCAACACCCGGTGTTGCTGTCGAGAAGGGCGCAGTCTCTCGAGGATGGCTGATCTTGTTAGAATCACCCCAGTTAGCAGAGGGCTGGGCGGAAAGCCCATGTCCTTCAGACATGAGTGAACCCCTCCTGCGCAGGCTCTCGCGCGGATGGCCTGCGGGTGTTGTGAATGGTTGCGGAGACTTCGGTCTTTTACGCTCTACTTCGACCGTAAACGACGGCCTTGTCGCTCGCTGGCGCACTGGATGGACTCGTCATGCAAATCTGGTGGGGGAGTAAGGCAGTCGCGTTTTGGCAAATCGCGTCTGAGGCTTAGATAGAAAAGCCAAGTCCCATTCCCAAAGCTTGTTGGATCTCTGATTGAGCCTGGTATCTACGCTCCTCCAGATACGATAAAACCCTCGATGGGAACACCATGCGAGGGTTTGTTTGGATGCGGGAGCAGGATTTGTACCCGATGATCTCCTAGGAGGCTCCGCCTCGCATCAAGGTTGTTCGGCGTCCTTCAGCCATGTTGCGCGTACATTCGGCGTCAACTGACAGGAGGAGGCCGATCCCGTTTCCGGGAATTGAGTTTGTAAAGAGGCGGGTTGTCCTTGGCAGGCCCGGCAATGACCTACTCTCCCGGGTCTTGAGACACAGTACCATCGGCGCTGAGGAGTTTAACGGCCGAGTTCGAGATGGGATCGGGTTCTTGGCTCCT
>JAESGY010000220.1_pt1 | contig 14161 bp, 10 predicted proteins | sample 9269841 | NCBI WGS metagenome assembly JAESGY01 (sample SAMN17022865, study PRJNA683097) | algae metagenome | isolation source: Spirirestis rafaelensis WJT71-NPBG6 and co-occurring heterotrophs from... | place: USA: Pinto Wells, Joshua Tree National Park, Colorado Desert, CA | collected 2006-08-15
GCCGGAGAGCTGGGACGGCCGCCGCTCGGCAAAGCGGGAGAGCTGCACCAGGTCGAGGGCGGCGCGGATCTTCGCATCGCGGTCAGCACGCGTCATGCCTCGCACGCGCAAGGGGAAGGCGATGTTCTCCGCGACCATCATGTGCGGGAACAGCGCGTAGCCCTGAAAGACCATGCCGAAATCCCGCCGCTCCGGTGGCAGGGCGGTGATGTCCCGCCCGTCCAGCAGCACCGCGCCCTCGCTCGGCGCGACGAAACCGGCGACGGCCATCAGGATGGTGGTCTTGCCGCTGCCGGACGGGCCCAGCAGGGTCAGGAACTGCCCGCGCTCCACCCGAAGCGAGACAGCGTCCACGGCCGTGAAGCCGCCATAGCGCTTGGAGAGGCCGCGCAGCTCCAGCGCATGTCCCGCCGCGGCGCTCAATCCTTGTAGTCCGGCTGCTCGCGGTCCAGCTTCCGCTTCAAGGCCTGCCAGGGCAGCCAGCCCTTGGTTGGGCCGGTGCTGAACTGCGCCCGGGTGCGCTCGACGGTCCCGCGGGAGGGGATGGCCAGCGGCACGCCGGCAGCCTGGGCGGCAAGCTGGATGCGGCAGGACTGCTCCAGGTACCACATCCAGTAGAAGGCCTCGGCCACTGTCCGGCCGATGGTCAGCAGCCCGTGGTGGCGCAGCACCATGCAGGGCCTGTCGCCGAGATCGGCCACCAGGCGCTCGCGTTCCGGGAGGTTGTCGTCTGCCGCCACGCCCTCATAGTCGTGATAGGCGACGCGGCCGTCGAACTCCATGGAGATCTGGTTCAGCGGCAGGAGGCCCCCCTGCTGCGCCGCCACCGCCATACCTGCCAGCGTGTGGGTGTGCATGACGCATTGCGCATCGGCGCGGCCGAGATGCACCGCGGAATGAATGACGAAGCCGGCGGGATTCAGCGGCCAGCTTGTCTCCTGCGCTGGTTGGCCCTCGGCATCCACCACGACCAGGCGGCTCGCCGTGATCTCCTCGAACAGCAGGCCGTAGGGGTTCACCAGAAAGCGATGCCCCTCCCCCGGCAGCCGCACCGAGAGATGGGTGAAGACCAGATCGGTCATGCCATGGAGCGCCATCAGCCGGTAGGCTGCGGCAAGGTCCTCGCGCAACTCGGCTTCGGTCGGCACATGGCCGGGGTCCGGGCGCCTGGGCGGGGGCGGCAGGCCGGAGCCCCCGGAGGGACCACGCAGCGAAGCTGTCGGGCTGGTCTGCATGTCAGTAGCCTCGGGCTGGATCGAACAGGTTGGGAAGCGGCTCGCCGCGCTCGAAGCTGGCGATCGTGGCGGCGACGGGTGCCGAGGCCCATGATGCCGGCGGTGCGCAGGTCGGCGCGGTGCGGCGGCCCGAAATAGTCCCGGACGCACCCGGCCTCGTCGAAGCTCTCGTCTCCGCCTGATTTCGCGGCGATCACCTGGCGATTGGCCATCCGCACCTCATGCTGCGATGCCGCGTCCGTATCGGCACGGTGCGAAGCAGGAACCAGGCCATCCTGGCCGCATGCCGCGCCGAATGGGCCGATGCCGCCTTGCGCCGCAGCGGCATCGGTGCGTTTCGTGTAGGGGCCGCGCGGTCACGGCAAGCCGGCGCCCCCGGCCAGGCTTGCCCCTTCTCCGCAACTGACCGGATTGGAGCCCAAGGCCAGCCCGGCATCCCTGCAGGCGGATCGGCACCCGATACGTCTAGGTTTCGCCAGCATCGGAGCAGTCCGGCAGGCTTTCCTCCGCGACAGCGGCCATGGGGGCTGACGCCTCCTGGCGAAGGCCGGGTCTTCTGCCCCCGGGCATCACCGGCCCAGCCGGGTGAGCGGCACGAGAGGCATGGTCGCGGCGGCCATGCAGCCGCGCCCCATCCCGCTACCCCGTGACCGCGTCCAGATACTCCTGATTGACCGCCTGGTAGTTCTCTCCCCACCAGGCACCGTTGATCACCACCTGCTGCTTCTCGTTCTCCGGATCGGTCGGGTTGAAGCGCTTCAGCTCCGCCGAGACCATCGCCGCCGCCTTGGGGTTGGTCGGGCCATTGCCCAGCAGGCCCAGCAACCCGACCTGCGGCTCGGGCCTGGCCAGCATGCTGGCCAGCAGCCGCTGCGCCATCTCGCCGCCCGGATTGCCCTTGGGGATGACAAAGATGCCCGGCTGCAAGATGGCCTGGTTCCAGATGAATTTCAGGCGGCCATTGGTTTCCCTCTCCAGCACCGAGGCGCGGGTGTGCCAGATCTGGCCCATCACCGCCTCTCCCGTGCGCATCAATTGCTCGCTCTCCGAGCCGTTGGTCCAGAACACCAGGTTGCGCCGCAGCTCCGTGACGCGCCTGATGCCGGCCCGCATGTCGATCGGGTAGAGCGTGCCCGGCGCCTTGCCCATGGACATCAGCGCGGCTTCCAGCACGCAGGTGGCGTCGCGCCGCAGCAGCCTTGTGCCGGGAAAGCGGCGGGTATCCCAGAAATCCGCCCAGGAGGTGGGCGGGGTCGGGAATTTGCTGCTGTCATAGACAAGGACGGAGCTGAAGGAATAAGGCGCCGCGCCGTAGTCCAGGGCGAAGCCGGGGCCGATCACATTCTCCCGGCTCACGACCGAATAGTCGATCCTGGTCGCCAGCCCGAGCTTGCCGAGCAGGTTGGCGCCACTGGCCGAGCTGTCGCAGAGATCCCAGGTGACGCGCCCGCTTTCCACCATGCTGCGGATCCGCCCGGTGGAGGGGCCGGTGCTGTCCTGCACCACGCGCCACCCCGGCGTCTCCGCCGCGAAGGGCGCACCGTAGAAACGGCCGAAGCCGTCATTCGCCAGGCCGCCCCAATTGACCATGACGAGCTGCCGCTCGGCCTGCGCCAACGCTTCCGTGCCGGTCAGTGCGCCGAGGGCTGCCAGCGCCTGCATCAGGCCGCGGCGGGAGATGCGCCCGCGCGCATGCAGCTGCCGCGCCAGTTCAACGCAGTCCTGTTGGAATGTCTGCATGGGTCCCCTCTTGCGGTTGTCGGCCGCCGGCGTGAACCTCTCCCTGACCGCATCAAAGCGCATCCGCAGCCCATCGGGAAACCCCCTGCATGCCGCATCCGCTGCTCGCCCCCGGCTTCAAGACCCGTCCCTGGTGGTGGGAGGCGGCGGAACCGCCAAAGCGGGACAATACCCTGCCGGATCGCGCACCGGTGGTGGTGGTGGGCGGCGGCTATGCCGGGCTCTCGGCTGCGCTGACATTGCAGCGCCTCGGCCGGCAGGCGGTGGTGCTGGATGCCGAGCGGATCGGCTGGGGCGCCTCCTCCCGCAATGGCGGCATGGTCTCGGGCGGGCTGAAGGTGGCTGGCGCCGGGCTGGAGAGGGCCTTCGGCGCCGAGCAGGCCAGGGCTATCACCAGCACGGCCGCGGCCAGCCTGCCCTTCATCGAGGAGACCATCGCGCGGGAGGCGATCGACTGCGACTATGTGCGCTGCGGCCGCTTCTCCGCCGCCTGGTCGCGCGGGCACTACGAGGCGATGGCGCGGCGGGCGGACTCGCTGGCCGAGATCACCGGCCTGCCGGTCTCCATGCTGCCGAAGGAGCGCCAGCGGGAGGCGCTGGGCAGCGATCACTACCATGGCGGCATGCTGGTGGCGGCGACCGGCAGCCTGCATCCCGGGAAATATGCCCGCGGTCTCGCCGCCGCGGCGGAGCGCGCCGGTGCGCGGCTGGTGGATGGGGTGCGGGTGCAGGGCATCTGGGAGGAAGGCAGTGGCTTCCGCATCTCGACCGGCAAGGGCGAGATCCGCAGCGACGCCGTGCTGGTCACCACCAATGGCTATTCGCTGGACAGCCGGGGCACCGCGATGCCCTGGCTGGCGCGCCGCCTGGTGCCGCTGAACAGCTACATCATCGCAACCGAGGAACTGGGCGAACCGGTGATCGACCGGCTCTTCCCGGGCCGGCGCATGATCTCCGACAGCAAGCGCGTGCTGAACTACTTCCGCCCCTCGCCGGACGGCAAGCGCATCCTCTGGGGTGGGCGGGCCAGCTTCCGCGCCGCGACCGCCGAGGACACGGCGCCGGCGCTGCACGCCTACATGGCCGCCTGCTTCCCGGAGCTGAAGGAGGTGAAGATCACCCATGCCTGGACGGGCTATGTGGCCTTCACCTTCGACCACCTGCCGCATATCGGCGTGGAGCGCGGCATCCACTACGCCGCGGGCTGCCAGGGCAGCGGCGTGGCAATGGCGACCTGGCTGGGGCACAATGTGGCGCTGAAGCTCGCCGGCGCGGCGAACCAGCGCTTCGCGCTGGATGGCCTGCCTTTCCCGACCCGGCCTTTCTATGCCGGCAACCCGAACTGGGTGCTGCCCTTCATCGGCGGCTGGTACCGGCTGCGGGACCGGATCGACCGGATGGCGGCCTAGAGCGGCTTCCATTCGCAACGGCTTACTCCAGCCGCTCTAGGTATATGTTCAGGAGGTATATGTTCAGGCGCGCAAATTACTCCGCCCAGATGGGTCTACCTGGTCGGAGTTTGCTGTAGGGTAGAACGCGGGTGGCCGTGAACGACCGGACGCGTGACTCTGCTCTTCGATCAATGACCTACAACGGATTGGCGTTCAGACATGAACGCAGTCCGCCGTAGCCGACCGAACGCCGCCATCTATCCCCGTCATGTCCCGAGTTGCCGCCGGGCAAGCCGGCGCAACCATGGCACTGCGGCTGAAACCGGCGCCTGCATCAACCGCCAAATGGACCTTGCCCAGGCCCAGGCTTGGCCTGCGGTGCCCTGACCTGCGTGCCTCATTGTCATGCCAGATGCGGGGCGAGGCCCTCGGGGGCGCGTCGGCAGCGTAGAGGCCGCAGTCGGATGCGGTTCACATACCGGTTACCTGTGCAGGGCAGTTTGCCGTCGTCGCGGGTATACGAATGAATATCCGCACCGGTTTCAGCTGTCTCTACTTCGGGCTCGGCAGCGGCTGCGGGGTGAATACTCCGCCCCGGCAGCCGTTTCAGGCGACATACCGCCGAGCTCCTGCGCAATGATAAGCGGAGTCCCGAGCGACGTGGCGTCCTTTCGCATGCTCCCCCTGCTCCAGCCGCACCGTGCCCCGGCACGCCGCATTCCAGGCACCCGGGAGGCCGGACGATGAGCGCCGCCGGGACCGCGCCCCTGCGCGCCGCGCCGGCGCGTGCCGCAGGCCATCGCGGCCGGATCGAGGCGGTGGAACTCGGCAGTCGCTTCCTGCTGGTCAGCGGCTGGGTCGCCGGGCCGGAGGGCAGCATGCCGACCACCGCCATCTCCCTTTCCCTGGCGGATGGCAGCACCCACCCGATCACCCGTTTCCTGCGCCGACGTGACCTGGCAGAGCGCGGCATCGCCGCGGAACCCTGCGGCTTCCTGCTGGACCTGCCACGGCCGGAGGGTGCGGAGGTATCGCTCTCCCTCACGCTCCGCGCCGGGGTGCGGGAGCTGTTGATCCAGCCGCTCGCCGATCTCGCGCCGCGCCCCTTCCGACCGCGTGGCCACCTCGACCATGTGTCGCCCGATCGCCTGGCCGGCTGGGCCTTCAACCCCGCGCTGTGGCACGGGCCGGAAGAGGAAGGTCAGTTGGAGCTGGTGGTGGATGGCGAGGCGCGCATCCCGCTCCTCCCGAACGGCGCCCGGCCCGACCTGCCCTTCAGCGCCGCCGCGGGCATCCACCCTCTCGGCTTCGAGCTGGGGCTTGAGGAGATCGCGCGCGTGATGGCCGCGGCTGGCCATGAGCGCGCCCTCCTGGAAGGCGAGCATGCCTACGAGCTGCTGTCCGGCGGCCACCGCATCGGCGCGCTGCAGGGCAGCAGCCCCCGGCGCGGCCGCATCCTGCATCGCGGCGCGCGCTCCGCGCCGGCGCCGCAGGCGACTGCGCCCACCATCCCGGCCCAGCCAGAGCCGGACGGCTATATCGACTGGCATGGCTATGCCAAGGGCATCGGCGGCTGGTTCTTCGGCGGCTGGCTGAAGGGCGAGGCGCTGAAGGGCATCGAGACCTGCCGCGCCATCGCCCGCTTCGAGGAAGGCACGGTCGAGGTCGAGGCGGCGATCAGCCCCTATCCGCGCCAGGACATCGCCGGGCTGGGCCTCGGCTATATCGCCTTCCTCCCCAGCATGCTGAACGATCCCGGCCTGCTGGAGGGGCTGACCATCGAGCTTGAGGACGAGCGCAGCCTCAGCCCCTCCATGGGCATCGCCCGCATGCCGGAGGCGGAGCTGCTCGGCATGGTCCGCACGCTGCTCAGCGCCAATACCCGCAAGCCGAAGACGCCGCTGCTGAAGGTGCTGGCCCAGCCTGCCTATGAGGGCGAGGACACGCTGGCGAAGCTGCCGGCGCCGGTGCATCTGGCGGTCGACAGCGTGCTGGTCGCGCCGGGTGCCGGCGCGGTGCTGATGGGTTGGTTCCTCGACCCGAACAGCGCCGTCACCGCCATCCGCCTGCGCTCGCGCGGCAAGCTCTCGGCTCCGCTGGCGGAGCGCTGGATCGCCATCGAACGCACCGACATCAAGGACGCCTTCAGCGACCGCTTCAGCCTGGACCACGCCCGGCATGGCTTCCTCGCCTATGTCGAAGCGCCGGAGCTTGACCCGAAGGAGATGCATCTGGAGGTCGAGCTGGCGGGCGGCGATATCGGCTTCAAGCCGCTGCCCGCCCCGGGTGGCGCTGGCGCCACGGCCATTCGCCGCATGCTCGGCACCATCCAGCTCGCGCCGGACGAGGTGGTGGAGCGCTGCGACCGCGTCCTGGGCCCGCCGGTGGTGGCGCTGAACCGCCAGCGCCTGGCTGCTGCCGGCCGGCCCTCCATCGTCGAGGTCGGCGATCTGCCGGCGCGGCCGCGCTGCTCCGTCATCATCCCGCTCTACGGCCGCATCGACTACCTGATGTACCAGTGCGCGCTCTTCTCCGAGTACGGCCTGCCGGGCGACGAGCTGGTCTATGTGCTGGACGATCCGCCGAAGAAGGCGGCGCTGATGGAGCTTGCCCAGTCGGCCTGGCGGCGCTTCGGCATTCCGATGCGCCTGGTGCTGCTGCCGGAGAATCTCGGCTACGCGCCGGCCAACAATGCCGGCCTCGCGCAGTGCCGCGGCGAGTACATCTGCTACCTGAACTCGGATGTCATGCCGCATGAGCCGCGCTGGCTCGACCTGCTGATCGGCGCGCTGGAGGAAGATCCGGGCCTCGGCATCACCGGCGGGCTGCTGACCTTCGAGGACGGCACCGTCCAGCATGCCGGCATGACCTTCAAGCGCCTGCCGCAGCTCGGCAACTTCCCCTATGTCATGCATCCGGGGAAGGGCCGGATGCGCCGCCCCTCGCGCGGCGTGCAGCGGGCGGAGGCGGTGACCGGCGCCTGCATGGTGCTGCGCCGCAGCCTTGCCGAGGAGCTCGGCGGCTTCGACACGGACTACGTCATCGGCGATTTCGAGGATGCCGATCTCTGCTTCCGCATCCGCGCCAAGGGGCTCGACTGCGCAGTGCATGAGGACGCGGTGCTCTGGCATCTCGAGCGCCAGTCGCAGGGAACGCCGGGCAATTTCTGGCGGCACAACCTGACGCTGGTGAACGGCTGGACCTTCGCGCGGCGCTGGGGGCACCTGTTCCCCGAGGCACCGGCGGCCGAGACGGTGCTGCGCCTCGCATGACCCGCAAACCTATGGAGAGTGGCGCCGCGATGATCCGCGCAGCCCTGCGTGGCCGGGCAAAGGCCCGCACGCCCAAGCCGGCCGCCGTGCCGCAACCCCGCCAACTGCCCGCGCCAGAGCGTGCGCCGCTGCGCGTGCTCATCATGTCGCATATGGACCCGCGCGTCTCCCGCGGCGGGGCGGAAATCGCGGCCTTCCAGCTTTACGAATACCTGAAGGCGCAGCCGGGTGTGACCACCTGGTTCCTGGCCGCCGCACCGGGGAAGATCGGTGAGCGGCTTGGCGTCCGCCTCATCCAGCCCTTCGGGCTGGATGACTACGCCTATGTCGGGCACGGTTTCGACCACTTCATCCATTCGAACGGGGATCCGGAATTCCCGCCGGAATTCATGACCCTGCTGCAGGATCTGCGGCCGGACGTGATCCACCTGCACCACTACACCAATTTCGGCATCGAGGCGCTGCTGCAGATCAAGCGCGCGCTGCCGGAGGTGCGCATCATCCTGACGCTGCATGAGTACCTGGCCATCTGCAACCATTTCGGCCAGATGGTGAAGCGGCCGAATTTCTCCCTGTGTGACGGCGCCAGCCCGCGCGCCTGCCACAAATGCTTCCCGGAGAAGTCGGAGCAGGACTTCTTCCTGCGCGAGCTCTTCATGAAGCGGTTCTTCCGCCTGGTGGACCACTTCGTCTCGCCGAGCCAGTTCCTGATCGACCGCTATGTCGCCTGGGGGCTGCCCGCCGAGAAGCTGACGATGATCGAGAACGGCATGCCCATCCGGGCGCCGCGCGAACGTCCCAACACCTATCCGGGCTTCGCGGAAGGGCTGACGGTCGGCTTCTTCGGCCAGATCTCCGCGCTGAAGGGCATCAACGTCCTGATCGAGGCGGCACGGATGCTGGACGAGGCGGGCGTGCGCAATGTCCGCATCGACGTCCATGGCGACCATTCCGGCCAGCCCGAGCCCTTCCGCAAGGATTTCGAGGCGAAGCTGGCCAAGGCGCCGCCGAATTTCAGCTTCCGCGGCCCCTATGAGAACCGCCGGGTGGATGCGCTGATGCGCTCGGTCCATGCCGTCCTCGTCCCCTCCATCTGGTGGGAGAACTCGCCGCTGGTGATCCAGGAGGCGCTGCTGAATCGCCGGCCCGTCATCTGCTCCGATATCGGCGGCATGGCGGAGAAGGTGCGCTACGGGCTGGACGGCTTCCATTTCCAGGCGGGGAGCGCGCATTCGCTTGCCACGCTGCTGCGCAGCCTGGCGGCGGAACCGCAACGCCTGCTTGCCCTGCAGCAGACCATGACCGTGCCGCCGACCATCAACGAGACCGGCGCCGCGATCCTCGACCTGTACGGCGCGACGCTGCGAGCCGGCCATGCCCAGTTGCGGGGGGAAGCTGCATGACCATTCGCGGCTCCATCGATGAGTTGACGCCGCTCGTTGCCACCGGCTGGGCGCATGACGACCGCACGCCGGAGCCGATCCTCGTGCAGGCCATGATCAACGGCGCGGTGATCGGCGAGACGATCGCCGATCTTTACCGGCCGGACCTGGAGGCGGCCGGGCTGGGCGATGGCCGCTGCGGCTTTCGCATCGCCTTCGCGGCGGCGATCGACCCCTCGCAGCTCGCCTTCGTTGCGGTGAAGCCTTCGCGCGGCGATGTCGAGCTGCCGCGCACCAACCTGACCGGCTATGTCGATGCCTTCCGCGCCATGCGGGCCCGGCATCCGGGTGTGGGCTGGTCGCGCAGCATCTTCGGCGGACTCTGGACCGACCGGGTGGATGCCCGGCGGCGCCTCGCCGGCCGGGTCGCGATCGGCGCCGTCTCGCAGGAGAATGCCGGCCCGCTTGGCCGGCTCATCGAGTCCGGCCATGTGGTGCTCGGCGGCGCGCTGGCGCCGGCGGGGCTCGACATGCGCATGATGGAGGCGGTGACGCGGCTGCCCGAGGGTCCGCTCTCGCCGCGCGGCAGCCTCGATGAGGCCGATGTGCTGACGGCGCTGCCAGGCCTGCTGTTCCGCGACGCCACGCTCGGCCTGCTGCGTGGCGCCTTCGATGACAACCCGCTGGTCTGCCGGGCCGAGCTGGTGCGCGGCACCACCGGCTTCGCGCAGCCAAGCACCGCCGAGCCGCTGCCAGCCCCGACCGAATGCGCGGCGCTGATCGCCGGCATCGGCGAAGGGCGGTTGCTGCTCGACATCGTGCGGGACAGCCATGTCTTGCCCGAGTTCACCCCGGACGGCGAGTCTCGCTGGCTGGCCGACGGCACCACGGCCCTCGCCCTGGCCACCGCCGCCGCCGCCTCGGTCGAAACCATCGGCCTTGGCGGGGACGACCTGGTCGTCATCGGGCCCGGCACGCTCTACCGGCTGCGGGTGCCGGAGGGCATGACGGCGCTCTTCGCCCTGGCCACGCCCAACCGGCAGACTCCGCTGCGCTTCCTCACGGGCGAGTCCGGCGACTTCACCATCCGCCATGGCTCGGGCGCGGTGCTGTCCCTCTGATGCGTGCCAGGCGGTGCCGAAGGCCGGCATCGCCGGCTTGACACCGCACGGCACGGCGCCGGCCCGTTGCGCCGCTGCCGGCCTCAGGCGGTGAGGCTGGCGGACTGGCCGGCATTCACGTCGAGGGTGACGCCCGAGACGGCGCCGGCGCCCGGGCCACAAAGGAAGGCGATCGCCTGGGCGATCTCGTCCGGCTGCAGCATGGGCCGCGGCAGGAGATAGCCCAGCCGCTTCCCTGCCTCGCGCGGATCGGCCGGTTCCTCACGCCGGCGACCACCATGGACCATGACGGTGCTCACGGTGGTGGGCGCCACGGCATTGACCGTGATGCCCTCCGGCCCGAGTTCATGGGCCAGCGACTTCATCAGGCCGGTCAGGCCCCATTTGGTCGCGGCATAGGCGCCGGAATTCTCGGCACCCCGCCGGGCCTGGACGCTGGTGACCAGCACGATGCGCCCGCCGCCGCGCCGGCGCAGGCCCGGCAGCGCGGCCCGCACGCTATGCCAGGTACCGGTCAGGTTGACGTCGAACAGCGCCTGCCAGGCCTCGGCATCCACAACCGTGACAGCGCCGCGCGAGACGTTGATGCCGGCATTGGCGACGAGGATATCGAGCCCGCCGAACTCGGCGATGGCGCGGCCGATCGCAGCCTCGGTGGCCGCCCGGTCGCGGAGATCGGCCGCCAGCGGCAGGGAGCGGACGCCGGTCGCGGCGACCCGCTGCGCCGCCTCGCCCAGATCCTCGGCCGAGGCGAGTCTGTAGCCGGTTTGCGGGATGGCCTCCGGCCGGGCGATGTCCAGCAGCGCGACATCGGCACCCTGCTGCGCCAGCAGAATGGCTGTCGCCCGGCCGATCCCCCGCGCGGCCCCGGTGACGAGCGCGGTGCGGCCAGCGAACGGCCCCAGGCGGGGCTGCGCGCCGGCCTCCCCGGCTCCGGCGGCGAGGCCGATGGCGGCAGCGGTCAGCAGGTGGCGGCGTTCGGTCATCGGGACCTCCGGATGGTGGGTGCTGCGCCAGCAACGCCGCCAGGCCGGACTTTCACCAGCCCCGCGCATCGCCTAAATGCAACTCATCTTGACCGGCAGGGGCTGCCCGGCCGGCGCCTGGAGGCATGCCGGCGGCGCGCGCCAGGCGGGACCCTAGCCCTGCTACCCTGCGCACCCGAGGCCCGAATTCAGCCCCTCAACTGGAAGGCGGAGGCCCGGTCCAGCCGGACCGGATCCCGGTAAGCGATGTCGAACAGAACACCCGTCCAGGCCCCCTCCCCCGTCGTTGCCGTCGGCGATGTCCGCTTCGCCAATGACGCTCCCATCGCGCTCATCGCCGGCCCATGCCAGATGGAGAGCCGCGAGCATGCGCTGGAGATGGCGGAGGCGCTGCGGGAGATCTCGCGGCAGCTCGGCATCGGGCTGGTCTTCAAGGCGTCCTATGACAAGGCCAACCGCACCAGCCTCTCGGGCGCGCGGGGCATCGGCATGGCAAAGGCGCTGGAGGTCTTCGCCGAGATCAGGGAGCGCTTCGGCCTGCCCACCCTGACCGATGTGCACGAGCCGGGGCATTGCGCGCCGGTCGCCGAGACGGTGGACATCCTGCAGATCCCGGCCTTTCTCTGCCGCCAGACCGACCTGCTGGTCGCCGCGGCCGAGACCAGGCGGGTGGTGAACATCAAGAAGGGCCAGTTTCTTGCGCCCTGGGACATGAAGAACGTCATCGCCAAGGTTACCGGCTCGGGCAACCCGAATGTCCTGGCAACCGAGCGCGGCACCAGCTTCGGCTACAACACGCTGGTCACCGACATGCGCGGCCTGCCACAGATGGCGGCAATGGGCGCGCCGGTGATCTTCGACGCGACCCATTCCGTGCAGCAGCCGGGCGGGCTCGGCGGCGCCTCCGGCGGGCAGCGGGAATTCGTCCCCGTGCTCGCGCGCGCGGCGGTCGCGGTCGGCGTCGCCGGTCTCTTCATCGAGACGCATGAGGCGCCGGAGCGCGCCCCCTCCGACGGGCCGAACATGGTGCCGCTGAAGGAGTTCTCCCGCCTGATCGAGGATCTCATGGCCTTCGATGCCGTCGCCAAGGCCCGCCGGATCGTGCTGCCGGCATGAGGCCGCTCGTCCTCATCCCGGCGCGGCTCGCCGCCACGCGCCTGCCCGGCAAGCCGCTGCTCGACATCAACGGCCTGCCGATGATCGTCCAGGTCCTGAAGCGCGCGCAGGAGGCGGATGTAGGCGAGGTCGCGGTCGCGACTGACACGCCGGCCATCGCCGAGGCGGTGCGTGCCCATGGCGGCACCGCGGTGATGACAGGCGAGCACCACGCCTCGGGTTCCGACCGAATCTTCGAGGCGCTCGAGCGGCTCGACCCGGACGGGCGGCACGACATCCTGGTGAATGTGCAGGGCGACCTGCCGACCATTTCTGCCAGAGCCATCCGCGCCTCGCTCGAGCCGATGGCGGAGCCGGAGGTGGCGCTCGCGACGCTGATTGCCGAGATCCGCGAGGAAGAGGATCGCACCGCCTCCCATGTCGTGAAATTCGTTGGCACCGCGCTCGGCGGCGGGCGCCACCGCGCGCTATATTTCACGCGTGCGACCGCCCCCTGGGGCGAGGGGCCGCTCTGGCACCATATCGGCCTCTATGCCTGGCGGCGGACGGCGCTGGCGCGCTTCGTCGCCCTGCCGCCCTCCCCGCTGGAGCGGCGGGAGAAGCTGGAGCAGCTCCGCGCGCTGGAGGCGGGGATGCGCATCGACGCCATGGAGGTGGATGAAGTGCCGCTCGGGGTCGATACCCCGGCGGATCTGGAAAAGGCACGGCGCATGCTGACGCCAGCATCGGGAGTTGGAGCATGACCGCACAGATCGCCGCCAGCACCCTGCGACGCGGTCCGGCCGATGCGAAGGGAATCCTCGCTGCCGGCCTGCGCACCCTGGCCATCGAGACCGCCGGCCTCGGCCTGCTGCAGGAAGCAATGGGGGGCAAGCTGGGCGAGGCCTTCGTGCGCGCGGTGGAAACCATTCACGCCGCCCAGGGCCGGCTGATCGTCACCGGCATGGGCAAGAGCGGCCATGTCGGCAACAAGATCACCGCGACACTGGCCTCTACCGGCACGCCGGCCTTCTTCCTGCACCCGGCCGAGGCCAGCCATGGCGATCTCGGCATGGTCACCTCGGGCGATGTTATCCTGGCCCTCTCCTGGTCGGGCGAGACCGCCGAGCTGCGCGACATCATCCATTATTCGCGCCGGCACCGCGTGCCGCTGATCGCCATCACCTCCGGCGCCGCGAGCGCGCTCGGCAAGGCGGCGGATGTGCCGCTGATCCTGCCAAAGGTGGAGGAAGCCTGCCCACACGGTCTGGCGCCCACCACATCCACCACCCTTCAGCTCGCGCTGGGCGATGCCATCGCCATCGCGCTGCTGGAGAAGCGCGGCTTCACCCCGGCCAATTTCCACCAGTTCCATCCGGGTGGGAAGCTTGGCGCCCAGCTGCTGACGGTGGGCGACCTGATGAAGAAGGCGCCGGACCTGCCGCTGGTGCGCGAGGACATGGATATGGGCGCGGTCATCGTGGCGATGACCGGGCACAGCCTCGGCTGCGCCATCGTGGTGGATGCGGCCGGCGCCCTGGCCGGAATCATCACCGATGGTGACCTTCGCCGCCACATGACACCCGATATCATGCAGCGAAAGGCGGCCGAGCTGATGACCCGCTCGCCGCACAGCGCCGTGCCGGAGCTGCTGGCGAGCGCCGCGCTGAAGGAGATGAACGACCGCAAGATTTCGGTCCTGGTCGCCGTGGAAGGCGAACGCCCGGTAGGTGCATTGCACATGCATGCGCTGCTTGCGGCAGGGATCGCCTGATCCGGCAGGCAGGCCGAAGGCGCTGGCAGCACGGAACTCCCTCACCCATCCCCTCATTTCGCGGCGGCCGGTGCAGGCTGGAAGAGGTCTGCCTTCGCCACGGCCTGGGCGAAGTTTTGCATCAGTGGCGTGAGGCGCGGCTCTGGCATGTTCGGGATCAGGTCG
>JAESGY010000526.1_pt1 | contig 14153 bp, 14 predicted proteins | sample 9269841 | NCBI WGS metagenome assembly JAESGY01 (sample SAMN17022865, study PRJNA683097) | algae metagenome | isolation source: Spirirestis rafaelensis WJT71-NPBG6 and co-occurring heterotrophs from... | place: USA: Pinto Wells, Joshua Tree National Park, Colorado Desert, CA | collected 2006-08-15
CCTGCTCTGGCTGCTCGCCGCGCAGCTCTCCCGTGCCGGCGCGCCGCCCGCGCTGATCCTGGAGACCAGGCCGAGGGGCCGGCTGGCCGAGGCACTGAGGGCGGGCGGGCTGCTGGCCGGGGCGCCGCTGCTGGCCAAGGGCCTGGCCCTGCTGGCGGAGACGCGGCGGATTCCCCGCCTTCGCGCCGTCACCGGGCTGCGCGCCGAGGGCAGCGGCCGCGTCCGGCGCGTGCTCTGGGATGGCGGCGCCACCGAATGCGACACGCTGCTGCTGCATGAGGGCGTGGTGCCCGCGACGCATATCCCGCTCGCCCTCGGCCTGGAGCATGACTGGGACAAGGCCCAGCGCTGCTGGCGGCCGCGGGTCGATGCGTGCGGCGCCTCCTCCCACCCGCGCGTTGCCGTGGCCGGGGACGGCGCGGGCATAGGCGGCTGGCAGGCGGCTGTCGCGGCCGGGCGGCTCGCGGCGCTGGATGCCGCGCGCCGGGTCGGCCGGCTGACCGAGGCGGGCTTCGCCCGCCGCGCCGGACCGCTGCTCGCCACCCGGCGCGCCACCCTGGCGCTGCGGCCCTTCCTCGATGCGCTCTACGCCCCGCCGGACTGGGTGCTGGCCCCGCCGGAGGACGCGACGCTGGTCTGCCGCTGCGAGGAGGTGACGGCCGGCCAGGTGCGCGCCGCCGCGCGCCTCGGCGCCACCGGGCCGAACCAGCTCAAGGCCTATTGCCGCGCCGGCATGGGCCCCTGCCAGGGGCGGATGTGCGGCGCGACGGTCGCGGCGCTGATCGCGGAGGCGCGCGGCACCACGCCCGAGGCGGTCGGCACCTTGCGGCCGCGCGCGCCCTACAAGCCCTTGACCGTCGCGGAACTGGCCCGGACGGGGTGACGCTGTCCTGCAGACATGCGGACGCATGTCTGTGGCCGCAGGCGCCGGCGCCGCTTCCGGCGGCCCGGCTCGGCACCACCCGGTGCGGGCCGCAGCGCCCGATGGCGTCTGCAGGTCAGGACCATGGGGTCTGGTATGCGCCGCAGGGCAAGCTCGGGCTTGGCGGCCTGCCCCCCGGCCCTGTATCACCCTATCGTGCGAATCCTCCTGGCCGTGACCCTGCTCGGCGCCGCCGCCCTGGCCGCGTCCCCTGCCTGTGCCGCCCCGCCGGCCGCGCCCGCCGCCGCGCAAGCCCAGCAGGGGACCGAGGCCTTGCTGCGCCTCGCCGACCGCCTCCGCCGCCTGGCCGAGGACGGGCTGGAGCCGCGCGACTACGCCATCCCCGCGGATGCCCTGGCCGAGGCCGACCCCGCCGCCTGGCGCACCGCCCTGAAGCAGGCCGCCGCCGCCGCGCTCTCCGACCTGCTGCATGGCAAGATCCGCGAGTTGCCGGGCCGGGTGGATATCCGCCGCGACACCGCGGCCCTGCCGCTGAACCCCTGGATGGCGCAACTGGCGGCCTCCCCGGAACCGGCCGCGGTCATCGACCGTGCCGCCCTGCTGCCGTCGGAGGCCGCCGCCCTCAAGCGTGCCCTGGCCGCCGCCCGGGCCTGGGCCGCCGCCGGCGGCTACCCGGCCGTCCCGCCGATGCCGGGGACCGAGGCGCTGGAGCCCGGCGCCGCCGATCCGGTGCGGGTGCCCGCCCTGCGCGCCCGGCTGGCCGCGACCGACCGCGCCGCGGCCACCATGCGCCCGGAAGACCCGACGCTCTATGATGAGGCGCTGGTCGCCGCCGTCCGCCGCTTCCAGGCGGCCGAGGCGCTGGAACCCGATGGCCGCATCGGCCGGCTGACCTTCGCCGCGCTGAACCGCCCGCCCGAGCAGGCGGTGCGCCAGCTTAGGGTCGCCCTCGACATGCGCCGGGCCGCCGCGCCGCCGGGGCCCGAGCGGCGGATCGAGGTGAACATCCCGCACCAGCGCCTGCAGGTGATCGAGGCGGGTCGCGTCATCCTCGACATGAACGTCATTGTCGGCAAGCCGGCGCGCGCCACGCCCGTCCTGCGCACCCGGCTGGCGGCCGTGCAGTTCAACCCGCCCTGGGGCGTGCCGGAGCGGAATGCGCGGGAGGACCTGCTGCCGCGCTTCCGCGCGAATCCCCGGGCGATGATGGAGAAGGGCTTCCGCGTCTTCACCTTCGTCGAGGGCCAGCGGGTGGAGATCGACCCCACCAGCATCGATTGGCGCTCGGTGAATCCGGAGCGCTTCCCCTACCTCATCCGTCAGGATGCGGGCGACGCCAATGCCCTCGGCCGGATCAAATTCGTCATTCCGAATTCCGAGGACATTTTCATGCACGATACGCCGGACCGGCATCTCTTCCGCCGCGCCGACCGCGCCTTCTCCTCCGGCTGCATCCGCCTGGAGAAGCCGATGGAACTGCTCGACATCGCCCTGCAGGGGGCGGCGGGCTGGGACCGGGCGCGGGTCGACCGGGTGCTGGAGAGCCGGCAGACCACGGCCATGACGGTCGCGCGGGCGATCCCGGTGCGGCTGCACTACACGACCGTGACCGTGGAGGGAGCGGAGGTGCGCATCCGCCAGGACCTCTATGGCCTGGATGAGGCCTATGCCCGGGCGCTGGACACGCCGCGCCTGCCGCGCGTCGCCGAGTTGAGGGCACGCTGAGATGCGCGCCCGGCTGCCGGCCTGCCCCTGCTGCACGGGACCGGATCCCGGGCGGCGCGCGCTGCTGCGGGGCGCGCTCGGCCTTGGCGCCGGCCTCGCCAGTGCCGCCGCCGGTGCCGGGGCGGCGCTGGCCCAGGCAACCGCCGGCGCGGCCCGGCGCCTGCTGATCCATCGCATGCAGACCGGCGAGACCTTCGACGGCGTCTATTGGCGGGAGGGGCGCTATGACCGGGAGGCGCTGACGCGGCTCGACTGGCTGTTCCGCGACCCGGCGCGGGAGGAGGCGACGCCGATGGACCCGCGTCTCTTCGATGTGCTCTACACCGTCGCGCACGAGATGGACGCGACCGAGGCCTTCCAGGTCATCAGCGGCTACCGCTCGCCCGAGACCAATGCGGCGCGGGCGCGGGAATCGCGCCGGGTCTCGCGCGCCTCCCTGCACATGTCGGGCATGGCGGCGGATGTGCGGCTGCCGGGGCGGGACAGCTTCGGCATGGCGCGACTAGCGGCGGAGATGCAGGTCGGCGGCGTCGGGCTGTACCGGCGCGATGGCTTCGTGCACCTGGATTGCGGGCCGGCACGGCGCTGGTAGCGATTCGGATGGGAACATGATGCCAATCCTGCGTGGCCTGGCGCCTCTTCTCCTCCTGCTCGGCTGTGCGCAGCCGGCGGTCGAGCCCGCGGCCCCTTCCGTGCCACCTGCGGTGACGGCTGTCCCCGAGCCGCCGGCCGTCACCCTGGCGCCACGGGCGGCGTGGCGGCGCATCCCGATCGACAGGCGCGGTGGCATCGCCGCGGCTTTCGCCGCCTCCGAGGTGCTGCATTGGGCGGAGGGCGTCCGGCGCGTCTGGATCGTGCTGAACCTGGCCGAGCCGATCCGCTTGCCGGAAACCGGCCGGGGGGCACGCAGCGTCGCCTTCCTCGCGGATTACCGCTGTGGAGAGCAGAGCTGGGCGCCGATCGAAGGCGCCTGGTACCGGGGGACGGACGCCCAGGGGTTGGAATTCGAGGAGAAACCTCGCCACCCGGAGGAGCGGGGTGTGCAGCCCGGCACCCTGATCGCCATCTTCCTGGAGGCCGCTTGCCGGCTCTGACCGGCCGGGCCAGACCGGGGCGCTCCCGGGCGTGAAGGCGCGGGAGCGTGACTCCCCTCCGTGCAGGAGGGCTTGGCGGACCGGCGTTCCGCGCTGAACGCATGCCACCGGCGGCGCCATGCCCCGTTCCCCGGCAGTTCCGGGCCATTCCCGCAGAACCCAGCCACGGGGTCCTGCGTCTTGCAAGCAATGCGGCTGCGGTCACCCCTGGGGGCTTCCATCCGGGGGGTTGATCTTTGGCACAGGCAGACGTGACATCCGGCTGTGTCAGGCGCAGCCAGGATGCCCCCGGTCCAGGGCACAGGGAACGCCATGCGGGTATTGCTGATCGAGGATGACGAGATCATCCGGAGCGTGCTGTCCGAAACGCTGGACGGCGACGGCTTCGAGGTGGACGGCCTGGCCAATGCCGAGGATGCGCTGATCCTGCTCGGCGCCGGGCAGGTTCCGGATGTGCTGGTCACCGATATCAGCCTTGGCTCCGGGCTGAACGGTTTCGACCTGGCCGACCTGGCCCGGGCGCGCCACCCGGATGTCGAGGTGATCCTGATCAGCGGGACCACGCCGGACTTGGGGCGCCGCGCCGCAGGGCGGCATGAGCGCTTCTTGCAGAAGCCCTTTGCGCCGGAACAGCTGGCGGCGAAAATCCGGGAGGCCGGCGGGGCCGGGCCCGATCGCTCGCCCTGAGGCGCGGCGCAGCGGCGGCACAGGCCAACCGGCCTCTGACCCTGATATGGCACCCCGGGCCGCCGGCCGGGGCGGCCGCAGGCTACAGCGGATGGGCGTTTGGAACTGAACGCCCATCCACTGTAGATCCCATTTTTTAGGCAGATTAACGCATCCGGTCGTTCACGACCTCCCGCGGTCTGCTCTACTGGTCCAGCCGGATATTGTGGTCCCGGATCACCTTGCCGAGGCTTTCGGTATCGGCCCGCAGCTGTGTCCGGAAGGCCGCCGCGCCGTCGGTGCGAAGCTCGCCGCCCAGCTCGGCGACGCGCTGGCGGACCACCGGCTCCTGCATCACCTCGCGCAGCGCCGCCTCGAGCCGCGCCACCACCGCGGGCGGCGTGCCGCCCTGCACCAGCACGCCCTGCCAGGTGCCGGCCTCCGCATGCGGCCAGCCCATTTCGCGGAAGGTCGGCAGGTTGGGCAGGTTCGGCAGGCGGCGCGGGCCGGAGACGGCGACACCCCGCATCTGGCCGCCGGTGACATAGGGCATGGACTGCGTGGCGCCAGCCATGGTCAGGTCCGCCTCGCCGCTCGTCACCGCCAGCAGGGCCGGGGCGCCGCCGCGATAGGGCACATGCGTCATCTCCGTGCCCCAGGCGGCGCCGAGCGCGACGGCGACGAGATGCGTCAGCGTGCCGGCGCCGGAATTGGCGGCATTCAGCTTGCCCGGATTGGCCTTGGCATGCGCCACCAGCCCGGCCGCGTCCTGCACCGGCAGGGCGTTCTTCACCGCGAGAATGTAGGGGGCGTAGATCAGCATGGTGACCGTCGCCAGGTCCTTCTCGACGTCGAAGGGCAAGCGGCTGAACAGGAAGGGGTTGGTCGCCAGCACGCTGACATCGAGCAGCAGCAGGGTGGTGCCGTCGGGGGCGCTCTTCGCCACGTGGTCCGCACCGATATTGCCGCCCGCGCCGGTGCGGTTTTCGACGACCACGTTCTGCCCGACCGCCTTGCCGAGCGGCCCGGCGATGAGGCGGGCGAGGATGTCGCTGGTGCCGCCCGGCGCGTTCGGGACGATGATGCGCAGCAGGCGGTCGAAGCCCTGCGCCCCTGCGATGGCGGGCGCGGCGAGGCTCGCCGCCGCGGCGGCGAGCAGGTGGCGTCTCTGCATGGGGGTCCTCCCGGTGTCCTGGTTCAGCCGCCCGGCTTCAGCAGCGTGCTGCTCTCGCGGATGGTCGCATCCTCGCGCCGCCGCACCTCCGGGAGCAAGGCGGTGCCGAGGCCGGGCGCGGTCGGCGCCTGCGCCATGCCGCCCTTGATCACGGGCAGATCGGTGACGAGGTCCCGGTACCAGGTGGCGAGCGTCGCCCGCACCACCTCCTGGAAGATCGCGGTCGGCGCATGCAGCGCGAGCTGGAGCCCGGCCATCAGCGTGACCGGGCCGGTGCAGTCATGCGGCGCGAGCGGCTTCGCATAGGCCTCGGCCAGCGCGGCGATCTTGCGGCCCTCGGTCAGCCCGCCGCACCAGGCGAGGTCGAGCATGACGATATCGGCCGCCTCCTGCTCCAGCATCTGGCGGTAGGAAACGGCGCCGCCCAGCGTCTCGCTGCCGCAGATCGGCACGCGCACCTGGCGGCGGAGATCGGCCAGTGCCTTGAAATCCCCCATCTTGGCGATCGGGTCCTCGACCCAGAACACGCCGAGATCCTCCAGCGCGCGGCAGATGCGGATGGCGGCGGGCAGGCTCCAGAGGCTGTGCAATTCTGCCATCACCTCGATCCGGTCGCCGACCACGGCGCGGATCTTCCGGAAGGGCTCCAGCCCGGCCTTCAGCTCGGAGAGGGTGATCATCTGGCCGCCGCTGGCCGCGGCCTGGATGTCGAGCGGCCAGATCTTCATGGCGGTGAAGCCTTCCGAGAGCAGGCTCTCGGCCAGCGCGCCGGCATCGCGCATGAAGGCGATCTGGTCGTCATAGGGGCCGGCGGCGACATCGCCGGCGCCGATGTCGCGCCGCCCGGCCGCCACCGCACCCTTCGCCGTGCCGCTGTTATAAGCATACCCCGCGCAGGTGTTGTAGGTGCGGATCTCGGTGCGCGCCGCGCCGCCGAGGGCCTCATGCACCGGAATGCCGTGGCGCCTGCCCATCAGGTCCCAGAGGGCGAGGTCGACCGCGCTTGCCGCCCGCACCTCCGCGCTTGCGCTGGCGAAGCCGAGATAGGGCGTCATCAGGTGGCGCGACACCGCCTCGATCCGCCGGGAGTCGCGGCCGATGACCCAGGGCGCGACGGTTTCGTGCAACACGGCCTCGACCGCCTGGGCGCCCCGGAAACTCTCGCCGAGGCCGACCAGCCCCTCATCGGTTTCGATCTCCACCCAGATCAGGTTGGGCCGCTCGGCAATGCGGATGGTGCGGAGGCATTGAATCTTCGACATGCAGCTCACTCGGCGCGGATGTTGTTCTGGCGGATGACGGCGGCCCAGCGGGCGGACTCGTCGTGGATCTGCGCGCTAAGCCGCGCGGGCGGGCCGCCGAGCGGCACCACCGCAGCCTCCTGCAGCCGCGCGCGCGTCGCGGGTTCGGCCAGCGCCGCGTTGAAGGCGGCGTTCAGCGCGGCGATGGTGGCAGGCGGCGTCGCGGCCGGCGCCAGCACGCCGAACCAGCTGTCGATGACGACGCCGGGGATGCCGGCTTCGGCGAAGGTCGGCACCTCCGGCAGTTCCGGCACGCGCGCGGCTGCCGCCACCGCGACGGCGCGGGCGGCGCCGCTGCGCAGATGCGGCAGGATGGAGGGCAGGTTGTCGAAGAAGATGTCCAGCCGGTTGGCGATGAGGTCGGTGATGGCGGGCGCGCTGCCGCGATAGGGAACATGCGCCCAACCCAACCCGAGCAGCCCGCGCAGCAATTCGGGGGCGAGGTGGTTGGAGGCGCCGACGCCGGAGGAGCCGTAGGTGATCAGGTCCGGCTGGGCGCGGACCAGAGTGATCACCTCCAGCAGGGTCTGCGCCGGCAGGCCGGGCCGGACCGCCATGACGTTGCGGACCGCCCCGAGCAGGATCACCGGGGCGAAGTCCCGCTGCAGGTCATAGCCCGGATTGGCATAGAGCGCCGGGTTGATGGCACAGGTGCCGATGGTGCAGAGCGCCAGCGTGGTGCCGTCCGGCGCCGCCCGCGCCACCTCCGCCGTGCCGATATTGCCGCCGGCGCCGGCCTTGTTCTCCACCACGACCCCGGCCGGCAGGCGCGTGCCGTTGGCGAGGATGCGGGCGACGATGTCCGTGGTGCCGCCGGGCGGGAAGGGGACGAGGAGGCGGACCGGTCGCTCCGGCGCCTGGGCGCGCGCGCCGAGCGGCAGCAGCGCCGCCAGGGCGGCGGCCAGGATCAGGCGCTTGAGCATGGCGTTTCCTCCAGGCTTTCGGATGGCAGGTTTACCGCTTGCGCCAGGATATCAAACAGATTTCCTGCTCTGCTCGGAAAGCATGGCATTCTGTTTACAGATTTGGCAGATTTGGCGGATGCTCAGCGATGATGTCCATGCGCAGCTTCTCGGCATGCTGGGCTCCGGCGCCTGGGCGCCAGGAGCGCGGCTGCCCCCCGAGCACGAGCTGGCGCGGCGCTTCGGTGTCTCCCGCCCCATCCTGCGCCAGGCCCTGGCCCGGCTGCGGACGGAGGGACGGGTGGAGCCCCGCAAGGGCTCCGGTACCTATGTCCGCGCCCCCACGCCCGCGCCGAGCCTGACCTTCGGCCCGCTCGGCAGTATCCCGGAGGTACGGGATTTCCTGGAATTCCGCTGCAGCCTGGAGAGCGAGGCCGCGGCCCGGGCGGCGAAGGGGGCCGACCCGCCGGCGCTGGCCAGGCTGGCCGAGGCGCATGCACGGCTGGGCGCGGCGCTCGCCGCCGGCGCGCCGGGGGTGGAGGAGGACATCGCCTTCCACCGCACGGTCGCGGAGGCAAGCGGCAACCGGTTCTTCGCCCTCACCCTCACCGCGCTGACCGAGCAGATGGGCTTCGGCATCCGCCTGACGCGGGAGTTGACCGCGCGCCCGCTGCAGGAACGCGCGCCGGCCCTGATGCACGAGCATGACCGCATCCATGTGGCGATCCTGGCCGGTGACGCGGAGGCGGCGCGGGCCGCCATGCAGGACCACCTGGCCAGCGGCATCCGGCGACTCTTCGGAAGCTAGGGCGAAGGCAGCCCGGGCGGGACTACTCAGGCGGCGTAGAGCGCCCTCATGGAGACCGTGGAGCGTGCGTCACCGCGTGCCCGACAGGCTAGAGCATGGCGTCACTCCGCTCGAACACTCCCAGCAGCCAGGCCAACAGAACAGCCAGGGCGATGCACAGCGCCAGGCCGGCGCCGATGATGGTGCGGTTGTGGATGCGCGGCTGCATGACGGCCGGTCCTATGGGGCCACGCCGGCGAAGAAGGCTTCACGCATGAACAGCGTGTAGTCGGACTCGAACATCATGATGCCAAGGAAGACCAGCACCACCAGCGGCGGCAACAGGATGGCATAGGTCAGCGCCAGCCTCTCCCAGGCCATGTGCATGAATACGGCGATGATCAGCCCGGCCTTCAATGCCATGAACAGCAGGATCAGCGCCCAGCGCAGCATGCCCTCCAGCTGGAAATAGTCCACCAGGTAGGAGAAGGCGCTGAGGATGAAGAGCCACCCCCAGACCACGAGGTAGAGCTTGATCGGATGCTGCTGGCCTTCGGCCGTCGCCGCGTGTGCCATGGCGGGTCCCCTACCAGAGATAGAAGAAGGCGAAGATGAACACCCAGACCAGATCGACGAAGTGCCAGTAGAGGCCGGTGATCTCGACGATCTCCCAGCGACCGCTGCGGCTGGTGAAGAAGCCCTTGCGCCCCTGGTCGAAATCGCCGCGCCAGACCTTGCGGGCGATGATCAGCAGGAAGATGACGCCGATGGTCACATGGGTGCCGTGGAAGCCGGTGATCATGAAGAAGACGGCGCCGAATTGCGGCGCCCCCCAGGGATTCTCCCAGGGCCGCACGCCCTCATGGATCAGCTTCGTCCACTCGAAGGCCTGCATGCCGACGAAGGCCGCGCCGAAGATCGCGGTCGCCAGCATCAGCAGCGCGGTCTTCACCCGGTCCCGCCGGTAGGCGAAGTTGACCGCCATCGCCATGGTGCCGCTACTGCTGATCAGCACGAAGGTCATGATGGCGATGAGGATCAGCGGCAGGTTGGTGCCGAAGATCTCCAGCGCGAAGACCTCGCTGGCATTCGGCCAGGGCAGGGTCGTCGACATCCGCGCCGTCATGTAGGCGATCAGGAAGCAGCTGAAGATGAAGGTGTCGCTGAGGAGGAAGATCCACATCATGGCCTTCCCCCAGGACACGCCGCGGAAGGTCCGCCGGTCGGCTGACCAGTCGGCGACGACCGCGCGCCAGCCGGTGCGCTCTGTGGCGATGTCCTGGGCGGCAGCCGGTGCGACATCGGGCATCGGGCGGATCCTATCGGAAGGGGGCGGTGCAGAGCGCCGCGAGCCAGGCGATGGAGGGCGCATGGGCGAGCAGCGCGAAGAGGCAGAGCCAGGCGAGCAGCAGGAAATGCCAATAAGTGGCGCAGAGCTCGACGCTGAGGCGCAGCCGCGTCGTCGTGGTGCCGCGCGCGAGCCTGGCGCCCGCGCGGCCCAGGGCGGCGAGGCCGCCGAGCAGGTGCAGCCCATGCACCGTGGTGATCAGGTAGAAGAAGGCATCGGCCGGGTTGGTCGCGGGCCGGTAGCCTGCCGCCGCGAGTTGCCGCCAGGCGAGGAGCTGGCCGGCGAGGAAGAGCAGGGCGGTGAGGCCGCCGGCCAGCAGCCCGTCCTGCACGCCTGCCCGGTTGCCGCGCCGCGCCGCCCGCGCCGCCCAGTGGAGCGCGAGGCTGCTGAGCACCAGCACGAAGGTGTTCGCCCAGAGCAGCAGCGGCTGCGGCAGTGGCCGCCAATCCGCCATCTCCATCCGCATGGCATAGGCACTGACCAGCAGGCTCAGCAGCAGGGTGGCAACGGCCATGAAGATGCCGAGGCCGATCCTCGCGGTCGGCAGGGGCGGTACCCCAGGCGCGGCCAGCTCGGCGGCTGCCTGCCCCTCCAGCCATGGCCGCGCCGCCAGGCCCTGCCGCGCCAGCCACCAGGCGGCGATTGCGACCAGCACTGCGAAGACCAGCAGCGTGACGATCATGGCGCGGCCGCCGGCGGAGGCTCGTTCTGCGGCGTGAAGTCCCGCGCCGCGCCCGGCACGCTGTAGTCGTAGGCCCAGCGATAGACCACCGGCTGCTCCCGCCCCCAATTGCCGTGGCCGGGCGGTGTCTCGGGCGTCTGCCATTCCAGCGTGGTGGCGTTCCACGGATTCGGTCCGGCCTCCTTGCCGCGCCGCAGGCTCCAGAACAGGTTGAACAGGAAGAGCACCTGCGCCGCGCCGACCACCAGCGCGACCACGCTGATGAAGGCATTCAGTGTATGCGCCGAGTCCGGCACGAAGCTCGTCTGGCCGATATCGTGGTAGCGCCGCGGCACGCCGAGCAGCCCCAGATAATGCATGGGGAAGAAGATCAGATAGGCGCCGAGGAAGGTCACCCAGAAATGGATCTTCCCCATCATGTCATCCAGCATCCGGCTGGTGACCTTGGGATACCAGTGATAGAGCGCGCCGTAGATCACCATGATCGGCGCGACACCCATGACCATGTGGAAATGCGCGACGACGAACATGGTATCCGAGAGCGGGACATCGACCACGACATTGCCGAGGAAGAGGCCGGTCAGCCCGCCATTGACGAAGGTGACGATGAAGCCGAGCGCGAAGAGCATCGGCAGGTTGAGGTGGATGTTGCCGCGCCAGAGTGTCAGCAGCCAGTTATAGACCTTGATGGCGGTCGGGATGGCGATGATCAGCGTGGTCGTGGCGAAGAAGAAGCCGAACCACGGATGCATCCCCGACACATACATGTGGTGCGCCCAGACGATGAAGCTCAGCGCGCCGATGATGACGATCGCCCATACCATCATGCGGTAGCCGAAGATGTTCCGCCGGGCATGGGTGGCGATGAGGTCGGAGACGATGCCGAAGGCCGGCAGGGCGACGATGTAGACCTCCGGATGGCCGAAGAACCAGAACAGATGCTGGAACAGGATCGGGCTGCCGCCGCCATAGCTGAGCTGCTGGCCCATCTCCACCAGGGCGGGCATGAAGAAGCTGGTGCCGAGCAGCCTGTCGAGCAGCATCATCACCGCGCCGACGAAGAGGGCGGGGAAGGCCAGCAGCGCCATCACCGTCGCGACGAAGATGCCCCAGATGGTCAGCGGCATGCGCATCAGGGTCATGCCGCGGGTGCGCGCCTGCAGCACGGTCACCGTGTAGTTCAGCCCGCCCATGGTGAAGCCGATAATGAAGAGGCAGAGCGAGAGGAGCATCAGGATGATGCCCCAGTCCTGCCCGCCGGGCGTGCCGGAGAGGATCGCCTGCGGCGGGTAGAGCGTCCAGCCGGCGCCGGTCGGGCCGCCGGGGGCGAAGAAGCTGGCTACCAGCACCAGCACGGCCAGCAAGTAGATCCAGTAGCTCAGCATGTTGACATAGGGGAACACCATGTCCCGTGCGCCGAGCATCAGCGGGATCAGGTAGTTGCCGAAGCCGCCCAGGAACAGGGCGGTCAGCAGGTACACCACCATGATCATCCCGTGCATGGTGATGAACTGGTAGTAGGCGGCCGGGTCGATGAAGTCGAAGGTGCCGGGGAAGCCAAGCTGCAGCCGCATCAGCCAGGACAGCACCAGCGCCACCATGCCGATCGCGATGGCGGTCAGCGCGTACTGCACGCCGATCACCTTGGCATCCTGGCTGAAGACGTATTTCGTCAGCCAACTGTGCGGATGGTAGAGCTCGACCTCGTCGCTATCGTCATGGGGGACGGCGGTACCCGCCGTGTGTGCCACATCGCCCATCGGCGTGTTCTCCTCCCCTGGGTCGCCTCGTCAGCTCATCGTGCCGCCAATTGCGCGAAGGTCCGCTGCCCCTGCAGCCAGGCCTGATATTCCGCTTCGGTCTGCACCACGACCCGGCCGCGCATGATCGCGTGGCCGACGCCGCAGAGCTCGGCGCAGAGCGATTCGAAGGTGCCGGTGCGGGTCGGCGTGAACCAGAAATAGGTGACCGAGCCCGGGATCATGTCCATCTTCGCCCGGAACTCCGGCACGTAGAAATCGTGCAGCACGTCGATGGCGCGCAGCAGAACCTTCACGGGGCGCCCGATCGGCAGGTGCAGATCCCCCCCCTCGATCACCACATCGTCGCGGCCATTCGGATCGTCGGGATTGAGGCCGAGCGGGTTGGTGTCGCTGATCAGTCGGACATCGGAGGTACCGAGCTTTCCGTCCTCGCCCGGCAGCCGGTAGCTCCATTGCCATTGCTTTCCGACGACCTCGATCTCCGTCGCGTCATCGGGGACGCTGACGAACTGGCTCCAGACGAAGAGGCCGGGCGCGAGCATGGCGGCGACGCCGAGCGCGGTGGCGACGGTCAGCCAGACCTCCAGTCTCTTGTTCTCCGGCTCGTAATGCGCCTGCTGGCCGGGACGGTAGCGGTAGCGGAAGACGCACCAGGCCATGAAGCCGACCACGGCGACGAAGGCGATGCCGGTGATCCAGAAGGTGATGATCAGCGTCTGGTCGATGTATTCCCAGTTCGAGGCGATGGGCGTCCACCACCATGGGCTCAGCCAGTGGAAGACCACCGAGCCGATCGCGACCAGGACCAGTATGAGTGCCACGGCCATGCGCTGTCCCTCCCCAGACCATCGGAGCGGGGCGCGGCGGCGTCAGTTGGCGCCGGCACGCCCCCGGGCCTGGGGATTCGGCAGGCCGACGCGCGGCATTCCGCAGCGACGCGGGGGGGACAGCAAGGGGGCGGGCGATGCCAGCGACGCGGCGCCGCTGGCAGGGCTGAAGGCGGATTGGGCAGGAGCCATGGCCGCACCTTCCGGGCCGCCCCGGGGGCGGCCGTCACGCATCCGGTGACACGAAGTCTGGCTGGCGGTCGTCGGTCACCACGGCAACCGTCCCAGGATTGCATACTGAATGCGCGCGTTGCCGCCTGTCAACGCAAAGCGCCGGCGGGCCTGAACGCGCCGTCCCTCAGGCCCGTCCCTGCGCCGCCGATCCTCAGCCCTCCAGGGTGGCCAGCGCCTGGGCGAGGTCGGCGATCAGGTCGTCCGGATGCTCAATACCAATGGACAGCCGGATCAGGCCATCCGTCACCCCGATCCGCGCCCGCAACTCTGCCGGCACGCCGGAATGGGTGGTGGTGGCGGGGTGGCTGGCGAGCGATTCCGTGCCACCCAGGCTGACCGCCAGCTTGAAGATGCGGAGCGCATTGAGGAAGCGGAATGCCTCGGCCTGGCCGCCCGCCAGCTCGATGCTGAAGGTGGAGCCGGGGCGGCTGCATTGCTCCTGGTAGACCCGGCCGGCCGGGCTGTCCCCGGCCAGGTGGTTCAGCGCATGCACCGCCGTGACATGCGGGTGCCGCTCCAGGAACTCCGCCACCATCTCGGCATTGCGCGCCGCCGCCTCCATGCGCAGCGCGAGCGTCTCCAGCGACCGGCCGAGCATCCAGCAGGAATGCGGATCGAGTTGCGTGCCGATGGCGCCGCGCAGCAGCCGGATGGGGCGGAGCTGTGCCTTGCTGCCCACCGCCGCGCCGGCAACCAGGTCGCTATGGCCGCCGACATATTTGGTCAGCGAGTAGAGAACGATGTCCACCCCATGGGCGAGCGGATGC
>JAESGY010000527.1_pt1 | contig 14077 bp, 13 predicted proteins | sample 9269841 | NCBI WGS metagenome assembly JAESGY01 (sample SAMN17022865, study PRJNA683097) | algae metagenome | isolation source: Spirirestis rafaelensis WJT71-NPBG6 and co-occurring heterotrophs from... | place: USA: Pinto Wells, Joshua Tree National Park, Colorado Desert, CA | collected 2006-08-15
TAATACGTTGGCGCGCGCGAACGACCTGACCGCAGTCCGCCTGCGCTGGGTGGCTGATCCGAACCCAATAAGCCTGGAGGTGCTGAACAGCAGCATTAGGCCGCCCGCGTGTCTCCGGAGGCGAATAAGGCGTTCTTTCTGCTCAAGACCACCGGTCTGATGGCGCGCTCGACCGTGTTGCTGTCGATCTCCGCGCGGCCATCCTCGAGGAACCGCTCGAGCCCGTTGCGGTGGTTCAGCGCGTAGCGGATGGCTTTGGCGGTGGTGCTGCCGCCCGGCACGCGGGCGAGTTGTTCGTCCAGCCAGGCGAACAGGTCAGCGACCAGCGGTGCGCTGCGAGCCTGCCGGGTAGCGCGTCGCACCTCGGGCGGCTTGCCGCGGATCGTCTCCTTGATGGCATAGAGGGCTGCGATGCGTCGCAGCGCCTCTTCGGCGATCGGCGCGGTCCTGCCCTTGGCGAGGTCGTAGAACTCGCGCCGCACATGGGCCCAGCAGTAGACGAGGGTCGCGGCATCCTGGCCGTCCTTCGGCGCGGCCAGGCTCTTGTAGACGCCGTAGCCATCGCACTGCAGGACGCCGGTGTAGCCCCCCAGCAGGTCGCGGGTGTGCTCGACCCCGCGGCCGGGCGCGTAGTGGAACACCACTGCCGGCGGATCGGTGCCGCCCCAGGGCCGTCGTCGCGCGCGATCGCCCAGGCGAAGCCCTTCTTCGTCACCCCGCGCCCCGGATCGAGCACCGGCATGGTGGTCTCGTCGGCGAACAGCCGCACCGAGCCGCGTAGGGTCTCGCGTAGCCGCGCCGCCACGACCGGCCGGACCGCGAAGGCGGCTGCGCCCATCCAACTGGCCAGGACATCGCGGCCGATTTCGATGCCCTGCCGCGCCAGGGCCTGCGCCTGGCGGTACAGCGGCATGTGGTCGGCGTAGCGCGCCACGGCAACGTGGGCGACCGCCGCCTCGGTCGGCATGCCGCCCTCGATGAGGCGGGCCGGCGTCGGGGCCTGCACGACGACGCCCGGGCAGGCGCGGCAGGCGAACTTCGGCCGCCTGGTGACCAGGACGCGGAACTGGACGGGGAGCACATCGAAGCGTTCTGCCGTGTCGCAGCCGATCTCGACCATCGTGCCCCGGCAGCAGGGGCAAGCCGCGCTCTCGGGCATGAGGACCTGCTCGACGCGCGGCAGATGGTCCGGCAGCCGGCCGCGCCCCTTCCGGCGCCGGGCCGCGCGGAAGGTGTTGGCCTCCAGCTGCTTCCAGAAGAGCATCAGGCCGCTGCCGTCCCATACCAGGACCTTCACGCGGTCGGCGCGCCTTGATCGGAACACCAGCACCACGCCCGAGAACGGATCAGCGCCGAGCTCCGCCGCCGCCAGCGCCGCCAAGGCATGGGCGCCACGGCGAAAGTCCACCGGCCTGGTCGCCAGCAGGATCCGGGTGCCCGCCGGCACGGTGATCACCGCTCGAGCGCCGCCGCCAGGCGCGCAATGCCGTCCGGGTCGACCGTGCTGCCAAACCGCATCAGGCGGTCATTCCGCAGCACGACCTCGACGCGATCGAGCTCAGTCGCCGGGCTGGCCGGCTCCGTAACCGGACTGCCGTCCTCCACCAGCAGGGGCACGAAGCGCGCCGGCTGCGGGCGCGACTTCCGCGCCGGTCGACCCGCCGCCTCCCGCCGCCAGCGATACACTAGGCTCGGCGAGATCCCGTGCCGCTGCGCCACTGCCAGCACCCGCGCCCCAGGCAGCGCCGCCTCGCTCAGGATCTGCGCCCGCTGCTCCGGCGTGTACTCGCGCCGCGGCTCACCTCGCGTGACGATCTCACCCGCGTCACGCCATCTGTGGCAGCATCAGTGCTAGCACCAATGCGAGACCTCGATCCGGCCACCGCCTCCCCTCCGCGATGGCCTACCTCTCAGAATCTGTACGCGAAATAACCCGGCTTTTCGTAGCGAAGTCGGCACAGAAAGTGGCGTCGGCCCAGTCTCTCCATGTCGGACCGATGTCTTGCGCCAGCATTTTGAGCGCCGCTGGTTCATCACGGACATTCGAACCGCAATGATCTCATGACGGCCTGACGCTAAGGCGCTGAAAGATTAAGGGATTTATTCGCGTACAGATTCTCAGCTACATCCGCCCGCCGCAAGAGGGGCGCCAGACCAGCGCTTACCCGCCACCGGCTGCCCGCCTGTCGCCTGGCTCGGCCCAACACGGCATCAACGCGACCGAGTGTGAATACGGTGGGCTTACTATTTCTGGAACTCCCTACGCAGGGTGATCGCCGGGTTCCGGGTGAAGAACCCATAGGGCTTGAGCTCGATCCGGTGCCATTTGGTCGGCAGCACCGGCCAGTCCTCCGGCCGGGTCAGGTGGTGGAAGCCCATGGTTGCCCAGACCACCAGATCGGCATTGTCGATGCCCCGCCCGCGCGACACGAAGCGCGGCAGCCCGTCCCCGCCGCGCGCCTGGTTGGGCCAGGCGCCGGCCGCGTGCGTCTCGGCGGCATCGTAGGCCGTGACCCAGAGCGGCGCGCCGGTGAAGGCGGCGCGCCGCTGCGGCGTGTCCTCCGGATCGAGCAGCGAGACCGCGCCATGGCCGAGGACGATCTCGTAGCCCGGATTGTGGCCGAGTGAGGTGGTGACACCCGGATTCACCACGCGCCAGATCTCCGGCCCATGTCCCGGCTCCACCGCGCCCTCCACCGGCATGGCGATGCGTTCCGGCATCCAGAGGCTGCGGCGCGGCGTGCCGCCCTGCGCGGCGCGCGGGGCGAGGCGTTCGCGGAGGAAGCTGTTGGCAGGCCCGTCAATATCCAGGTCGAGCCGGAAGGAGATGTAGTGGTCGTGCCAGACGCCGACGGCGCCGGGCGCGATCAGCATGCCCGTCATCACCTCCGCCGCCGCGCCGGGCTCCGCCATGCTGCGCGCCGCGACGCCCTTCACCGCGTCCATGCCGGTCGCACCGACATCGATGCGGATCTCGCCGCGCGCGGTGAAGACCCAGTCGACGACATAGTCGTAGTTGCCGATAGTTGGGATGCTGCGGACGACCAGTTCGACCTCCGGCCGGCCCTCATGGGTCTGGTCCACGATCTCGGCATGGCGCCAGGCGGGGTTGCCAGTATTGCGCTCGAAGACGCAGAGCACGCCGGGAAGGTCAAGCGGCGTGCCATTATCCGCCGGCAGCGTGGCATCGAGGAAGGTGGCATGCGCCGGGCAGTCGGTGCCGGGATGCAGTGCGGAGGAGAGGCCGCCGAAGCCGTATTCCCCGATATCCATGTAGGACCGGAAGTACCAGGCCTCGGAAGCGTCCATGTAGGGGACGAACATCTCCGAGGCATGACCCTGGTATAGCACCATGCGGTCTCGCCCGCCCTCCGCCCAGCGGGCGAGGGAGATGACGGGGCCGAAGCGGCGGTCGAGCCTCAGATGGAAGCGCCAGTGGTCCCAGGCGACCTGATGGCCCTCGATGCGGACATTGCCGCCCTGCGGCGCCGCCTGCAGCACCGGCTTCATGGCGGGGCGGAGATCGGGGAAGGCGGCCTCGTCCACCCGGTCGGGGCCTTCCCGCACCGGCACCACGCCGGTGTCCACCACCCGCAGAACGCGCTGCTCGCCGAGATCGACGATGGCGAAGAGGCCCTCGATCGGCCTTCCATGCACGGTGGTGCGGCCGCCCGCGGTCTCGTAGCAGGGTACGCGCAGCAGGCGGCGGCCGCGCTCCTCCGTCGTCTCGAACCAGCCGACGGTGAGCGGCGCGCAGAACAACGTGTCGAAGGAGGTGTAGCCGCGCCTGCGCATGGCCGCCTGCCAATCGGGATGCGCCATGGTGAGCTTCGCCGCCGTCTCCCACTCCTCCAGCAGAACGCCGGATTGCGCATCGGCGATGGCGCGCGGGCCGTCCACCCGGCCGCTGGCGAGGTCCACCTCCGCCTCTGCCATCGCGGTGCCGCGGCGGAGCACGACATGGGCGCGGCGCGGCGCGGACCGGCCGGCGAGCACCACGGCTTTGGACGGCTCGGCCAGGTCCACCGCGATGAAGTGCGTCCCTTCCCCGACGGCGCCGGCGGCACGCAGGGCGGCGACCGCCGCCTCGATCTCCGGCCCGGTCAGCGGGTCCAGCGGATGCGCCGCCGCTGCGCCGCAGAACGCCATCCACCCCGCCAGGCTCCATCGCGCCAGCCGCAAGCCCATTTGCCCGCCCCTTTTGCTGCGTCGCCGCATCACAGCCCGTCCGTCGCCGGAACGCGAGGGTTTTCGCGTGTTCGGGCCAAAGGTCACGGATACGGATGGGAAAGGATACGCCATGGGTCACCGGACATCTTGGCTTGCGCCGCTCGCGGTCGCGGCCTGCCTTTCCGCGCTGGCGTCGGTCACAGCGGTGCAGGAGAAACTGTCGCCCCTTGAAGGACTGATCCGACCTTACCGAAGTCGCCCGCCGCTGTCTTGCCAGGCCATGGTTTGTACCTGCTCAGAACGGCGCTGCAGGCCCGCAACAGAACCTCCCGGCTTGCGGCCGACCACGCAGTGGTGCGGTGCCGTCATGAAGAGCACTCCAGCATCCAACGCGGCCTGCCGCGCCGCCTGCCAGATCGGCTTCTCCTCAGCGCTCAGTCGCGCCAGCACGAGACTCTCCTGAAAGCGGAAGAACTGGCCGTCCACTCGGCCGAATGAGGCCAGCATGGGAAAGCAGGTCAGGTGTTTGAAGCCCGCCGCGCCCATGCGGGTGTAAAGGCTGCGATTGGCCACCCCGCGTGGACCCACCAGTGGCGGCCGGTTCTCGATCTTTTGGCGAAGCGCTTCCGGCAGGTCCACGTTCCAAGAATGCAGCATTTCGGTGGCGCGCACGACCACGCCGACACGCCCACCCGGCCTCACCACTCGGCGGAGTTCCGCCAGCGCCAGGTCGGCATCGCACTCCTCAAGCACAGTGACGCTAAAGGCATGATCGAAACTGGCGTCCTCAAAAGGAAGTCGCTCGGCATTGCCTTCCCGAAAGCTGATCCTCTCCGCCAAACCATCCTCCTCGGCCAGGACTGCTGCCTCGCGCAACAGGAACGGGTTGAGGTCCATGCCGGTGAGGTGGTTGGCGCCGGTGAGCTCCCGCGCCAGAAGCCGGAGTAGTGCGCCGGAGCCGCAGCCAACCTCCAGGATCGTCTCGCCTGCGCCGGGGGCCATCACGTTGAGTACTGTCCTCACCATGGCGGCATAACTCGGGCTCCTTGCCCGGTCCTCAAGCATCGCTACGCCGCTCAGGTGACGCCCGCCCAGCACTACGACGGAGTAGTGCTGTGCCAATTCTGGGATGGCGGCCTCCCACTGGGAAGGGGCGAGGATGAGCGGCAGCAGCACCAGGGCGGGACCGCTGCCGTGTATTCGGTACGTAATGCCGGCATGACTGTCCCGGTTGGACGTGGCGGCTGGCACCGAGGCATCCCCGGGCAGATCGCGGAAGGCTGCAACGACTTCCTCTGTTCTGTTGGACACGCTGTCCGCCCAGGTCGGCTCGTCATAACCGGCAAGGGCAATGCGTCGGCACCCCTGGAGTTGCTGCGCGGCGGCGTCCGCGACCTTTGCTGAGAGCCCCGTGTCGCCCGCGACCAGCATCAGCCGCGGCGCCAGGGTGGCAAAGGCCGCGGGATCAATACCTGGCGCCTCGCACAGCAACAGGCTGGAGATCCTATCCGGGTGGAGGCGGGCGAGGCCATCCAGGTCGGCAGGGAGCTGCGCAGCCACATGTGCAGCCGTAAGTCCGAGGTGATCCCACAGCGAGACGAGACGATCGGTAACGGTAGGTTCCCTGGTCATTGTGCCCTCCATCACCACTTTGCTTCCGCCGGTCAGCGGAAGCGGCAACAGGCGAAAGGGGCTGAGGGGGAGCCCGGCGCCATTCGCCTAGGCCGAGACCGACGGTCAGCCGCCAACTTAGCTACACCCCTCGCCTATCCATGCCCATGCGCGATTCGACCGCGACAAGAAGGCCGATTTTGCCGGCGTCGGGCTCGCCCAGGATCAGCCAGGGCCGGGTTGTCGGCACGGGCAATGACGGCGCCGCTGTCCTCAGATGAAAGGGTGGCGCTGCGCGTTCCGGCACCCGGTCGCTTGCGCGATGGCCTAGGCAACCTCGCCCCAGGTCTCAAGGCAACATCTGGCCAGGGTGAGAACCGCGGAACAACGGCTGCCCAGCAATGGCGCTCGCCGCAGATTCGTTGCGCCGGTCAGGGGCATCCGGAGAGCCACGGCCGGAGCGGGCGGATGTGCGCCGCCAGCGCGTCAAGGAAGGCACGGATGTGTGGCGCGCCACGCAGCTCCTCGCGCGTGACCAACCACAGGCTGCCCTTGAGCGCCTCGACGGGCGGCAGGCAGCGGACGAGATCGGGTTCAGCGTCGCCGAGGAAGCAGGGCAGCGCCGTCAAGCCCAGGCCGGCCTTCGCGACCGCAAGCAGGTTCGGCAGGCTGCTGCTGCGGCACGCGACCTCGGCGCCGGCCGCGGTGGCCTCCAGCCACCGCAGGCTCTCCAGCTGAGCCAGCGCGCCCTCGCCCCCGATCACCTGATGGCCGGCCAGCGCCTCGGGTGTCCCCGGTGCGCCACCATGCCGATCTGCGTAGCCCCGGCTGCAGTAGACCGACCAGCCCGTGTCACAGAGCCGCCGACCAACCAGGCCACCGCCGGGCTCCAGCGGCCGCCAGCCGGCCCTGAGCGCCACGTCCGCCTCGCCGCGGGCGATGTCGAGGCGGCGATCCTCCACGATCAGCTCCACCCGGATCATGGGATGCTGCCGTCGAAAGTCCTGCAAAAACGGGACGACAATCAGGTTCGCCAGGATCTCGCTGGTGGTGGCGCGCACGGTACCGGCGGCACGGCGCCCCTCGGCGGCGAGCAGTTGCGCCAGCGCCGCCGCCTCCGCTTCCATCCGCTCGGCATGCTCGACGACACGCTGGCCGGCCTCTGTCAGCCGATAGCCGGCCTGCCGCCGCTCGCAGAGCGCGGTGCCGCCGAGCGCTGCCTCCAGCGACGCCACCCGGCGGGCCACCGTCGTCTGATTCACGCCAAGCAGGCGCGCGGCGCCGAGCGTGCTGCCGGCGCGCGCGACGGCCAAGAAGTGGCGCAGGTCGTCCCAATCCAGCACGCGCGCATTCTGCATTCGCGCAGAACCGAGCTGCAAGCTCGCTGATTGTGGCGTCCTACTGCCCGGAACTACCGTTCCCGGCGCGGAGACAAACTACTGGAGGAGACGCGCCGTGAAGCTCTACTACCATCCCGCCGCAACGACCTGCCGCCCGGTTATGCTGCTGGCCGCAGAGGAGGCGATCCCGCTGGAGCTGGAGACGATAGATCTCTTCTCCGGCGAGCACCTCTCCGAGCGCTTCCTGGCCGTCAACCCGAACGGTGCTGTGCCGGTGCTGGAGGACGGCGCCTTCCGGCTGACCGAGTGCTCCGCGATCCTGAAATACCTCGCGGAGCGGATCGGCTCGGCCGCCTACTCCACCGAGCCGCAAGCGCGGGCGCGCGTGAACACGCTGATGGACTGGTTCAACACCGGGTTCTTGCGCGAGTTCGGCTACGGCTTCGTCTATCCCCAGGTCATGGCCGATTGCTACGGCTGGCCAGATCCAGCAATGCAGGCAGTGGCGCTGCGGCGGGGGGAGGCAGGGGCGCGGCGGTTTCTCGCCGTGCTGGACGGGCACTGGCTCCCCAGTCGGGAGGGGCCCTATCTCGGCGGCACCAAGCCCTGCCTCGCCGACTACATGGGCGCGGCCTACACGACGGCCGGCGAACTCGTGGACTTCGACTTCGCGTCCTGGCCACGCGTAGTGCACTGGCTGGAGGCGATGAAGGCGCGACCGAGCTGGGCGCCGGCGAATGCCGCCTTCCGGGGCTGGTGCGAGGCAGCGCGCGCCGCGCGGCTTTGCCAGGCCGCCGCATGAGCTGAAGGGAGGAAGCCATGATCCGCGCCTACCACCATGTCGCCTACCGCTGCCGCGATTCCGAGGAGACGCGGCGCTTCTACGAGGACTTCCTGGGCCTGGAGCTGGCTGCAGCGAAGCTGATCACGGAGACGAAGACGGGTCGGGAGACCTCCGTGCTGCACACCTTCTACCGCCTCGGCGATGGCAGCTTCCTGGCCTTCTTCGAGGCGCCGAACAGCCCGTTCGAGTTCAAGACCCAGCACGACTTCGACCTGCACGTTGCGCTGGAGGTAGACGGGCTGACGTTGGAGCGCATGGCTGCGCGCGGCCGGGCGGAGGGGATCGAGACACGCGGCCCGGCCGAGCACGGCGTGATCCGCTCGATCTACCTTCGCGACCCCAATGGCTATGTCGTCGAGCTAACCGCGAAGACGGCGGACCACGATGCCCTGATGAACCCGCGGTCAAACGGTGCGCGCGAAAGGCTCGGCCGCTGGCAAGCCGAGAAGGTCGTGCGCGCCGTCGCCTGAGACACCGAGAACCGGTGGAAGGGGCCGCCTGACCCACAGGCGGCCGACCTGCCCTTGCAAGGGAGGAAGACGACCATGGACAGCGTCACCCACGCCCTGCCTAACCCGGCCCGCGAGGGTCTTCGGCTGGCCGCCGTCCTGGCCCTGGCGGGCGTCACTGCGGCCGGGATCCTCCCTGCCGCCGCGCACCAGGGTCACGAGCACGGTGCGCCGCAGCACCGCGCCTCCACCCCGGCGCCCGCGCCGGCGCTGCCGCCCCAACTCGCCGAGGTGCGCGACGTCCTGCGCAAGTACGAGGACCCGGTCGTGGCGGTGCGCGACGGCTACCTCTCGACGCTGGGCTGCGTCGAGTACCCGGAGGGCGGCATGGGGGTGCACTTCCTCAACCCCGCCCTGATCGGCCCGACGCCTGACCCCTTCCGGCCCCAGATCCTTGTCTACGAGCCGGCCGAGGGCGGGCGGCTGCGCCTCGTGGCGGCGGAGTGGTTCGTCCCGCTGGCCACTGGCGTCGCAGAGCGCCCGAGCATCTTCGGGCGGCCATTCGATGGGCCCATGGAGGGCCACGAGCCGCTGATGCCGCGCGAGCTGCACCACTACGACCTGCACGTCTGGTTGTTCAAGGACAACCCGGCCGGGCTGTTTCACTGGACGAACCCAACGGTGGGCTGTGCCGGCCACGGCTACGCGCTGATGGAGGGGCCGACCGCCACCGTGCAGCACCACCGGTAACGCCTGCTGCGGGCAAGCGCGAGTGACGGAGGCCGCTCGCAAGCGCACTCACCGCGGCTTCGCTCGCCGCGAAGCTACGGCACCTCGGTGCTCAGACGAACCACCAAGGATTTCCGCAATGGAGTTCCACCACCTCGCCCGCTCCGCCACTCCGGCAGCGCCGTCGCCCGCCGCTGAGCCCGTGAGCATCCGCCCGGCCGTGGATGCCGACGCCGAGGCATGCGGGCGCATCATGCACGACGCCTTCCGCGGCATCGCCGAGGCGCACGGCTTCCCGCCAGACTTCCCTTCGGCCGAGGCTGGGACGCAGCTGGCGGCTGCCTTGATCACCTCCTCCGCCGCGTTCGGCGTGGTAGCGGAGAGCGAGGGTCGGGTGGTCGGCTCCAACTTCCTGGCGGAGGGCGACCCGATCCGTGCCGTGGGGCCAATTACGGTCGATCCGGCTTTCCAGGGCGGCGGCGTCGGGCGGCGTTTGATGGAAGCGATTCTCCAACGCGCCAAGGGAGCCAGGGGCGTGCGCCTTGTCCAGGACGCGTTCAACACCCGCTCGGTCGCACTCTACGCGTCGCTCGGCTTCAAAGTGAAAGAGCCGCTCCTGCTTCTGCATGGCGTGCCCAAAGTGGAGGAACGGCCCGGCTTCACTGTCCGGCCGATGGCGGAGCGGGACGTGGCAGTCTGCGCTACGCTCTACGCATTGGTACACGGGGTGGATCGAGCCAATGAGATCCGAGAGGCGCTGCGGCTATTCGCGCCAGTGGTTGTCGAGCGCGGCGGCCGGGTGACCGGCTATCTCACTGTGCCGGACTTCTGGCTGATGAATCACGGCGTGGCGGAGGCGGAGGAGGACATGGCGGCGCTGCTGGCCGGGACGGTAGCACACGGTGGGTCCCTGTCGCTGCTGCTGCCGACGCGGCAGTCCGGCCTGTTCCGGTGGTGCCTGGGCGCCGGGATGCAAGTGGTGAAGCCGATGACGCTTATGGCGACGGGCGAGTACCAAGAGCCGAGGGGTTGCTGGTTCCCCTCGGTGCTCTACTGAGCGGGATTCGACGCTCCTCCGACATCCGAGTGCGGCCGCACTGCCCAAGAAAAATGGAGCTCCGATCGCCTTTGTTCGGGGCCTCGAACACTCGCAGCAGTCCGATCTTGCGCCGGTGCAGGCGCGCCAGAAGGCAATCCAGCACGATGTGCCAGGGGCACCGTCAACCGGACCGAATGTGGAATGTAACCCTGCAATTGTATTGCTGATGTCTGGCCGATCGGCGCAATTCCGATTCGACAGATCACGCGTCCCAGCAGCCCGAAATTGGGCCGAAGCTGGCTCTCGCGGCTCAACTTGACTGTGAGCATCGAGGTGCCACTTGTTTCCAGCACTGGGCAGCCTTCGCCGGATCCGGTAGGCGAACTCCTGACCGAACTTGAGCGCCCACTGCCGGACGGTCTCGTGGCTGACGACGATGCCGCGTGCCGCCAGCATCTCCTCGACCATGCGGAGGCTGAGCGGGAAGCGGAAGTACAGCCAAACCGCCTGGCTGATGACCTCGGCCGGGAAGCGATAGCCGGCATAGAGGGACTTGGCGGCTGGCAGGCGCATTCCGGCCGTCTACTGGACCAGCCCCGGCCCACCAAGCCCCGCTCAACCTGACGGTGCCTATGGCAGCCCCCTCCCCTCCGATTCCCCGGACAGCCTATCTGAACGGCATGTTCTGGCTCGGGCAGCAGACTCAGTGCGCTGCTACGGCCAGGTTGGGAGGAATGTGGCCTCTCGAATGCGCCTCCGGGCACCTCCTGGTGCGCCTTGGACCGGCAGTCCTACGTCTGTGCAAGCAGGTCTTTGATCCTCCTGACCAAGGCATCCATTGCGAACGGCTTGGTGACGACCTGCGTCCCCGGATCCAGCTGTTTATTGCCGACCAGGGCGTTCTCCGCGTAGCCGGTGATGAACAGCACCCGGAGGTCCGGCCGCACGACGCGTGCCGCATCGGCGAGTTGCCGCCCGCTCATGCCCCCGGGCAGGACTAGGTCGGTGACGAGGAGGTCCACCCGTACCTCGGATCGAAGCACTTTCAGCGCGGCTGCCCCGTCCTCCGCCTCGATCGCGTGGTAGCCGAGGTCCGTCAGCGCATCGGTGATGAGCATCCGGACCGTCGGCTCGTCGTCGACGACCAGCACCGTCTCCCCTGCCCCGGTGCGTGGCGTTTCCGCCGCCTCGGCTGGCACCTCCACCTCATCCCTCGGACCGTGATGGCGGGGAAGATAAAGGCACATCGTGGTGCCCTGACCGACCTCGGAGTAGACCCGCACCTGTCCACCCGACTGCCGCACAAACCCATGGATCATGGACAGTCCCAGCCCGGTACCCTGGCCCGTCGGCTTGGTGGTGAAGAACGGGTCGAAGATGCGGCTGATCACCTCCGGCGGTATGCCGGTCCCGGTGTCCGTCACGCAGAGGGAGACGTACTGCCCAACCGGCAGGTCGCGCTCCTGTGCCGCCCGCTCGTCCAACCACCTGTTGGCCGTCTCGATGGTCAGCCGCCCACCTTGGGGCATGGCATCCCGGGCGTTGATGCACAGGTTCAGCAGCGCATTCTCCAGCTGGTTCGGGTCAACAAGCGTGGTCCACAGCCCGGCGGCACCGGCCACCTCGACCTCGATGGCCGGCCCCATGGTGCGGCGGATCAGTTCCTCCATCCCCGCAACCAGACGGTTGGCGTCGGTCGGCTTCGGCTCGAGCGGCTGCCGTCGCGCGAAGGCCAGGAGCCGGTGTGTCAGCGCCGCGGCGCGCCGGGCCGCGCCGCGCGCCGCGGTCACATAGCGGCCGACCTCGTCGAGACGACCCTGGCTGAGGCGCGTGTTCAGCATCTCCAGGCTGCCGATGATGCCCGTCAGCAGGTTGTTGAAGTCGTGCGCGATCCCGCCGGTGAGCTGCCCGATCGCCTCCATCTTCTGCGCCTGGCGCAACGCCTCCTCCGCCTCCATTCTCCGCCCGACCGCCTCGGTGACGCGGGCCTCGAGCGTCAGGTTGAGCTTGCGCAGCTCCGCGCCGGCGAGCTCGGCCGCGCGCCGCGCCTCCAGCAGCTCACGCTCGTAGCGCCTTCGGTCCGAGGCGTTGAAGATGGTGATGCGGAGGAAGCGGACCCGGCCCTCGGTGTCCCGCCGCTCGACCGCATTGACTAGCACCGGCAGCACGCGCCCGCCTTCCCCCACGAGGTCCAGAGCGACCTCATGGAAGAAGCCCTGCATCCGGAGCAGCGGGGCGAAGTGGGTCTCGTAGTAGATCTTCCCCGCGATGTTCAGCAGGTCCTGGAAGCGGCGTCCGACGAGTTGCTCCCGATCGCGCCGCAGCCAGGAGACCAGTGTCTGGTTGACCCTCGTGATCCGTCCGTCTGGGCGGGCCGAGACGTAGCCGCAGGGCGCGTTCTCAAAGAGATCCTCCAGGTCATTGTCGGACCCGGTCCCGTCGGCTTGGCCCGCCAAGGCGCGCGCCTCAGAGGAAGGCACGAATGGCTGCGATGGTCTCCTCGGGGGCGCTCAGGTTGGGACAGTGCCCGGTGGCCTCCAGCAGAACGAACCTGCTGTTCGGCAGCCGGCGGTGCACGTACTCTCCCACCTCCCGCGGCGCGATCACGTCCTCGGAGCACTGGAGGATCAGGCTCCGGGCGGCCAGGCCGTCGAGATCCGCGCGGTTGTCCGACAGGAACGTCGTCCGGGCGAACCGCTTCGCAATCTCCGGATCCGTCCGGCAGAAGCTGTTGGTGAGCTCCTCGGCGAGCTCCGGCCGGTCGGCGTTGCCCATGATGACCGGTGCCATCGCCTGCGACCAGCCCATGTGGTTGCTGTCGAGGAAGTCGAGCAACTCGTGGATCTGCGCCTCGCTGAAGCCGCCCGCGTAGTCCGCATCGTCGATGTAGCGCGGCGACGGTCCCACCAGGACCAGGTCGCTGAAGAGCTCGGGCGCCCGCTTCGCGGCGAGCACGCCGACCATGGCGCTCACCGAGTGCCCGATGAACACGCCGCCATGGACGCCGAGTTCGCGGCAGAGCTCCACGACGTCGCTGGAGTACCCGCCGAGGGAGCCATACTTGGCTGGGTCGTAGGCCGACGGATCGGATCCGCCTGCGCCCACGTGGTCGAACAGGATGACTCGGAAGTCTTGCTCGAAGGCGGGGGCAACGAGGCGCCACATGTTCTGGTCGCACCCGAAGCCGTGAGCGAAGACCATGGCGCGCTCCCCCGAGCCGGTCACCTTCGCGTTGTGCCGCTTCGAGGCCGTCATCAGTGGAACTCCTGCCATACTACTCCAGGAAGGCTGTCATCACACGAGCACGCAGGGAGCACAACTCACGCTGCGCTGCCCCTGGGACGCATGCACCCCCTGCCGCAATTTCAGCGAATCCCGCCGGTTCGTCCGACCACCGCTTCTCGAGCCGTTCTGTGCCCGCTCGGTTCGCTTCGGGTCGAACTCGGCGGTATCGGATGGCATCCGGCCTGGCCAAGCCGGACCGGCTCATGCCGCATGGGTTTCCGGCCGGCCGCCGGGCGCTGTCGCCGCTCTCCGTCCCTCTCCGGTAAAGCCCTGACGGGTCTTGTTTTCCCCCGAGTGTGGCATCCTCTTCTCCCCTCCGATAAGTCCCGCATTGGCACAACATAGCCTAGGAGCCTGTCTGAGCATTCCACCGCATGAAATAGACTTCCGCGTCACAGGCTTACGTCAGTAGGTCTTTCCGCCTGTGACTTCCCGGCCAGAAGACTTTCATTTGGCCGTCGTTGCGGAGCCGATTACACAGACAAACTCCTAGCAGCCCGTCGGAGTTGAGGTGTCAGCCGATGGACCCGCCGGTGCTGAGGGGCGAGTGTGGGCGCCCTTCGCAGGGGTGCCCGCGCGCCCTGAGCGGCACACCTCGAGATGTGCCAGG
>JAESGY010000528.1_pt1 | contig 13975 bp, 12 predicted proteins | sample 9269841 | NCBI WGS metagenome assembly JAESGY01 (sample SAMN17022865, study PRJNA683097) | algae metagenome | isolation source: Spirirestis rafaelensis WJT71-NPBG6 and co-occurring heterotrophs from... | place: USA: Pinto Wells, Joshua Tree National Park, Colorado Desert, CA | collected 2006-08-15
CGAAGCCCGAACCTTTGACGCGCTCTGGCGGGCCCTGGGAGACATCTGCGATCTGTTCGAGCCAGACGAATGCTGGAACTATCTCAAGGCCGCCGGGTATGCGTCCGTGTAACCGTCCGATGCTCTAGCGCCCCTTCCACACGGGCTTGCGCTTTTCGATGAAGGCGTCGATGCCCTCTGCGGCATCCTCGGCCATCATGTTGCAGGCCATGACGTTGCCAGCGAACGAATAGGCCTCTTCCAGGCTCATGGAACGCTGTCGGCCGAACATGGCCTTGCCGGTACGGATCGCCACCGGGCTCTTGGCGCAGATGCTCGCAGTCAAGGCAGCGACCGCTTCGTCGAGGGATGCATCCGGCGCCACGCGGCTCACGAGCCCGAAGGACAAGGCCTCGGCGGACGAGATGAAGCGGCCCGTCACCAGCATGTCGAAGGCGTGCTTCGGTGAGACGTTACGAGACAACGCCACCGCCGGCGTGGAGCAGAAGAGCCCCACATTGATGCCGGAGACCGCGAAGGTCGCGCTCTCGGCGGCAACAGCCAGATCGCAGGAGGCCACCAGCTGGCAGCCTGCGGCGGTGGCCATGCCATGCACGCGGGCGATCACCGGGACGGGCAGGTTGACGATGGCCTGCATCACCCGGCTGCATTGGACGAACAGGGCATCGTAGTAATCCTGGCGCGGATTGGCGCGCATCTGCTTGAGGTCGTGGCCGGCGCAGAAAGCCTTGCCTAATGCGGCGATGACCACGCAGCGAACGGTCTCGTCCTGCTTCAGGTCATCGAGCGCCTCCTGGAGAGCCGACAGCATCTCCTCGGACAGGGCATTGAACTGAGCTGGACGGTTGAGGGTGAGCGTGACGACCCCACCCTGCTCCTCCCGCAGCAGGATGCTCTCACCGGACAGTGCCTGCTGGGCGCTCATGGATGCTCTCCTTAAAAGTCAGGACACGTTGTCTGCGGAATCCAACCCGAATAAGCTCGATCTGGCAAGAAGCCTCTGGAAAGCGCCCTCCGGAGAAGCCCATCGAGAAGAGGTGTCCCGTGAGCCAGCCGCCGATCAGCCGTTTTCCTATCCCTGAGATCGCCGATCTGCCGGAGGACATCCGCTCGCGCATCCTGACCGTTCAGGAGAAGTCCGGCTTCGTTCCGAACGTGTTCCTGGTGCTGGCCCGCAGGCCCGACGAGTTCCGCGCCTTCTTCGCCTATCACGACGCGCTCATGGACAAGCCAGGCAACCTCACCAAGGCTGAGCGCGAGATGATCGTGGTGGCGACCAGCAACGCCAACCAGTGCCAGTATTGCGTTATTGCTCATGGTGCCATCCTGCGCATCCGGGCCAAGAACCCACAGATCGCCGATCAGGTCGCGGTCAACTATCGCAAGGCCGACATCGCGCCCCGGCAGAGGGCGATGCTGGATTTTGCCATGAAGGTGGCGCTTGAGGCTCACACCGCGGGTGATGCGGACATCGCGGCCCTGAGCACCCACGGCTTCAGCCAGGAAGACGTGTGGGACATCGCGGCGATCGCCGCTTTCTTCGCCATGTCGAACCGCCTCGCCAATGTCAGCAACATGCGGCCGAACGACGAGTTCTACATGCTGGGGCGCGGGTGACATCGTCCAACGCTAGCTCATAAAATTGTCCCCTCATTCTGAGAGGCTGGCTCATAAAGAGGAGTGCGCCTCGTTTTTCGTCATGGCCGGTCTTGTGCCGGCCATCCCGATGCTGACAAGCACGGCGCTTCATGCTATCGGGATCACCGGCACAAGGCCGGTGATGACGGGAGCAGGGCTGCCGGTCCTTGATGAGCCAGCCTCTGAGGAGCAGCCGTGAGGCTGCTCCTCAGAGGCTGGCTCAGGGTATGCAGATTCCGAGCAGCTTCTCAGCTTGAAAGCACCTTGCCCGGGTTGAGCCGGTTGTCGGGATCGAGCGCTCGCTTGATCGTGCGGGCGAGCTCCATCTCGGTCGAGGCGCGGTAGCGGGCGAGTTCGCCGACGCGGTATTGGCCGATGCCGTGTTCGGCGGAGATACTGCCGCCGAAGGCTGCCACCACGTCATGCACGATGCGGTTCACGACGCCTACATCATGATCCGGTCCAACGAGCACATTGTAGTGGATGTTGCCGTCGCCTAGGTGGCCGAAGGCATTCACGCGCGTTCCGGGTGTTCCGGCAGCCAGCGCCTCTCCAGCCTCGGACAGGAAACGCGGCACCTCCGTGAGCGGAACCGACACGTCATGCTTGACGCTCTTGCCCTCGCGCGCCTCGGATTCCGTCACATGCTCGCGCAGAGCCCAGAGCTGGGCCGCCTGCGCGCCCGATTCGGCAATGACGCCGTCCAGCGCAATCTCCTGCTCGAAAGCCGCGCCGAGCATGGTCTCGGCGGCCTCGCGCAGGCCTGCGAGGCTGGAGGCAGCCTCGATCAGCACGAACCACTCCCCTTCCGCGATGGGAGCCTTCAGGCCGGCATGCTTGGCGACAAGCTGCATGGAGGTGGCGGAAATCAGCTCGAAGGCGGAGATCTGGTCGCCCAATTCGTTCTGAGCCAGTGCCAGGAGCCGCAGGGCGGCCGCTGGATCGGCCACCGAGAGCAGCGCCGTCACGGCATGCTTCGGCCGCGGCAGGAGCCTGAGGACGGCCGCCGTCACGATCCCGAGCGTGCCCTCGCTGCCGATGAAGAGCTGCTTCCAGTCATAGCCCGCATTGTCCTTGCGCAGCCGGCGCAACCCGTTGGCGACTGTGCCATCCGGCAGCACCACTTCGAGGCCAAGCACGAGGCTGCGGGTCATGCCGTAGCGCAGCACGTTCACGCCGCCTGCATTGGCCGCCACGACCCCGCCGATGGTGGCCGAGCCCTCCGCCGCAAGGCTGATCGGCAGGAGCCGTCCGGCAGCCGCAGCGGCGTCCTGCGCGACTTTCAGAATGCACCCGGCCTCAGCCTCGATGGTCAGGCCGACAGGATCGACATGGCGGATGGCCGCCATGCGGTTGAGGGAAAGAACGACCTGGGTGCCGGATGCATCCGGCACCGCGCCGCCGGCGAGCCCCGTATTGCCGCCCTGGGGCACGATTGCCACCCCGGCCTCACGGCAGATCTGCACGATTCCGGCAACCTGCTCGGTCGAGGTCGGGCGCAGGACGCAGGCGGGCTTGCCAGGGAAGAGCTTGCGCCAGTCGACGGCATACGGCTCCACATCGGAACTGTTCGTGACAACACCCATCGGCCCGACAAGGCTGGTCAGGCGCTGGAGCAGATCCGTCGGCATCGTCATCGCAAAACCCTCGTGGCCGTGAATGGACGGCATGGTTCACCGCTCCTGACCGATCACGGCGGGATCGTCAACGCGACATCCACGAGAGACAGGGGGAACGAAGCAGGATTACGCTCACTTCTTCCCGGATCCAGGCTCGGCCATCTTGCGATGCTGCTCGGCGAGCATGCCTGCCGGGGTGACGGAGGCCAGAACGGTGGTGAACTTGTTCTTCCACCCGCTCACCACGTCCCCGTCGCCGCGCATCATGGCCTCGAAGCCCACCTTGGCCACATCGGCCGGATCATCCTTCTTGTCCTGCCCGACCTCGGTGTCTTCCATGCTGGCCCGCTCGAAGAACTCGGTTTCGGTGGCACCAGGCATGAGGCAGGTCACCGTCACGCCCGTGTCCTTCAGCTCGTTGCGAAGCGCAAACGAGAAGGAGTCGATGAAGGCCTTGGTGCCGTTGTAGACCGCCTGGAACGAGCCCGGCATGAAGCCGGCAATGGAACCGGTGATGAGGATGCGCCCCTCGCCACGTGTGCGCATATCACGCGCGACCTTCTGGATGAGATAGATCGTGCCGGTGATGTTGGTGTCGATCACATGGCGCACCTGGGCAAAGTCCTGGTCCAGGAACGCATGTCCGAGCCCATGCCCCGCATTGGCCAGGAGTGCGCCGACGGACCGGCCTTTTATGGCCGCATAGAGCTTATCGACCCCTTCGATGGTGGCAAGGTCGGCCTCAACCGCATCGACAGCGGCGCCGAGAGACTCGAAATCCTTCGCAGCATCGCGAATGGCAGCCTGATCGGCCGCGATCAGCAGGTCATAGCCGTTCTGGGCACAGAGCTTGGCAAGCTCATACCCGATGCCCGTTGAGGCTCCGGTGACGATGGCGAGTGGTCTGGATGTATCCGGCATGGCGCTCTCTCTGCAGGTGCGACGGCGTTCAACCGGCCACTGCTGGAAACGAGTGAGCCCGGCACATAGGCTTGAACTCCTGAAGGACGCGAGAGTTCAACGGCTTGCCGTGACTGGCAGCAGGCTTGGCTCATGGAGCATTCCCGGCCCAGTCGGGAACCAGTTCCACAGCCGATCCCACCCGGTTGCTTTCGCCCGGAGGGCAAGATACCTTCACCATAACAATAACGACAGATCGGACCCGGAGGGTCGGCAGTCGGGAGAAGCGCTCTTGGTTCCGCAGGCAACGGCGACGTCATGCGTCGCAGTGAGGGATGGCGCATATGGGCACAGCAGAGCCCTTGACGCGACCGAGGGTGTCGCCGGGATGAACTTTGCCGAATGTGCAATGCCCGTACCTCCATTGCCCTGCCGGAACAGACCTGCATCACCCCTTTCATTGTCGATGTTTCCAATGCTGCTCGACCTCCAGGGAAGTGCCGATGACTCTCGTTCTTGATGGCGTCTCGAAGAAGGTCGGAGCCTCCACTCACATCGAGGATGTCAATCTCACCCTGGAGCGCGGCTCGCTCAACGTGCTGCTCGGCGCCACATTATCCGGCAAGACCTCCCTCATGCGGCTCATGGCCGGGCTCGACGCGCCGACGAGCGGGCGTGTGCTCGTCGAGGGCAAGGATGTGACAGGCTGGCCCGTGCAACGGCGCAGCGTCGCGATGGTGTACCAGCAATTCATCAACTATCCCTCGCTCACGGTCTACGAGAACATCGCCTCCCCCTTGCGCGTCTCCGGCGCAGGCCAGAGCGAGGTCGATGCGCGCGTGCGCGACGCCGCCAAGCTGTTGAAGCTTGAGCCCTATCTCGACCGCAAGCCGCTCAACCTCTCCGGCGGCCAGCAGCAGCGGACCGCCATCGCGCGGGCGCTGGTGAAGGGCGCGGATCTCGTCCTCCTCGACGAGCCGCTGGCGAACCTCGATTACAAGCTGCGGGAGGAACTGCGCGAGGAGCTGCCGCGGGTCTTTGCGGCCTCCGGAGCGATCTTCGTCTACGCCACCACCGAACCCTCTGAAGCCCTGCTTCTCGGAGGCAACACGGCCACCCTGTTCCAGGGTCGGGTGACCCAGTTCGGCCCGACCCCGCAGGTTTACCGCCGGCCCCATGATCTGGTCACGGCCCGCGTCTTCTCCGATCCACCGCTCAATACCCTGAAAGCCCGCAAGACGGATGGCGCTGCCACCTTGAGCACCGGCGGGCAGGTTGCTGCGGTTGGACCTCTCGCCAGCGTTCCCGACGGCGAATACACGGTCGGGTTCCGGGCTCATCATCTCACCCTTGAGTCCGCCGGCCCCCATGAGATCACGATCTCCTCGACCGTGTCCGTGGCCGAGATCACGGGCTCTGAAAGCTACGTGCATCTCGATGCGGGCGACCATCGCTTCGTGGCCCTGGTGCCCGGCGTGAGGCGCCTGGAGCCTAAATCTCCCGTGACCGCCTATCTCGATCCTCGCCGCCTCTTCCTCTTCGATGCGGATGGCCGCTTAGCTGCGGCAGACCCTACACAGAAAGCAGCGTGAGAAAGACCCATGGCCCGCATCACGCTCGATCATCTCGCCCATGCCTACAAGGCCAATCCGCGCACGGCGGAGGATTATGCCCTCAAGGAGATCAACCACGTCTGGAGCCAGGGTGGAGCCTATGCGCTGCTGGGGCCCTCAGGCTGCGGGAAGACAACCCTGCTCAACATCATCTCCGGCCTCGTGCGCCCGACGCGAGGGCGCGTGCTCTTCGACGATCTCGACGTCACGGACCTGTCGACCGAAGCCCGCAACATCGCACAGGTGTTTCAGTTTCCCGTGGTCTACGACACGATGACCGTGCGCGAGAACCTCGCCTTCCCGCTCAAGAACAGGAACGTGCCCCGTGACAGGACGGCCCGGCGGGTCGAGGAGATCGCCAGTCTCCTTGATCTCACCCGCGTGCTCGACCGCAAGGCGAGCAATCTCACGGCCGACATGAAGCAGAAGATCTCGCTGGGCCGCGGCCTTGTGCGCCCCGACGTGGCGGCGATCCTGTTCGACGAGCCGCTGACGGTGATCGATCCGCACCTGAAATGGCAGCTGCGCTCCACCCTGAAGGAGATCCACCGGGCGCTGGACATCACCATGATCTACGTGACGCACGACCAGACCGAGGCGCTCACCTTCGCCGACAAGGTCGTGGTCATGCATGATGGCGCCGTGGTGCAGACCGGAACCCCGGACGAGCTGTTCGAGCGGCCCGCCCATACCTTCGTGGGCCACTTCATCGGGTCACCCGGCATGAACATCATGCCCTGCCGGGTCGAGGGCGCCACCGCCTTCATCGGCAACAGCATGATCTCCCTCAGGCGCGCCTATCGCACTCTCTCCGATGGCGAGCGCATCGAGCTCGGCATCCGGCCTGAATTCGTCCAGCTCCAGCCCAAAGGGGCGGGCCTGCCCGTTCAGGTGCGGCGCATCGACGACATCGGGCGCGCCCGCATCGCCCGTGTGGAGATGAGCGGCCGCCCTCTTGCCGCAAGCGTTCCGGACGGCATCTCCATCGAAGGAAATGAGGCCTCGCTCGTGCTCGATCCAAACCATGTGCACATCTATGCCAACGGACACCTGGTTGCAGGCGAAGCCACCGGGGGGAATGTGGCATGACCAAGACCCTCAACAACAAAGCTTGGTTCTTCGTCCTGCCCGTCTTCGCAATCGTGGCTTTCTCGGCGATCCTGCCGCTGATGACCGTGGTGAACTATTCGGTTCAGGACACCTTCGGCAACAACCAGTTCTTCTGGAACGGCATCGGCTGGTTCCAGGAACTGCTCGATCCGTCGAGCCAGCTCGGCGAGCAGTTCCTGTCCTCGCTCATGCGCACCCTGCTGTTCTCTGCGATCATCCTGCTGATCGAGGTGCCGCTCGGCATCGCGGTGGCCCTGTCCATGCCGCGGGAGGGCTGGACGGTGGCGCTCTGCCTCGTGCTCATGGCGCTGCCGCTGCTCATTCCGTGGAACGTGGTCGGCACGATCTGGCAGGTCTTCGCCCGCGGCGACATCGGTCTTCTCGGCTGGATCGTCAACCGTCTCGGCATCGACTACAACTACACGGGCGATCCCATCGACGCCTGGGTGACGATCATCGTCATGGATGTGTGGCACTGGACGAGCCTCGTCGCCCTCCTCTGCTATGCCGGGCTGAAATCCATTCCGGACGCCTATTACCAGGCCGCCCGCATCGACGGAGCCTCGCGCTGGGCGGTGTTCCGCACGATCCAGTTGCCGAAAATGCGGCGCGTGCTGCTGATCGCCGTGCTCCTGCGCTTCATGGATTCCTTCATGATCTACACCGAACCCTTCGTGCTCACCGGCGGCGGCCCCGGCAACGCCACCACCTTCCTGTCCATTGACCTGGTGAAGCTGGCGCTCGGTCAGTTCGATCTCGGCAAGGCCGCTGCCATGTCCCTGGTCTACAATCTGATCATCCTCGCCATCTGCTGGGTCTTCTACACCGTGATGACCAACGTGGATGCCGAGCGCGAGAGAGTCGAAGCATGAGCGGAACCATCGCCGTCGGCCGTACGGACGCAAAACCTGTCGCGGCCCCGCTGGCTGCAAACCGCGCCCTGTCCGGTCCGCGGGTGACCGGCCGGGTGGTGGTGATGACCCTCTATCTCCTGTTCCTGATGCTGCCGATCTATTGGCTCCTGAACATGAGCCTGAAGACCAACATGGAGATCACCTCGGGGCTCACCCTCTGGCCGCGCGACATCACCTTCGACAACTACATCAAGATCTTTACGGACGAGAGCTGGTACTCGGGCTACATCAACTCGCTCACCTATGTGATCATCAACACGGTGCTGTCGATCGCCTTCGCGCTGCCGGCGGCCTACGCCTTCTCGCGCTACAGATTTCTTGGTGACAAGCACCTGTTCTTCTGGCTGCTCACCAACCGCATGGCGCCGCCGGCCGTGTTCGCCCTGCCCTTCTTCAACCTCTACTCGGCCATCGGCCTGTTCGACACCCCATGGGCCGTGGCTCTCGCCCATTGCCTGTTCAACGTGCCGCTCGCCGTCTGGATTCTCGAAGGCTTCATCTCCGGTGTGCCGCGGGAGATCGACGAGACGGCGGCCATCGACGGCTATTCCTTCCCGCGCTTCTTCGTGAAGATCTTCATGCCGCTGATCGCCTCGGGCGTCGGCGTGGCAGCCTTCTTCTGCTTCATGTTCTCATGGGTCGAACTGCTCCTGGCAAGAACGCTCACCTCCGTGACGGCAAAGCCCATTGCCGCCACCATGACACGCACCGTCTCGGCAGCCGGAATGGACTGGGGTCTCCTGGCCGCCGCCGGCGTGCTCACCATCCTGCCGGGCGCGCTCGTGATCTGGTTCGTCCGCAACTACATCGCCAAGGGCTTTGCCCTGGGCCGGGTTTGAAGGAGAGCACCATGCCCGATTTCGCCTGGATGGCCTGGACGTGGCAGACCGGCCTCTTCTTTGCGGCCATCGCCAGCCTGCTGCTGATCATGACGCTGCTCGCAGCTTATCGTCCCGAGACGGAGCGCGTCGGCATCCTGCGCATTCCGACAACGCGCGGCGACCGGCTCTTCATTTCGCTTCTGGGATCCGCCTTCATCCACCTCGCCTGGCTCGGGCTCGTCGGCCCTGACCTGTGGTGGGCGTCTGCACTTTCGCTCCTCTATGCGGCGGCGGTGTTCCGCTACGTATAAGGAGCGACAATCCAAGACCTTCGGTTCATCCGAACGGAAGGGACAAGACCGGCAATCAAGCTGGCTAGGGGGTCATCTGGGAGGACAAGAATGAAACTCACCCAATCTCACCGGCGCTTGAAGCTCTTCGTCTCGACAAGCGTGCTTGCCATGGCGCTCGGTACCGGCGCCGCTCTTGCCGGCATGGAAGAAGCCCGTCGCTGGATCGACAGCGAATTCCAGCCCTCGACGCTCTCGAAGGACGAGCAGTTGAAGGAGATGGAATGGTTCGTGAATGCGGCCAAGCCCTTCGTCGGCCAGGAGATCAACGTGGTCTCCGAGACCATCACGACCCATGAATACGAGGCGCGCACCCTCGCCAAGGCCTTCTCGGAAATCACCGGCATCAAGCTCACCCACGACCTGATCCAGGAAGGCGACGTGGTGGAGAAGATCCAGACGCAGATGCAGTCGGGGCGCAACATCTACGACGCCTGGGTCAACGATTCCGATCTCATCGGTACCCATTTCCGCTACAAGCAGGCGGTGGCGCTCGACGACTGGATGGCGGGCGAAGGCAAGGATGTCACCTCGCCGACGCTGGACATCAACGACTTCATCGGCAAGTCCTTCACCACGGCGCCGGACGGCAAGATGTATCAGTTGCCGGACCAGCAATTCGCCAACCTCTACTGGTTCCGTTACGACTGGTTCCAGCGCCCGGACCTCAAGGAAAAGTTCAAGGCCAAGTACGGCTACGATCTCGGCGTGCCGGTGAACTGGTCGGCCTATGAGGACATCGCCGAGTTCTTCACCAACGACGTGAAAGAGATCGACGGCGTCAAGGTCTACGGCCATATGGATTACGGCAAGAAGGACCCGTCGCTCGGCTGGCGTTTCACCGATGCGTGGCTGTCCATGGCCGGCAACGGCGACAAGGGCATTCCGAACGGCCTGCCCGTGGACGAATGGGGCATCCGCATGGAAGGCTGCCGTCCGGTCGGCTCCTCCATCGAGCGCGGCGGCGACACCAATGGCCCTGCTGCCGTCTACTCGATCACGAAATATCTCGACTGGCTGAAGAAATATGCTCCGCCGCAGGCGGCCGGCATGACCTTCTCCGAGTCGGGTCCTGTGCCAGCGCAGGGCAACATCGCCCAGCAGATGTTCTGGTACACAGCCTTCACGGCCGACATGGTGAAGCCTGGTCTGCCTGTGGTGAACGCAGACAACACGCCGAAATGGCGGATGGCTCCTTCACCGAAGGGCGCATACTGGAAAGAGGGCATGAAGCTCGGCTACCAGGACGCCGGCTCGTGGACGCTTCTCAAGTCCACGCCGGTGGAGCGCCGCAAGGCAGCCTGGCTCTATGCGCAGTTCGTGACCTCCAAGACGGTCTCGCTGAAGAAGAGCCATGTGGGCCTCACCTTCATCCGCGAGAGCGACATCTGGCATAAGTCTATGACGGATCGCGCCCCGCAGCTCGGCGGCCTCGTGGAGTTCTACCGCTCGCCCGCCCGCGTGCAGTGGACGCCGACCGGGAATAACATCCCGGACTACCCGAAGCTCGCGCAGCTCTGGTGGCAGAACATCGGCGATGCTGCTTCCGGAGCCAAGACCCCGCAGCAGGCCATGGACTCGCTTGCAGCCGCCCAGGACGACGTGCTCACCCGTCTCGAGCGCGCCAACGTGCAGGGCGAATGCGGACCGAAGATGAACCCGAAAACCTCGGCCGAGGAATGGTTCAAGAAAGCGGAAGCCGCCGGCACCATCGCGCCCCAGCGTAAGCTGGCGAACGAGAAGCCGAAGGGCGAGACGGTGGATTACGACACGCTCATCAAGAGTTGGCCGGCCAACCCGCCGAAGCGCAGCTGATTGAGGAAGGTCCCGCCGGCAACGGCGGGACCTTTCCCATCACATAAGAGGCTCCGGATCAGATTGCTGCGACCTTGACCAGGTGTCCTATCATCCTATGCCAGGGGACAATTTCGCACAGTGCGAATTAGGAATAGGCAGCGCGCAGATCGACCGTGCTTCTCTCCCCGACATGCCGGTAGTTCTCGGCGAGCCAGTTTCGGGCAGCCTCCCGGCCCAGATCCCTGAGCGTCTCGAAGAACTCCCATTTGGCGCTCAGGCGCGAGGCGGCGGTAAATTCGTCGAGCTTTTCGCCGCCGTGGATCCGGTGCATGAGCACCCGCTTGTAATCCTGTGTCGAAAGCTTGCCGTCATCGATCAAACGCGTGACGAAATCGACAGCTCGCAATTGCTGCAGCAGATTGGCGTTGAACGTGATCTCGGTGAGACGGTTCTGGATTTCCCGAGCGGTCTGCGGCGTCGACCGGCGTTCGATCGGATTGATCTGGACGAGCACGATGTCGTCGGCTTGCGTCTCGTAGAAGAGCGGGAACAGGGCAGGATTGCCGGAATATCCTCCGTCCCAATAGGGCTCGCCATCGATCTCGACAGCCTTGAAGATCATGGGCAGGCAGGCCGAGGCGAGCACGTGATCGACGGTCAGCTCGGGGCCGGTGAAGAGCCGGATCTTTCCGGTCCAGACATTGGTTGCCGCAATGAAGAGCTTTGCATCCGTGCAGGCGCGCACCCGGTCAAAATCGATGAGCTCGCTGAGAGCATCCCGCAAGGGATTGATGTCGAGCGGGTTCAGATCATATGGGCTCGCCACCCGCGACCAGGCATCGAGCCACAGATGGGTGGTTGCACCGCCAATGCTCCAGAAGCTCAGCATGCGATCGAAGAGCGAACGCTGCACCGGCGACAAGCCGCCATCCAGGCTGACGCGCTGCCAGAACGTGCGGAGCTGCTCGCGGGCGCCGTCCCGCCCGCCTTCGAGCCAGCCCTCGAACAGGACCACCGCATTCATGGATCCGGCACTGGCGCCGGTGATCGCTTCGATGGCGAGCCGCCCATCCTCGAGCAAGTAGTCGAGAACGCCCCAGGTGAAGGCCCCGTGAGCCCCGCCGCCCTGCAAGGCGAGCGAAACCGGCTTCTCGGCATTGGGGCTTCTCAGCCCGCTTGCTGGGTGGCTGGTCTTTTCGACTCGTCCGGCCATGGCAGGCTCCATTGTCGCCTGCCAGCTTACCGCGAGGAGCAGAAAGTGGCGGGCTCGGCAGGCCTCGAACCTGCAACCAAACCCAATCCGATGGCAAGCCTAGCGTCGCCTGATCGCGGCTTCCAAATGCGGCATTTCGCTAAACTCAGGTTTCCATCCCAGCCCTTCAGAAAGGACGCAACGGTCACGCCCCAATTCAATCACCGAATTACAACCTCTGCTTGCCAAACAGGAAATTTTTGCCTCTTAATTGAGTCATTCTTGGAGGAGCTTCGGAGCGGATCATGCCCAAGAACATCGTCATCTTCTCCGATGGCACCGGCCAACGCGGCGGCGTCCTGGTCGATGAGAAGCGCAGCAACATCTACAAGCTCTATAGGTCGACCCGCTGCGGGCCTGATACCTCCGTCGATCCAAGACAGCAGCTTGCGCATTATGATGCGGGTATCGGCACCCTGCCGCCGGGCTTAGGCACACTGGGAACATTGTGGCGCGAGTTCCAGAATCTCGTCAGCCAAGCCCTCGGTCTTGGGCTCACCGCCAACATCATTGACTGTTACGCCGCCGTTATTCGCTTGTGGCAGCCCGGCGACCGCATCTTCCTGTTCGGCTTCAGTCGCGGCGCTTACACGATCCGCTGTCTCGGAGCCGTGATTGGCTCCTGCGGCATTCCTCAGCAGGCCAAGGGCGGCGGTCCTTTGAAGCGAGATGAAGCCAGTACGCACAGGATTGCTCGCGAAGCCGTCAAGCGCGTCTATCAGCACACCGAGTCCCGCCGAGAGGAGGATGCCACCGAGCGGGAGAAGCAGCTTCTCGCACAGCGCCGGACGCTCGCGCAGCGGTTCCGCAACGACTATGGCTCGGATGTGGATGGCCATACGAATGCCTATCCCTACTTCATCGGGGTGTTCGACACAGTGGCATCGCTCGCCAATCCCGTCATGCTCGTTGTGCTCGGGATCATTGCCCTCGTGGCCATCGCGCTCGTGAGCACCATTTTATGGTCCTTGGACATTTCATTCTGGATTTTCACCGGCTGGTGGAGCTGGTTTATCGGGTTGGTGCTGTTGGTCGGCAGCGTCTCCTTCACGGCAAACCTCGTTACGCGCTGGAAATGGGAGATCGGCGTCGAGCCCTGGTCATGGTGGCGTCCGTTCCATCTGACCCGCGCCCGCATGAAATTCTACGATACGGAGCTGAACCCCAACGTTCCCTTCGCGCGCCATGCTTTGTCTATCGATGAGACGCGAACCTCGTTCGAGCGTGTGCCGTGGGGCTCCCGCACGGTGGCACGGGGCAAAGCGCAGGCCGCGGAGGATCCTGCTGCGCCCCGTCCGTTCGAGCAGATCTGGTTTGCGGGCAATCACTCCGACATCGGCGGCAGCTACCCGGAGAACGAGGCGCGCCTGTCGGACATTGCCCTGCTCTGGATGGTTGAGGCGGCAACTGGAGCGGGCTTGAAGGTCGATCCCGCGTTGCTCAAGCTTTACCCTGATCCAGAGGGACCGCAGCACGACGAGACGAGAAGCAGCCTGTTCCGCTTTGCCGGGAAGAAGCCGCGGGAGATCCCGAAGGAGGCAGTCCTGCACCCGTCCGTGATCGAGCGATTTCAGGCCCGGGAGGTGCTGCATTACGACATCATGCAGCTGTACCGGCCCGTGAACCTCCAGGATCATCCGGATGTCCGCGATTTCTATCGCGAGAGGTCCGCGCCGCCTCCCCCTGCTGGCCGAAGCTGACCGGGTCTCGTTGAGTCGCGGCTTGATTGGACAGGCACACGGCTCACGTCTTCTGCATGGTCTGATGTCCTTGTCCTCGGATGAGGCTTGGGACCGGGTCCGGAGATCTGCGGTCTTCGTGAGACGGCGCCGCTGCGCCGTTCGGCTGCCGGGGTTTGCCATCTGGTGGATGCCGGCTCCTTCCACCTCGCCAGGGCCTGCCAGACGTCCGGCTTGGAGGCAGGCAGGTCCGGTTCTGCGCGCCCCATCTCCTTGGCCCGG
>JAESGY010000529.1_pt1 | contig 13975 bp, 14 predicted proteins | sample 9269841 | NCBI WGS metagenome assembly JAESGY01 (sample SAMN17022865, study PRJNA683097) | algae metagenome | isolation source: Spirirestis rafaelensis WJT71-NPBG6 and co-occurring heterotrophs from... | place: USA: Pinto Wells, Joshua Tree National Park, Colorado Desert, CA | collected 2006-08-15
GGCGCCCACACTCGCCCCTCAGCACCGGCGGGTCCATCGGCTGACACCTCCACTCCAACGGGCTGCTAGGGCCCGGTTTTCCGCCGCACCCACCGCGCTCCGCCGATAGGCGGCTAACTCGTCCCGGTCCAGGCCCCGCTTCGGCAGCGCCCAGTCCTCGTCCTTGTAGAGCGCAGGCACCCGCAGCGCGAGCCATCGCACCGGACGTAGCGAGCTCAGCACCGCCGCCAGGTAGCCGCCGTAGCTGCTGCCCACCACCCCGATTGCCGACGTGTCCACCGCCGGCTGGTCGACCAGCACGTCATAGGCGGCGAGGAGGTCGCGCAGGTTCTCCTCCCGCGTGACCGTCTCGTGCTCGGGGTGGTCCCGCGACACGCCGCGCGGCTCGAAGGTCAGGCACACGCAGCCCAGCGCTGCGATCTCGCGCGCCCGCGCCAAATACACCTCCTGCCCACTGCCCCAACCCTGGACGAACAGGAAGCCGGGAACCGCAGTCGCCGGCGTCACCAGGGTGCCGGGGATACGCTGGCCGCCGACCGGGATCTCGAGCGGGCTATCGCGCGTGGTCATAGGGTTCCACCAGGGCGTATTTGGTCATGGGTCCATCCCGCTCGTCGGTGCCTCGGAAGTAGATCGTCGCGTGAGGCGGCGGCGCATGCCCCTCGCCGTAGCGCTCGACAGTCGCGGCGCGCACCGCATTCAGGGCAGGTATGGCAAAGAAGGCCTCCAGGGCCGCCAACTCGGCGCCGCTCGCGCCGCCAATGCGCCAGGATTGCTCGAGCACGCCGGAGCGCCGACGCCCCTCCGCATCCAAGCCCCGAACCACGTCGTAGTTGCGACGCGAAGCGAACAGGCCAGGGAAATGCTCCGTCGCGGCGGCGTCGTAGGCCCAGGCCTGCGCGGCCGCAAGCGCGGCCTCGGCGGAGAGGCCGAGCCCGGCCAGCGCCTCGAATCCGCCCCGCACCACAAGGAGCTCGGACCCCCCGTATACGGTCGCACCGCCATTGTCGGTGGTGAGAGACTGCGTGCCGCAGTAGGAGGTCACGAGCCCCGCCACCCGCACCTGGCCGACGCTATAGGTCGTCACGTCGCCGAGATCCTCCTCGAGCACCAGGCCATAACGCCGCAATTCCATGGCGTCCATGGCGCTGAGGATCGCATCGAGCTCGATGGCATCGGCGACCACCTGCTGCCCGCGTCCGCCTGTGGCCCGTACGGGCTTGACGCGCACGGAGCCGCGTCGCAACAGGCGTCCGCCCGCCTCTCGCGCGTCCTCGGGGGTGAAGGCCGTGAAGCCGGAGAGGACCACGTCGCGCACCTGCGTCCCGAATGCCCAGGACCAGCCAGAAGGCGCCTGCGCGTCCGGCCCGACCATCGGGTGAGTGATCGCTTTGGTCGCGACAAAGGCGTGGGGCACCACACCGCCGAACAGGTCGTGCTCGCCCCGCACCCCGAGCGCGGCCGCCGCATCAAGGCCGACCAGGGTGTCGCCCGGCACGAGGTAGACCGGACCAGGGTGAGGACTTGCCGGGTCGTACTCCCCGGCAAAGTCGAACCCCTTGAGCACCGCGAGCCGCCGGGCGATGCCGTCGCGGGTGACCCGTTCGTGGCTGTGCGCGAAGCCACCCCCGGGCACAGTGTATGTGGCTACCTTGCCCCGCAGCACCTGGCGGTCCTTCCTCGCGTGTAATGCTCCGGTCCTGCGATGCCGCGGCGCATTGGCGCCCCCATGTGGTCGGTGCGCATTCTGGCAGAGGTGCCGCAGCGCCGCATGGTCCGGCCCCACCTGCCTTGTCTCGTTGGGTACAGCTCCGTCGGGTGCGGCCCGTCGCTTCCAGTCCTCTGCTAGACGCCGGCCGCGGCGGGAAGTTCGGGGCGGCGTCAGCGGACATCGATGACAGGATCGGGTTGCGCGATCAGGCTGGGCGGGACGCCAGAAAGTCCAGCACGGCCCTGTTGGAGGCCTCGGGGTTGCCGTGGTTCATCGGGTGCGAGGTGCCGGGAATGGTCACGCGCTGGACCTCCCTGATGCAGCGCTACAACGCCTCGAGGATGCACGCGTAGACCCGCGGCGACCTCTCAGCCCCCACCAGCAGCGTTGGCGCCTTGATCGCCTCCGCATCCGCGCGGCTGAAGGGCGGCCGGTGTTCCCTCACCTGCCCGAGCAGGGTGTACGCGTTGTCCCGCATCACCCCCTTTGCCCGTTCGGTGAGCGCTTCCCAGGCGCCGGGACCGCTCACGGTGTCCACGAACAGGGCAAGGCCGCCTTCGATGTCGCCGCTACGGATGCGCTCCGCAGCCTGGCCGAAGGTGTCGAGGCCGGCCGGTACGTCCGGTCGCGGGGGTTTAGTGTCTAGCGAGGCGTCGAGCGTGCCGCCGGGTTCAGCCAGGACCAGGGCCCGAACCCGATCCGGAAAGTGCTGGGCGACCCGGAACGCCACATGGCCCCCGCGCGAGTGCCCAACCAGGTGCACCGGCCCCGCTCCGAGCGCCACCACAAAGACGGCCACGTCCTCGGTATGCTGCCGAATGGTGAAGTCGTCCCCCACGCCGTCCCACCGCTCGGGCCAGAAGTGCCGGAGGCTCACCGCGATGACGCGGTACCGCCGGCTGAACGCTTCCATCTGCGGTGCCCAGTAGCGGTGGTCGCACATGGCCCCGTGCAGGAGGAGCAACGGGGGTCCTTTCCCCTGCTCGACATAGGCCATGTCATGGCCGTTGGCCCGGAGGACGTGCATCGGCTTCTCCCGGCTTGCGGAAAGGCCCGCCGATGGCGTGGGGAGCACCGCCGGCCACCACCCGCGCACAAAGGAGGCATCCGCAGATTGTCCATACTATCCCGAAATCCGCTCTGTAGGGCGGCAGGCGAGCAGCAACAGCGGGAGCGGGCTGTGGCCTGACACCGTCCATCGCCCCTGTGCGCCTCGCCGTCCAACGCCCACCAGGCCCAGGAGATGTGGATGATGTCTATCGCTGGCGAGCCGGTCGTCCTCGTCCACGGCTACACCTCGGACGCCGAGGCCCAGTGGGTCCGGACCGGCGTACTCCGGGCGCTTGCTGCGGAGTACCGAGTTGCCGCCATGGACGCTCGCGGCCACGGGCGCAGCGACAAGTCACACGACCCCGCGCTGTATGGACCAGAGATGGGCTTCGACATCCTGCGCCTCTTCGACCACCTCGGCATTCAGCGGGCGCATCTCATCGGTTACTCGATGGGCGCGCATATTGTCGCGCAGCTGGTCACCACCGCCTTGTTGGCCAATCAGTGTCGCGCCGCTGTGTAACTTGCGCAGCGTGCCGAGCATGTCCTCTCTTCGGTTCAAGCACCTACTGGCCGGGCTCAGGCCGCGTTCAGCGTGCTGGCCGGGCAACGTCGTTCAGAGGACCGGATCAGAGGGAACTGCCGCCGCAGATGACGATCTGCTGGCCGGTGATGGCGCCCGCCTCTGGACCAAGCAGGAAGGCGGTCATCGCCGCGACTTCCTCAGGTCTGATGAAGCGCCCTATCAGCGGCTGACGTGGCGGGAGGCCGCTGCGCGCCGGATCCTGTAGCATCGGCGTCTCGGTCGCCGCCGGCGCCACGACATTCACGGTGATGTTGCGCGGCGCAAGTTCCAGAGCCCAGGACCGTGCCATTGCGACCAGCGCGGCCTTGGTCGCGGCGTACTGGCTACGTCCAGCGGCGCCCGAGGCGGTACGGCTGCCGATCAGCACGATCCGACCACCGTCTGGCATCCGCGGCACCAGTGAATCGGCCAGCAGGGATGCTGCCTCAACATGCAGCTGCCAGAGTGTCCTGCCCGCCTCGGCATCAAGCGCCCCGAGCGACCCCGCTCGCATGAGACCCGCCGCATGCACAAGCGCCGTCGGTTGCAGGCCCTCCAGAGCCGTCAGGAGCTGAGAGGGATCGAGCAGATCCACGGCGTGGTGGGAGAAGCCCGGACTATGCTGGCCGGGGTCGGTGCGGCTCAAGCCGGTCACCCTCCAGCCATCCTGCAGCAGGCGCGCTGCGATCGCAGCCCCGATACCGGAACTGACCCCGGTCACGACCGCATGGCCGCCTGACAGACCATCGGAAGACATCATCGTACAGCCTCCATTCTGCTCATTACGGGTGTGGGCACTACGGCTGCGAGCCGAGCGACATCACAGTCGCAACCAAATTGGTGCTTGACACCGCATTCCGGGCGGGAATACCAGAGCCCAGAACTTCGAACAAGTGTTCGCGTTCCGATCAAAAACTGCGCAAGGGCTCCGTGGGAGCCCGCGGGTCCGCTTGAGCGGAGCGCGATGGGAGGAGCCAGTGCCCGAAGATGTCTTCCGGGATCAGACCGGGGCCGAGCAGAAGGCTTCGGAGAACCCGAAGAACCAAGTCCAGTCCGTCGCCAAGGCCTTCGCGGTGCTGCAGGCCTTCGGCCGGGACCTCCCCGAGCTGACCATGGCCGAGGTCGCGGCCCGCGCCGGGCTCGACCGCGGCACCGCCTTCCGCCTGATCCACACCCTGGTCGGCCTTGGCTATCTCCGGCCGGTGCCAGATGGCCGCCGCTTCCGGCTCACCCTGAAATGCCTGGAGCTCGGCTACTCCGTCCTCGCCGCCGGCGATTTGCCCGGCCACGCGGCGCCGTTGCTGCGCGAACTGGTGCCGGGTGTTGCCGATGCCGGCTCGCTCGGCATGCTGGACCGGGGCGAGGTGATCTACCTGGCGCGGGTCGAGGCCGACCTGGCGCACCACGGCGTGGTGCGCCGCCCGGGCAGCCGCATCGGCGCCTACGCCACCGCCCTCGGCCAGGCGATCATGGCCTGGTTGCCGCCGCAGGAGCAGGTGGCGCATCTGGAGAGCGTGGCGCGCGTGAAGCTCTCTGAGCGCACCCTGACCGACCTCGATGCGCTGCTGGCACGGCTCGCGGAGGTGCGGGCGCGCGGCTACGCCGTCTCCGACGGGGAGAACGCCTATGGCCTGGTCACCGTCGCGGCCCCGGTGCTCGACCCGCAGGGCAGGCCCTGCGCGGGGGTGAGCCTCACCGTCGGCGGTGGGCGCATGTCCAGCGCGGAGTTCACCCCTCTGGCCGCCCCGCAGGCGCAGCGCCTGGCCGCGGAGCTGAGCGAGGGCATGCGCCTCTCCCTGGGTGCCATTGTGGTGCCTGGGGCTCGGCAATGATCCACGCTTCCACGCCTGAGCTCCGCCTGCTCGCCGACGACCTCACTGGAGCGCTCGACACGGCCGCTGAGCTGACGGCGCTATGCGGGCCGGTACAGGTCCTATGGGACAGCACGGCAGCCGCAACCCCGCAGTCAGGCAGCGTTGCGCTGGACTCCGGCACCCGGGAGGCCGCGCGCGACGCCGCCGTCGCCCGGGTGAAGACCCTGGCTCCAACGCTGGCCGGCTCGACGATCGCCTACAAGAAGGTGGACAGCCTGCTGCGCGGCCATGTCGCCGCCGAGCTCGCCGCCTGCTTCGACTTGGGAGCCTGGCACCACTGCATTTTCGCCTCCGCCTTCCCCGCCCAGGGGCGCATCACCCGTGGCGGGCGCATCCTGGCGCTGCAGCCCGGAGGCGACTGGTCTCCGGTCGGGGAGGACAGCCTCTTGGCCGTGCTCGCGGCCGAGGGCCTGCCGGCACGGCCAGGATTCCTCGATGCGCCGCTGCCCCCCGGCATTACGGTGTTCGATGCCGAGACCGAGGACGACCTCGCGTGCCTCGTCGCCCTGGGTCGCCGGGCGCACGCGCCGGTGCTGTGGTGCGGCAGCGGCGGGCTCGCCCGTGCGCTCGCTGGCGATGCCAGGGTGCGGCCCTCGACCGTGCTCAAGCCTCCGGTGCTCGGACTGTTCGGCTCCGACCAGCCGGCGACGGCGCGGCAACTGGCGGCTTGCGGTCCGTGCTGGACCCGGCTCGCCGATGGCGGCAGACCGGAGGCGACGCGCATCGCGCGGCAGATGGACACCGCCGGCGTGGCGCTGGCGAGCCTCGACCTCCCGCCCGGGCTGAGCCGAGGTGAAGCCGCGCGGCGCATCGAGATTGCCCTGACCGATCTGATACGTCGCCTACCGCGGCCCGGCACCCTCCTCGCCGCGGGCGGCGAGACCCTGCGGGCGCTCTGCCGCGGTCTCGGCGCGCAGTCCCTGCAGGCAGCGGGGCTGGTCGCGCCCGGCGTCCCGCGCTCGGTCATGCAAGGCGGCGCCTGGGACAGCCTTGATGTCGTCTCGAAGTCTGGCGCCTTCGGCACCGACACACTCTGGCGCGACCTCCTCGCCGGCAACGGCCTACCCACCGGAAACAACGGAACATGAAGCCGAAGCATCTCGTGATCACTATGGGCGACCCCGCCGGCATCGGGCCCGAGATCATCGTCAAGGCCTGCAAGGCGCTCGGTGGGCGCATCGCCGCCGGCGAGCTGCGGCTCTTGGTGATCGGCAGCGGCCGGGCGCTGGAGCGTGCCCGGGCCGCGCTGACACCGGAGCTCGCCATCCCCGAGGTCGCCGCCGATCAGAGCGACTGGCCGGACCTCTGCTTCCTGCAGGCCGGTCCCGAAGGCGAGCCGATCGAGCCCGGGGTGCTCTCGGCCGATGGCGGTCGCTTCGCCTACCTCGCGGTCGAGCGCGGCGTGCGCCTGGCCGAGGCCGACCGGGCCGGCGCCATTGTCACCGCGCCGCTGAACAAGGAGGCGCTGAACAAGGCCGGCTATCACTATGCCGGTCACACCGAGATGCTGGCGGCGCTGACTGGGGTGAAGGGCTCGGTGATGCTGCTGGCGCACGGCAACATGCGGGTCAGCCACGTCTCCACCCATGTGGCGCTGCAGGACGTGCCGAAGCGGTTGACGCCCGAGCGCCTGCGCCTGGTGCTGGACCTGACGCATAAGGCCCTCCTGGCCTTGGACGTCGCCTCGCCCCGCATCGCCGTCGCCGCCCTGAACCCACATGCCGGAGAGGGCGGCCTGTTCGGCCGGGAGGACATCGAGGTTTCCGAGCCCACCATCGCCCAGGCGGTGCGGGACGGCATGCAGGTCTTTGGCCCGGTGCCGGGCGACACCGTCTTCGTGAAGCTACGCGCGGGGCAGTACGACGCGGTGGTCGCGATGTACCACGACCAGGGGCACATCCCGGTCAAGCTGCTCGGCTTCTCCGTCGATCCCGCGACGGGTCGGTGGGAGGCACTGTCGGGTGTCAACATCACCCTTGGCCTGCCGATCATCCGTACCTCGGTGGACCACGGCACTGCCTTCGACATCGCCGGCAAGGGTATCGCCAGCGAGCGCAGCCTGATTGAGGCGATCGAGTACGCCGAGCGGCTCGCCGTCCACCGCGTCACCGCCTGACCACCATGCCATCCGGGATTGCCGTTATGTCCGACCTCCTCCGCCCCATCGAGATCACCCGTCCCCAGCGCATCGAGTTCGGCCCCGGCCTCATCGGCACCGTTGGCCGATGGGCGGCGGCGAAGGGCATCCGCCGCAGCCTTGTCGTCGCGGACGCCTTCAACGCCGCGCGTGCCGGCCTGCTCGACTTACCGGGTGAGGTGGCCGTCTTCGGCGAGGTCAAGCCCGAGCCCGACATCCCGAACCTGGAGAAGGCGTTGGCGCTCGCAGAAAGGACGCGACCGGACCTCGTCGTGGGCTTCGGTGGCGGCAGCGCGATGGATCTGGCGAAGCTTGTTGCCGTGTTGCCCGGCAGCGGCCAGACGATCCAAGACGTGGTAGGGCCGGAGAAGGTGCTGGATCGCTCCGTTGCCCTGGCGCAGGTGCCCACCACCTCCGGCACCGGCAGCGAGGCCGGCACGCGCGCGCTGGTCACGGACCCCGCAACGCAGAACAAGTTGGCGGTCCAGAGCCGGTACATGCTGGCCGACCTGGCCGTCGTGGACCCGGACCTAACGCTGACCGTCCCACCGGCAGTCACCGCCGCCACTGGCGTCGATGCACTGGCGCACTGCGTCGAGGCCTTCACCAATCGCAAGGCTCATCCGACGATCGACCTCTATGCTTTGGAAGGCATCCGCCTGGTCGGCCGTTTTCTGGCCCGCGCGGTGGCCAATGGCAGCGACCGCGAGGCGCGGGCGGGGCTCTCGCTGGCCTCGCTGTACGGCGGCTTCTGCCTCGGCCCGGTGAACACCACAGCCGGCCATGCCGTCGCCTATCCGCTCGGGACGCGGCACCACATCGCCCATGGGCATGCCTGCGCCCTCATCTTCCCGCATACCCTAGCCTTCAATGCCCTGGCGGTGCCGGACCGGACGGCACTGACCCTGCAGGCGCTGGGGCTCGGGACAGCAACCGAGGAACGCCCGGTCTTCGAAACAGCGCATGAGTTCTGCGCTGGGCTCGGGATCGAGATGCGCCTCTCGCGCCTCGGTGTGCCGGAGGCCGATCTGCCTGCGATGGCGGAGGAGGCGCATGCCATTCGCCGGCTGCTCGACAACAACCCCCGCGACATCAGCCGCGAGCAGGTCCTGGCCATTTACCGGGCCGCCTACTGAGCTTCGAAGGGAGGAAACGCACCATGCCAGACACCACAGGACTAATCGAGCGGCCGGAAGTGCTCGCCCCTGCGGCGGGCGACCCCGTGCGGGTCGAGGCCTTTGTCCCGACGCCCTGCGTGCAGAACCACGCCAGCTTCATCGCGCCGCTGCCGGGCGGTGATCTCGGCTGCACCTGGTTCGGCGGCACGCAGGAGGGCATCCCCGACATCTCGGTTTACTTCGCGCGCCTCGCGCCTGGCGCGACGCGCTGGTCGGATCCGGTGAAGCTGTCGGACGATCCCACTCGCTCCGAGCAGAACCCGCTGCTGTTCACCACGCCGGACGGCGCGCTCTGGCTGCTCTGGACCGCGCAGCTCGGCGGCAATCAGGACACCGCCCTGGTACGGCGCCGCATCTCCCGCGATGGCGGCACGAGCTGGGGCCCGATCGAGACGCTAATCCCGGAGAAGCCGGGCTTTGGCACCTTCATCCGCAGCCCGATCGTGGTGAACGTACGCGGCGAGTGGCTGCTTCCGATCTGGCGCTGCACCAAACCGCCAATGGGCGCCTGGACGGGCGACCTCGACACCTCCTCGGTGCTGATCTCCTCGGACCAGGGCGCCACCTGGCAGGAGGTCCCGGTGCCCGACAGCACCGGCTTCGTGCACATGTCAATCGTGCCGTGGCGGGACCGGCTGCTGGCCTTCTACCGCAGTCGCTGGGCCGACCATGTCTACCGGAGCGAGGCGCTCGACGGCGGCCATAGCTGGTCGGCGCCCACGCCGACCGTGCTGCCGAACAACAACAGCTCGATCATGGCTCTGACGCTGGCCAGCGGCGCCGTCGCATTGATGTACAACGAGAGCAGCGCCGCCGACGCCACCGACCGCCGTACCTCGCTCTACGACGACATCGACGGCGAGGAGCCGGCCCCTGCACCCGTCACCGGTCGCGCCGCCTTCTGGGGCGCGCCGCGCGCGCCGATGACCATCGCGCTGTCCGAGGATGGCGGCCTGACCTGGCGCTGGCGCCGCAACCTGGAGGTCGGCGACGGCTACTGCATGACCAACAACTCGAAGGACCGGCTGAACCGGGAGTTCAGCTACCCCTCACTCTGCCAAACGCCGGACGGTACGCTACACCTCGCCTACACCTATTGGCGGCAGACAATCAAATATGTCCGCGTGGATGAGACCTGGATCCGGAGCGCCGCCGCATGATCGCCGATCTCCACCCGCGTGGCGTGTTCTGCGCCGCGCTGACGCCCCTGACGTCGGACCTCGCGCCCGACCACGCCCAATTCACCGCGCATTGCCGGCGCCTGCTGGAGGAGGGATGCAACGGCATCGCCCTGCTCGGCACCACGGGCGAGGCAAACTCCTTCTCCACCGCCGAGCGCCAGGCGTTGCTGGAGGCCGCTGTTTCCGCCGGCATCGCGCCGGAGCGCCTGCTGCCCGGCACCGGTGTGGCGGCGCTGACCGAGACAGTGGCGCTGACCAGGCACGCCCTCTCGCTCGGCGTCACCACCGTGGTGATGCTGCCCCCCTTCTACTACAAGGGTGTGACCGACGACGGGCTATTCGCAGCCTATGCCGAGGTGGTGGAGCGCGTGGCCGACCCGCGGCTGCGCGTCGTGCTCTACCACATCCCGCAATTCTCGGCGGTGCCGATCACCTTCCCCGTGATCGAGCGGCTGCGCGCGCGCTACCCCGGCACCTTCACCGGTATTAAGGACTCCGCGGGCGACCTCGCCCATATGGAGGCGCTGGTGGAGCGCTTTCCCGGCCTCGCTGTGCTCGCGGGTGCCGACCCGCTGATGCTGCCGCTGCTGCGTAAGGGGGGCGCGGGCTGCATCACCGCGACCTCCAACCTGGTCGCCGCCGATCTGGCCTTCGTCTTCCGTCACTTCGACGACCCAGGCCAGGCGGCCGAGGTGGAAGCGGCGCAGGCGCGCGTGGTGGCGGCGCGCAACCGCGCCTCGCGCTTCGCGCAGATGGCCTCGCTGAAGGTACTGCTCGCCCAGCGCACGGGTGACGAGGGCTGGCGGCGGATGCGGCCGCCGCTGCTGCCGCTCTCGGCCGAGGAGGCGTCGGCGCTTCTGCAGGCGTGAGGACCATGCCCCATTAGGGGTGACTGACCACCAGCCGGAATGCGGCCCCGCCCGTGCCGCGGTCCGGGACGACACGAAGAGACTGGTCGCCGAAGGGCCGGTCCCAAACAGGGAGGATCGTGATGCGTAGACGTCAATTGATCATGGCAGCCATGGCCGGTGGGCTTGGGGTGTTGGCCGCGCCGGCAGTGCATGCGCAGGAATCATGGCCGAAGGGCAAGCAAATCCGGGTCATCTGCCCCTGGCCTCCAGGTGCGGCGAACGACACGATGGCGCGGCTGCTGGCGCAGGCGCTGCAGGAGAAGCTCGGCGCCATTGCGGTTGTGGAGAACCGCACTGGCGGCGCCGGCCTGATTGGCACCAACGCGGTGCTGCAGGCGGCGCCGGACGGCTACACGCTGCTCGCCTCGGCCTTCAACACCGCGGTGATGCCGTTGGTGCTGAAGGGCGCGAAGTTCGACCCACAGCGCGACCTGGAGGTGATGGCGCGCACCGCCCGGGCGCCGCTGGTGATGGTGATCAGCGGCCAGCGGCCGGAGAAGACGGTGGCGGAGGTGGTGGCTGCCGCCAAGGCGAAGCCGCGCGACTGGAGCATTGCCATCTCGTCCCTCGGCGCGGCCAGCCACCTGGCGACCATCGAGTTCAACCGCCGCACCGGCGCCGACCTCGACATCGTCACCTACCGCGGCACCCAGCCGGCGCTGACGGACCTGATGTCGGGCAGCGCCCAGCTGCTGATCGATCCCAGCTTCGCGCTGCTGCCTGCGACCGGCGACGGTAGGATCCGAGCGCTGGCCATCGCCGCCCCCCAGCGGTCCCCCCTGGCGCCGGACCTCCCCACCATGGGGGAGGCGGGGCTGCCCGGCTTCGAGTTCCAATCCTGGTATGGCGTTTGGGCGCCGAAGGGTACGCCGGCCGAGATTTGCCAGCAGGTGAATGCGCTGATGCAGGAGACGATGCGCGAGCCGGCCATCGCGCAGCGCCTGAAAACCCAGCTACTGGAACCGGTCACGGAGAGCATCGAAGACACCAAGCGGTTCATCACCGCCGAAATCGCGCGCGCGACCGAGCTCCTCCGCAGCGTCAACTACCAGCCGGAGTGACGCAGGTGGCCCTGGCTGCCGCCCACAAGCCGTGCCCGGCATGGGCAGGGAACCCTCTCCCTGCCCTCCGGGGCGGCTGCGTCGGCAGTCGGCTGGCCTGCCGATAAATCCCCTCGGTGATGGCATGCCCCTCGGGCGCCGCCATGCCTCGCCACCCCCAACCAAGGAAACGTCCCCATGTCCGTCCGCATCGTCGAGGTGCGCGAGGTAACGAAGCCAATCGCCTCGTCCATCGCCAATGCCTACATCGACTTCAGCAAAATGACCCTGAGCTTGGTCGCGGTCGTCACCGACGTGGTCCGTGACGGGCGGCGGGTCGTGGGCTATGGCTTCAACTCCAATGGCCGCTACGGCCAGGGCGCGCTGATGCGCGAGCGCTTCATCCCCCGCATTCTCGAGGCGCCGCCGGAGAGCCTGCTGGACGATTCCGGGACCAACCTCGACCCGCACCGGATCTGGGCCATGATGTTTCGGAACGAGAAGCCGGGCGGCCACGGCGAGCGCTCGGTCGCCCTGGGCACGATCGACATGGCGGTGTGGGATGCCGTGGCCAAGATCGCGGGCCAGCCGCTGTTTCGCCTGCTGGCCGAGCGCTACGGCGGCGGCGCTGCGACTGCAAACCCGCTAGTCTTCGTTTACGCCGCCGGCGGCTACTACTACCCCGGCAAGGACATCCCCAAGCTCATCGACGAGATGCGAAGCTACCTCGATCGCGGCTACACCGTGGTGAAGATGAAGATCGGCGGTGCTCCGCTCGCCGATGACCTGAAGCGGATCGAAGCGGTTCTCGGGATGTTGCCACGGGGCTGCAGCCTAGCGGTGGACGCCAATGGTCGCTTCGACCTGCAGACCGCCATTCAGTACGCCAAGGCCCTCTCTGCCTACGAGCTGTTCTGGTACGAGGAGGCGGGTGATCCGCTCGACTATGCGCTACAGGCCGAGCTCGCTAGCCACTATGCCGGACCGATGGCGACCGGCGAGAACTGTTCTCTATGCAGGCCGCGCGCAACCTGATCCGCTACGGCGGCATGCGTCCGGACCGGGACTGGCTGCAGTTCGACTGCGCGCTGAGCTACGGCCTGGTCGAGTACCTGCGCACCCTGGAGATGCTTAAGGAGCATGGCTGGTCGTCAGCCCGCTGCATCCCTCACGGTGGGCACCAAATGTCACTAAATATCGCGGCCGGCCTCGGTCTCGGCGGCAACGAGAGCTACCCCGACCTGTTTCAGCCCTATGGCGGCTTCTCCGACGGGGTGCGAGTGGAGGCTGGCCACATCACCATGCCCGATCTGCCGGGTATCGGCTTCGAGCGTAAATCCGATCTCTATGCGGAGATGCGTTACCTCGCCTCCTGATTGGTACGAGAAAAAGGGTCAGAGGTCTGCAGGCGTGCTGGACCGCTCTCTCGACCGCGGACGCCCATAGTGCGTCCGCAGAGTTGAACCTTGGGGCGAATGTCCGCTCTGGGTCCGGGCCCAGCGGGCTCTCAGCACGGCATCGGCCTCCAAGATCCGTGCATCGCAGGAGGTAGATGCCATCCTGCTGCCGACAGGGACAGCCGACGGGTCAGACCGCGAGGGACGGTCTGGCCTGCATCTCCTCCCTTGCCCTCTCCGGCCGCCGCGGCGCAGCCGTCGCTGCGCCCATCGGCACGCAAGCTTCGGCGGCGCGGGCATGCCTGAATTCCAGCAGCTTACCTGAATTCGGGCAAGCGGCACTCCCCTCGGATAAGCGCGGCTTATGGAGCCTGAAGGCGCGGGTGAGCGCGGACGAAAATGGCCGCCCTCAGAGGAGCGAGGACGGCCGGTCCCCAGAAATCGTCCTTAATGCTCGCAGATCAAGGAAGCTTCTCGCGCCCCCTCAATCACGGCGCCGAACGCGCCTGTCACCATGCTGGTTCGAACTCGAGCGGACTTGCTGAGCGGGGTTAGCACAGCAGGCTGGTGCGGTATAGTAACTACGTAACCCGTTTTATGGCACGGCAATGCCGGCTCAACGGCGCGACCGCCACAGGGCCAAGGCGGCTTGCTGCCGGGTTGTTGGTCCCTACTGCGCTTGTTGCTCGGCCGCGGCGAGGGCCCGAGGACCACGGCCATGTCCGCCAGAGTGTCTGCCTAGCACTCCCGCATGGCGGCTGGGCACGGAGATGTCGGGCGTGGCGCCGCATCAGCTCGGCACGGCGCATAAGCTGCCTCTAGCAGCCCGTCGGACTTACGGCGCTGACCCAGCCTGGGTAGATTCCGAGGGCAGTTGATCGCTGGCCCAAACCCCGGGACCATCCTCACATGAGCAACTTCCGCCTGGTTG
>JAESGY010000530.1_pt1 | contig 13969 bp, 8 predicted proteins | sample 9269841 | NCBI WGS metagenome assembly JAESGY01 (sample SAMN17022865, study PRJNA683097) | algae metagenome | isolation source: Spirirestis rafaelensis WJT71-NPBG6 and co-occurring heterotrophs from... | place: USA: Pinto Wells, Joshua Tree National Park, Colorado Desert, CA | collected 2006-08-15
TCAAGAGGACAAGGGGACAAGGGGACAAGGGGACAAGGAGAATCAAGAGGACAAGGGGACAAGGGGACAAGGGGACAAGGAGAATCAAGAGGACAAGGGGACAAGGGGACAAGGGGACAAGGAGAATTCTTCAGCAACACTCCCCTTGTCTCCCCCTCTCCTTGTCTCCCCCTCCTCTTCCTCGGCGCGTATTCTCCTAGTGGATGACAACGCCGATATGCGCGGCTATCTCAGGCGGTTGTTAAACCAGTACTACGAGGTAGAAACTGTAAATGACGGGTTAGCCGCACTGACTGCGATCCGGCGTGGCGGAAGCGCCAAAGTCTATGACTTGGTGTTAACGGATGTGATGATGCCCAGAATGGATGGATTTGAGCTGTTGCGATCGCTGCGAGCCGATCCAAATACCCAGACAATCCCGATTATTTTGCTCTCTGCCCGTGCTGGCGAAGAATCACGGGTGGAGGGTTTAGAAACTGGGGCAGATGACTACTTAATTAAACCCTTCTCGGCACGGGAACTGTTAGCGCGAGTCAATGCCAACCTACAACTGGCACAGCTGCGACGCGAAGCGGTCTACCGTGAACAGGTGATGCAAGCGGTACAAACGCTCAATGATCGCTTAGAGCAACAGGTGAAAGCGCGGACGGCTCAACTAGAAGCCATCAACCAAGAACTGGAGGCGTTCTCTTCCTCAATATCCCACGACTTGCGAACGCCGCTACGCTACATCAGCAGCTTTACCGAACGATTGCGAGGCAAGCTCAATGCAACTCTCGTCGATGCATCCAGTTTGCAGACTCTCAACATTATCACGCAATCAGCTCTTCAGGCAGAAAAAATGGTAGACGACCTGCTGGAATTTTCGCGCCTGGGGCAGACGAAAATGCACTTGACAACCGTTATGATGAGTCAATTGGTGCAGCAGGTAGAAGCACAGTTGCAGCCGGAACTAATCGGGCGATCGCTTCACTGGCAGATCGAACCATTGGCAAGGGTAGAGGGCGACCCAGCGCTGTTGCAGTTAGTGCTACAAAATTTGCTGTCGAATGCCGTGAAGTACACCCGCGATCGCACCGAAGCTGCAATTACAATTGGTAGCATTGAGCAAGAGCAGGAAGTGATTTTCTTTGTCAAAGATAATGGTGCAGGGTTCGACATGAAATACCATGACCAACTATTCACCATGTTTCAACGGCTGCATCCGCAAGAGGAGTTTGCTGGTACTGGAGTCGGACTTGCCACAGTACGGCGGATCATTCATCGACATGGCGGACGCATCTGGGCAGAAGGCGCCATCGACCAAGGCGCAACGTTCTACTTTTCGCTGCCAAAACATGAGGCACGGTTATGACAGCACTCCGGTTTCTTTTGCTCGAAGACAATCCCCTTGACGCGGAGGTGATACATCTGACGCTGACCGATGGCGGCGCTGATTGTGAACTGCTACGGGTGGAAACTCGCGCTGACTTTGTGAGGGCATTAGAAACCAATGCGTTTGATTTGATTTTGGCAGATTATGCTTTGCCCGGTTTTGATGGCATTTCCGCCTTGGGAATTGCCCAAAACCTGTCTCCTCACATGCCTTTTATTTTCGTCTCTGCCAGTATGGGCGAAGAATTGGTGATTGAAGCGCTGAAACTGGGAGCCACCGACTATGTGCTGAAGCGCAACTTAGGGCGGTTGCTACCGTGTGTTCAACGAGCGCTGCGGGAAGCTCAAGAAAAGCGCGATCGCCAACTTGCCGAAGCAGCACTGCACCAAAGCGAAGCCCGCCTGCGTCAAGTTGCGGCAAACCTGCCTCGTGGCGCTGTGTTCATTCTGGATCGAGATTTGCGCTACCAGCTTGCAGAAGGCGAAGCGCTGGAGTGGGTTGGTATGACTACTGAAAACTTTGTCGGCAAAACCCTCTGGGAAGTCCTCGAACCCGCCCTGGCAGACAGCTACGAACCCTACTTCCGTCAAGCTCTCAATGGCGAATCGTTTACCTTAGAACACAACAGCCACGATCGCTACTATATCTCTCATGGCACACCCTTACACAACGCTCTTGGTGAAGTGGATGCTGTGCTGGCAATGTCCTACGACATTACCGATCGCAAACAAACCGAAACCGCCCTCAAACAAAGTGAAGCTCGCTTTCGGTTAATGGTGGCAAGTGCAAAAGAATATGCTATTTTCACCCTCGATCCCAACGGTGTGATTACAAGCTGCAATGTCGGTGCCGAACGCTTGTTAGGGTATTCAGAAGCAGAAATAATTGGCTGTGACAGTCGCATCCTTTACGCCCCCGAAGACAACGCCCAAGACCGAGCTGGGAGGGAATTGCAGACCGCTCAAACTCAAGGACAGGCAGAAAATGAGTGCTGGCATATCCGAAAGGACGGTAGCCGCCTTTGGGGTAGTGGCTTTGTGATGCCCATACGTGATGAAGCGGACGACGTGCAAGGATTTATCAAAATCATGCGCGACGTCACCTCACAGCGGCAAGCCGATGAACGCTTTCGGTTGCTTTATGACATCACTAGCGATCTACTTGCGGTCGAGCAACCGATGACGCTAATGCACAACCTATTTAGCAAACTCTCATCCCAGCTAGGGTTGGACTATTACTACAACTACATCGTCGAGGAAAAAGACAACCGCCCCAGACTGCATTTGAAAAACTATGAGGGCATTACTCAAGAGGTGGCTGAGGCGATGGAGTGGGTTGAGTTTGGTGAATACCTCAGTGGATGGGTAGCTCAAGAACGACAGCAACTCGTTCTCAATCGCACCCAAATTGCCACTCATCCTCATGCTCAAACCCTCCACAACCTGGGTGTTACCGCTTATGTCGGTCAACCGTTAATTGTCCAAGAACGGTTATTGGGAACCATCTGCTTTGCTAGCTGCACGCGCACTCGCTTTACAAGAGAAGAAATTGATTTGCTGCAATTGATGTCTGAGCAGATAGCGATCGCCCTTGATCGAGCAAACCTAATTGTCTCGATTCAGCAGCACGCAGAACAGTTGCAACGAGCGAACCAGATTAAAGACGAGTTTTTAGCGGTGCTGTCTCATGAGTTGCGATCGCCCCTCAACCCCATTTTGGGCTGGGCACACCTGCTGCAAAGCGGCAAGCTCAATGCTGCCCGTCAACGCCAAGCAGTGGCAACAATCGAACGCTATGCCAAACTGCAATTACAATTAATTGAAGACTTACTTGACATTTCGCGCATTATGCAGGGCAAGCTGTCCTTGACATCGGCTCCCGTTAATTTAACTTTTGTGATTTCTGCTGCCATCGAAACGGTGCGTTTAGCAGCACAAGCAAAGAATATTAGGTTACACATTGACCTTGAGGCGACTGCACCTATTTGTGGTGACCCTGCCCGTTTGCAGCAAGTGGTGTGGAACTTGCTTACCAATGCCGTCAAATTCACACCAGCTAACGGACAAGTAATCGTTGAATTAAGGCAACTCGATCGACTGGCTCAGATTCGGGTGATCGATACAGGCATTGGCATTCAACCGAAATTTCTCCCGCATGTGTTTGAGTATTTCCGGCAAGAGGATAGCTCGACGACGCGCAGATTTGGGGGGTTGGGCCTTGGGCTTGCGATTGTGCGCCAAATTGTAGAACTGCACGGTGGCACAGTCAAGGCAGAAAGCTTGGGTGAGAATCAGGGCGCAACCTTTACAGTTCAAATACCGATCTCGAACCAGTCAGCACGAATTGTACTTGAAAAAGCCCAAGCTGAAGCAGAAAGTGCAGAGACTCCCTTAAACAACGTGCAAATTTTGGTCGTGGATGATGATATTGGTACCCGCGAGGTTCAAGCATTTTTACTGGAACAAAGTGGCGCAAAGGTAACAGCCGTAGGGTCTGGGCTAGAAGCATTGCAAGTGCTTGATTGTTTCATTCCTGATGTAATTGTGAGTGATATAGGCATGGCTGATATGGATGGCTATATGCTGATCCAGCAAATTCGTTCACGCCCACCCAATCAGGGAGGAAGAATTCCGGCGATCGCGCTTACTGCTTATGCCGCAGATATTGACCAGCAAAAAGCACTGACTGCTGGGTTTCAAGCTCACATTACCAAGCCATTAGAACCAGAGGAGTTAGTGAGGAACATTGTAAACCTGCTAGAACATAACTAATAGTTCCAACTTTTATAGTCAAATATAGTCAGACGTTTAAAACTTGGGTTTGAGCAACTCCATTTTTAGGTCCCTACGCTTCCGCTTTGCGGACGCTTACGCGAACGCTAACGCCACTACGAATAGACGGTACAGGCAACCACGCCCGTGGACTCACCGCAACGCGCTGGCTCCCCTTGTACCCTTATCTTGCCTACGCACCGCGACTAAATTGCACGCGGGGCTGTATTAAAACATTAGTATAAAGTTCTTCGAGTCGAGTGATATTATTACTGAGGGTATATCGTTCTAGTACTCGTTTTCTGGCTTTTTGCCCTAACAAAGTTGTTAATTCCGGATGGTCTTGGAAGAGTGGCAAAAAAGTTTTTAATTGCGATCGCACTGTTTTAGTACTCAGAATTACACCCGCACCTTTTTCCAATACTTCGCCATCTGCGCCGACATCTGTGGCTAAACACGCGCTTCCCACTGCCATTGCTTCTAACAAAGACAGGGACAATCCCTCAACTAATGAAGGCAAAATAAATACATCTGCCCCACGTAATATATCGATGCGTCGGTTCTCATTGGCAATAAATCCTAACCAGAAGATGCCATATTCTGAACCATAAAAGGTTTCTAAAGAAGATTTTAAAGGACCATCGCCCACAATCAGCAATTTACTATCATGCTCCATTTCTGCTTGTTTCCAGGCACGCAGTAGAGCTTCGACGTTTTTCTCTTGGGCTATGCGACCTTGATAAACAAACAAGCGTTCTGCCTGAAATTCTGCTTTTATTTTAGAAGGTCCAGGACAATACTTGGCAGTATCCACCCCGTTTGGAATTACGGCAATATTTTCTTCTGGCACACCCATGCGTGCTAGCAATTCTCGCTGAATTTGAGAAAATACAATCACGCGATCGTAGTTACCCAAAAAAGGCGCATAAAGTTGATACGCCAATAGTTGTGTTCCAGAAATTAGTTTTGCCCCTTTGCCAGCAAACGGTGTGTGAAAAGTGGCAATTAGGGGTAAATTCAGTTCTTCACAGATTTCTGGCAGAATAAAGTCAAGAGGAGATAAAGTCAAAGAAGCATGAACTACATCCGGCTTGATGCGTCGTAACGACTGGGTTAAAACCTTGGTCGCTTTGAAAGTCGGAATTGTGTAAACCTGGGACTTATAAATGAAGGGTAGCGGAACCTCTGGGCAATTGGGCCAGTTGTCGGGTTCAGATTCTTCTTGGGCGAAGTGAAGGAAACTAACTTGATGTCCCCTGTCTAGCAAGGCATTTGTGATTTCCCGACTGTAGGTGACATTGCCGCAAAAGGGTGATTTTTTTCCAATCCAGGCTATACGCATTCTTTATTAGCTATCAGGAAAGCGGGTTTCATTTATCAGCTTTTCGCCCTTTGTGTTTCTCGTATGATTGTGCTGTTGTACTTGCTAGGTTTTTAGTTTTTATAAAATCCTGCTATTACCCAATTCCCAGCGCAAAATTTTATGTTGCGAGAGCGAAAGTCCATTTATGGATTTTCTCTTTGACTTCTAAGTTGCTAATTACTAATAAGTTCATAACAACTTACATAGATGTCATGTATCGCCTCTGGTTAATGTCAGGTTTATTCCCAGCAAGTATCTGATAAATCATTATTGACTTCAGTTTAGCACGGAAACAAAACCTTTCTGTAAATTATTGATAATGCCAAGGTAGTGAATAAAAACTCCTTTTTTTTGATAACTAGTCAGAGAAGTTATACCAGGTTAATATACTACCTGAAAAGACGATCGCCGCCAATCCCAAAAATACAGCTTGTAATCCAACGAATGTTTCTGCTACTCCTGCCAATGCTAAGGGTAAGGTGAGAGCAATATTAATTACATTGTTTTGCAAACCAAATACTTTACCACGCATTTCCGGCGGGGTTTCGCTTTGGATCGCTGTTTGCATCGGGATACCCACTAACGCTCCACACACTCCCAACAGCGCCACCAACAAAAGGATAATCCATAATTGTGTTGTGAATATCGACAAACCAACTAAGGATGCTGTCATACCCATAGATCCAAATATACTTAATTGGGTATAAGAAAAACGTTGACAAAATTGACCAAGAATGGTTGCTCCAAGAGCAATACCAACACCACCAGATGCGAGTAAAAAGCCGAATTGCGAGGCTTTTAAGTTGGGAATTATTTCTGCCATGCGAACCGCGAGAACAGTTAATGCGGCAAAGACAGAAAATAATATGATGAGTTGAACTAGGGCATTGCGAAGGCGATAATTTTCTCCTAGATACTTAAAACCATCGCGCAGGTCAGCAAAAACGTGGGGATATTCTGCTTGATCTGAGTGAGGTTTTTCATTAGTTGACAAAAGTAACAAAATTATGCCAGCGATCGCATAACTACCACCCACCAAAAGTTCTTTACCCAGTCCCCCACTACCACCAACAATTAGCTGCCAAATATGGTCGGCTACAGCTAACAGCGGTTCCCCGACAGCAAAGCCGACAATGACCGATGCCATCATCGTTGTTGTATACAGTGAGTTAGCCGAAAGTAAATCCTGCTCTTTGACTACCAAGGGAATCGCTGCCTGTTCTGCTGGTGCAAAAAACTGCGTCAGCGTCGAAACTAAAAAAGTTACAACTAAAATCATGCAAAAACCAACTGGCAAGACTCCGATTGGTTTCCAATCATGAGTTAACCACAACAGCATCGGAATTGCCAAAACTAAAATACCGCGCCAAACATTCGTTGCTACTAGCACCGCTTTTTTCGACCAGCGATCTACAAATACACCAGCAACAGAACCAAACAGCACCGCAGGAATGGTAAAAGTCATCATCAGCGCTGATACCCAACCGCTAATACTTTGATCGCTTGCCTGAAACTGAGTATTTATCAGGGCAATCATCAGCACTAAATATATTTTATCTGCCAATTGGCAGAAGACTTGACCACCCCAAAGAGCTAAGAAATTAGGATTTTTGAATACAGGCAAAAAACCCTGTTGAACATCGCCTGATACTGCTTCACCTTTATCTGGCGGTTCTTTGCCATTTGTAGAGGTTAATGGCAAATTATGCTCAGAAGCATCACTTTTGCCATTTTCAGTGGTTTTTTTTTCGCCTGAGCTTGTTAGATCGCTTTTTGATATTTCCGACTTTGACCAATTTTTCTCGTTTTGAGAAACGTCTTTTGGAGACATTTCTTGGGTATACATGCGATCGCACCTCAAGTCAGGAACAGCACTAAGGTGTGGTGGTAATGACGAGTTAGGTGCCCTATTGTGTTTTTTGCCGTGGCTGGGTGACATCGGCAGGATTTTTGGTTCTAAATCAGACGGTTGCATCATAGTTGGCAGCAAAATAAGAATCGATCAAGGCAGCGGAGCGAATAGGACGACCAAGATGATATTGAGCATATAAGCGCAAAATTTGCTCAACAGATAACCAGCCATCATTGGCAGCATCAATAGGCATTATCTCTGGTTGCGACAACTGCTGGAGCATAGCCAGTTGTGTCGCATTTAAGCGGCTAGAAAGCACTGGTATTTCCTGGCGATGGACAATCGTTTGGTAGGCTGGGGAGGTTGGGGAGGATGGGGTTCTTTGTCTCTCATTTTCCCCCTCTCCCCCTCTCTCCCACTCCCCCCCTCTCCCTTTGTCTCCCTCTTTTCGCAAGCGCTCCAAAGCTTGTAAACTAACTGTTCCACCAGCAGAGACACTAAATCCTACCTGAGGGTTGGGGTCTAAAAAGTCTGGTGTTAGTGGATGCTGAGTCAAGCAACAAACTTGCACTTGGGGGGTGAGTCCTGAATTCGCTAAAAGGTGAAATACAGCATGTGCCAGATGAGCGAAAATAGTTTTTACCTCTGTGGTGGGTATCGCTTCCAACCTAGCTAAGTGTTCATTAAGTAACTCATAGAGTTCTTCTTGGGGTTGTTCGCTCAAAGCTTGACATAATACTATTTCTGCTAAATACTGACTAGCAGCTAGTTTTGCCAAGTCTTTAGCCAGACCTGGATAAGTTTTTGTAGTTTGTGCTTGTGTAATTTTATCGAGCGATCGCCCTTGGGCAATCAGTAGTTCATTTACAACAAACATCCCACTCCTACCACCAAGGCTTGATTTGTGCTTGCGTGCCCCTGGAGCAATTGCTCTAATCAAACCAAACTCTCGTGTCAAAATTGTGACTAGCCTATCGGCTTCGCCAAACGCCTGGGTTTTCAGATTAATCCCAGTTGCTTTATAGGTTCTACTCATTAGTCATTAGTCATTGGTCATCGGTCATTGCTAATTGGTTAGTAGCTAGTAGTTAGTAGTTAGTAGTCAAAGAAAATCGACTAACTACTAACAATCAACGACTAACAACCCTTAGGGTGACGCTCCTGCGTCGTTCGCGTAGCGTCTCCCCTTGGGAGAAGATCGCTGCGCTAACACCACTTGCGTGACTGTCGCTTCTAGCCGCCCAACAAACGCAGTGGTTCACCAACAAAAAACAAATGACTACTCTTTCTTTTCCAGGGTATCGCGCTGGCGGATCAAATCGATACCGCGAGACGTGCCTAATCTAGTTGCACCCGCTACAATTAAGTCTAAAGCTTGCTCGGCGGTGCGGATTCCTCCTGAAGCTTTAATTCCTAGTCTTTCTCGTGCCACTTCTTTCAAAAGTCGTACATCCGCTACTGTCGCACCTCCATTCCAACCTGTACAGGTTTTGAGAAATGCTGCCCCTGCATCCATAGCGATTTCTGCTGCCACACTTTTCTCCGTATCCGTCAGCAGGTTAGTTTCCAATATTACCTTGACTTGTTGCCCAGCGGCTTCGCAAATTTCGGCAATTTCCCGGTGTATTTCCTCAGTTTTGCCAGCTTTCAACCAGCCCAAATTAATTACCACATCCAACTCATCAGCACCATTTTCTAGTGCTTCTTGAGCTTCAAACAGCTTCACGGCTGAAGTCGTTGCCCCACTAGGAAAGCCAATCACCGTACAGACTTTAGGATTTTTGCCGTGGAGGAGTTCTGCGGCTTGTTTGACATGCACAGGGTAGACGCAAACCGCTGCAAAGCCAAATCTGTCTGCCTCTTCACACCATTGTTTAACGTGCTCGCTTGTAGCCGTAGGCATCAGCAGCGCATGATCGATGTATGGCGCAATATCAATGTCTGGATAATCTGCTGCCATTGTTACTTTTACCAGTAATTGATTATTAAACTTTATTTAGAATCATAAAGACATTTTGATTAAATTAAACCATAATTCATGACATTTTTCCCTATAATCTGACAGCTTATTGAGTGTTATGGGTAGTTTCGCTTAAATTTCTTAAGTATTTAAGTTGACATTGAGCACTCGCTAAGTTACGAAGGTGAAGTCCCAAGCTAGGTATAATAAAACAATCAAAACATCAACGGTAGCTCTAATTGCTTGCTAATTTCCTCTTCATAGCACCATTCTCTAGTTGCTAAAAAATCAAGGATACTTTGCGCTAACCCTTTTGAAGCTAGATATGGTACACCATTACCAATAGTTTTAAACATATTCGTCAATGTCATATTCTCAGGAAGCACAAAATTTGCAGGTAAAGATTGTATCGCTAAAGCTTCCGCTACAGAAATTCTTCTAACTTTGTAGGGATGCAAATGTACTTCATTATTGCCATAGCAAGCTGTGGGAGAGTAACGCCATCGGTGAAGACGTTTGTAAGACTTTTTAGAATCATCTCCTTCGTCAACAACTGCAAATCTTTTTATACCAGCCCTTGGTTGAAAATAGTGTTTGGAATTGGCATGATTTAGCACATCATTCTTTCTAAACCAGTATTCAACTGTTAGTTCTTGAGGAATTCCATCAGGACATGAGATTATAGAATCTTCTTCAAATGATTGACGCATCCCCCAAGGGTAAGAAAAAACTTTATTTTTAGGATATAAAATATGCTTTTGCCAAGGAAAAGTACCTTCAGGAAGAATATTTTCACTGTGAAGTATTATTCCCATATCTTGAATAAGTTTTTTTTGGAAACCAACAAGAATTATTCTTTCTCTATCTTGAGGTACACCATATTCAATCGCATTAATTAAACGCTCTGTTAATACATAACCAGCTTGCTGCAATTGTTGTTTCAGCGCTTCAAAAAATAAACGGTGTTTTGTCGTCTTCCACAATCCCTTAACGTTCTCAAATAAAAAGAAATCAGGTTGTTGTTGGCAAATTAATTCAACGTAGGAAGCCGAAAGTTTACCATTATCTCCCAAGCGTCCTTTGTTCTTACCACCAACAGAAAAATCAGGACAAGGAGGACCACCAATAAAGCCAATTATATTATTAGACTTACGGCAGTCTTTTACTAACTCTCGCAAGCGTTGTGCTGGTAATGCTTCAATAAGTTTCGTTACGTCGGCTTCTTCCCCTTGATGATAACCGTATTCTGGTAATGGCAAATTGAGAGCCTGCCGTGAATAGCGGTATGCTGACATAAAAGGGGAAAAAATTTCATTTACATAAGCAAGATTAAAACCGCTATTTTCAAAACCTAAATCAAGGAAACCAGAGCCGGCAAAAAAAGAGAAAATAGAAAGGCGATCAAAATTTATCACATTAAAGTTGCTTACTTTAAACTAAAGTATAGTAGCCCTATATTCCCCTGCTAGTCGCTCGCTTATGCCTAAAGAAGATAAATTCGACATATGACAAACTAGCACTTCTAATGTTCTCGGTTATGCTAAGTTTCTCAGTGAACTGAAAACACGGATTTATCACGCTCAAGTACGCGCAGCTGTTGCTGTCAACAAAGAGTTAGAGTTTCTGTCATATCTCTTATATTTCCGACTGTCGGAGAAAACAAGTTATGGCTTAGACATGGGATTCAGCACTAGGAAGAAATCCTGTCTCTTTGAGTAATAGCTGTAGTTTTGCGTGATTAAGTTTCGTGTCTTTCTTGTTATTTTCCCACATCTCAGAAAAGAAGCCTTGCATCAGCGCAATGATGCTGCGGTATTTGACGATGCTGGCGACATAGAACTCATCTAACTTCATGTCCCCGTCAGCATGGATCTGCTCGATGTTGTCGAGTAATATAGACCCCAGTTCATAAGCTTGTAAACCTTCTTTAATGCCATATTTTTCCATTATCCTGCGTTTATCTTGCTCCGAACAGGAATCATACGAGGGTCGAATCAGGTGCCCCAGATTCCGCAGGACTTCCCCATAGTCGTAAAAGATGTGCTGCTCAAAGAAAGACGCTTCATCTTTCGTCAACGCAAAACTCTTGTCCAGTGCCAAACCAAAATCAGTCAGATAGGTCTGTTCGCCGTCGGTAAGGACGTTGTGAAAATGTGCGTCGAAGTGAATGATTCCCTTATTCCTCAAAAAGTCAATCGTTGTACGTAAGTCTTCCAGGGGTTGCTGAAGTTTGTTAGGGTTTTCCTGTAGCCATGTTTTCAGAACATGCGGGATATGCTCTAAGAACAGAACCAATTCATAGTTGGCGATCGCTCTATCTAACACATAATTCCCAGCGTTGGCACTATTGCCCCAGTACTCCACATAAGCTTTTAGACGCGACCTATCCACATCCGCCAGCTGCCCAAAGAACGGAATAATCCGATAATGGTACATCAGCGGGAAGGTGGCGATCGCCCCCTCCAATACCCAGTTGCTTGTCTTAATATGGGTCACGAGTTCCCGGAAGACTCCAAAACCAGTGGAACCGAAGCCGTAATTACAGTAAGTCGGCAGGTCATAGAGGTTTTTGGTGGAGAACAGGTTGTCATATTCGATGTTCGTAACTGGAACACGTTTCACAAAGACTTTGGATTGCCCAAGGACAACGGTGTGATTTATTCCCCAACCCGTACTCGACTCACTCGACTCACCATTGTTAAATAGAGAATGCAATTGTGCATTATCCAACTGAGCGATTTGTGAACTGAGCTTGAAGTATCTCTTCCTTCTAAGTTCTATATGATTCTTAGTCATTTTCCCCAGTCCACCCACAGCATCAGAAATTAGTTGAGACTCCCCCGCGCTTGCGCGGGGGAGTCTCAACCTGCCTTTTAAGCACTGATAACTTCTGGCTGTGCTTCTGGTAACAAACGCTTCACACCTTGCTTAACAAACCCCTGCAAAAAACCAATTTGCTGATTTTGCACAAAGACGTTTTGCAAAGTTTGCCGCAATTTCTCAAGATTCAAACCACCTTCAGAATTTAAGGCGATTTCCTGCTGCTCGAAATACTCGATTAAGCTCAGACCTGCTACTCTGGTAAGATAAGCTGCACTCACACCCTGCACGACACCACCAGCAACAAAGGTGACAGCGTTACTCTTGAGGACAGTGCTAACAGCTTTTGTAGAAAGTTCTACCAAACCGAGTTTCAACATCAAACTTCCCATTGCACCAGCTACAGTTTGCGCTTGTTCTAGAGAAAATTTCTGCTGATAAATACCACCCAAATCCATTACCATTTGGGCATTAATTGCCGCTGTTGCCAAGATATCCAGCGCAGGTACTGGGTTAGCAAATGCCGCAGCCGCAGCTATCCACTGATATTGTTCTATTATTGGAGTTGCGCGATCGCGTCTCACCCCATTTAACAATTTCTTCGCATCAGCTTTCAGCAACTTGGCTTTTCTCATCGTGGTTGCCCACACCAACTGTTGTCCTTGCTGTGCGACAATCTCATTTAAATGCTGCGTTAACTGCTCAATGTCTGGCGCAGGTTGTTCCATCCATTCTTGCACAGAACCGTCTTCTTGATGCTTCCTAACTTTCATGGGGAAAGGAGACACCGCAGTTGCGACTACATTCGTCTGCATCCGCTGTTTCAGCGACAGTAACACGCTAGCGCGTTCATCTGGTAAATACTGATCTTGTTTGTTGAAAACCAGCATTGCAGGTTGATTTGCTGCCTTTAACTGCTGTAAACTTTGAAATTCTGAATCTGTCAAATCGCCGTTTGTTAAAAACAGAACAAAATCAGATTGATTAACTTCTGCTTCATTTTCTGACTTTTCACCCGCTTCTACAAACAAAGGTGCTGTCTCGTTGAATTGTACAGATGCAAAATTTGGCTGTAGAACTTGAATTAAGGTGGTTTTACCCACCGACTTTCCCCCAGTAACAGCTAGTTTAATTTCTTTTCTATCTAATTCAAAGAATAATTGATTAACTTGTTCTCGCAGTGTCCCTAAAGCTGGATGGTTTTCTACCTCACCTGCAAGATGATTAATTGTAACTTCAGTAAGTGCGATCGCATCTTCCACTCTAGCCCGATTTACAGGCATAGCATCTAGCATATCAGAAGCGGATGAAGGGCGATTTTGCTTGAATAACCACAAACCACCACCAACTGCTACGAGACTCAATAAACCAAATTCTCCCACTTGCACCATCGAATGATGCATATTTTGTAAAATCCATAGAGAAAAGGACAGTCCCAATCCTCCCACTAAAATCGGTCGCTGCAACTTCACAACTATGATTCTCCGCGCTTTTTCGATCCCTTCTCCTCCAGAATAGATCAAAAATTCGTTTCTCCAAATTGCAGGGGCAACTCCAAATTATTTTCTTTACTTACAAACAGCGGTCAGATTAACTCCCAAGCATGAGGATACTTGGCTGAAGGTAGTTTACGCTGCCGCTTGTCGGTTTCAACAAAGTCTATTTCGCGCTCCATAGCTTCTGAACACATCTACCGGGAAGATATAGAACCCATTTGACATCTTTTACTGTGTTGAAGTAAAGTTAGCGCAAAAGTTGTATCCAACAGTTATGCCATACTCTAGCAGCCTCACAGACGAAGAGTGGATAATCCTAGAACCCCTACTGG
>JAESGY010000531.1_pt1 | contig 13875 bp, 11 predicted proteins | sample 9269841 | NCBI WGS metagenome assembly JAESGY01 (sample SAMN17022865, study PRJNA683097) | algae metagenome | isolation source: Spirirestis rafaelensis WJT71-NPBG6 and co-occurring heterotrophs from... | place: USA: Pinto Wells, Joshua Tree National Park, Colorado Desert, CA | collected 2006-08-15
GGCTCCAAGGGGTCCATGAAGGGAAAGCGCATGCGTGCCGCATGGGACGACACCTTCCTAACCCGCCTCCTCGCCCAGTTCGGCAAAACCCATATGCGATAGCCCTGGTGGGCAGACAGTGCTGGCCCACCCGGTCTGAGATATCAGGCGACCCGAATGGAAACCGGCTTCGCAGCCTGGATCATGCGGTTGAGCACCTCGGCGGCCATGGCGACTTCGCCTTGCTGGGCAGGCAAGAGGCGCGCGCGCAGCTTCGGACCGATGATCGCCTTGTGTCTGCCGACGGGCGAGGTGGAAGACGAGCCGCAGCATCAGCACCAGCTTGATCGCCGCGTCTGAATACCAGGCCTGGCCGCCGGGCGTGCTCCGCCGCGGTGCTTGCCACCCAGTCAGGGCATCCTCATCGAGCCACAGGGTCAGGTCGCCACGCCGTTTCAGTCCAGCCTCGTAGGCCGGCCAGTTCTGGACCCGGTGGCGGACCTTCGGGATGCGATGGCGGCGGGCGGTATTATGCTTGATGCTTGGCGGGCATGCATGAGAGCGTAACGGCTTGGCCGCAGCCGGGCTACGCGCCCCGGCTGCATGCACCAACGCCGTTGCGGACCGGCCCTTCGGACGGCTCCTCGCTCATTGCCCGCAAGATCGCTGAGGGCGGGCGGTTGATCTGTGCCGCGCCGGCCTACCTGGAACGCCGCGGCAGACCCGCGGCGCCGAACGAGTTGTTGTCGCACGACTGCCTGGTGCTGCGCGGCCTGTACCGGCTGACCACTTCGCCGTTCCGGACGGCCACGGGGCTGCAGACCCTGACGGTGCGTGGTGTGGCGACAACCGACATCGCGGAGGCACTGCGCGACATGGCGCTGGCCGGCCTGGGTGTCATCCGGGTGAGTGTCTTCATCGCCGCCCGCGATATCCTCGAGGGGCAACTCGTGCCGCTCTTCCAGGATCTGCACGTGTCGGAGGACGTCCTGGTCTGGGCCGTGACAGCGCCGGGGGGCACAGGTTGCCACGCGTCCAAACCTTCATGGACCTCCTGGCGCGGCATGCTGCGGAGTGGTGAGACGCGGCGGGGAGGAGCTGGGCGAGGTGGCGCCCGGGTAGGGCTGACCCGGCGACCATGCCGGCATTTTCGGGGTCCTCCCCATCGTCTCCGTCCGGCGTAGAGCCTTATCATGCCTGCACCGTGCCCGCGCTGGTCGGCGCGGCGCCTCGGCAGGGATCGTTACCATGCAGCGCTCGGAAAATCGCATCCTCACTACCCATACCGGCAGCCTGCCCCGGCCGCCCAGGCTGACCCAGCTCTATGCCCAGCGCGCCCGCGGCGAGCCGGTCGACGAACTGGCCGTGAACGCGGCCGGCCTTGAGGCACTGCAGCACATCGTGCCGGCCCAGATCGAGGCCGGGCTCGACGTGATCAACAACGGCGAGCAACAGCGGGACTCCTTCGCGCTCTACCTCCGCCACCGCCTCACCGGCATCGGTGGCGAGAGCATCCGCACCACCTTCGCCGACATCGACGCCTACCCGGAGTTCAAGGCCGAGTTCACCCGGCAGGCCGGGGCGAAGGAGGCCGTGAGCAACACCGCCCACCTGCCCGCGGCCATCGGTCCTGTCGCCTATGCTGACCCGCGGATCATCGAGGCCGAGTGCGGCGACTTTGCTGCGGCCCTTGCGCCGGTTGCAGGTCGCTACGTGGAAGCCTTCCTGACGGCCCCCTCACCAGGAATCGTCGCTTCCATCGTGCAGAACCGGCACTATGAGACCGAGGACGCCTATCTCGATGCACTCGCCCGGGCTCTGGCCATCGAGTACCGCGCCGTCGTGGCGCACGGCTTCCTGCTGCAACTCGACTGCCCCGACCTGGCCCTGGAGCGGCACTGCTCTTATCGTGACCGGCCGCTCTCGGATTTCCTCGGTTTCGTCGAGCGCGTGGTGACGGCGATCAACGCCGCCCTTTCCGGTATCCCGCGCGAGCGGGTGCGGCTGCATGTATGCTGGGGCAACTACGAGGCGCCGCATGACCAGGACGTACCGCTGGAGGAGATCCTTCCCATCCTGCTACGCGCCCAGGTCGGCGGCCTGGTCCTGCCCTTCGCCAATCCGCGCCATGCGCATGAGATCCGCTGCCTCGAACGGATGCCGCTCGCCGCGGACCAAGTGATGGTCGCGGGCGTTATCGACACGCTCACGAACTTCGTCGAGCACCCGGAGGTCGTGGCCGAGCGGATCATCCGGGTTGTGCAGGCGGTCGGCGATCCTCGCCGGGTGCTCGCGGGCACGGACTGCGGCTTCGACACCTCGGCCGGCCGTGGCCGGGTGGCACCCGATGTGGTCTGGGCGAAGCTGCGCAGCCTCGCCGAGGGTGCGCGCCTCGCCTCCGCGCGGCTGTTCCCCGCGCAGCGCTGAGGGAGGGGCCCATGTGCTGGATCTGCGAGGCACGGCGCGGCATGGTGGGCCATGCGCCCATGGAGGACCGGACTGCGGATCCGGCCGACGCGCCCAGGCAGGAGCTCCCCAGCTCGGCGCCGAACCGGGTGGCCAGAACGGAGCCCGGCACCCCTGCCGGGCTGGCCTGCCATGGGCGAGACCCACGTGATGCAGCACCTACCGCGGAGGCGGAGAATGCGGCGCCGGCCGAAGCCGCGATGACGCCGGCTATGTCCGGATCATCGGGCAGCCACCCTCCGCCAGCGGACGGAATGCCTCCGCCGCAGGTACGGTCGCGGCGAGCTTGAACAGATCCGCCGGATTCCTGCTCTCCTCCGGTGTCTTCACCTGGAACAGGTGGACAGGCACGATCATCTGCCCATCCTCTCGGATGCGGCCCTCGCCGAAGGCGTCGTCATCCGTCGGCATGCCTTTCATCGCGTTCACGGTTTGCTGACCGGAGCGCTTGGCCTCCGCGACGCCCATCGTCCTCACTGCCTTCAGGTAGTGGCGTGTTGCGGCATAAGCGCCGGCGTGGAGCGTGTTCGGGATCACGCCCTGACCAAGGCGCGGCCTCACGCGCTCATAGAAGGCACGCGTGCGATCGTTCAGGTTCCAGTAGAAGCTTTCCGTCAGCAGCAGTCCCTGCGCGACCTGCAGGCCCATCGCCGCGACATCGGTGACAAAGGCACCGAGCCCCACCATCCGCAGACCGCGGCGCGTGAGGCCGAACTCCTGCGCCTGCTTGAGACAGTTGATCAGGTCGGCACCAGAATTCGCCAGCGCAATCACTTTAGCGCCGCTCGCCTGTGCCTGCAGCAGGAAGGCGGCAAAGTCCGTGGTCCCTGGAAATGGGTGCGCCACGGCGCCAAGCACCTTGCCGCCCGCGGCGCGGACGAACTTCGCCGCCTCGTCACGCAGCGCGTGGCCATAGGCATAGTCGGCGGCGATGAAGTACCAGCTCTCGCCGCCGTCCTTCACCACCGCGTTCGCGGTGGCATGGCTCATGCTCCAGGTGTCGAGCGGGCCGTGAACCAGGTTGGGTGAGCATTGCGCACCCGTCAGTACGGAAGAAAGCGCACCCGTGTTGAGGTGGACCTTGTCCTTCTCGCGCGCAACCGTATTGGCGGCGAGCGCCACCGCAGTGTTGCCGACCTGCACGATAGCATCCACTCCGCCGCGGTCGAACCACTCACGCACGGTGACGCTGGCGACGTCGGGCTTGTTCTGGTGGTCGGCGGCCACGAGTTCCACCGTGACGCCGGGGTTCTCGGCCGTGAACTCCGCAATGGCCTGCCGGACGCAGGCGGTGCCCGTCGGGCCTTCGACGTCCCGGTAGGGGCCGGACATGTCGGTCAGTGCGCCCAGGCGAATCGTGCTGCTTGCCGTCTGTGCACGCGCCATTGCTGTCGCGGCAAAGGTGGCGGTAGCCGTGCCCAGCAGGCTGCGTCGGTTGAGTGTCATGGCGTTCTCCGGATCGGTGTCTTCGTGCCCCAGCGAGTGTCCGCCCTGGTCACTGTGCAAGTAGTGGGGGGAGACCGACCGCCCACGAAAAAAAGGTTGCACTGAGCAGTGGAAGCGTCCAGCCACGATCAGGCGCTGGGCTGCCGCTTCAATGACTCTCAGGGGAGGCCCTATCTGACCTCTGGTCTTGGCTTTTGTGGAGTAAAGGCACTTTGTTGCATAGGGCGACGGCGTGGTAGGGGCAATCAGGGCCCCGCGCCGGACCGGATACCGCTGGCGCGCCTTCAGGCCAGCGCTCGCGGACAGCGGCTCCGAACCTGGCGGCGAGTGTTTCCTGGTCGCGCCCCAAGTTGCAGCTGAGAGATAGGCGTGTGAGAGCGCCTGTCCCGCTCCAGGTGAGTCTCCGCAAGCGGCGCAGCGACCCCGCCCCGGGTGGCGGTGTCACGCCGGAGCGGTTGGTGCCACGGGCGCGAAGGGCTGCACCATCACTCCGCAGCCAGAACGGGCTACCAGGGCGGTTCAGGCCTGCCGAGCGCCTGACCTATGAGCGGCTCACGGGGTGGTTGGGCGCGCTCCGTGACCGCACCAATTCGTTGCCAGACCGCGCCGCTCTCGGTGAATGTGCCTCGCCATGTTGTGCCTGGTCAGGGTTGATGTGGCTCCGTCATGTTGCAAGCGTGGGGCGGGCCAGGGACGTTTCGGTATCTCTCCTCCTGGCGGCAGGCTTTCTCGTCTGCCTCGTCCCGCTCCTGCCAAACCTCATCGTGCGAGGGCGGTGAGCGGGTGCGCTGGTTCCCTTGGGACGAAGTGCTGGCCAGCCGGACGGCAGAGGCTTCCTCGTCGGTAAGTCTCCGCCATTGGGCCATGAAAGACGATGATCGCGGGTCAGCGACCGCCGCCTCAAATCGTTACGGAACACTTCCTGGGCCTGTCGGCGTTACAGCACCATTGAGCCGCCCCGCCGGGTCCGACTTCCCGGCGGGGCCATTTGAGCCCACCGCTGTGATTGCCCGATCAGCCACCGCCACGGACACTCGAGCGCGCTCGCCGGAAGGGTTGGGGACGGGTTCCCGCCACGCTGAGGCTGCGTCCGGATCGAGTTCCGGACCGAGGCGGGTCACCGATGCCAGCGCAGAGGATTTCCAAAGCGGCAACAGGTTGCGCTTATCGCGGCCGAAGCCCTGGGCGTACGCAGCTTATGCGTTCCGCAGGTCGGGTCGGGGAAACGGGTGGCAGACATGAAGGCCAGAGACCTCGGACGGGAAGGTCGGGACGCCAACCCCGCTACGACATTCGCACCAGGTGAAGCGGTGGTGCATCCGGTGCATGGTGTCGGCTGGGTCGAGGGGTTACGTGAGGAGGCGATCGGGGGTGAGCGCCTGGTCCTGATCTGTCTCTCCTTCGAGGCGGCACGGCTGCAGCTCAAGGTCCCGCGTGACAAGGCCGCCCGCGTGGGGTTACGGCCACTCTCAACGCCGCGGATCATGGAGCAGGTCCTGGCCGTGCTCCGAGGACGTCCCAAGGTGTCCCGGGGGGCTTGGATCAAGCGGGGCCCGGAGTACGAAGCCAAGGTCACCAGCGGTGACCCGCGTCTCGTTGCCGAGGTGTTGCGCGATCTGGGTGCCGCCCTGATTGGGCCGGAGACGAGCTTCAGCGAGCAGAAGATCGCGAAAGCCGCGCTCGACCAACTGGCTGGTGAACTGGCTGCGCTGACTGGAACGCACCGCGCCGCTGCGGTTGCCAGCATCCTTGCTGTACTGGCCGAAGCAAAAGCAGGCCATGACAGAAGCGGTAGCGGCAGCACCGAGGCTCGCGGGGCGGTGATCGCCGTCTGATCTTATCGATGATGGCACCGTGCTCTTGGCCGTCGGGGCATGTCGTACCCGGCGACCGCGACCGTGGCTGATCCGCTCTGGGTCCTGGCAGGCCTTGGTGCGGCCTCGGCGCCGCTTGCCGCTGGCCTTGTCGCCGCCCTGGCCCGGCGCCGACGGCGACGCGCAGCGCGTGCCGCGCTCACGATCGGCAGCGGGACACCACCGCAGGAATACCATCTCCCGCCCACGATCGAGGCTGCGGAGCGCGAGATGGCGGTGCTCCTCCGCCGCCTGCGGGCCCATCTGCGCGACCCGTACGACTTCGCCACCTCGCGGATCACCAGCGAGGCCGCCTTTGAGGAGTGCCTCGAGCGCGCTGCGGCTCTCGGAGCCCGGATCGCCGAGTTGGGCGGCGCCGCGCCGGTCGGCCCGGCCGAGCGCGAGCGCATGTGCGGGCTGATCCTGGAGGGCCTGATGGCCAGCCATCGAATAGCTGCCGCGAAGGCAATGCCATCCTTGCAGGACGGTAGCGGCGGCAGCGCTATTGGGCGAGCCCCAGGACTGAGGCGTAGGCCTGGACGCGCCTCATAGCCAGCGGTCGCCAGTCCCCGAGGAGAAGGGCGAGCCCTTGTGTCAGGCTCGCCCCTCCCACGCACGACTGTCCGCTACAGGCTGTTGACGAGACGGGATCCCTGCAGCGCCAGCATCAGAACACGTTCGTAATCTAGCGACGAAGCAACTATATCGTGAACAACAACCATGCAAATTCAATCAAAACTGTTCATCATGAGTTTGGGCCGGGCGGTGCCGCGGCGAGGCCTCGATCGACCGCTGCAGCCCGTCAGCAAGATTCGGTCGCTACCCGCCGCCGCCCGCACGTCAAGCCCATGGGTCTGGCCATCCATCGTTGACCAGGACCCCGCCGCGGGCAGGCTTGGCCGCTCCAGCACGGTGGCGCTGGACGTCTCAGCCGCGGTGCCGCCGAGAAGAGTGTCGCCCTGGCGCGATTGTACGGGGTTGGCCGTCGTGTCGAACTCCCAGAGGTGGAACCGGTCGCCGGGGCGCAGCACGCCTGCAACGCCCAGTCCTTTCACCACGGCGCACGCTTGATCAGGGCGCCCAGGACTTCCTCACCGGCGGGAAGTCCCATCGGGGCCGCTGCGTCCACCCGCACAACCGCGCCGGTCGGCGCTTCTCCACCGCATTCGGCGCGGCGAGCAGCCTGACCCCGCGACTACCTGCCGCACGGAAACGGGCCAGGAACCAACAGCTTCAGAAATATTACCGAAACGTGAAACGCAGAGGTTTGAAGCTGCAGCATGCTTTTCGTATTGAAAAGCGAACAAGTGCTGTCGTCATGAACCATTTGGTTTGGCCGCGGAGCGGCAGGGGTTCCAGAAGGTCACAAATAACAGAGCCGACAGGAAGGCCCCGTATCCTACAGTATTGGCCGCTCGCGCTTGGTGCTTGGCTACTGGTTTCTGCCATGGGCCTCTGGCTGGCGACGGACCGAGCTGATCGGCTGCAACGGCAAGCAGAGACCAGCATACTCAAGCGCGCAGAGACCGCGGCCGAGGCGATCGAGCAGAGTTTGATGCATATGCTGGAGGGCGTAGGCAGCCTGCACGATATGGTGCAGACCCGTCAGGCGCGCCTCGACGCAGACGATCAGAGCGGTGCTCAGGCCATCGAGATACAACTCGCCGATGTCGCCCAGCACGGCCGGTTTGGCGTGCTCCAGGTCGATATTGTCGGACACGACGGCTGGCTGGCGTGGTCGTCAGAGCCTGGCTGGCAGCCCGTCTATCTGGGGGATCTGGAACATCTTCAGGACTACCGCGACGGCGTCCACGGCCTGTTCGTGAGTGAGTCCCTGCTTAATCACTTTTCGAGCCGGCGAGGCGTGCAGTTCACCCGCTGGATCCAGGACCTCTCGGGCGCCGTCATCGGGGTGGCAGTCGTCTCGGTTGATCCCGCCGTACTATCACGCGGTCTGACCCGTCTACAGTTTGGTGAGGACAGCACCGCGATCGTCCTGCGCCGGGACGGTGTCATCCTCGCCCGCAGCCGTGACCTGGAGGATGGGCTGCAGCCAGCCCTCCCAGCGGCCCATCCACTGATTGCTGCGCTCTCAACCTCAGTCTCCGGACAACTGCGAGTGCCGCAAGACCGTGTCGGCCAGGATCCAATGCTGGTCGGCTACCGCGTACTGTCTGAGGCGCCACTCGCTGTCGCCGTCACCTTTCGTGCCGCACAGGAGTTGGGCTGGACGGCCTTCGTGCGTCATGCATTTCAGGCCACGATCGCCGCAACCTCGCTGCTGGCCCTGGCCATCATGGCTCTTACGCTACTTTGGCTGGAGCGCCGGCGGACCCAGTCAGACCTCGACCTGGCTCGGCGAGAGCGCGAGGCGGCGCTGGAGGGACTGGCGCACACCCAGCGGATGGAGGCGCTGGGGCGACTGGCAGGCGGCGTGGCGCACGACTTCAACAACGTCCTGCAGGCTGTGCTTGGGGGTGCAAAGCTGATCGCGCGTCGACCCGAGGATGCCGCGGCGGTGCGTCGCTTTGCCGGCATGATCTCCGAGGCGGCCGACAGAGGTGCTTCCGTCACGCGCCGGCTGCTTGCTTCTGCCCGGCGAGGGGAGCTTCGCGCCGAGATCGTCGATGTCGTTGCGCTGCTCGCAGGTGTCAGGGAGGTACTCACCCATACGCTCGGCGCTGAAATACAGGTCCGCCTTGAGGCTGATGGCCTGCTGCCTCCTGTGCTCGCAGACCGTGGGCAGCTTGAGACGGTGCTGGTGAATCTTGCGGTGAACGGCCGTGACGCGATGGCATCACGTGGCGGCGGGACGCTCACCCTCTCCGCGGATCCGGAGGAAATCCCTGTCGGCAAAGAGCACGCGGCGAGTCTCAAACCCGGTCGGTATCTCCGCCTCTCGGTCCGGGATACCGGGGCGGGCATGGACCCTGCGACACTCGCGCGGGCGGCAGAGCCATTCTTCACAACGAAGCCCAAGAGCAAGGGAACGGGGCTCGGTCTCGCCATGGCCAAAGGCTTTGCCGAGCAGTCCGGCGGTGCTTTTCGGATCGAGAGTGCACTGGGCCGCGGAACCACCGTAACACTCTGGTTGCCGCGCGCCGCCCCCGGTGCAAAACCGGCTGCTCCCAAGGAGTCGGCAACTGCCCCGCTTGCAGGCAATACCTCGCCTGCCATGGGTAACCTCCGGGTTTTGTTGGTGGACGATGAGGCACTGGTCCGGACCACCCTGGCGGAAGATCTGGCTGCCCATGGCTGGGTTGTCAGTGAAGCGGAAAGCGGTGCGGCGGCGCTGGCTTGGCTGGACGGAGGTGAGTCCTTCGACCTGCTGGTAACCGACCTGGCAATGCCAGGAATGGATGGGCTGGCGGTGATCCGGGAAGCTCGGCGTCGCCGGCCCGGCATGCCCGCCCTCCTGGTGACCGGACATGCCGGGGACGCGCAAGTCGGACTGCTTGCGGCCGCGGCGGCGGCTGGCCCTTTTGCGCTCCTGCGCAAGCCTGTCACCGCTGATGAGCTCCGCAGTCGTGCCGAGGTGCTGCTGCATGGCGGCCACGTTTCGACCCTTGTTGAGGACGAACGAGAGCCGGTCCTGGCGAGGGCATAGCGCCGCGTAAAGGACGCGTTTCACGAGGCCCAGAAGCGCTTCTTGGACCTACCTTCCATAGCGCGCCCGCTTTTGCCATATCCGGCTCGAAGGGCAGCCGCCTGTTGCAACCAAGTTGAAGCATCAGGACTGGCCGCAAGGTAGAAGTGTCAGCGGGATCCGGCCGGCGTCCATTCCGGGTACGCCGCGCCGGACGCCGGCGGTGCGCCATCTCAGGCCGGACGCGGCGGACCCGGCCGCGGCGACGGCTGCAGCCGTGTATGCGCCCCGGAGGCTGCGCCCCCCTCCCGCGCGCCGATCACCATTTCCGTCGCCCAGCTGACGAGCAACGAGGTGTAGGCCTGCTGCCAAGGCGGCTCGGACAAGCCGTGGTCGGCACCCGCGATCACGCGGTAGGTCACCGAATGCGCCCGCTCAAAGGCCGCCATGTAGTTGGCGATCACCGGGTGCGGCACGACGTCGTCGCGCTCGGATTCGACAATCAGCACGTCGCCCTCGAAGGCCGCGCAGGCGCCGAGGGCCCGGTTCTCTGCCGCACCCACCGGGCTCCGCCGGTAGGCGGCCAGCTCGTCTCGGTTCAGGCCCCGCTTCGGCAATGCCCAGTCCTCGTCTTTGTAAAGTGCGGGCACCCGCAGCGCGAGCCATCGCACCAGGCGCAGCGAGCTCAGCACCGCTGCCAGGTAGCCGCCGTAGCTGCTGCCCACCACTCCGATTGCCTCGGCGTCCACCCCGGAGTGGCTCGCCAGCGTGTCATAGGCGGCCAGGATATCCCGCAGGTTCTCCTCCCGCGTGACCGTCTCGTGCTCGGGGTGGTCGCGTGCCACGCCCCGCGGCTCGAAGGTCAGGCAAACGCAGCCCAGGGCCGCGATCTCACGCGCCCGCGCCAGGTACACCTCCTGTCCGCTGCCCCAACCCTGCACGAACAGGAAGCCAGGGACCGCGGTCGCCGGCGTCACCAGGGTGCCGGGGATGCACTGGCCATCAACCGGGATCTCGATCGGGCTATCACGCGTGGTCATAGGGTTCTGCCAAAGCATACTTGGTCATCGGCCCGTCCCGCTCATCTGTGCCGTGGAAGTAGATCGTCGCGTGCGGTGGCGTTGCATGCCCCTCACCGTAGCGCTCGATGGTCGCGGCACGGACCGCGCTCAGGGCAGGCATGGCGCAGAAGGCTTCCAGGGCCGCCAGCTCGGCGCCGCTCGCGCCGCCAATGCGCCAGGACTGCTCCAGTACGCCGGAGCGCCGGCACCCCTTCGCGTCCAGACCCTGGACCACGTCGTAGTTGCGGCGCGAGGCGAACAGGCCGGGGAAGTGCTCCGTCGCGGCGGCGTCGTAGGACCGGGCCTGCGCCGTCGCGAGCGCGGCCTCGACGGAAAGGCCGAGCCCGGCCAACGCCTCGAACCCGCCTCGCGCCACAAGAAGCTCGGACCCCCCATATACGGTCGCGCCGCTGTTGTCGGTGGTGAGGGACTGCGTGCCGCAGTAGGAGGCCACCAGCCCTGTCACCCGCACCTGGCCGACGCTGTAGGTCGTCACGTCGCCGAGTTCCTCCTCGAGCACCAGGCCATGGCGCCGCATCTCCTCGGCGTCCATGGCGCTGAGTGTCGCATCCAGCCCGGCGGCATCGCTCACCACCTGCTGCCCACGCCCGCCTGTGGCCCGCACCGGCTTGACGCGCACGGGGCCGAACTGCAACAGGCGCCGGCCTGCCTCTCGCGCGTCCTCGGGGCTGAAGGCCGTGAAGCCGGAGAGGACCACGCCCTGCACCTGCGTCCCGAACGCACAGGACCAGCCGGGCGGCGCCTGCGCATCGGGTCCAACGAGCGGGTGGGTGATTGCCTTGGTTGCGACAAAGGCGTGGGGCACCACGCCGCCGAACAGGTCGTGCTCGTCGCGCACCCCGAGCGCGGCCGCCGCATCAAGGCCCACCAGGGTATCGCTCGGCACAAAGTAGACGGGGCCAGGATATGAATGCCCTGGGTCATGCTCGCCGGCGAAGTCGAAGCCCTTCAGTGCCGCGAGCCGCCTGGCGATGCCGTCGCGGGTGGCCCGTTCGTGGCTGTGCACGAAGCCGTGCCCGGGGACGGCGTATGTGGCTACTGTACCGCGCGGCACCTGGCGGCCCCTTTTGGCGTGCGATGCTGCGGTCCTGCGGTGCCCCGACGCATCGGTCGACCCCGTGTGGTCGGTACGCACTCTGGTCGCTCCGTCGGGTGTGGTTCTTTGCCCTCAGTCCCTTGCTAGACGCCGGCCGCGGCAGGAAGTTCGAGGTGACGTCTGCAGCCGCCGATGGCAGGATCGGGTCGCACGGTCAGCCCTCCCGCCTCAGCAGCACGTGGACCCGCCGGTAGCCGTAGCGCACCTAGAGCTTGGCGATCTCCCGGATCCGCTTGCGGAGCTCGGCCTGCGTGCCGCGCCTGGAGCGGTGGTGGTAGGTCGAGCGCGGCGCCCCCAGCACGGCGCAGGCCCGTCGCGCACTCCCCCGCCAGGCCCCCCGGAGATGGTCCACCATCGCCCGGCAGCGCGCAGACCTCATAGCTTTCGGCGGACGACGTCCTGCAGCATCTCCTTGTCGAGCGACAGGTCAGCCACCAGCCGCCGAAGCCGCTGGTTCTCCTCCTTCCGCTGCTTCAGCCGCTGCATCTCGGACAGCAACAGCCCGCCGTACTTCTTCCGCCAGCGGGAGTAGGTCTGGACGGGGATCCCCGCCTTGCTGCAGACCTCCTCCACCACCATCCCCTCCTCAGCCCGGCGCAAGATGAAGGCGATCTGCTGGTCGGTGAGCTGGGACCGCTTCATGGCCCGTCTCCTTAGGCAGCGCGGTAAAGCCTAACCGAGAATTCTCCCGCTTGCGCCGGCCCAGGAATTCGGGGGCAGGTCAACTCCCGCCGTGCCGGGTACAGCCGTCCCAATTGAACCACATTTTACTTGAGCACCCCGGTGAGGCCGGTGAACCGACAACTGGGCGGTCTGCTTGAAGAAAGTTGAATAACGTCATTGTAATCCACTTAAAGGTTTATAGCACGCTGCGCTTTGTCCGGCAGAAAAATTCTACTTACTGGCAAATAAAGCTCTCACAAGAAGATCTCTCCGGAAAGCCTCAGGTCTGTTCGGAAGAGTTCATGCGAGCGGGCTCAGTGCCGCTTTGGTTTTCTCACCGGAGCCCACCCATGTCCGCGTCCCAACCCCTCTACCACCTCTCCTCGGCTACACCCGGTGCGGCTGCGGCCCGCGAGATTGCCTTCATCGACCCCGCCGTTGCCGACATCCCGGTGCTCCTGCGCGGCCTGCGCCCCGGCGTGGACGCAATCCTGCTCGACCGCAGCCACGACGGCCTGGCCCAAGTGAGCGAGGCGCTGGCCGGGCGGCAGAACGTCACGGTTGCCCACATCATCGCTCATGGCGCCCCGGGGCAGGTGCAGTTCGGCGCCGACACGGTGACCGCCGAGGAGATCGGCCGGCGGACCGTCGAACTGGCCAGGATCGGTGCAGCCCTCGGACAGGGTGGCGACATCCGACTCTGGAGCTGCGAGACCGGCGCAGGCGAGCAAGGCGCCGCCTTCGTCGCTGCCATGGTTCAGGCCACAGGCGTGCGGGTGGCAGCCTCCAGCATGCGCGTCGGCGGCGCCGCGCAGGGCGGCCGCTGGGAACTGGACGTGACAGCCACGGGGCACACCGCCGAGGCTCCCATCACCACAGGCGCAGTGCAGAACTATGCCGGCGTGCTGGGCACCATCACTCTCGATCCGAACCCTTTAACTGATGGTTATCTCAACTCGGCGGATGCGGTAGGTACTTTCACTGTTAGTGGGACAGACTCCGGCACTGGGGTAACGGCCAACACAAAAATAACGCTGACTTTTTACAAGCCGGATGGGGTCACCATACTTCTTCAGAAAACCCAGGTTCAGGTTGGCAATCCGAATGGAACCCTTTGGTCCTACACGCTGACAGCAGCCGAAGTTGCTCAAATCTCTACATCCGGCGGATCTGGCTACAAGCTGGTGGTCTCTAACAATGCAGGAAGCCCGAGTGTAGCTAAGAACTATACTGTCGACACCGCGGCACCGGCGGCGCCTTCGATTGCTGAAGTGACGGACGATGCCGGCACCGTGACCGGAGCGGTGGCGAGCGGCGGGGCGACCGACGACACCACCCCGACGGTGAAGGTGTCGCTGATCGGGACCGGCGCCGTGGCGGACGACAAGGTGACTCTCACCGTCGGTACGGTGACCACCAGCTACACCCTGACCTCGGCGGACATCACCGAAGGCTATGCCCTGGTGACCAGCAATGCCATCAGCGGCGATGGCAGCAAGACGATCCGCGCCACCATCACCGACGCGGCCGGCAACACCTCCGCCGCCAGTACCACCACCTACAATATCGTCCTCGACACCACGGCGCCCTTGCAGCCCGGCGTGACGCAGGCTGGAACGGATGGGGTCGATGACCTGAAGGCTGGTGCGAACGGCGACACGCTGATCGGCGGCAAGGGGGATGATTTCCTCACCGGTGGTGCCG
>JAESGY010000532.1_pt1 | contig 13852 bp, 17 predicted proteins | sample 9269841 | NCBI WGS metagenome assembly JAESGY01 (sample SAMN17022865, study PRJNA683097) | algae metagenome | isolation source: Spirirestis rafaelensis WJT71-NPBG6 and co-occurring heterotrophs from... | place: USA: Pinto Wells, Joshua Tree National Park, Colorado Desert, CA | collected 2006-08-15
CGTACCAGTGCTGAAACTCGCCGGCTCGGTCGCCAGTGTTTTCGCCAACTTCGAACATCGCGCCGATGAAGACCTTTACCGTCACGGGCTCATCGGCAGAGACCGGCGCTGCAGCGGCAAGTGTGAGTGAAAGGGCAGTTGCGGCAATTTGGGTGGGCTTGCGAAATGACATCAGGAAACTCCTTGCACGGCGAGGCTTACGGATAAGCACTTCCCCAGCCCGAGGCCAAGGCTGAAGAGCCCGCAGCTCACCAAACGTTGAACAGGTGATGGCGGCGTTTCTTCAAGCGACCCTCCCTACCCTCACCGATACGAGTACCGTCCGCGCTGACTGACCCCTCCATTGTGAGAGCACTCAGACGCGGACTAGCTCAATTGCCGCCTCGGTCAGGTCGCAATGAGGTCGGAGAAATTGATCTCGATCTGTCGGCTGATGCCCTCCCCGTTACCCTCCTCCACCGCTGGGATATAGCCAACACCAGCAGTGTTCACGAGTAAATCGACAGAACCGAACCAGTCCTTGGCTTCCTGGACGATGCGAGCAATGTCGTCCGGCTTTGTGTCATCGAGAGCGGCAACGAGCGTCGTATCCGGATAGGCGTATGCTAAACCTTGTACCGCCAAGGTGTTGCAGGTCGCGAGGATCACCCGGTGGCCCTGCCGGAGAACAGCTTTGGCCAAGGCGATGCCGAGACGACTGGAACTCTCGGTAATGACCCACACCGGACTGGCCGGTTTCTTGTTCACTGGAGCGACGCCACTCGCATCGCCGGTTTGCAACCAGACGGGAACACCCATAACTCTCTCCACTGCAAAACCACTGCCAACTTGAGTCCCATCGCTCACTTGAATGTAACGAGCGGCTTTCCTTTCTCGACCAGGTACGTGGCGAGCTCCGATGCCTTCCCGCTGCCGACGTTCCGTACCCAGTGGGCCGTTCCGGCCGGAATGAACAGGGCCTCGCCAGCCTTGAGCGTGATCGGAGGCCTGCCCTCCAGGTTGTATTCCAACGTGCCTTCGAGAATGTAGGCGACCTCTTCGCCTGGATGCGTGTGAGCGGCGGCCGTCGCTCCCGGGGGGAAATCGACTCGCGTCTGGATGACCTCTCGTCCAGGTTGGCTAAGATCGTTCTTCAGAACATCGGTACGGCCAATGCCTGAAGACTGCATGACTTGATCGGTCGGCTGCTGCGCCTGCGCCAGGTTCATCGCCAATCCGCTCCCGGCGAAAAGCACCGCGGCGGCAATCATTCGGGTCATTTTCATAAGGGTATCCTTTCGTCTTTCGTGCATGTGTTGTTGAAGCCGTGCGTAATCCGGCGATCATCGATTGGAAGGTGGTACAGGGTGCGATGATGGTGTCATCATTGATCTTCTCCGTAGCGGCGGAACGAATGGGATGGTTCTGCACCGGGCACCGCTGCGATGAAGGTTAGAGTGAGATGGGGGCGGTACGAATACGTGCTATCCGACAGACACTCTTTCAGGCCACGCAACAGTGGCGTTCCAAGATCGCTCAAGTATTAGTCGGACGGATCAGATCAGTTCGAAGCTGAGGCAACGAAAAGGTCTGGCAGGCAATCGTCGGGAGGTGTTCGCCACCTCAAAAGTACCTTAGAAAGCAAGCGCTGGTCAGAGGAGATTAATTGGCGAACAGAGCGACTATTGCGGGCAATTCTCGTGGGTCGCTATCCCAGGCACATGGTGCCGCAGCAAGCGCCAGCGCGGCTATGGCCGTTACAAAAATACGCATTGGGGATCTCTTCTTCTGTGGCCCGTGCAAGCCAGCACCCGGCCGCCGAGCACGAGCCATTGCTTGTTGTGGGGCGGCGTCGCTTAGGCGAGCGCGACCGTGACGTCGATGTTCCGACGCGTGGCCTTGGAGTAGGGGCACGTCTGGTGCGCCTCATCAACGAGGGTCTGCGCCGTTGCGGCGTCAAGGCCCGGCAGGCTCGCGTTGAGCCGGGTCTGGAGCAAATAGGCGTCGCCGGTCTTCCCCAGGTCGACCTCTGCGTCGACCGCGAGATCCTTGGGAAGAACAATCTGCCTCTTAGCGGCAGCGTCGATCGCACCGATGAAGCAGGCCGACCACCCGGCCGCAAACAGCTGCTCCGGATTGGTGCCGTTGCCCGTGCTGCCGGGAGAGGAAAGCTTGACATCCAGACGGCCGTCGTCGCTTCGGGACGCGCCCTCGCGGCCGCCGGACGTGCGGGTCTTGCCCGTATAGAGGACCTTTTCGATCTCCGGCATGGTAGAGTATTCCTCGTTATGACGCTGGCGACTGTGTCGATCAGCGGTGCCAGAGGATGCCCGAGCCAAGTATCCGGTATGTTTTTGGACCGGCCGAAACTGTAAGCCAAAGCCGTTCTCAGCCCCCCTGACACATGACGATACAAAGCTCCAGGCTCGCGAAGGCAACATTGAAGCCCGTCGGTCTTAGCCATGTTCCGGCGAGCGGAGTCGCAACGGTCACATCTGTATCGCAGTGTATCTCCCCGGCTCAGTTCCTACACGGCCTTTCGAAATCGCCTCCCCGGGAACATATTGGAGATACATCCATGTCGGCTCCTCCAACTGTGACTATTCAGTGAGGGAAGAATCGATGACAGAGGATATCAATCATTTCCGACGGCGTTTGGTGGGTGCAGCCGCACTGTCCGTCGCGGCAACTCAGCTCGGGGTGATAGGCGCCGCACAAGCCCAATCGGGCAACCAGGCGCCGTCCCGCCTTCCGGCGGTAACGCCGGGCACCAACACCTCCTTCACGTCGCTCAAGCAGGTCAACGCAGGCGTCCTGAACGTCGGCTATGCGGAGGCTGGCCCCGCCAACGGAGCCCCAGCCATCCTCCTGCACGGCTGGCCTTACGACATCCATACCTATGTGGATGTGGCGCCTCTGCTCGCCGAGGCCGGCTATCGGGTGATCGTACCCTATCTCCGCGGGTACGGCACGACGCGCTTCCTGTCAGGCGATACGCCCCGGAACGGCCAGCAGTCGGCGGTGGCGGTCGACATCATTGCCCTGATGGACGCCCTTCGGATCGAGAAAGCCGTCGTCGCCGGCTGTGACTGGGGGGCTCGGACCGCAAACATCATGGCAGCGCTCTGGCCGGAACGCGTCAAGGCCATGGTCTCGGTGAGCGGTTACCTGATCGGCAGCCAAGAGCTCAACAGGATGCCCCTGCCGCCTAAGGCCGAACTGCAATGGTGGTATCAGTACTATTTTGCGACGGAACGCGGCCGCGTTGGGTACGAGAAATACCGGCGCGACTTCGCCAGGCTGATATGGGAGCTCGCTTCGCCAAAGTGGAACTTCGACGACGTCACCTTCAACCGCAGCGCGGCGGCCTTTGACAACCCGGATCACGTGGCGATCACAATCCACAATTACCGCTGGCGGCTCGGACTGGTGGAAGGCGAGGCCAAATACGATGATCTGGAGAAGCGGCTCGCCGCGTTCCCGGTGATCGGCGTTCCGACGATCACCCTGGAAGGGGATGCCAATGGCGCACCCCATCCGGACCCGGCGGTCTATGCCAAAAGGTTCTCAGGCAAGTATGAGCATCGGCTGATCACCGGCGGTATTGGCCACAACCTGCCTCAGGAAGCACCACAAGCTTTTGCCCAAGCCGTGATTGACGTTGATCGCGCCTAACCTGCTGGTGCAGCCCCATGGCTGAACTCGCTGGTGCCTGGGTGATCTTGATCGCCCACCCCTGAGGTACAGGCACCGGCGAGTACCTACCAATGACGCGGCATTAAATAAAATAAAATGCAAAAATTTGGCAGGCTAGGGGATGTTGTATCTATTGAGTCGGGCAAACAGGCTCCATACTCCTCTTCCAGGAGTGGGAGCAACGGAGCCTCGAATGGCTCAAGCGCTGGCTGATCCTGAGATTCGTCTTGACCTCCATCTCGTTCTTCGGTTGGGGGATGTTTAGGCAGCGTCTCAGTCACATCGTTGGCCAGAGATCCGATATCCGCCTAACCTCTGAGCATCATCACCGTCGCCGTCACGTTCACAAGCGCCAAAACGATTATGAACGGTAAGACGATGCGGCAGGCTGAAGGATGCACCTCATCCCCGCGCATCAGGTCGTCTTCGGATTCAACGGCATCTCCGACCGACCCGGCGGATACCAGATTGTTATCCCTCAACAATGCAGCGGATCCCCTTACTTCCCGCATCGGACCGTCCTTGTCCCAGTGTGCCGCCGCCGAGTGCAATGATTTTCTCGATCTTTGCGTCGGCGACAGCGGCAAGGGCGCTATCCGGTGAAGCCGCCCGCAGGCTATGCACCAGCGCACTCAACTCCGCCAGAACGGTTGTTGGATAGAGCGTGTCCTCAGCGTTGAACACGCGATTCACGACATCAATAGACATCGAATTAATCTCGATAAATTGGGTAGGGGGTGAATCTACAGGGATCGCCGGCGGCTGATCACCGGCGCCAATTGTCATGGACGCAGTTTCCAGAAAGCGCTTCCGGTACTGGCTGATCTCGTCGGACATTCAACTCTCCAACTAGCTTAGGTCCGCCGAGAGATAACCGTCTCAAGTATCTCCTTTGTGTCCTGAGCGGACAGAATTGAATGCTGATGTATCTTTGGAATGCGTCGTCCCTCGCGTCAGCCCGTGGATGAACCTCGTCATCTCTAGCCTGAGCACGTGGGCCGGATTGTTCCCGATTCGGAAAGACTGTCTGCTCGACAGAGTGGCTAATCATCCGGCTCCTTCCGGGATATCTGCCTGATCGGGATCGACGGGTCCGCTGCCCGTGGCTAGTGCCGACCTCAGGCCGCTGCCAGGTGTCTGTGCGTCTGATCGCGACGGGAGGGTGCTTCCGTGAAATCAGTTCCAAGCAGTCGAGGCTACGGCCGCCGCCACGCCTCGATCGCGCGTACGTCGAGTGCACATCGCGGTTGGAACAAAAAGCCGTAGGGGCAGACCGCAAAGCTAGCCGCTTGTGTGCTCGATAGCACGGCCCTGTACGGGTACTCCTGCTGTACAGGGCCGTGCTTCATCTAAGGCGGCGGTTTTATCCTCGCCGCATGTGGAAAACACGATCAATAGCCAGAGAAGCGGACATCACAACTTAAAACCCGCATGGAATATGCTGGTCTCATCTTTCGGCAGGCCTGCCTCTTTGTTGCACGCCTTCTGTGAAGACCGTTAACATCTGAAACTCAGAGCGGTCGCAGCAATCTTCGACATCTTCGTGCGAAACGGCCTTATTCCTACATGACGATACAGTTTTAGGGAATTCGGACACACCTGGGATACGAGCGAGCATCAGGCTCACCCAGACAAGTAGAGGTTGGAAGATGTTCCTACCGGCCGCGCCAGCACTGGCCGGCCCTTCTCTTGGGAAGATCTCTCCCAACGACGATGAGCCAAACAAGGGGTGAGCGATGTCCGATGCACTAAGCAAAGCCGACACCATCGATATCTTGGGACCACAGATCCGGTTTCTAACGCCGCTGGTTGATGATCCTGATGAGTATTGTGTCATATCCTCTGTTGTGCCGCCGAATGTTGTCGTGCCTCTGCACAGCCATCCTGAGCGGGAGATCTTCCTGATCCTGTCCGGTGCTTTGGACGCCTTCGACGGATCGGCGTGGCGCATCTATGGAACGGGCGAAGTGTTTGATGTTCCGAGCGGGGCGAAGCATGCGTTTCGAAACACATCGGCAGCACCTGTGTCGGTTGTCCTCGTCACCAGCGCGAGTATGGGACGCTTCTTCCGCTCCGTTGGCCGTCCGGCTAGCGATGTCCCGCCTGGTCCGCCGACCTCCGAGGCGATCTCGGCGTTTGCCACGGCTGCGACTCAGCACGGCTATTGGCTGGGGAGCCCAGCCGAGAATGCAGAAGTCGGAATCTCGTTATAGTCGAGAACCGTCAAATCTCACAGCTTGCGTCTGCTATGGCATAACCCAATCGCCTCGGCAGACACCCTGTCGGTGAAAGCATCGTTCCCGGCAGGATCGAGACGGCATCAGAAGCAACAAAGCTGATGCTTAACTCTCCGGCAAGTGGCACTCAACGACATCCGGGAAATTCGTGCGCCCTGGTGAATAAAATTGAACGGAAAGAGAAGAAAATGACCTCAATCATAGACCTCAGCGCCGACGCTCCTGCCGCCACCTCTGTCTTCCACCCCGAGCACCCGCTCCATCATTTGGTCCTCGACCTTGCGGAGCAGGTCGACCAAGCCTTCGAGCAATGGTTGGCAAAGGTCGCTCCCGGTAACACCGCCGAAGACTAGCGGGCCCCGAGTATGGTGGGTGCAGGCTGGCAGTTTTCAACGCCGGACAGCAGGCGAAAGATACTCATGTGATAGCGAGACTTCTTGTTACCGCCTTGGTTGTGGCCGGCACGCTCGGGCCTGCCATAGCCCACTCCTACCGCAAGGGCGACCTGCTGATTGGGCATCTTTCGGCCACGCCAGCCCGAAAGGGAGAGGCAGGCAAACTCTTCATGCCCATCCTCAACCAAGGCACGAACCAGGATGCCCTCGTCAATGTCAAGACCCCGGTGGCAGAGAGCGTCGAGTTGTGGTTGGCTGAGGACGGATCGAAGCGCGTCGACGAGGCGCCGTTGGAGCCCAAGGTCGTCCTCAACATGCTGCCGGGCGGCCGTTTCCTGAAACTGGTCGGCCTGCGGCAGCCACTTCTCGCCGGCGAGAAGTTTCCCGTAACGCTTACGTTCAGGAATGCCGGCCCTGTGGCCGTCGAGGCATGGGTCGAGAACAAGCCGTCCGGACGTTGAACCATGCCCGGCACCAATGGTTCGTGGCTCCGCACCCTGTCTGATCCGTGCCGCCGGGCACAGGTTCCTTCCGTCCACGGTCGGTCCGCCTGAAGTTTGTGCTTTTGTCACGAGTGGCCACCGTACGTCTGGCGTGGGGCTGGAGCGATCGTGAACCTGCCACTCGATCGTAGCGCGAAAGAGTGTCTCCCACGGGACGAGTATTTGCTCCCACCCCGGCCGTCCCCAGATCTCGCGGCAACGCCTGCTGATAGTCAGTGCGCTGGTTGCACGGCGAGCGGTATTCAGAAAGGAAACTATCATGACCGAAGTTCAAAAAGTGTTGTACACCGGCAAAACCCACACCACGGGTGGTCGGGAAGGCGCCTCCCGCAGCAGCGATGGACGCCTGGACGTCAAGCTCTCATCGCCCGGCGGCCCCGGCGCTGGCACTAACCCGGAACAGTTGTTCGCTGCCGGGTGGTCTGCCTGCTTCGAAGGCGCGATTGGGATTGCGGCTCGCAAGATGAAAGTCGCTCTTCCGGATGATCTGGAGATCGACGCCGAGGTGGACCTGATCCATGCTGACGGCGCCTACTCGTTGGGAGCCCGTCTCAACGTCAGCGTGCCGGGCGTCGATCGTGAGGTCGCCCAGGCGCTGGTGGATGAGGCGCATCGGACGTGCCCGTATTCCAAAGCCACACGCGGCAACATCAATGTTGCGATCAACCTGGTCTAGCCGGAGCCAGTGCTGGCCTGCCAAAGCAGGCCAGCAACGCCGGGGTTGGGCGGTGCAAGCAAGGATGCTGTTGATCCGTGCCTGTTAAGCGGACGTGGTTATCAGCGGCACACCTTGCCTCGTCCCGATCCTGATCATCGGCGTGGTCCAAACACAAAGTGGATCTTCATGTGCTCTCAGCAACGCTGAAGTGGCCTTCTTTAGAAGGTACGATGATGGCTCGAACAGGATCGTCCATCCTACCGGGCCGCTGGGCCATTACATGCCGCGGATCCCTTTGCCCCGATTGGCGCCGCGTCATACTCGCTGGACTTGTCGTCGCCTCGTTCTTCGTCCCCTCACCGGTCTACGGCGACGAGTTCGACGTACTGACAGTCTATAGCGAGGCGCGTCCTCTCAACGATGAATGGCAGATGTGCGTCGCCTCATTCGCCAGACGTCGGCTCCGATCCGCAGAGACGCCAGAGCGGCTGGCCAAGGAAGCCTTCGATCGATGCGATGCAACGGAGGACAGGCTGAGCCGCTTTCTGGTCGCGAAAATCGGGCGGGACAACGCGGATGGCGTGATGGCCCTCCTGCGCGACAAATATCGATCCGGCTTGGCCGCGGCCATTCGAGAGCTTCGGACGCCCGGTTAACAAGCTCGTGCTCACAAAGGATGGCTCTTCCATTGTTCGGCATGGTCATCAAGGACGAACGGATGCCGGTCTAATCGGGAGACACGAAGCATGCAGCGTCAGGACGTAACATCAATCAACGAGCACCAGTTTGGTCGGGGCGCAGACAATCTGGCTTTTAGGAAGCGGGTTCGAGGACAATAACATGCTCTTGGTTGGTTCCATTCTGACGGGCATCGCACGACTCAAACGTCACCACGGCGTGACAGGCGTGGTGACGTGGTTGCTGCATCACCAAAGTTCTCAAGTGGCCGGTGGCAACATTCGTCTGCGTGCAAAGAGATTTCTGACGCTCGACATCACGATCCCGAACTTGGGCGAGACCCGGTCCCTGGGCTTGTATCTAATGCCGCATCCCTCCTTGTTGCATGGCACATGGAGTTATAGGGCAACAGTCATTGATCAGACCTCCACCGTCTATTCCGCCCGGTTCATCACGGACGGTCGCCATTGCCTGATCGTCTTTGTTGGCGACACAAGGGGCGCCAGCCTGGAATTCCAGATGAAGCCCTGGGCCCGTAGGATCGCGATAACCGGTATGCTTCCTGACGCAGTCGCATTCTCCAACGACACCGCGGTGACCTCTACCTGTGTAAAGCAGTACTATGCCGCGGCGCGATCCGTCATTGATGCGGAGCACCCGACATCTCGCTCCGACATCAACCGGATCCGCCGGCGCGTCGCCAAGCTCCTTCATCCCGATCTGGGCTCGGCTACGGAGGCCGCCTGTCGCGCCCGCGCCATGGCGATGATGAATGCGGAACTTGACGAGTTAGTCTCTCGGTTGGCAGCCTGAGTGAACGGCAGTCCCGCAGCAATGGAGTTCTGTCCAACAGGATTGCCTACACAATAGTTCAGTGAACGGTAACGTCTCTTCCAGTCGCCGGTCCTAGGATCGAGGAGGACCGGCCCCCCCGTGGTCTCTTCAGGAGCAGCTGCCCTGTGACGAGAAACGAGGAGAGGCCAACGTCTGCCGCGGTCGAACCCAAAGGTCGATGTCTGACGACTGTTAAAGTCGTCGAGAAGGATTGGCTGGCCGACAAAGCCGAAAGAACAGCTGTGCCGCGGTGAGATCAGCCACGGCAACCACAAACCGGTCTGCGTGCGCCGCCAGATCCGCAAGGCTGGAGCTCATGTGTTCTTTCTGCCAGGTTATTCGCCCGATTTGAACCCGATTGAGCAGGTTTTCGCCAAGCTCAAGCCCCTGCTCCGCAAGGCCGAACCCAAGACCTTGGAAACCGTTTGGCGCCTGATCGGCGAACTCCTGGATCATGTCGCGCCCGCCGAATGTGCAAACGACCTCAAAAACTCAGGATAGGCTGCCGTGTAACAACAGCACGCTCTAGCGCTGGAAGCACGGACGGCAGAAATCGGCCGTTTCATCACCGGTCTAAGGTCGGGTGAGATGCGACACGAACCATTGCCCGGCAGGCCCAAGAGGCTCATCTGTCGGGTGGATGGCATACATCGGCATGATGATATCACCGGGAGGGGCCTCCTGGGCCTTGATCGGGACGAGGCTCCCTCGCGCGAGATCCTCCTCCACCATCCACACCGGCATGAGACCCCACCCCAATCCCGCCCGCAGGAACGCAAGCTTCGCGCCCAGATCGGCCAGACGCCAGGTCTGCTGGGCAATCACGCCGTAGTCGCGGCCCTGCGTGAGGGTCGACCGATCGGTGAGGACGAGTTGAATGTGCCGAGCCAGCTCCGAGTTGGGGATCGGCTCGGTCGCCGCGGCAAGAGGATGTGAAGGAGCGGCGACAAACAGCAGTTTCACGCCGGGCAGGAACTGCCGGGTGCAATTCGGCGGAACGGCGGGCAAGGTGCCCATGATGCCGAACTGGCAGACCCGGCTCTGGACATGGTGCACCACCGCCCCCAGGGCCTCCACGTAAAGCCGCAGCGGTGTCGACGGGAACGTGTCGCGGAAGGCCGTCACCGCCTCGGTCAACGTCGTGATCGGGTACATGACGTCGACCACGACCGAGAGCTCCGGCTCAAGGCCGCTGGCCAGTCCCTTCGCCCGCGCTTTCAAGGCATCAATGCCGGCAACCACGGTTCGTGCATCCGCCAGCAGGGATCGGCCCTGCGGCGTCAACTGCGGATGTCGCCCTGTGCGATCAAACAGCCTGACGCCGAGCTGGGCCTCGAGGGTCGCAACGGTCTGGCTGACGACGGACTGCGCCCGCCGCAGCTTCCGTCCTGCCGCCGAGAAGCTGCCCTGGTCAGCCGCGGCGATGAAGATCCTGATCTGATCGAGGGAGAAGCCATCCAGCATCTATCGTATGCTCCGATACATTCCATCTGATCTTATAGGCTCCTGCGATGGACCCGGCCAGCGTAATGGTAGGGCAATCCATAGCGGGTCACGCAGAGTCCAATGGAGAAGGAGAGGCACTGATGTCGGCAGCAGCCATTCGAGAATTACTTCTACCAACCCCCGCTCCGTCATCTCGCAAGGTGGTTCACCGGACCCGGGGCCGCGGCCACGGACCTATTGTGCGCCTGATGAGCCCGTCGGACCTGGGGGAGCATCTGAAGCCATTTGTGTTCCTCGACCTGTTCGAGACCGACATGCGCGCCATGAGCAAGAACACATCCATGCATCCCCATTCGGGCATCGGCACGGTCACGGTGTTCACCGATGGCGATGTCACCTTCGACGATCCCGAGGCCGGGCACGGCACCATCGGCTATGGCGGTGTCGAGTGGATGCGCGCCGGCAGCGGCGTCTGGCACGGCCAGGAGCTTTCGGCCGGCGCATCCACCACGGTGCAGGGTTTTCAGCTTTGGGTCGCGCTGCCCCCGGAACTTGAGAATGCGGAGCCGGAAAGCCAGTACATCGAGGCTGGCGTCATGCCGCGTGTCGGTCCCGCGCACGTCATCGTCGGCGCCTACGGGGTTGTCAGCCCTGTGCGGGCGCCAGGAGGATTCAACTACCTACTCGTGACCTTGCAGCCCGGTGAACGCTGGACCTATGAGCCGCCCGCGGGCCATTCGGTCGCTTGGCTGGCGGTGGCAAAGGGCAGCCTGCTGACCAATGAGCACCTCGCCAAGGGTGAGATGGCGATCTTCGAGGCGGGTGAGGCCCCCATCACGCTTCAGGGAGGTGAGGGCTCCGGCACGACCTTCGTGCTCGGATCGGCCGTCCCGTATCCGCATGACCTGCACCTCGGCTACTACTCAGTTCATACCTCCGCGGAGGCCCTGGCGGCGGGCGAGCGTCGGATCCAGGCACTGGGCGAGCGACTGAGGGCGGCCTCGGATCGGCGCACCGCATCGGGCTCATCGCCTGTGTTCCGTTAGAAGCCCGGGGCGGGCTCGAAACCTCCACCGCATCTGACAACCCGAGAACCGAACCAGTTCCGCAACCAGAGAAAATCATTCATGACAAACCCCAAGATTGCGATCATCATCGGCAGCACGCGCGACGTGCGCTACGGCATCAAGCCCGCCCACTGGATCTATGATACTGCTTCCAAGCGGTCCGACATGGACGTGGAGCTTGTTGACCTGCGCGACTTCCCGCTGCCCTTCTTCAATGAGAAGGCCTCGAATGCCTGGGTGCCAACGGAAGACGCGGTCGGGCAACAGTGGCAGAAGAAGGTCGCCGAGTTCGACGGCTACATCTTCGTCACTCCCGAGTACAACCGTTCGATCACTGCTTCGCTGAAGAACGCCCTCGACTTCTCGTATCCCGAATGGAACCGTAAACCCGCGGCTGTTGTCGGCTATGGCAGCGTCGGGGCCGCGCGTGCCGTGGAACACCTGCGCACGATTGCAATTGAGCTCCAGATGGCTCCGACCCGCACGGGCGTGCACATTCAGGGAGCCGACTTCATCACCACGTTGCAGCAGGGCAAGAGCCTCACCGAGCTCACGCACCTTGAGCCGAACGTCAAGGCCATGCTCGACGAACTCGTCTGGTGGGCGAACGCCCTGAAGACGGCGCGCCCCGCCTGAGCCTCAGCAAACATCGTGCAATGCCGCGTATCCGAACTGCACCGAGGTCCATTCCATCATGTCGTCTCACCTGACCCGCCTGATCCTGTTGGTTGTCATGTGCTCCGTGGCTGCCGGATGCCACAGGACGTCGTTCGGCAAGTCGATTGGTTACCCGGTGCCGCCGAAGAGCGACCTCGGGAACATCCTATGAAAATGCATTTCCTCGCCCTGCTTGCCAGCACGGCCGCCGTTACGTGAACCTCGATCAGGACGACGATGATCTTCCTGTCGTTACGGGCAAGGACGAAACCGAGTTTGGCGGAATCTGTGCCGGCCTGAACTATAAGCTCACCACCTACTAAGATCTGCTGCTTCGGCAAGAGAAAAGACCCGGATCGCTCCGGGTCTTTTATGCTTGTAAAGCCACAACGGGTCCGCAATGAGTGGTGTTACGAGCAATCTGCTAGCCTTCCAAGCACAGCACCCCGCTTTGGCAAGCAGGCCAGCGCGACTCATGGTTCAAATCTTTATTGGATTGCTTGAGACATTGCTCTCACGTGCGCTCAGGGCTTGTAGCCTGACCTGACGCTGCTGGAACACGTGGCGGTACGTAAGCCGGCCGCGTTTAAGCCGTGAAGTAGCTTGCAAAGGGGAATACGGCACACTCCACAGGCCATCAGGCACTTGGTACGCCACCGTGTCTCGCAGAAGCACGACCACACAGGAATACAAATCAGAAACAACTCGAAACATTGTCGACACAGGCGCCGTGTTCACTGGATCCGAAGGACGAAAGGAGATCCTCATAAAAATGACCCAATCATGGTGGCAGCGGTGCTATTTGCGGGGACTAGTTTCGCGTTGAGCCTGCGCAGGCGCAGCAGCCAGCAAATGAGATCATGCAGTCCTCAGACATCGGTCGCACCGACGTCATACAGCACGACCTCGGCCAGCCCGGACGAAAAGTCATCCAGACACGCGTCGGTTTCGCCTTAGGGGCAACGGCGGCCGCTCACACATCCGGGCGAGGAGGTTACCTACATCCTCGAAGGTACGCTGGAGTACAACGTCGAGCGCCGTCCTTCGATCACGCTGATGTCCGTGTGCGAGGAATGATCATTCCTCGTGGCGCAATAGTCTCGTGCCCGCTTCGGGGATTCTGTGACGGGAAGGGCATTGCTACCTTGCTCAGGTCAACAGGCGCTGCGCAAGAGCTCAACCGAAGCTGCGTCGCAGGCAGGACGCAGCTTTTCGCCACCCGCATCAAGGACGAATGGCTGCCCGTTTCAACCATGAGGCACGAGGCATCCATGCCCTGGACTACGACTTCGAAAGCTAAGTACGAGCATTTCCCCGCCGGAGAAACCGACATGACGTCTCGTGGGGGACCCATGTGGTTCCTGCGGACGGTTGCGATCACCATCCTTCTCCTTCTCGCTCTTTTCTACGGCCCCGGCGCCCAGGCGGAGGCAGTTCGCCAGGTCGATGTAGCGGCATGGATTCCGGTCGCGGACGGAAGCGCTCAGCCGACCGCCGCGTGGAGCGAGTTCTGCGAGCACAGCCCCGGTGAGTGCGCGATCAATCCTGCCGAGCCGGCCACGATTCAACTCGATGAGCGCGTGTGGAATGCGATCGTCGCGATCAACACGCAGGTCAACGCCGCCGTGTCGCCGCAGGAAGACATTCATCACTGGGGCGTGGTCGACCGCTGGGACTATCCGAACGACGGCTATGGCGATTG